>Ga0265297_10003768_pt1 | contig 26543 bp, 52 predicted proteins | sample Munlanlwell13791_FD_192502 | JGI IMG/M metagenome (GOLD analysis project Ga0265297, IMG submission 192502) | Leachate microbial communities from a municipal landfill in Southern Ontario, Canada - Leachate well 137-91 | ecosystem: Engineered > Solid waste > Landfill > Unclassified | place...
TTCTCCTGCTTTTATTCGTAGCGGTCAAATAAAGATTCCAGAAATTGTGCTGGATGCTGATATTGCTCGCATGGTAATTGAACGAAGTATGCATGATTTGTGGAAAAATGCTCTGAAGGTAAATCCATTTTGACCCCCAAGTCTTACATACTTTCAAAATTCCCGGATAAATCGCCTAATTTCTCTGGGAAGATCCATACACGCTGTCCATTCCATGATGACAGTCACCCATCTTTTTCAATTGATGTAGAACGTGGCTTATTTGTTTGTGGTTCTTCCAAATGCGGGGTACGTGGCAATTTCTTTCTGTTCTACAAGCTCATGGAAGGGCTTACTTCTTGGAAGGAAGTCTATGAAAAGCTAAAAGATTCACATACCGAAGTAAATGTTGATCGATTACTTGGTGTAGAAGACAGTTTCAATCAGGCACCAAGAATAAATAATTGGCCATCAGCACAATTTATTGATACCTTAGAAAAATGCGAGTATTTGGAAAAGCGTGGTTTGGGGCAAGACATTATTTACCAGTTTGGCTTGATGCTCGGAAAGTTCGGGAAATGTGATGAAGTACAGTTGAGTGATTCCATTGTTGCACCAGTTTTTGAAATTGACGGAACTTACAAAACGTTCCATGTACGTTATTTGAATCCGGCTAAAAAACAAAGGTGGCAATTTCCAGCTAATAGCCCGGTTCAACAGATGCTTTACGGGGGTTGGTTGATAAATAATAGAACATCGGACCTTTGGATCGTTGAGGGTGCTTCCGATGTTTGGAAACTGCATTCATTTGGTGCTCAGGCTGTTGGTTTATTTACCAAGGAAGCCACATCAGCACAATTCAACAAGATTTTCTATCTTTGCACTTTGTATGATCTAAGGCCAATTGTTTGTCTTGATGGTGATTTGTCAAGTTCAAAATACAAGAAGGATTTTGTAAAGAAGCTTTATTGCGAATTGGAAGCGTTCAATTTAAACCCTAGCGTTGTAAAGTTGGAAGAAACCGAAGACCCTGGAAGTTTGACACTAGAAAGATTCCAGGAAATCAATGCAACGTTAGGGGAGGTTGAATGCAATCAGTCAACGATTTATTAAATTCAACAATTAGTGGCTTAAAACAGAAAGAACCAGCTTTGGCCAATGCTCTCAAAAAATGGAAGCCCCTTTTGAAATCTACGGCCAACGATTTGCAAAGGATTACTCATAGAGATCCGATTGACTTGACACAGGATTTGCTATTGGCCGTTGTAGAGGCGAATGTGGCGTATAAGGCTCCGTTATTCAGGTACAAGGGCAGATTGTACGAAATGGACATGCAGGACGGAAAATGTGCTAGACTTGTTACCCCTATGTATAAGAAGACTAAAAAATTAGAGAAATTTTGGGTAATGTGTAAGCGTATTGTTTCCGTAAAGAAGAGTTCCTTGGCTTCCTATATGTACAAGGTCATTCGCCAACAGTATTTGGATATGCTTACGCTATATTTCACACAACGAAATGGTTGGTTGCGTACTAGTGCCAAAAAGTGCAAAATCAAGACTGTTGAAAGAATTGGTCAAGAGATTCTGGAATGTGATTTCAGCACAAAAGATTCTGAAATGTTTAGCAATATGTTCAAGGATACCCACAGTGACCAAGAATCTACCACAGCAGCACGGGAAATGCTCAAGAAAATTATGTACAGAATTTCCCAAAATGCGCTGGTTGTATTAGCGGAAATGTTGGAAAGTCCTTACAGTTCAAATACCGAATTATCAAGGTGCTGTAATTTATCAAAAAATTGCGTATATTCGTGTAAAAAACAAATCAAGCGGGCAGCACTTGATTTGACAACAGTACAACCTCTTTATTTTCAAAAAGTTGAACCCATACACTTGACAAACGCTGCTTGATGTATATGTTGGTGGGTGGAGGATTTGTTTATGCCTTGTAATCATGTTTGGGGAATATTCTACGACCCGATAGTTATTGGGAAACCTACGTGTTTTTCGCCTGCACCTGTTGAGCAGAGTTTTGTTAGGTTTTGCCAGAAGTGTCGGGTAGTTCAAAGGATAAATTTGGCAACACCCGAAGCTGAGTGGACAATAGAAGATAAAATCTCAAAGGAAGAGGCTAACGAATTTATCGAGCACAGAGAAGAAGAGAAGCTACAGGGAAGGATTGAGTGGGATGTCTGAGTTTTTGACAGAAGAGCAGAAAAAGGCTTTTGTGGAATACATGAAGCTGTTTGTTGGGGACGGCATGTGGCATTGTCCTGGTTGTCAACATTGGCACGATTATGATACTACTGTTTCTCGTAGTTTAGGTGCTTTGCTAATGTATGAAAATGCTTCAGTGGATTTGAAGGGTCCGGTTTCTCCACTTGTTCAGGTAATTTGTTCAGATTGCGGATATACAATGTTTTTCAATGCTGCTATTATTGGTGTGCTAGATGAAAGTTTGGGTGTTTTGCCAAAGGAAGTCACATCTTTGAACGAGGTGAAGGAAAAGAAGCGGGTTGAGGAAATAAAGCAAGAATTGATTAAGAAGGGTTTTTAAAGTGAAAACAAAATATGGGTGTGATAAGGAAAACTACATAGATCCAACCGATAGACAAGCTGTAATTGATGCAGCACAGGATTTGGATCTTCTAGTTTATACGGATATACAGGATTTGAAGGATTGTTTTGATGGTCTTGTTATTGATGCCGATGAGGAATTCCCCTTTACAAAATTGATGGAATTCAAAGATGTTGACGATGAAGTGTACAAGGTGATTGCCAGTGAAGCCAGCGATGACCCCTGCCATCCATTGACAGTATGGTTGGAAATTTATGGTTGGACATTAGTAAGGAAAGCGAAGTAACGTGGGAAAATCTCTAGCAACAATTGGTATGTGGGGTGCTTGTGCTGCTGCTGTAATTTTTAGTGATAACCCTTATATGGGTATGTGTTTTATTGCGGCGGGGCTTGGCACAATGTTTATGTGGGGTTAGGAAAGTAATGAATACCCTGCTGTGGAAAATTCGGGAAACATTTCATCATTATTTAGGGTGGAGTTCTAGTTTTCCAGATTTTTATGTTGTGTTGGATTTTCCATATCCCATTTTAGAGGACGGCGGTGCTGGTTGGTTAATTTCTACTGTGGTTAACAGAGTTAAACTTGAGACATTGAGGAACGTATGAAGCGCTCTTGGACATATTCTGAATATAATAATAGACCACGCTGGACTAGTCCGGATGGGGCAGTAGTAAAGTGGGATGATTCTTCACCTTATCCCAATTCACTTAACCCAAACTCAAGAATGTATACTGCGTGGGTGCCAGATTCAGAACAAACACAAGGTCCGTGTTGGGAAAGTGCGGATTATTTGTATTGGACTCGTAGGGATAGCGAGTTTCGTTTTCCCCGTAGATGGAAAACAGCGGAAGCAGCAATGAAAGCAATGGATAAGGAATTTCCATTGAAGGATTAATAAATTTGTTCACACTAAATTACCAAATGCTTGCTGATTTTTGCCGATGCGTTTCCAAAATGTCGGATAATACTCACGTATTTTTCCGCAATGTCAATGGAATCCTTCATATATACGCAAAATCTACGGAGTTTTACGTAACTTTTATCCAAGATTTGGAAATTCCCGATGAATTTGCTTTTGGCATTAACTCAGCTAATTTCACAGCAGTTGTAAAAAAGCTGGATAAAAAACTGCCAATAGAATTCAATCCAACCAAAGCTAGACTATTCATCAAGCAAGGTGAAACTGAAGCCAAACTCCCAATGCTCGATACGATTATTGATTTCATTAACTTGAAGGATCTAACCACTTACGAAATTCCTGATTTCGTAAACAATCTAATTTACTGTGCTAAAGCTATTAAAGAAGATAAGCGTTTCAAGGGCATTTTAGTTGAATGCGGTGATTCTTACACAAAGTTTGCGAAATTGGGCTTCGCAAGTTGTGGTGTAGCCGTTACCGATTCTAAGGCACTCAATTGCCCCCGTGTTGTCATTTCATCGGAAGCCGCCTTGGTACTCAAAGGATTCAAGGACAAGGACAGGAAAGCCATCCTGCTCAACGACAATGTGTTTGGCGTGGTATTGGCTAGCGGTGTTACATTCTATTCCATGCTCCTGGATGACAAACTGCCCCAGGATCTTTTCACAATGTTTGGCCAACCAGACGGCAATTCATTTACAGCTAATCGAAAAGATCTTATCAATATTCTCACATCCATCCATGCTGTAATGGGCAATGATGAAACAGGTGCTATCTGGACACGTATCGAAAATGACCAAAATACTTGGCGAATATCGTGCAAGACTTATAAGGGCACAGAAGTTGCCGAGAATTTGACTGTTATTGATTTACCCCCCGAAGCAGAAGATTTTGGGGTTCATAGAAAAGCAATGATGGAGGCCCTAAAAGCGATGGACGGAGATGAGGTAACAATCTATATAGGCACCAAATCTTTCGTGTATATGTGTTCTGGTGATAAAAAGGTAGCATTAACAAAGTTTAGTGGGTAGGATAATAATGGATACGCAAAAGAAATATGATGTTATTTATGCCGATCCTCCTTGGAAATATGGGTTTAGCAAGTCAGATAGCAGGAAGATTGAAAATCAATATCCAACAATGACAACAGAGGAGATTTGTGAGTTGTCCGTTCCCTCTAAAGACAATTCTGTTCTTTATTTGTGGGCCACTGCACCTAAATTACTGGAAGCGATGAAAGTTATCTATAATTGGGGTTTTGAGTATAAAACTTGTGCCGTTTGGGATAAAGAAATAGTGGGAATGGGTTATTGGTTCAGGGGGCAACATGAACTTCTGTTGGTGGCCACAAAAGGAAAATACCCCCCCAGAACAAAGTTTAAGGGTTAGTAGTGTTATGAAGGAAAGAAGAACAAAGCATAGTAAGAAACCTTTGTATATACGTGATTTGATTGCAACATGGTATCCGAATGCAGATAAGCTAGAGATGTTTGCAAGAAGTACGGGGGAAGGTTGGGAGGTTTGGGGAAATGAAGTACAATCAAATTTAGAGATATTAGGTAAAGGTGATTTATGATATTGGGCGATGTTCGAAATAATCTTTGCGAATATTTGAACAGGGCCGTTACGTTTGTTGAAGGCAAGGGCAGTGATGGTTTTATGTGTATTTGTGGGGGAAAGGCTGCACCCCCCGATTCAACGCAACTTTCAGAGAGAGACGCAGAAATAATTAAGAGAATGTTGGAGATTTTGTGGGTAGAGCGTGGATATATTGTTACCGGAAAAAGGTGATTTATAATGGAAACTACACCAGAGAAATTTGATAGGTTGTTGAATAAGTTTTATGAGTGTGTTTGGCGATATGCAAATCAGTATTCAAGGCGGGATGATATTTTGGATGATGTATTACTGAAGAATAAAGAAGAAATGTGTAAGGCTAGAGAAGAGATTGTTTCATTTTTTGAAGAGAGCATTGATATAAAGTAGAGGGTGAATGAATGGAAAATAAAAAAGAACCGCTAGTCTGGAAACATAAGCTGCCATTGGATAAGGAAATGGCGGAAAGAATTAGCAAATTCTATAGCGTGAATTTGCCCGATGACGCTATTGGTGTCGAATGCTTCAGCCATCCTTCACTGACTGCCCATGAGTGTAATCCTGCTGCTAAATTGGCTGGTGGGACTGAGTGCCGCTTTTGCCAACATATTTTCGAAAGATCTTGCCAAATTACTTGCAATATTAGCCGATTTTGCCTAGTCGTATTTGCCTACAGAATTGGCTTAGGTGGCGAAGATTTTGGCAATGCTGTCGAATTCCTTGGCAAAATGGATTACGAAAAGCTTTACCAAAATGTTCAGGAGCGATTAGCGGATCTTGAAAAGCATGGACCGAATGCGGCAGTGCGTGGGGATTTGCAACTGGGTATCGATTATGGCAAGGGGAATTTGCCGAAGAAATTGGTCAAGGATTCACCGAAAAATGCGCTAGCTTCGTCAAGGGCTGCGGCGATGAAGAAGAATTCGCTTGTAAAGGAGCCGAAAATTGCCTGCGGGGATGGGGAAGAGGAATTAGGCGAAGATTGGCTGACTATTAGCGAGGCGGCATTGATTTATAAATGTTCCTACGTGAATTTATATTCACATATTTCGAAGGGCAATCTTAAATGTGCAAAGATTAGAGGTGTGAAGCGGGTGCGGAAAGCTGATGTGCTGCGCCTGAAAGAAATGAACGGGAAGTGATTCTCTTGCTCCCATTAACGGGACTTACAATTGAGGTGGAAAATGGTTGATGAAAAGTTTGAATCTAATCGAGTGTTGGTAGAGAGTTTTATTTTGAATGCGGCGGTTACAGAGGTGTGGGAGAGCCGAAGTGCTGATGGTGTTAAAATCTTTTTTGACGTGAGAAATTCGCGCCAATTTATCTCGAATGGTGAACGGCGTAGGGGGCCATTTATTCAACAGCGGGATATTGGTGATTTGATTATTACTTTGATTCAGGCGCAAAAATACATAGGTGATCGTCATAGCGAAATTCGTAGAGCAAGGTATGCTGAAGATGGTGGGAGAGTTGAGACTGTTGGTGAAGGTTCCTATGGTGAGCCAGAGGATAAGGAATAACTTTGTTTTTCTCAACCCTTAAGATCCCGGCTACTTACCATCTAATCAACACAGTACAGAAATTGGATTGGTTGCTTGGTGAGTTAGAGAAATCTCCTATCTCAAGCCTGGACATCGAAACTAATTGGCCAACAGCAAAAATAAAAATTGAGTCAGGGTATCCAGAAAAAGTAGCTGGGATCTCATTTGCATGGGGAAGGGATAAAGTTGAAGTCCCATGGATTCCAGGTAATGCTGCTTATGTGCCACTAATAAAAGCAGACGATAGTCCTTATTGGAAAAATAAGCAGGAGGATGTTTTAGCAAAGATAAAAGCATACTTGGAAACAGAGTCTTATAAGGTTGCACAAAATGGAAAGTTCGATATCTCCAAGCTCTGTCTGTTGCTTGATATCCAGACAAGGGGTTTCAAGTTTGATACCCTTTTGGCCCATTCCTTGATCGACGAAGACCGGGTTGTTTCTTCGCACGCATTGAAGTCTGATTTTGATGAAGAAGGGAATATAACTAAGCTCGGAATGGGGGATGCCTATATTGACACAGGGGCTTCTCAATTCAAAGATGATTTGAAATCTGCTCTGGCTTATTACGATCCTCATTATAAAAGATATTCAAAAGTTCCAATAGATGTACTCGCGCCATATGCTTGTGCGGACTCGGATCTCACTCTTGCATTGAAGTTCGTGTTTGATAAGATGTTAGAGGATGAAGGATTGATCTGGGTATTTGAAAATATTGTAATGCCTTTGTCACACCATATTATGCTATTGGAAATGGCGGGGATGCCTTTGGACATTCCGCGAGCAAAGCAAATAGTTGTTGAGCAGCTTGCAATTATGGAAGAAGCACAAAAGGAAGTATGGGTCGCTGCTGGTAAAGAGTTTAATGTTGGTAGTAATGAGCAGTTAGGTTCTTTTTTGTTCGATTCTCTAAAACTCCCAGGAAGAAAGGGAGATCACAATAAATGGAAGGTTGATCTTGATGCCCTTTCTGAGTTGAACCATCCAATTGTTCAACCTATCTTGAAATACAGAAGAGCACAGAAAATTCAAGCTACATATGCTCAGTCTTCTTTGGATCTGGTTCGAGATATTTCTGAAGATGGTCGCATTGGAAGAATCTGTCCTACTTATTGGCTTGATACAAAAACAGGTCGTCAAAGATGCGAATCACCAAATCTCACAAATTTGCCTAAAACTGAGAATGGTGGCGACATTGTAAAGAGCATGTATGTTGCTCCTGATGGTTACAAATTCATCTTCAAAGATTTTTCTCAGATTGAATTACGCATGGCCGCGCATCTTAGCGGTGAACCAGCGTGGCGAACAAGTTTTTTCAATAATGAGGATTTGCATTCTAGAACGGCGCATAGTATTTATAAATTAGATTGTGCAGTGGAGGATGTGAAGGATCTATACAAGGAAAAGCGTTCAGCAGCCAAAACGATCAATTTCGGTATTTTATATGGGGAGTCGATATATTCGTTGTCCGAAGCTCTTAGTATCTCCTATGAAGAAGCGGAACATCTTATTAATGTCGAGTATTTTGGTGCTGCCCCAGTTCTCAAGGCTTGGATAGATTCAATTCATGAATTTGTAAAGACCAATGGCTATGTTACTACAATGTTTGGTAGGCGTAGGCATTTGCCAGAAGCTATGGTTCAGGTGCCCCCAGCAATGAAATGGCCGGATGATTCGGTAAGGCCGCAATGTTACCGCAATGGGCCGTTTGCGTCTTTCCTTGGAATTGATCCGGCAGATTGGTATAGTTTGTCAGAGTTCGATGTGAAGCAATTGATTAAATCCAAGGGAAATATGAATCAATTCTCGCATTGTTTGTCTTGTAATTATGTGTTGAGTTGCGGAACCAATAGGGAACGCAAGTACGTGATTTCTAAGGTAAATGGAGCATTAAGGCAGGCAGTTAACTCGCCCATACAAGGGAGTTCGAGTGAATTTACATCGTTAGCCTTAATAAATATGAGTCAAGAATTTATCAATGAAGGAATGCTGTCTTCTCCTCGGGTGGTGATCCATGACGAAATTGGTGTTCTTGCCCCTGATAACGAAATAGAAAAAGCATGTAAGATTATGGATTTTTATATGGTGGAAAATCTGGCCCAGTTTACGCAGTTTAGTGTTCCCTTGCTTGTTGATACTGCAATTGTTCAGCGCTGGTCTGAGAAATAATTTTCAATAATATTTAAATACTTCTCTTCAGTCTTCCTATCTATCGTATGTTATACTGTGTGCGCTGATAGGAGGAAATTTTGAATAGTAAAATTTGCAAAGATTGTAAAGTTGATAAACCCTTTTCTGAATATAGAAAAAGTACAAAGCACTTAGATGGATTGCACAAAGTTTGTAAAGAGTGCATGTGTAAGAAAGAAAAGATTTATAGGGCAGAAAGGGGCGAACAGGGGAAAGAAGTTGCACGATCACGTTTGCAAAAGAACAGAGAGAATTATGAAAAGGGTTTAACTGTTATACCAAAGAGTAAGCTCTGTGGTGCGTGTTTAATAGAGAAAACGAGTGATCTTTTTCCAATTAGTAAATCATCTGTTGATGGCTTGGCCTATTGTTGTAAAGATTGCAAGAGTCTTTCGGATCGAAGGGATTATATAAAGCACAAAGAAAAACGCGCAGAGACGACAAGACGTTATGCAAAAGAACATCCGGAGTTAATGCGGGAGATAAAAGATCGGCATTATCAAAATAATAAGGATCTTGTAAAAGCTCGTGCCAAGGCTTGGTCTGCTGATAAAAGAAAAAATGATCTTGATTTTAGGCTTAGGTGCGGGCTTAAGACAAGACAGAGAAATGCATTAAAAGAAGTTGAACGTGCTGATGAACCAGATGTTCTTCTTGGCTGTTCTGCCACAATCGCAAATTGGTTTCTTGAGCAGCAGTTTTATCCAAAGCCACAAACTGGAGAAGAAATGACCTGGGATAACTACGGGTATATGTCTGGAGAACACGGTTGGGACTACGAGCATATTATTCCTCTTTCCCTTTTTGATATGAAGATTCCCGAACATCAATATCAGGCCTTTCATGTAAGTAATTTGCAGCCCATGTGGTATTTGGAGAATTACATAAAACACGCAAATAATGTAGATGGACTAACACCGGGGGATTTGAGGAAACCACTATTCCCAGGAGAGGAACTAAAAAATGGCTAATGTCAAAGTAGACTGGGTAAAGTACCGTGACAGTTTCGGCCCCCGTTGTCTCGGGATCTGCAAATTTAATCCACCCAGGCCTTGGGGTGAGTGGACAAAGATTATGGGGGTTGTTGCACGCGCAGAGGGAAAGTATGACTCTGTTGTAATGTATGACGGGACAGGGGTTACGGCAAATTTTTTACAGCACACGTTTACTTCAGGTCGTCTTCAACTTTTTCTTGAATCCCTTAAATCAATTCTAGTTGATAAAGATGACATACATACAAATCTCTATGAAGATCTAAAATTAGCAGATAAATTCGCTAAGTTCAATTTCTCAATCTCCTCTGGTAAATTCTACGACATTTCCAAAAAACAAATCCTCAATCCCGCTTTCCCATCACAGAAAAAGCGCATTGTAGACATTTGTATGATGAGCAAAGACTCCTCTCTTCTTTTGGCTAAGTTGTTTGGGGAAATTGGTCAGGATGAACGGGTACAACGCGCTCAAGAATTGTTTGGTAAGAGCGAATTCATTCATGCGCTAGATGTTGTTCGAAATCCTTTGGGCGAATACAAAACAATCAGAAATCTTCTCAATGATGATTGGACCACTCTTTGCCCAGCTCTTTTCTTCAATCTCTGGCAAAATTCACCGGCTGCTGCTTACAAACTATTCATTAATGCACGTAAGGAATCTGATGCTAATGGCACGGACCTCCAGTCGGTTGTGTGGCGAATGCTCAATAGAAGCTCTTTTGCTAATTGGGGCTGGGGTTCTGGCAACAAGAGCCCACGAATCATCAGAATTCAATCGGCCATCAAAGAATTCTATGGTATCGATTTACTTTTCAACAAGCCTTGACAATCAAAAATTAATCCTTATGTTGTACTTGTCGGGAAAATGACTTTCCCATGAAAGGACAAATATGTCTAAGAAGATCAATTTCCGAATTATTGGTGAATTCGAGGTAACATCAGGAAGTTTGACCGTTAGCGATCCTAGTTATGGGGTCGAAGTTCAATGTAAAGGTACGCTAGCGCCTGTTCTAAATGGCACTTGGGAAGGTATGCTAACAGAAGTTGGTAATGAGCCGGAAAGTCTTATGGTTTATGCCAAAAGCGCCGATTTTGAAAGCCTTGCCCTGCGGGAGAAATTGGAAAAGTTTGAGGGAATTATTGGTGTGGATACCGCCCAGGTTGGCATATACGATACCAACAGTTTCCCTAAAGTTTCCGAAGAGATTTGGGATCTTATCGAGGGTGACAAATACGAAAAGGCAGGTTGGGTAATTTCTCTTCCTTATGGGGTTGTGGCCAGAACTGCTCATGGGGACGGGATGTACGATTGCATTTACAGTAGAAATGCTGACGGAATTATTGATGCTGTTTACGTAGATTTGCTAGGTATTTATGATGAGATTTTCAAGGAAGCTCGGAAGGCCAGTAAAGCCAAGGCCAAGAAGGCTAAGGTAAAGAAGTCTATTACTAAGAAGACAGCCGCTAAGAAGTCCAAGGCCAAGAAGACTAACCCCTAAAAATTCACAAATGCCCCCTTGACATCCCCAAACTCATCCTTATGTTGGGTGTATGGTTCGTCACAGAAAACTAAAGGTTTGGAACGGTTTAGTTTTGTCTAGGGTCAAGGGCAAGACTACACAACTCCATGCAAATGTCTGTGCGTATAGTCAGAAAGAGGCTGTTGAAATACTCAACTCCTATTCTCAATATTCTCAGTCCTTATATTATTTTAGGCTAATGTGGTCTGACTGTTGGGGTAATTCAATGAACGATATTGTTCCGGAGCGTGGACTTTGGGTTGAGTTTCCGGGTATGAAGCCAGAGAGGGTAATATGATTCAACTAACCAAGACAGAAGACCTTATCGGAAAAACTATTACTAATGCGGCCCTTTACGGAAGGTATGCCACGTTGTTCTTCAATGGTGGTTCATTTGCGCTATTGTCTGTGGATCGTGGATATGACTATGGGGATGAGGAAATTGTTATTGAGGAAGATCTCGATAATTTGGATCTATATGACAAGCGCTGCCTAAATTTTATTACAGAAACCGAGTACGATAAGTTGAATAATGCACGTTTTGAGGATATGGCAAAGCAGCAAGAAGTGTTTGAACGAAATCAGTACGAAACCCTAAAGAAGAAGTTCGAAAATGCCTAACAACAATTACCCATGTAAAGACAACCTCTGGGCACATTGTGGAGCACTTGGTGAAGCTCTGCGCCGCGCCAGCGAAGCAGAGCGTAGGATTGAGGTTCTTGAGGAAAAGGTAAAGAATCAAAAAGAGCGAATAAGGCTTCTAGAAGGTTCAACAAATCATGCTGGTGGGTTGTGCAGAGGCGTGGAACAGGGGTACTAACATGGACGCAAGACTAATGGAGCGAACTAGGCGACTTGTTGAAGATGTTGATTCAGCTTTGTCACTAGTAAACGCAAGAACGGTTCAAGACATGCTTTTCTACATTGCAGAGCTTGAGGAAAAGGTAAATTTGCGAAGTTTTTGCCCATATTGTGGCAAGGGCTTGACACAGCCGAATTCGTGATTATGTTGTAATTCAGCGAGGAAAAATTTACTTACAAAGGAGTTTGAGATGTCTAACGATCCAGTTCGTGATTTTTTGGATTCGGGCCTGAGTGATCAGGAGATTCGGGAGAAGCTTTTATCCACTACAGGATCTTCTACTGTTTTTATTGTAGATTCCAACAATGATCAGGTAGACGATGGAAAACCCAGCGATTATTCCTGGTTTGGTCCTGTTCCGCGAGTAGGTGAGATAATTCATGTGACAAAGCACAGTTTTCGTGGTGAGGGCGGGTATCACAGGAAGCTCAAGGTTACTGAAGTTTCGTGGTCTGCACATGAGCGTGAGAAGCCCGCTCTTCCTGGTACTTTGTTCATTTCTTGCGAGATCATGGCAATAGAGGAGAAGTAGAGATGCCTTGGTACAGATTTTCAGCTAATCATGGGCCTGGACATCAGAGCCGTAGCGAGGAATACAGGTATTTTGATAAAAGGATTGATAAAGAGGAAAAGGAGTTTCAGTGGAATTATATTTTTGATACTTTTGAGTATGATTGGCCTATTGGTAATGTGACGTGTGTTCGAAAGGTTCCGGAAGCTGTTCGTACAAATATGATTGAAGATTACAAAGATAAGAAGGCTCACGCAGTAAAGATGTTGAAGGTTTTGCAGGGGAAGTAAAATGGGATATCGTCACATAACCAATCTTTACAAAGATAAGAATATCCTTATGTTTAAGCAGTGTTACGCCTGTGAAAAAATACATGGGACTTCGAGCCATGTACGATATAATGCTGAAACAAAGGAACTCAAATTCTTTTCCGGTGGTTCAAAGCATGAGCAATTCGTCGCTCTTTTTGATCAGGAAAAGCTGAAGGCCACATTCGAGCAAAATTACCTTGAGCACCCTACCACAAAGTCTATCACTGTTTACGGGGAAGCTTATGGTGGAAAGCTGCAAGGTATGTCGGCTACCTATGGAAAAGAGTTGAAGTTCGTTGCGTTTGAAGTATTGCTTAACGAGGACATGTGGCTAAGTGTTCCACAAGCCGATAGATTGGCAACTAGTCTTGGCTTTGAGTTCGTACATTATGAACTGATTGACACGACGGAAGAGGCAATTAACGCGGCTATCATGGCGGATAGCGTTCAGGCGGTCAGGAATGGCCTTGGGGCAGGTCATATGCGGGAAGGCGTGGTCCTACACCCCCCAATCGAAGTGACGATTAACGGGGAAGGTAGAATCATTTGCAAGCATAAGCGCCCAGAGTTTGCAGAGCGCGAACATACGCCAAAGTTTTCTGATCCCGATGAAATTAAGGTTTTGGAAGACGCAAAGGCGATTAGTGAAGAGTGGGTCAATGCGGAACGTTTGCGGCATGTGTTAGATGCCTTCCCGGAGCCTAAAATGGAAGATGCTACGAAGATTATCAAGGCAATGCTTGAGGATGTTTCGCGTGAGGCTTCCGGCGAGATTATTGAGAGTAAAGCAGCCAGGAAAGAAATTGGCAAGAGGACGATGAAGCTGTTCAAGGAGCTTTTGACAGAAGGCACATTCAAGTAATGGGCGAAGTAATCGACATGTTCAATATGTCCAATAAATCCCGTTTTCTCAGGGCTATCGAAATGGAATATCGTAAGCATAATTTGTCAGACGATAGTATTGGCTGGGACGAACTTGGCGATATTCTCTGTGACGAGCTTTGTCATGCTTATGGCGGCGATGTTTTTGCAGATTGGGTAATGCAATTTGATGATGGTGAGAAATCATTGGCTAAGTTTGCGAAGAAGGTTAAGTAATGCGCCTAGCAATTTTTATACTCAAAGAAACCGGGGAATCTTTGGCCCTCAACCCGGAAAACATAATTGTTCGTCAATTGAAGGACGAGATTTGGGTAAATTCCGGAGGCAGTAGTTTCATTGTTGAAGGCACTTTTCATGATGTTGTTCGTGAAGCAGTTGTGGCGATGAATTACATTCCGGACGGCTATGAAGTTAAGGAAAAGGCTGAGTAATGGAAGGTAAATGTATTGATATTATGCATCCTGGTTGGATAGGAAAGCTTATCAAAGAGGAAGTTGTGTTTGGTAGAGAGTTTTATCTGTCTACCCCGACATACAAAGTTAAGTGTTTTTGTTGTTCTGCTGTAGTTCCTGTTGATGATATTTCTAATTTGCCTACTTATTGTCCTTATTGTCAGAAGGTAGGTTAGAAAATTGTGCCCAGCCCTTGGACAACGGACCTTAGATGTCCCCGATGTTCGAATCGGGATAAGACAGCTTTTTTGGCAATGCAATGTTCAGTATGGCCAACTGAGAAATTTTGCTCGTATTTTAAACTCCGTTGCAGAACTTGTGGGCTAGTTCTTGAAGGTAAAGGATTTGCTGATACGGATTACGAAGGAAAGTGGCAAGATTGGCTAATAGCTGGTGCAAAGCGTAGCGGACAAAAGAGTACAAGTATTGGTAAAAAATTGTATGGTGGTGGCGGATTAGCACAGAGAAGTGCAAGAAGGATAAAGGAGTAAAGTTCATGGAGTACGGCAAGAAGGAGAACAAGCACAGTTTGGCGGATAGCATAGGAAGTTTTGTTGTTATGCTTTTGGCAATTGTCCCGCTGATGCTTCTGGAAGGTTACGTTCTTTCAAAGCTGTGGGTTTGGTTCATTGTTCCTGTTTTTGCACTTCCGGTTTTGTCTGTGGGACAAGCTGTAGGAATTATGGTTGTGGTATCTATGATAACCACACATCTTTATACAAGTGATTCAAAAACTGAAGGATCATTGACTGCCAAGATGGTTGAGAAACTTTTTACGTCTGCTTTTATGAGATTGACAGTTTGGGGTATTGGGTACCTTGTTTATTGTTTCATTTCCTAGAAATTGAAAAGGAGTAACTAAATGATTATCGAGAGTAAAAACGGCAGTGAGTGGATTCTTGACGAGGGGCTAAGGACCGTCGCTAGGGATCTCATCAATGAATTCCAAAATGAAGTTGGTCATGTAGACCTTACCAAAGTTTGTTTTGCACGGGTTAGCGATCCCAATGCAAAGTGGCTTGGCAAGTGTTGGCACATCAATGCGCCAAAGAACATGCTAACGTGGTATGCTTATACTGCGCTAAAGAAGAATCAAATTATCGTTGAAGATTTTGATGAAACTGCTGAACACACGCAATTCCTCGATGATCTGCTGGATATCGCTTATGTGATTGCTTTGAACAATGCCCCCCTTGAGCGATTTGATGCTGGTGAAACTGGGCTACGTGATAAGCAAGAGAAGTATGTATTACTTCATGAACTCATGCACATAAAAGAGGGAAATTCAGGCATTCGTAAACATGACCTGGAAGACTTTACGGATCTAATTCGTAAGTTGGGAGTTGATTGGACAAGTGGAATTTATGACGAGAACGAGGAGCAGGAGTCATAAAATGTTCGAAACAATTAAACGGTGGTTTGGAAATTTGGCTTGGTTGCTCAATCATCCTCCTACTTCTTTTACTGGGGGTGCTCTTCCAGAGGGGACGAAGTGTGCTTACTGTGGTCGTGGGCCAGAGCAGGGTGAAAACGCTTTGTTCTATTTTCCGGCTTTAGGGTGGGCTTATTGTCATTTTTGTCAAAAGAAGATCTTTGATGCTGTTTATAGAATGGAAAGTGAATTTTCTACAAAGGATGAAATTTGACATCTAAATTCACATTATCCTCATCAAAGGAAAATGGTCTAACTTTTACTCTAGACGAGACGCTAGAGGAAAAAGACATCGAAGCTATGCTACGGTTCGATGATGAGGAAATTGATGATTTATTGCACACACACGCAAGTACTCAAGCCTACTGGGAAGCTTTTGCATTAAGGCTCAAGACAAAGCTGGATAATTTCAAAGAGGATTGGAAAAGTCGTTGGTGGGCATGGAATAAGAAATTCGCTAAAGATGTGCTCATTTCTTACGGCGAAACAAAAGCAACGATTGACAGTATCACGGACATGGTTATCAATATTTATGGAAAGTCCTCAACCGACAGTCAACGGGAACAGTTTGCTAATGCTGGCTACCTTATCGCCAATAAGCGAGCAAGTTGCAGCGAATCATTGGAAGAATACACAAATTCCATGTTCCGATACATTAACCAAGATCCAGCATGGTTTTACGAAGATGTCGTAAATACGGAAAGTAAGTTGTCCGAGAATTACGAAATTGTTCGTATAGTAGCTGAGAGATTGAATGCTAAGAGTTTTCACATCAAGGAAGTAATTGGGTTGATTCAACAAAAACCGGGTAATACAGGTTTGACTGCCCCACGGGATGAACGTGGGTTAATGAAGTTCTCAAAGTAGAACAAAGAAAGAGGTTTGACAATGGGAAAGATGAACATGCCAATCGCAGCAGAGAAGGCAGCTAACCAGACAAATCCAACACCATCAAAGGGCGTTAGCAAGCTCTTTTCACCTTTGCCAGATGCAGCAAAGCAGAAGCACAATAATGGTGTGCTAATTCCTACGTTCTATCCAGCAAAGTGGAAGATCTTCAACCCAACGGTTAGCGATGTTGCCAAGTTCAATATGGCAGCAACGGGCAATGCTACGGCAAGTGTTCCTGCTGATCTTTGCTCATTCTATTTCAAGGTTCCGGTACACAGTGTTAGCAATTATTCACGACCCGATGGTTCAGTGGGTTTTGCTAATACGGTTTGCCCAATTCATTTCAACAAGTATCTTACCGAAGTGCTTGGGTTTGAGCCTCTATTTAACCAGCCTGTGCGGTGTGCGTTTTGTGAGGAAGAGCAAGTGTGGTGGAATAAGTTCAATGCTCGGTTTGAGGAGCTTGGGTATACGAAGGAAACTCGTAAGAATCTGAGCAAGGAAGGTTACAAGGATCTTACGGAAAAGGATTCCGTACTGAAGAATGCCAGGGAGAAGGCACGGAAGCTCCAGGCTTCGGACAAGTATGTGCTACCAATTATCGACTATGACCAGATGGTTGGGACAAAGCCGATGCGTGAGGGTCAGGAATCGGTAGAGCATCAGATCTGGATGGCACCGGGGAAGGTGTTTGACAAGTTGGCGTCACTTTGCGAGATTTCTCCGGAGGGCCAGGAGTTCTACAATTTCGAAAATCCTGCTGGGGTACAGATCCTCTATTTGGTAAAGGACACGGAGCGGTGTTCTCAGGGTAATATGATGCTGACGCAGTACGATGTTGTTGTGGCTCCTGGCAGGGTACCTCTAGATCCGGCTTGGCTGGCGTATGTGTCGAATCCGGATTTGCTGGTTGATCCTAGCGAATTCCTGAATCTCATTACGTATGATGAGCAGCGGTATTATCTGGGTCAGGCTGCGGAGGCTGCATCCACCCCAGTTACTGCCCCAGTGGTACGTCCTCCGGTAGCCCCTCCTGTCGCTCCTCCTGCCCCTGTAGCGCCTCCGGTTGCGCCCCCTGCTCCTCCGGTAGCCCCGGCACCTGCGGCAGCTCCTGCGCCCGTTCCTGCCCCGGCTATGGCTGCTCCTATGCCGATGCCTTCTCCTGTCCCGGCTGCTGCTCCTGCGGCTCCGGTTCCTGCTTCTCCTATTCCGATGGTTCCGCAAGTGGCTGCAACGCCCAATCGGACACCTCCGAAGGGGCCACCTCCCGGTAGGCGTGCTTGGTAGTAAGCTTTCGGGTTTTCCGAAAAGCGAAAGGTTAAATTTTGGCAAAGAAAACTCCAACTGAACCTGTTGTAGAAGAAAATAGGATTGTCGAGATCCTTAAATCCCTTGAGGCAAAGAACAAGGATCTTAGAAATGATCTTCAATGGATGCGAGGTGACGGGGTAGTTTCAGATATTACTTCAACCTCCAGCGGTATTGCATCTTTGGATATTGCTTTAGGTATAGGTGGGTATCCGCACGGTAGGATTATCGAGGTCTACGGCCCAGAATCAGCGGGGAAGACCACGCTAACTCTTCATGCAATTGCCTCCGTACAAAAGGCTGGAGGTGTTGCTGCTTTCATTGACGCAGAACATGCTTTGGACACGGCCTATGCATCAAATTTAGGGGTTGATGTTCAGAATCTTCTTATTGATCAGCCAGATAGTGGTGAACGTGCCCTGGAGATGGCTGTTTTGTTGTCTAGTATTCTTACTAAGGGTGACATTATTGTTGTTGACTCCGTTGCGGCCCTCACGCCCCAGGCCGAACTTAATGGCGAGGTCGGAGACAGTCACGTAGGTCTTCAGGCTAGGCTTATGGGGCAAGGGTTGAGGAAGTTGACAAGTAGTGTTTCTAAGTCCGGTGTAATGATTTATTTCACTAATCAAATCCGGTACAAGATTGGTGTCCTTTTTGGAAGCCCTGAAACTACTTCGGGCGGCAATGCATTAAAGTTCTATGCTTCCATTAGGTTAGATGTCAGGCGCAAGGCCCAAATTAAAAAGGGGGAGGATATTATCGGGAACCTTACTGAAGTCAAGGTTGTAAAGAATAAGGTAGCTCCACCATACAAGGTTGCCGAGACTGAGATCCGTTATGGAGAAGGAGTTCCAAAGGCCCTTGATGTCCTCCTATGCGGTATGAATTGCGGAGTAGTCGAAAAGCGTGGAGCATGGTTGGATTTCCAGGGTGAATGTATTGGCCAAGGTAAGGATAAGGCGTGGGAAGCGTTGAAAGAGAACCCTGAATTACTTTCCAAATTGGAAAAAGCAGTCAGAGAATTTCATGGAATCTGAATTCACTGACGCTCAACTTCTCCAATATGCCGCAGAGCACATGAAAGTGCTTGGCAATGATTTACTCCTTGAAGATATCGTACTTCTCAACAAATACCTTGTGGCTAGATTTCTCAAGACTTCGCCATTTGCTATTGCAGGAGTTCCCTCAGATTTTCTTCAAAGGAAACTCATGGAATTTCTCAGCGGCATAAATCCCATAATGTTGGCTTTCGTAACAGCCGCTAATTCGTCAGCTTTGAATCATATGGGGGACGCTTGAAAATTATGGAACGTAAGCATAAGACTAAAAAGATTATTATTAAGTCGGCAGACGTTGATGTAAATATTTGTCCTGTAGTTAAATGGCTAAATAGTTTTAATGGTATTCGAACACAGTTTTCTTGTGAGGGAGACGATGATTTAACCAGGGGGCAAAAACCTCACGTTCTTTTTCACTGTGATAATGAATTGTCCCTTGTTAGAGTTTTGGTGTCCGTAGCTTGTTGGGCAGAGTTTAAAATACAGTTTTTTGAAGGTTCTACTAGGTACGAAATGTTGTTCCCAAGTAAACGTAATTTAAAGGGGTTTAAGGACGCTATGCGAAAGTATCCAGATAAGTATTGTTGAAAAATTGATAAAGGGAAAAGGACAAGGAATGACCTGTAAGGAATGTGGAGTAGAGTATGGCTTTAACCAGAATGAGTTGTGTTGGTTCTGTGCTGAATGGTATCGGGAATACGGCGTAGCCGGTAATCGTCCCCCTTCCACAAGAGAAGGGGAGTTCGAAAACGGAAAGGATAAACAAAATGGAAGAGGAGAAACAAATGGAAAAGGGTAAAGATCAAGAGGACCCATACAAGGACTATATTCTTCTCAGTCGTCAGGATTTCTGTAGCGAAGAAGTCTGGTATCGTGTGTGGGAGGATCTAGGCATTATTAAAGATGAGAGAACTGTACCAGAGGATACTATTTATATCATTGTCAAGGAGAGTGGCAGAGTGTACTAGTTCTTGAGTTTTAGCGTTAGGGGATAATCATGCAAAGAGATGAGATTTTCGAAGCCATAAATACTGAGCGCGATACTCAGGATGTTTATTGGTCACATAATGAAGCTCGACGTCGTTCTATGTATTCAACTGTCCCTCCGCATATTTTGCTTCTTGAGGCACAGATTTCGAAATTACGGGATGATTGGTATGCCACTCCTGGGGGGCGGGGCTGTTTTTCTAGATTTATAAAAGTTGCGGCTATAGCTGTTCGCGCCTTAGAAGAAATAGTTCCTTATGAGTAGTTGACAACGAAGAAATAGTGGTTAGGTTATGTTTTAGGGGGATAAAGATGACTAAAAGTGAAAAAATTATAGTAATGCTGGAACAACTGGGTTTTGAGAACATTGAACTTATCCCGGCTAAGGGGGCGTGGCGAACAAACACAAGTCTAGATGTTTATTGCTGGGAAGGTCGGGGTGTAGTAAGAGAGTATCCAAAACTTAATCCTGGAATGCAGGTTATGTTTGCGAGTTGGGAAACTATGACAAAGTGTGCTAAAAGTGGTATTGTTTTGGATCAGGGCGATTCCGGCAATGTTAATGATTTTCTAATTTCTGCAAAATAAAACTCTTGACTTTTCAGAGTGCGTGCTTATTATAGCAAAATGAGACTTGACAAATCCTACAAAACCGCAATTAAGCGTGCTGGGCTTAGCGCTCCTATAAAACTGCTTAAAGATACTCTGGGTGTATTTTCTAGAGGAGATAAGGTTTTAGACTATGGCTGCGGGAGGGGGATGGATTCAGCCCTTTTGGGTATTGAAAAATATGACCCATATTATTTTCCAGAGAGGCCTTCTGTCAAATTTAGTTTGATTCTATGCACTTATGTTTTGAACACTTTGTCAAAAAACAAAGAGCATGAAATTCTTGGGGATATTAAATTTCTTCTCCGCTCTCAGGGAAAAGCTTACATCACTGTCCGAAGAGATGTTAAAAGCTCGGGTTACAGAAAGAGTGGAACCTATCAAAGAGTCCAAGTAGAGAAAGACTTCTTCAAGCAATAGGTTTGATGACAACAGCAAAGCCAACGATGCTTATGCGACCAAATGATCCTATTGGTATGGCAAAAGAAATTGTTGAGGAGATGGATTTTCTTAGGGAAGAGTGCGCACGGTTGACTATTTCTAATACTCTTTCGGGTTCTTCTGGCTCGTCTAATGTTGAGCAACATCCGCTGAAAAATCTTAGAGGAGAGGAACTAGTTTGGTGCGAGTGTGGCTCTGAAATGACACCATATTGTCGTTATATTGATCATGGTGTAATTAAAGGACATATTTGTTTAAAATGTAATAAGTGCGAGGATACAGAATATGACCCTACCGATGCAGTAAAGAACGCATTAGATATTGGTCAGTTGGCAGCAAATGTGATAAAGCATAATGAAGATTCGGACAAAAGAGCAGAGATTAAAGAAGGGGCAAGTGAGTGTTTAGAGATAGTTGTGGAACAAAGAGATCAGCTACAGGAACAATTGGTGTATGCAGAAGAAGAGATTAAATTTTTAAAGATGCAATATGCCAATGCGGTTCAATATATGCTTAGGGTCGCTACAGATTTTCGTATGTCAATCAGGAAGGTACAAGGCTAGTGGACAAGTCAAATAGATGTCCGGAACTTGGGGGCGACGTTTGTGCAGTACTTGAAAATAGGTATGATCTTATTTCTGAGTTACAGGAAAAGCTCGTATCTTTAACAGAGGAAATGAATAGAATAAATGGTGAACGCCTGCTTTTGCGGGATAATTTGAAAGAAGCCGAAGACGAGATTGAAATTTTGCTTCATAAACAACAGGAGGAATAATGTCATCTTTTATGAAAATTGGGGAAGTTGTTGAGGCCCTACAGTTTACAGGGCACAATGATGCAGAGTGTCTAAATTTTTGTTCTCTTGCGCGTGACCCAGATGATAAGAAGGGGAATTTGATTCTTCCTACATTAGTTGAGGAAGTTTTGGTGAATAAGGGGGATTGGATTGTAAAAAATTGTTTCGGTCATTTTAAGAAATATACAACCAGAGAACTTTTAGACAACTATAATCCTGTTAATGAAATACTGAGTTGTGGCCCACTTGAGTTTAAGGTTCGGTCAGATACTATTCCGACTATTGATAGATCAGAAATTGAAACAAATAGTCAAATGGTCCCCTTGACTATTTGGAGGCCCGCACGCTCAAGTAATTCGAAAAGCAGTTTATTTTCATCTTTGGATAATGAAGAACGTAGTGTGCATGAGAAGGCATTAAAAAATATTGAAGACCATAAGAAGAACTGTACACTAAAAGAAGAGAAAAAGATGAAGATGACTAATGGGGAAAAGATGGTATGGGCTGCTGTGTTTGCAAAGCATTACTGTGATTTGAAGGAAGAGGTAGCTTTTGCACGTTTTCCTGCAAATAAGGCAGTGACGGAATTGAGGGGCCTTAAAGAGCGCGGCGAATGTATAAATGACGCGGACATGGATCTAGTACGGGCTTTTTTGGAGGATAGATGAGCCTAGAAGAAGAGACATGCGATATATGTGGAAGAAACGTTAAAATTTTGTCAATATGTGCAAAGTGTGGTTCTTCTTTTGGTTGGTGCTGTGCCTTGAGCGATTTTTTTTGTACTAGATGTGAAGAGCAACTATCGAATGAAGCTGAATGGGCTGAATATGCTAAGTACAGTTGAGGTTTGAAAAAATGTCTTTCAAATTCATTGCTTATGCCGATATACACTACGATAGATTAGCCGCTCAATGCGTAACGTTCGACGATTGCGCGGAAGTTGAGAAACAGGTTCACCAACGGGTTAGTGAAGGGGACTTTGATTTCACTGTATTTATTGGTGACCGTTTTCTCAAGCGTAATCCAGAAGACGAAATAAAGACTAAGGCTGATCAAATATTGCTGAATATACTCAGTAATGAAAATCGTAGGGCACCTCATTATAGCCTTATTGGTAATCATGATTGGGTAACGAATTCGATGAGGTGGCATACGAGCGAATCGTTGAAATGGTTATCAAGGTTCACTGGAAAATTGACGGTTATGGATGAAGCGAAGACTTACCCCGTCATGATATTGGGTAAGCATTATCCAGAGGTTTTGCTACATTCTTTGCCAGCAGGTGCTAAATTCGACTTTAGCAAATTTGGCACAGATCCTAAGCAATTCAATCTATTTCTTTTCCATGACATGCTCAAGGGATCGTTTATGGATGATTCGGAAAAGATGCGTTTTGATTCTGGTATTGAAATTTCCGAAATCGATAGGCCAGAATTTGACATGGTTCTTGCTGGTGATATCCATGTACCTCAACCATTTCCGCTAAAGAATGTGCCAAAGGGTGGATATGTTGGCGCAGTATTACAGAGAACACGCGCTGATGCCGACAAGGAGCGCGGATGGGTAGAAGTTGAGGTAAAGGGTGGTCCCGGCGCTTGGGAAATTAATACGCAATTTGTACCAACTAAGCCACTATTTTCTTGCTTAGATTTCGCTGTAGATTCACAAACTACTTTCGAATCTTTGGACGTTGATGAAAATTTTGTGAAAGATAAGCGAATTGAGGTTAAATTGACTGGTAAAAAGATTGACGTTGATCGGGTGGCTGATGACCCCCGATGGCGTAATTTTGTCGATATTCTTGGTGCCAGGAAAATGGATATAGCGAGAGATTACGAAATTGAATCACGGGATGCGGTAATAGATTTGTCACAATCTCGTAATATTGGGCATGATCTTGAGTTGTATTTGGACAGTGGTTTCGGATCTCTTGGTACATTAGGTAGGGAAAAGATGTTTGAAGTATTGGGAGAGGTGGAGAATAGCTAATGGGTTACGACTATTTAAATGATCTGCCAAAACAGCAGAAATTACATAATTATGTATCTATTAAAGATTTTGGTCCCGGAGTAGAGGAGCAAATGCGTGTTGATCCATTGACAACTGTTGATAATCTACAGGTGCTTTCTGGATTGATGCTGAGAGAAATTAGGGACCAGGAAGAAGCAGAGCTGGAAAAGTTGTTTCCCGATGATTTGTCTTTGTTCGAAGGTAGGGAGGCCGGTTTTCATATTACTGTACATAAGCCTTTGACTATGATTCATCAACTTGATGAAACAAAGTTTAGTGTTGTTGAAGAGGTTTCATTTGGGTATCCATTTGACCGGGCTACAATTGAAGACGAAATTTATAATGAATTAATCAGGAGGAATTGTCTTGGCTGAGAAATACGAAGAAAAGATTGTTCAAGGCGGAATAAGGTCCGGAATGTCATACAAGGTTTGTACAGATTGGATAGCTGATTTTCAGAAGTCCTACCAACACTTTTTGGCTACAGGTGAGCTAATTCCTTTTCATATTCCGGAATCTGTAGTTGAGTCTGCAAAAGAACGGGCAGAAAAGAAGGGAGAAGAGTAATGGCTAGACTGGAAGCATATCGCTGTTGTTCTTGTGACCACGAAGTTGAGGAATATTTTAATGACACTGACGCACGGCCAGAGGAGCTTGATTACAGGTGTGAAAAGTGTGGTGGGATACTGAAGATATATCGCTATAAGAACAATGTCCACCGGGTATATATCCAAGACCGAGGCATTTAAATGAAGTGCCAAAAGTGCGGCAGTCTCAATTTAACCGCTTCTAGGTGCTTTGGTCCTAGAGACGCTTCAGTGTATCAAGTAAATTGTTTGGATTGCGGAACAACGTGCAAGAAAATTAGAAGTTCTTTTAATGGGCGTTCCGTGATTTCAAGTACAGAAGATTGGTCAAACGTTAAATCCATTGATCCACCAAGGTTTTAATAAATGCTGAAATTCCAATCAATTAATCCAAGTGGTTGTTTTTCCTACGGCTTGTCCGAAACTATCCAATTAGACAACCAAGGTTTAGTCCATCTCTTAGGGGTTAACGAGGACCGGGATTCTGACTCCAATGGGTCAGGTAAGTCATCCTTGTTTAACGCTTTGTGCGAGGTCGTGTGGGGCATTAACCCAACCTCTTGTAGTGGTCAGTCCGTGGTCAACACCTCGCTCCACAAAGGCTTTAACGGGCGTGTAGAGTTGATTGCTGATGACGGCATGACTTACCGCATTACTTATTGCCGGGATTGGAAAGAGGACGACTTTTACCCCATAGATAACGACAATTCTTGCACATATGCTGGAACATCAATTTTCTTTGACAAATTTGAAGATGGCATGTGGCGGGATCTTCGTGGCGCATCTATGGCGGAAACTAGGAAAGTAATCCAGAATACGATTGGTCTTTCTTACGACAGATTCATTTCGTCATCTTACCTATCCCCCCGTACGGGTAACGTAATTCTAAAAGGTACGAATAAAGAACGAATGGATCTAATGTCCGGTATCATTGGTTTATCGGAATGGGATAATGTACTTGACCATTGCAGAGCATTTCGTCGTGATCAACAAAATGGTATAATTGAATTCGAAAAGAAACTATCCTTTTTCGAAGGTGTTTTGCTAACCCTTCGTAATGAACGCGACACATTAGCCAAAACGGATTGGGCCGATACTGTCGCAAAGCATGAAACGTATTTGCTAGAGTTGAATGTCCATGCCGATGAGTTAAATGTTCAGCAAGAAAAAGTTGCTAAAGAGTTGCAAGACGCTTTGTCCAAGAGGTCCATTGGTTCAACACAACTGAAGAACCAGATTTCAACATTGAATCGAGAAATTAACCTTCTCGAATCGCGAAGTCGGGAACCGGTTGTTGAAAGTAACGAAATGCGTTCACTTTCCAAAGAGCTTGGTAAACTGGAAGGTGAACTAGCTGTTGCCGAAGGTACACTAAAGTCCTGTAGAACAAACACTGACCTATTCTTTGATGTACCAGAAATCAAAGAGTTAAAGGCGGAAATTAGTAAGCTTGAGGGCGAAACTAGTGCGTTTGAAGGTAGGCTGGCGGTTTTCAACAAGCATGATGGAGATAAGCTAGATCGCGATGCTTGTCCAACTTGCGGATCAAGTGAGAACTGGGACAAGATTAAAGGCTCTATGTTGGAAATGCAGCAGGAGCTTGAGTCCTGTATTAAGCAATGGGTAGAAAGATGTTCAGTAAAAAAGGAAGAATTAGTTGTCCTTATTGAGACTCAGCGAAATGCGCTCTTGGCAAAAGCCGAAGAGTTGGTAAAGACCCTTAATGGACAAGTAGTCAATTACCGGTCATTACTTGAAACCGAACGAGATAATCTACAAAAAGGTAGGAATTCTTACATAGAAGAGGGCAGGGTTAAAGCTGCTGGGTTAAAGCAACAAATCCAGGCATTAGAAATTCAAGTTGCTGAAGTAGAAGCTCAAGCTTCTGAAATTGAGTTAACAATTGTAGCCTTGAACCAGGAAACCAGGAGTCTTAATCGGTCTATTGCTGAAAATAACGAAAAAATTACCCAATGTTCCACCCGTATTGAGCAATATAAAGCTCAAGTTGCTAAATTGGAGGATCTACAAAATCAACTAGTGGTTAAGGAAGGTGAGCTAGCCGATCTTCAAGCACAGGTGGCTTCATTAA
>Ga0265297_10003769_pt1 | contig 26534 bp, 25 predicted proteins | sample Munlanlwell13791_FD_192502 | JGI IMG/M metagenome (GOLD analysis project Ga0265297, IMG submission 192502) | Leachate microbial communities from a municipal landfill in Southern Ontario, Canada - Leachate well 137-91 | ecosystem: Engineered > Solid waste > Landfill > Unclassified | place...
CTGATCGGCTTGATCCGCGCCTATAATGAATTGCGGCGCCGTCGGCCGGAGCTGGAAGCGGTAAAGCTGGTAATTGCCGGGGCGACCGGTTGGAAAATTAAAGATATTTTTAAGGAATTATACGCTTCGGACTATCAAGCTGATATTAAATTTTTAGGCTATATTGATAAAGCCGATAAGCCGGCTTTGTATAGCCTCTGTTCCGTTTTTGCTTACCCCTCTTTCTATGAGGGTTTTGGTTTTCCGCCGCTCGAGGCTATGGCTTGCGGGGCGCCGGTCATTACCAGCAATGTCTCCAGCCTGCCGGAGATTGTGGGCGGAGCCGCTTTAACCGTTGATCCTTATAATACCAATGCTATAACTACGGCGCTGGAACAGGTTTTGACCGATGAGGTTTTGGCGGAGAGATTAAGGCAAGACGGCTTGGAACAGGTCAAACGATTTAATTGGGAGAACACTGCCAGAAAGTATTTGGAACTTTTTTCAAAATGAATAAGAAATTAAATAAAAAGAAGCGCGTGTTGGTGGCCATGTCCGGCGGAGTGGATTCCGCGGTCGCCGCTAAATTATTACTCAATCAGGGCTACTTAGTCGTGGGAGTTTTTTTGCATTTTTGGAAAGACGGCGGGACGGCCATGGCTGAGAATAAATGTTGTTCGCTGGAAGCTTTGAATGATGCCCGAAAAGTGGCCGAGGCCATCGGGATTGAATTATACACGCTGGATTTCAAGCAAACTTTTAAATTAGAAGTGGTGGATAATTTTTTATCCGAGTATCAAAGGGGCCGGACTCCCAATCCCTGCGTGATTTGTAATAAAAAAGTGAAGCTGGGAAAATTATTACAAACAGCTTAGCCATGAAATTTGATTATGTCGCTTCGGGACATTATCTGAAGATCAAAAAAGTGAAAGGAAAATATAAATTATACCGAGCCTCGGACAAAAACAAAGATCAATCATATTTTCTTTATACTTTCAATCAGGCAGAACTGTCTCATTTATTGTTTCCGCTGGCGAACTACAAAAAACCGCGAGTGCGGGAGCTGGCTAAGAAGTGGCATTTACCGGTAGCGGAAAAAAGCGAGAGCCAAGAGATTTGCTTTATTCCCGGTAAGCATCATAATGATTTTTTAAAAAAATATATTTCTTTGCATTCCGGTGACATCAAACTTTTAGACGGAACAGTTTTAGGCCGACATCAAGGCTTGTCGCTTTATACCATCGGTCAGAGACGGGGCATAGAAATCGGGGGGGCCGGTCCGTATTATGCCGCTAAATTTGATTGGAAGCATAATATTTTGTCTGTGGTTAAAGATTTCAACGACCCGATTTTCTATCGGGACAAATTAATCGCCAAGAAGGTGAATTGGATTAATGGGAAAGAGCCAAAACTGCCCTTGGCCTGTTCGGTCGTTATCCGCTATCGTCATCCGGCGGTTAAATGTACGGTTTGGTCTAAGAAGGTCAGGGGCTATGCCGTCGTCTTTAAAAAGGCTCAAAGGGCTATTACTCCCGGTCAAAGTGTGGTATTCTATCAAGGTCAGGAAGTATTAGGCGGCGGGGTTATTGACTAAAAATATCATTTGTGGTATACTGTTTAAATAATAAATAAATATAAAATTATGACGAAATTTAACTTTGGTTTTGGCCATGATCCGGAAGTTGTTGGTTTAGATAGAGACGTCGCCAAGACTCGCCAACATAGTGATTCCAAGTCCAAAAAAGAGGAAAATTTAAAAAAAGAGGAAGGTGAAATGTTCGGTAACCCTTATAGCGGGAATGATTATAACGTTCCGGGCCATGAAGACGAATATTTACTTGCCAACGAACGTCGGGGAGCCGAATTTAATACTAAAAAGTTTGTGCCGATTGAGGAGGCGCCGGAAAGTTCTTTGGCCGGGTCCGCGGAAGATGATGATGAAGATGTTGACCCAGATTTTGAAAATCGGGATTTAAGTCCCGGTGCTAGATTAGAAGCGAAAGAGAGGGCCTATGATCCTGAGGCTGATTTTAAAAATCGAGCTAGAAAAAAATTAGACAAGACCGAATATAACGCTCTTTTTAGCTTTTTTGATTCCATTGAAAAAAATGGTACTCGTCAAGATTATGTCGGCGGCAAAGATGAGCGGGGCATTTTTGTGCCACCCGCCAGATCTATGCCGCGAGATATTATTAACTTAATCAAAAAAGTTAATAGCGGCGGAGTGAAAATGGTGGGATCGTTAGAGAATGTTTACAATGAGGCCGGGAATTTAGTTGATGAAAAACTGAAAGAAGTTCCGACTGATTCCATTAAATTTAAAGCTCCGGAGAATCCTAATAAAACGTTAAAGAAAACTCATTAATTATTATAGTCAATAAAAAATGACTTAGCTTCCAAGTTAAGTCATTTTTTGTTTTTGTGCCCGAGGTGGGAGTCGAACCCACACGGCCGCGAAGCCACACGAGTTTGAGTCGTGATCGTCTACCAGTTCCGACACTCGGGCTAGGTACTTTATAAAAAACAATAAACAAATTGTTTGTTTATTCTTCTCTATTCTATGGTATTTTTTTTTAATTGTCAAAGGGGAATAAATAGGTTATAATATTTTTGCAAATAGATTCTAAAAATATGGGCAAAATCATTTCAGTCGTTAACCAGAAGGGCGGGGTCGGGAAAACCACCACCGCTATTAATTTGGGGGCTTATTTGGCTAATTTTGGCCAACAAGTACTCTTAGTTGACGTTGATCCTCAGGCTAATGCCACTTCGGGATTGGGAATTGAGCACCGGAAGTTGGATAAAGGCGTTTATGACGCTTTAATCGGGCAAAAAACATTGTCGGAAACCATTAAAAGAACCTTGCAAAACAATTATTATTTGGCTCCGGCCACTCTAGCTTTAGCCGGGGCGGCGGTGGAGTTAATCGGGATGGAGGACAGAGAGTTTAGACTGATGCATCTGCTCCAAGATATTAAAAATGATTATGATTATATTATCATTGACGGCCCGCCATCTTTAGGATTATTAACCGTCAACAGTCTGGTGGCGGCCGATGAGATTTTGATTCCGATTCAGAGCGAATATTATGCCCTGGAAGGCCTGAGCCAATTGTTGGAAACTATTTTTTTAATTCAGAATAATTTGAAACCGTCCCTAGGAATCATGGGAGCGGTCATTACCATGTTTGATCGCCGCAATCGTTTGTCGGAACTGGTGAAGAATGAATTGCATCAATATTTTCCCAATCGAGTTTTCAATTCCATTATCCCCCGCAGTGTGCGTTTGGCCGAAGCCCCCAGTTACGGTCGGAGCATCTTGCAGTATGACCCGAAATCCAGCGGCGCCAAAGCTTATGAGGAATTAGCTAAAGAAATTATCGCTTTGAAAAAATAATTATTAACTAAAAATATATGCCAGGAGCCGGATTGGGTCGGGGATTATCATCCCTCATCCCGAAAAGAATTAATAACACTTATTCCGATTTTGATATTAAAGGAAACGATGGCCTGGAAATCTCGGACCGCAGTCGCATTGTTTATATTGATCCCGGTAAAATCAAGGCTAATCCTTATCAGCCCCGTCAGGATTTTTCCGATGCCAGTTTGGAGGATTTAGTTAAATCAATTAAAGAACATGGCCTGATCCAACCGCTGGTGGTGACTCGCAGCGAAGACGGCTATGAATTGATTGCCGGCGAAAGACGTTTGCGGGGCGCTAAAATCTTGGGTTTAAAGGAAATTCCGGTCATCGTGCGGGAGGCTAATCGGCAGAAGAAATTGGAATTGGCTTTAATCGAAAATTTACAGCGGGAAAACTTAAATCCGGTGGAAACCGCCATTGCCTATAACCAGCTCATCAATGAATTTAATTTGACGCAAGAGGAGGCGGCGCTCCGCGTCGGGAAGTCCCGCTCCAGCGTGGCCAATGCTTTGCGGCTTTTAAGCTTGCCGGCCGAAATTCAACTGGCTTTGATTGAAAAGAAAATCACCGAGGCTCACGCCAAATATTTGTTGGGTCTGGAATCAGCCGCCAAACAATTATCCGTCTTCAAGAAGATATTACATCAGGGCTTGTCAGTCCGGGATACTGATCAATTGATTAAAAATTTGGGCGGCACCAAGGGGGCTCAAGTTAAATCTGATTATCGCGACAGGTCACGCTCGGAAAAACTAGCTCATTGGTTCGGAGCCAAAGTGGAAATCAAGCGGCAGAAACAGGGCGGCCAGATTATTATCAACTTTGCCGGCGATGAAGATTTGGATGAGATTATCAGAAAGATATAGAGTAAATTTTAAAAATAAGACCGGCTAAAAAAGTCTGTAAATTTTATTTATAGACTTTATTGGCTTATTAGATTAATTTCATGTCATTCGTGCATTTGCACAATCATAGCCACTATTCTTTACTTGACGGATTAACCAAAGTCGAGCAATTGGTGGCGCGCGCCAAAGAACAAGGTTCTCCGGCCGTGGCCATCACGGATCATGGCGTGATGTATGGCGTGATTGAGTTTTATCAAAAATGTCAGAAGGCAGGCATCAAACCGATTATCGGCGTGGAAGCCTATCTCGCTCCCAATTCGCGCCATGACAAGAACACGCGGGAAGATGCGCGTAATTTTCATTTGATATTGCTCGCTAAAAATAATATCGGTTATAAGAATCTGATTAAATTAACCTCTTTGGCTCATCTGGAAGGTTTTTATTATAAACCGCGGATTGATTGGGAGCTTTTACAACAATATCATGAAGGGTTAATCGCTTGTACGGCTTGTTTGGGCGGAGAAATTCCGCGTTTGATTACCGGCGGGAAATTGGATAAAGCGCGGGAGAGAATCAGGGATTATCAAAATCTTTTCGGCGCTGACAGTTTTTATTTGGAAATTCAAGATCATCCGGAGCTGGAAGGCCAGGATAAAGTCAATAAACAGTTGATTGCTTTCTCTCAAGAACTGAATGTGCCGCTGGTAGCCACCAATGATTCGCATTACTTATATAAAGAACATGAAGCCGCCCAGGACATTCTTTTATGTCTGCAAAATAAGAAGAAACTGGAAGATACCGATCGAATGAAGATGATGGGTTATGGCGATTATTCTATTCGGAGCAATGCGGAAATGATCGCGGCCTTTAAAGATACTCCGGCGGCGATTGCCAATACCCTTAAAATCGCCGCGATGTGCAACGTGGAGATTGAATTGGGCAATATTCAATTGCCTCACTTTGAAGTTCCGACCGGATATGACGGCAATAGTTACCTGCGCGAGTTATGCGAGCGGGGATTAACCAAGAGATATGGCTTAGTGGCAGACAAAGTGGCGGCTGAAGGTTTTGCCAGTTTATCTTCGGATGATGTCAAAAAAATCAGGGCCCGAATGGACTATGAACTCGAAGTGGTGACTAAAATGGGCTGGCCGTCATACTTTTTGATTGTGGCTGATTTCGTCAATTGGGCTAAAGATCATAAAATTGTGGTGGGCCCCGGCCGCGGCAGCGCCGCCGGATCGCTGGTTTGTTATTTGACCGGAATTACTAATCTGGATCCGTTAAAATACGATTTGCTCTTTGAACGCTTCTTGAATCCCGAACGTATTTCCATGCCGGATATTGATTTGGATTTTGCCGACATTCGCCGTTCGGAAGTGATTGAATATGTGGAGGGAAAATACGGGCAAGATCATGTCTCTCAGATTATTACTTTTGGAACCATGGCGGCGCGGGCGGCGGTGCGCGATGTCGGCCGGGTGTTAAATGAGCCTTACGACTATTGCGATCGCTTGGCCAAGATGATCCCGATGTTTTACAAGCTGGATCAGGCTTTAAGCGAGGTGGCGGAGCTAAAAGATATTTATCAAAAAGAACCGGCGGCTAAAAGAATTTTGGATTACGCCAAGACCTTGGAAGGCGTGGCGCGTCATTCTTCCATGCACGCCTGCGGTGTTTTAATCACCAAGAATCCGCTCACTGATTATGTGCCGCTCCAATACGCCTCCTCTTCCGATAAAGATATCGTTTCCCAGTATTCGCTTCATCCGATTGAGGATTTGGGCTTGTTGAAAATGGATTTTTTGGGATTAAAAAATTTAACTATCATTGAATCGGCTCTGCGGATTATAAAGAACACCAGAGATTTGGAAATTGATATTGACAAAATTCCACTGGACGATTTAGAAACTTATCGCTTATTTCAAAACGGGGAAACGACCGGTATTTTTCAATTTGAAAGTTCCGGCATGAAGCGTTATCTGCGGGAATTGAAACCGAATGAATTTGAAGATATTATCGCCATGGTGGCTCTCTATCGTCCGGGTCCGATGGAGTGGATTCCGGATTACATTTCCGGCAAGCATCAGAGTAAAAAAATCGTTTATCTTCATCCGCAGCTGGAGCCGATTTTAGAAAAAACTTATGGCGTGGCGATTTATCAAGAACAGGTCATGCAAATCTCGCGCGAGTTGGCTGGTTTTAGCAAGGGCGAGGCCGATACTTTAAGGAAGGCGATGGGCAAGAAAATTCCGACTTTGCTGGCGGAACAGAAAGAAAAATTTATCGCGGGCTGTATTCGAAATGGAGTTGACAAGGAATTGGCGGAAAAGATTTTTTCCTTTATTGAACCTTTCGCCGGTTATGGCTTTAATCGCAGCCACGCCGCCTGTTATGCCCTGATTGGCTATCAAACCGCTTATCTCAAAGCTCATTTTCCGGCCGAATTTATGGCCGCCTTATTAACTTCCGATCAAAATGATATTGATCGGATCGCCATTGAAATCGATGAATGTCGGAAAATGGGACTCCAAATTATGCCGCCGGACGTTAATGAATCTTATGCCACCTTTACCGTGGTTACCAGCGGAACGACTGAGAACAGAGCGGTCTCAGCCGAAGAAAAATCCAATACGATTCGTTTCGGTTTGGGAGCGGTCAAGAATGTCGGAGAACATATCTGTGAAGTTATTATTGCCGAACGCAAAGCTCATGGTCCCTATACCGATATTTTTAATTTTTTGGAAAGGATCAGCGACCGGGATTTGAATAAAAAGTCCATGGAAAGTTTAATCAAGACCGGCGGCCTGGATCGTTATGGCGAAAGAGGCGAACTTCTGGCTAACCTGGAGATGTTGCTTAATTTTAATAAAGAGAACGGGAAGATGAAAGACAGCCGCCAGAGCAGTTTATTCTCCGATTCGCCCCACATTTATGTAGCCAGTTATCCGAAATTAATTAAATCCCCGGCCGCCTTGGAAAAAGATATCTTGCGATGGGAGAAAGAATTATTGGGACTTTATATTACCGAGCATCCGCTTAACCATTATTTAGAGCACTTGTCCGGTTTTGTGGTGCCGCTCTCAGAATTAAAAGGGCGGGAACGGGAATCAGGCGTTAATATCGCCGGAGTGATTTCGACGGTCAAAAAAATTATTACGCGGAATAATCAGACCATGCTCTTTGTTAAAATTGAAGATGCCATTACCAATGTGGAACTGTTAGTTTTTCCTAAATTATTTCAGGAGACCGCCGATCTGTGGGTGGTCGGTAAAATAGTTTTAGCCCGCGGCCGAGTTTCCGATAAAGATCAGGAAACTAAGGTTTTGGTCAATAAAGCTATTATCTTAGACGAGGATAATCCCGCTAAAAGCGTTGACAGTTTTAAAAAAATATTATTGGCCAACCAGGATGAGGCGCGGCCTAATTATCGTTATGGTCAAGCCCAACCGAAGCCAACGGTTCCGGTAGAAACATCGATTGTTGCCGCTCCGGCTCTCAAAATAGTTTTCGGACGTAATTTGGATAGTACGGAATTGGACCATTTGCGGGCCTTGTTTTTGGCCTATCCCGGAGACAGCCCGGTTTATTTCAAGATTAAGAACGGGGCGAGCGAAAATATCCTTAAAACCGGCTTCCGAGTGGCTTATCAATCGGAGTTGATTGCCAAAATTAAGTCAGATTTTACCGGGGCCCTGAATGTTGTTGAAAATTAAAAAAAATGTTATAATAAAACAATAAATCTTATTTCTTAAATAAAAATTAATTAAACTTAAAACTATGACTTTGAGTAAAAAAAGCCATAAACCGACGGAGTCTCACAAGGTTAGTCAGACGACTCATTTTCGGGGGGCGAGCAGTGAATCAGAGGCTGCGAAAAAACTTTTATCAATGGTAGATAGACCTCAATCGGGTAAAACATTGCCGGCCGAGAATGCAGTTGCCGGCTCCGCTCCGCTCAATGACAGCTTTGATTCTCGCAAACAATTTTTTCAAATGATGTCGCAACAGATCGACCAAGCCAAACCGCCAATTTCTACCGGTGCTCCTCGGACTTCCCGCGAATCTTTGGAGATTGATGAATTGGATAAATTAGTTGAAAGCGCCGAGCCCAATAATGCGGTAGTTAATCGTTCCGTTAATACTTATCGAAAACTGGCCTTTCGGTTTATCGCCTTGGCTTGCGTCTTAGTCTTGGTGGTCCTCTATTTTGTCATGGTTAAGCTAACGGTAGTGGTCAGTCCCAGCAAACAAACAGTCAATGAGAGTTTGATAGTTGATGTCTATGGCGCCAATCAGACTATTGCCGCCGATCGGTCTCTTAAGGGTAATATTACCAGAATTGAAGCTGAAGAGAGCGGCATTTATCAATCCAGCGGCGCTGAGATCAAGGGCGAGGCGGTTACCGGCCAGGTGAAGATTGTTAATAATTACAGCAAGAGCCAAGTCTTAGTGGCCACCACTCGTCTGTTAAGCGCTGACAATAAATTGTTCCGAATCAAAAATAGTGTGACTGTTCCGGCCGGGGGTTCGGTGATAGTTGATGTTTATGCCGATGAGGCGGGAGCGGACATGGCTATTTTGCCAACTAAATTTACTATTCCCGGATTATGGTCGGGAATTCAAGACAAAATCTACGGTGAGAGTTCGGTGGCCTTTGCCTATAACACCATTTCGGAAAAATATATCGCTCAAGCCGATGTTGACAAAGCGGCGCAAGAATTAAATGATCTTTTAGTTCAGAAAGTGAAAGAAAAAGTTGGCGCTAAAAACGGCTATGATCAAGTAGTTTATCAGACTAGCGCCGAGACGGCTCAAATTGAGTTGGTTGACGCTAAGGTCGGTGACAAAAAAGATCAATTTACCGTTAAAATTAAGAATATTATCAATGTCATCTCTTTTTCCAGCGACGATATTATCAAGATCGCCCAGCAAAAATTGGCGACTGTCGTGGGCAGTAATAAAACTTCGGCTGAAATTGATCGCGCCAATTTAGTCTATCAATTTGAGAGTTATAACCCTGAGAGCAATGTGGCGACTTTGAAGGTTAACTTTACCAGTCGGATCGCTTCCACCAATTCGGAATTTATTGATAAGAGCAAACTGGTTAATTTGAACCAAGCCCAAATTGAAACTTACCTGAAGGGGGTTAAAGAAATTGACGGTTTTGAACTTCATTTTTTCCCGACATTTCTAAAACGGGCCCCGGCCTTAGTCGATCGGATTTATGTCGAGGTCAAATAGTATTAATTGAAAAATATTTTTATTAATTAAGATTTAATTTCAACCGAATTAAATCTTAATTTTTATTCCAATTATATGAGCAATAATTTTGAAAAAACTTACGATCCCAAACAAAAAGACTGGCAGAAGAGCGTGAATGAGTTTAGCAAGTTCTTTCTGGATAATTCTAAGGATATTTGGCTGATGGAAAAAAATGAATTTGCCGATAGCATTGAGGGCAAGAATGAAAAAGCTAGAGCGCAACGTCTCAAAGTTCGCTGGGCGGAATTATTAGGGAAGACCACTAAGCGTTTAGGTTATAAAATTGATGAGGCTAAATTAACCGTGGAGGCCTATCAGCATATCTTGGATTTAAAAAATTCCGGTGAACTTGCGCCCTCTAATTTATTGAACAACTTCTGCACCGAAATTGAAGAGCGCCTAGAGAAAGTGGCTTAATATGAATATTGATAATTTTTACGAAGTTCTCAAAGATGAACCGGCCTATCGCCTAAAACAAGCCCAGAAATTGCTTTTTGGCGATTTAATTAATGATTGGAATCAGGCCAGCAATTTGCCGTTGGTTTTAAGAGCCAAATTGAATTTGGAGTGCCCCTTGGCCATCAAAGCCAAAGTTCTTGCGGCCCGCGACAAGAAGTCGTTTAAGGCCCTGATAACTCTGACCGATGGCGCCAAGATTGAAACAGTTTTGATGCGCCATAAAGAGGGGAGAGATACCGTTTGTCTGTCAGCGCAAGTCGGCTGTCCCCTGGGTTGCGCTTTTTGCGCCACCGGCGCCTCGGGCTTTACCAGAAATTTGAGTAAGAATGAAATCATTGAGCAGGCTTTATTTTGGGCGCGGTACTTAAAGACTAATTTCAAGTCTAAAATTACCAATATCGTCTTCATGGGCATGGGCGAACCATTTTTGAATTATGACCAAGTGCTGAGCGCCATCCGAGTTCTGAATGATCCTGACGGTCTGCATTTGGGGGCTCGTCATATTTCCATTTCCACCGTCGGCTTGGTGGACGGGATTAAACGTTTGGCCAAGGAAAAGATTCAAGTTAATCTGGCCGTGTCGCTTCATAGCGCCAGTGACAAGATTAGATCTGATTTAATGCCGATTAATAAAAAGTATTCCATTTCCCAATTGCTCCGGGCCGTAGATTATTATATTGAAAAAACCAATCGCCAAGTCATGTTTGAGTATATGTTGATGAAAAATGTAAATGACAGCGAAGAAGCGGCCGAAAAATTGGCCACGATTATGAATAAGCCGCTCTATGTGGTTAATTTGATGAATTATAATGAAACGGCGGTTTTTCGTCCGGTGGATGAGCCGGTGTTTAAGAATTTTGAAAAGATTTTAATCAAGCGAAAAATAAAAGTCACCAGCCGCTATCGTTTCGGGTCGGATATTGCCGCAGCCTGCGGCCAGTTGGCGGCGCGGAGCCAGTAGTCTTGACTTTTTAGCCTCGGTGTGTTTAAATAGGGTCATTATGAAAGAATTCGGTCAGATGTCATATACCATTTTAATGGTTTTATTTTTTTACCTGGTAATTAAACATTTACTGGGCGGTATTGCTTTTTAGCGTTAAAAGCGTTAAAATATAGTTAGCTTTGTTTTAATGATTGTTATGGCTACCAACCATAGTAACCGATTTATTCGGTTAGTCCTCTCGTTGTGAGGATCAAAGTTGAGACAGGGCGTAATCAAGGGCCTCAATTATTTGTATTTGAGGAAACTAGATGGAACCGCGAGGAAATCTCGTTCTAGTAATTCAATTCTTTTTGAATTATTGGAACGAGATTTTTTTATTTATAAATTAAAATAAATATATGGAAAAAGAAGTAATTAGTATTGAAGTGAAACGTCACTCGCTGTCCCACATTCTGGCCTATGCCGTGAAAGAATTGTATCCGGCGGTTAAATTAGCCATTGGCCCGGCGATTGATAACGGGTTCTATTATGATATTGATTTCGGTGATCAAAAGATTAGCGATGCCGAGTTGAAAGAGATTGAGAAAAAAATGGCTTACCTGATTAAGCAGAATTTAAAGTTTGAGCGGGCCGAGAGCCCGATTACCGAGGCGATTAAAAAAGAACAGCTGGCCGGTGCCAGTTATAAGGCGGAGCTAATTACCGATTTGGCCGCCAAAGGCGAGAGCATTCTCAGTTATTATACTGTCGGTAAGTTTACCGATCTTTGTCGCGGGCCCCATATTAATAACACCAATCAAATTAAGCCGGGGAGCTATAAGTTAAATAAAGTCGCCGGCGCTTATTGGCGGGGGGATGAGAAAAATAAAATGCTGACCCGCATTTATGGCCTAGCTTTTAATACCAAGGAAGAGCTGGAGGCTTATTTACACCAAATGGAAGAAGCGGAAAAGAGAGATCATCGTAAATTAGGGAAAGAATTGGATTTGTTTCATATTGACGATATGGTTGGGCTTGGCCTCCCGTTATGGCACCCTAAAGGCGCAATTTTATGGAGAATAATTGAAGATTTTTGGTATAGAGCCCATTTGAAAAACGGATATCAATTAGTGAGGACTCCTCATATCGGGAATAAAGCCCTATGGGAAACATCAGGCCATTGGGGATTCTATAATGAAAGTATGTATCCGCCGATAGAAGTCGGACAAAGCTTATTGGATAGTCAAAATAAAGAGAACGTAAAAGACTCGGAGGTTTATCTTTTAAAACCTATGAATTGTCCCTTTCATGTTCAAATATTCAAGAATAGCCCTCATTCTTACAGAGAATTTCCGCTCCGTTGGGCGGAATGCGGCACAGTTTATCGTTTTGAAAAAAAGGGGGAGTTATCCGGATTGACTCGGGTTCGCGGTTTTACTCAAGATGACGCCCACATTATTTGTCGCGCCGATCAAGTTGAAGAAGAATTGGGGAAAGTCGTCGATTTTATTCTATTTATCTATAAATCTTTCGGTTTTGATATCGAAAAAATTAACGTTTGTTTGTCTACGCGAGATAAGAATAAAGAAAAGAATATTGGCAGTGATGAAGGCTGGGCTTTTACAGAAAAAATATTGGAAAAAGTTGCCAAGAATAAAAATATATCCTTCCAGATTGATGCCGGCGGAGCTGCTTTTTATGGTCCGAAACTTGATTTCAAGATAAAAGACGTCCTGGGAAGGGAATGGCAATGCTCGACCTTACAGTTTGATTTTAATCTGCCGTCGCGCTTTGAAATGAATTTCACTAATAACCAAGGAGAAAAAGAACAACCATACATGTTGCATCGCGCGCTCTTCGGCTCATTCGAAAGATTTATTGGATTATTAATTGAGCATTACGCCGGCGCTTTGCCCTTGTGGCTGTCTCCGGTTCAAGTGAAATTACTTTCGGTGGGAGAGAAACATGTCGATTTTTGCCACAGATTGGAAGAGGAATTTAAGGCGGTTGATTTGAGGGTGGAAGTGGATGATCATAATGAGACGATGGGTAACAAGATCAGGCAAGCGACCCAAGAAAAAATTCCATATCTCTTGGTCATCGGCGACAAAGAAATGGAGTCGCAGAATTTAGCCGTGAGAGAGCGGGGCAGTCAGGATAACAAAGCCATGGGGAAGGCGGAATTCGTAGCCGAAGTTTTAGAGAGAATTAAGGAGAAAAAATAAATTGTTCTAAGTAAAATAAAGAAGGGGCGGTTGTTTGACCGCTCCTTTTTTATCTTAGTAAAAGCCTTTGTAATTTGTGGGAATGTAACCACTGTTGCTAATTCCCGTTACCTCTATTTCTTTGATTTTAACTTTTGATACCTGGAAGTATCTTTTAACTTTTACTTCTCTTTCGGGCTCGTCCTCTTTTAATTTTTCAAAATTTTCCTCATCGACGGTGTCGTCGTTTAACCACCAACGAACTTTTTTGTATTCAAGTCGGAGGTGCGTTCTGTTTTCATTTTTGTTATTGCTTGGCATGGCTTGTTTCCTCCCGATTTATGTTGATGAAAAGATCGTTATTATTGATAAGACCATTATACCATATTTTGCTCTTATCGTCAATATAAGGGGTTAAATCAATAAAAAAGGGGCTTTTTACGCCTTTTTTTATTCTTAAATTTGTATTATACTGATTATGATATGAGAATTAAGCCCAAACTGGAACTGCTGGCTCCGGCCGGTGATTTAGTTAAAATGAAGACGGCCTTGGCCTATGGGGCCGATGCGGTCTATTTGGGTATTCCGGAATTTTCTTTGCGCGCTAGAATTAATGACTTTGATTTGGCGGGAATAGCCCAAGCGATTGGTTATGCCCATTCTTTGAAGAAGAAAGTTTATATCACCATTAATATTTTCGCTCACGAGAAGCACATCAAGCTCCTGCCGAGCTATTTAAAGAAGTTAGTTAAAATAAAGCCCGATGGGATTATCTTATCGGATCCGGGAGTATTGAACTTGGTCAAAAAATATTTGCCCAAAATAAGTATTCACCTTTCCACTCAAGCCAATTGCACTAATGGCGAGGCGGTTAAGTTTTGGTATCGGCAGGGAGTGAGACGAATTATTTTGGGGCGGGAAGTGACTTTAAAGGAAATTAAGGACATCCATCAGGCTTGTCCTAAAATGGAATTGGAATATTTTGTTCATGGCGCCATGTGCATGGCTTATTCCGGCCGTTGTTTTTTGAGTCAGGAGATGGTCGGTCGCAGCGCCAATCTGGGCGATTGCGTTCAGCCTTGCCGTTGGGAGTACGAGGTCTTTATCAAGCCGCAGGGTCACAGTGAAGTATTAGAACTGGTCAAAGAATCTCATGGCAGTTATTTGTTAAATTCCAAAGATTTATGTCTGCTGAAATACTTGCCGGAATTAATTAAAGCTGGAATAACCAGTTTCAAGATTGAGGGGAGAGCCAAGAGCGTTTATTATTTAGCCAATATTGTCGGTATTTATCGTTTAGCCTTAAATAATACTAAACAAATACCAAGATTAGCGGCTGAGCTGAACACTAAAGTTACACACCGGGGTTATACGGCCGGATTTCTATTGGGAGCCAAAGCCGGCCAAAACGTTGAGAATTCTCATTGTATCCCCGACTGGGAGTTCTGCGGGCAGGTGATTAAGAGCGACAAAAAGGGGGTTTTGCTTCAGGTTCACAATACCATTAAAACCGGCGATGAATTGGAGATTATTTTACCGGTTTATGATATAATTAAGTTTAGAGCCGAGAAAATGGTTGATTTTAAAAGCAAGCGAGAAATTTCTGAGGCTCATGGCGGTGGTGGCGGGCAAAAGATTTATTTAAGTTTGACGACTAAAAAAGTTATTCCGATTTTTGCCGTTTTAAGGCGAAAAATAAAATAATTTAATTATGATTTCGTATTTAAAAGGGAACATCATTTATAAAAATAATAACTATTTGATCTTGGACGTGGCCGGGGTCGGTTATGGTATTTATTTAAGCGAGAAATTGTTAAGGGAGGCTAAAATTAATTCTGAGGGAGTTTTCTACGTCCACCAGCACGTGCGCGAGGACGCTTTAGATTTATATGGTTTTAAAAACGCGGAGGACTTGGAATTGTTTGGCCTACTATTGTCGGTTTCCGGCATCGGTCCCAAATCCGCTTTAGGCGTTTTGTCGGTGGCCAGTTCCCAAGAGGTTATTCAATCAATCGCTCGGGGCGATTCGGCACTCCTCACTAAAGTTTCCGGTATCGGACAGAAGACGGCCGAGCGCTTGGTTTTGGAGTTGAAGAGTAAAATAATTAAGCTGGGCGGGCAGTCGCTTAATGATTTTAGTTCGACTCTGACCGGCGGCGACGAAATTGATGCCTTAATGGCTTTGGGTTATTCGCTCTTGGAAGCGCGGGAGGCGCTTCGAGCCGTTTCTCCCAATATTACTGAGAGCGGAGCCAGGGTCAAGGAAGCCCTGAAAAATATGAGGAAATAGATGATTATCGGGCGGGGGAATGCCGGTAGTTTTTATCTTTACAATTGATATTTTTTACGATATGATAAAGCAATATCGCTTAAATTAACCTAAAATCATGGAAAATAATAAAATCACCAAACAAGCAGTAGATTTTTCTGCTTGGTATCAAGATGTCATTAAAGAAGCTGAACTGGCCGAGCCATCCGAGGTCCGGGGTTGCGGTATTGTTCGCCCCTATGGTCTAAAGATTTGGGAATTGATTAAAGCGGAATTGAGTCGGAAATTGGAGGCTGATGGAGTGGAAAATGTTTATTTCCCAATTTTTGTGCCTTTAGAAAATTTTGAAGCCGAGAAAGAGCATGTGAAGGGATTCTCTCCGGAATTGGCCGTGGTTACCTATGGCGGCGGGGAGGAGCTGGTCAATAAATTAGCCGTTAGGCCGACCAGCGAGGTGGCCATGTATAAAACTTATGCCAAGTGGATTCAGAGCTATAATGATTTGCCGTTAAGATTAAACCAATGGGCCAACGTTGTGCGGTGGGAAAAGAGACCCAGAGCTTTTTTGCGGTGGAGCGAATTTCTCTGGCAAGAAGGGCATACCGTTTTTGCCACCGAGCCGGAGGCGCGAGATGAGATGCAGCATATGGCCGATATTTATCAACAATGTTATCAATTTATGGCTCTGCCGACTTTTGTCGGTCGGAAGTCGGAGAATGAGAAATTTGCCGGAGCGGTAACGACCACTACCGTGGAAGTGATGGCTAAAGACGGAAAAGCGATTCAGGGCGCCACCAGTCATTATTTGGGCACTAATTTCGCTAAAGTATTCGGCGTGGAATATTTGGGCGCTGACGGTCAAAAGCATTTCGGTCAGCAAAATTCCTGGGGTCTTTCTTGGCGGGCAGTGGGCGCCGTAATTATGGCTCACGGCGATGACTCCGGGTTGCGCTTGCCCCCGAACATCGCTCCGATTCAAATAGTTTTGGTGCCGATTTATAAAGATGAGAACAAGGAAAAAGTTATAAATTTTTGTAATGATTTAAAAAATAAATTAGCGGAAAAATTTAGGGTAAAATTGGATGATCGGGAGAATTTAACTCCGGGATTCAAATTTAATCATTGGGAATTAAAAGGCGTTCCGGTCAGATTAGAAATCGGGGGACAGGAAATTGACCAGGGCGAATTGACTATTTTTCGCCGCGATTTAAATACTAAGGCCAAGGTTAAGCTGGATGATTTGTTTGGTAGAATCCCGGCGTTGTTTGAAGAAATTCAGGCTAGTTTATATAATCAGGCTCAAGCTTTTGCCAGCTCTCATATCCATCGCATTGAAAGTATTGATGAAATCAAAGACCAGATTGGATGGTTTGAAGCTTCTTGGAGCGAAGATTCAGATTCGGAAAAAATTTTGAAAGAGAGATTTTCGATGGTGTCTCGAGCTTTACCGAGGGAGAATGAAACTAAAGAGCCAAAGAATAAAACCTGTTTTATCACCGGAAAACCGGCCAAGCACGATTGGCTGTTCGCTAAAAGTTATTAATTATGTTAAAAAAATTCTTCGCAAAATTCAGTCGCTTCGGCCATGATTTAGGAGTTGATTTGGGTACTAAAAATACTTTAGTTTATGTTGATAAAAAAGGCATTATCATTAACGAGCCCAGCGTGGTGGCGATCAATAGTCGCACCACGGAAATTTTAGAGATTGGGCGGGAGGCCAAAAAGATGGTGGGCAAGACCCCCAGTCATATCCAGACCATTAAACCGCTCGTTGATGGCGTCATTTCTGATTTTGAAGTGACGGAAAAGATGTTAAAGTATTTTATTAAAAAGGTGCATAGCGAAAATTTTTCTTTGCTTCCTCGCCCCCGAATAATTATCGGCATCCCCTTGGATATTACCGAGGTGGAAAAGAAGGCGGTGGAGGACGCCGCTAAGTCCGCCGGCGCGCGCAAGGTATATTTGGTGGAAGAGGTGATGGCCTCGGCGATTGGCGCTCGGTTGCCGGTGTTGGACGCGACAGCTAATATGGTGGTGGATATCGGCGGCGGCACTACCGACATCGCCGTTATTTCCTTGGGCGGCGTGGTGTCTTATAAATCTCTGCGTTTTGCCGGCAATGAATTGGATAATAATATTATTGATTATATTCGAGAAGAATTTAATTTGTTGATCGGCGAACAATTGGCCGAAAGAATTAAGATTCAATTGGGCTCGGCGATTCCTTTTGCTGAGCCGCGAGCCATGGAAGTTCGAGGCCGCGACTTAATTAACGGTTTGCCTAAATCCATTATGGTCAGTGATGCCCAGATCCGGGAGGCTATCGGTCGGACCGTGAACAAGATGGTTGACAATATCAAATTGACCCTGGAATCTACTCCGCCGGAACTGGTTTCCGATGTCTATGAAAGCGGTATTTATTTAACCGGCGGCGGCGCTTTGCTTTATGGTTTGGCCGAATTCATTTCCGCGGCCGCCAAAATCCCGGTAGTGGTGGTTGACGACCCCTTGACCTGTATGGCTCGCGGCACCGGATTTTTATTCGCCGACATTAAACTCTTAGAAAAAGTGATGGTTTTGCCCAATATCATGTAATATGTTTAAAAATAGAATCAAACCACATATTAAAATAATAGTAGTTGCGGGACTACTTATTTTTTTACATTTTATCGGTATTCTATCACCGCTCGAAAGATTTATCATCAAGGTCAGCCAGCCGATTTTTAGTAAATTATATGGCCTGGGGTCCGATTGGAGAAAGGGCTATAACCAAAAAAATTCCCAAGTGGATTTAAATGCTAAAGTCAGTGATTTGGAAAATGAACTTAATGTTTTGGTGGTGGCCAATGCTCGCTTAAAAGATTTGGAAAATGAGAATCAAAAATTACGGGAGTATCTTAATTTTTTTGGTCAGCAGCAGATGAATTATGTTTTGGCGAAGGTTACTTCCCAAGAGAATTTTTTAGATTCGGTTAAATATGGCCAGAATATCATTATTAATCAGGGCCGAGCCAATAATCTCATCCCCGGTTTGGTGGTCATTAACGGTCAGGGAGTGGTGGTGGGCAAGGTGCTGGAGGTCAAAGAAAATTCCGCTCGAGTTTGTCTATTAATTAATAATTCTTGCAAATTAGCCGTTAGTATTTTAAACCAAAACCGGACTATCGGGGTGACGGAAGGAAATCTAGGCCTGACCGTGAAAATCAATTTTGTCGGTCAAACCGAAAAAATCAATCAAGGCGATATTGTCGTTACTTCCGGCCTGGAAAAAGATATTCCGGCCGGTTTGGTCCTGGGCCGAGTCAGCCAAATCAATAACAATGAAAATGACGTTTGGCAAAATATTAATGTTGAGCCATTGGTTAATTTTGATAATTTAGGGATAGTCTCGGTAGTTTTGCCCTAGTTTAAAAAATATGAAAAAATATTTTATCGCTTTGCTTTATATCGGCCTTTTATTTCTGGTGGTTTTTTTACAATTATCTTTGATAAATTCCTGGCCTTATGCGTTTAGCCGAATTAATATTATTCTTTTAGCGTTGATTTTATTTTTATTTTTTTTGGATTTTAAGACGGTGATATTATTGGCTCTCGGCTTAGGGTTTTTGACGGATATTTTTTCTTGGCAATTATTCGGCTTTTATAGCTTGACCCTCTTTCTGATAGTTTTTCTGGCCGATTTTTTACTGGCCAATTGGTTTACCAATCGTTCCACTTATTCTTTCTTGGCTCTGACCTTTTTCGCCACTCTGAGTTATAATTTTATTTTATACTTTTTTTTTTACTTGAGTAATTTTTTGTCCGATCGGGGATTTTTCTTATGGCAGGCTAATTTTTGGGCGGGGTTGGGTTTGGAGTTAGTTTGGAATTTGGGGATAATATTCCTATTTTTTTGGGTGATGAATTTGACCACGACCAGATTAAAGCCGGTTTTCTTGGATAAACGTTAGAAATATGCTATAATTTTAGGGTCTGATTTAAATATTTTTTATGAAATACGACATTATTACCATCGGGGGAGCGACTGAAGATTTTTCCTTTTATACTCATGAGGGCTTATTGTTGGAAAGCAAAAAAGATGTCCGGCACCAAAAGCTGATTGCTTTCGAATATGGCGCTAAAATCGGGATTGATCGGGTTTATTCAACCTATGGCGGCGGCGCGGCCAATACCGCCGTTAATTTAAGCGGTTTGGGCTTTAAAACGGCGGCTATTTTATGCGTGGGCGATGATGAACGGGGTCGGAGCGTTAGCAATAATCTAACCCAGCGGAAGGTGGCCCTGGACTTGATTAAAGTGGCCAAAAAGGAGACTACCGGTTTTTCTTTTATCGTCATTAATAAAAGCAATGAAAGAATCATTTTTTCTCATCGAGGCGCCAATACTGAACTTCGCTTGGGAGCCAAAGATCTGGCCGCTTTGCGCCAAGCCAAATGGGCTTATATCGCTTCCTTGTCGGGCGCTTATTGGCTGGAAGACTTAAATAAGATATTTTCGGTGGCTCGGGTAAAAAAGATTTGGAACCCGGGGGAGACTCAATTATCGGGCGGCGTCAAGAAAATTTCTAAATTTTTAAAACAAACTGATATTTTCTGCGTTAATCAAGATGAGGCCGTGGAATTGGTTTTAAGTACGGGGAAATATCGGGCCAATGATTTTAAATTTCTAAATAAAATCAAAAATTTATTAGTCACGATAAAATCGTTTGGTCCGAAGATGGTCATAATTACCAATGGCAAAAAGGGAGCTGATTTTTATGACGGAGTCAATTTTTATCATCAAAATATTATCAAGAACCAGAAGAGATTGGATACTACCGGCGTGGGGGACGCTTTTCATTCTTCCTTTTTGGCCGGACTGGAAATGTATCGGGGTGATATCAAAAAGGCAATGCGGCTGGGTATTTATAACACGGCGGCCGTGGTGGCCGAGATTGGAGCTCAGAACGGTTTGCTGATCAAGCCGGATCTAAAAAAATATAAATTATAAAAATATGCTGGCGGGCGTTATTGTTAAAAATTTGAAAAAATTTACCGATGATCGCGGTTGGCTGGCGGAGATTTATCGCCAAGATGAAGATCATTTTCAGCCCTTAATGGCTTATATCAGCTATACTAAAAATGGCGTAGTTCGGGGTCCGCACGAGCATGTTTATCAGAGCGATTTATTCGTGTTCGCTGGTCCCGGCGATTTTGAACTCCATTTATGGGATCGGCGCGAGACCTCGGCCACTTCCGGCGAGTATTTTAAAATAGTGGCGGGCGAATCTAATCCCTGTACGGTCATTGTTCCTCCGGGCGTGGTCCATGGCTATAAATGCATTTCGGAACTTGGCGCTTGGTCGGTTAATTTACCGGATAAATTATATAAAGGCGATAAGAAGCTGGCCGAGATTGATGAAATTCGATGGGAAGTTAATCCCGCTTCTCCTTATAAAATAGTTTAAAATTATGGATTGTATTTTTTGCAAAATTATTAAGGGTGAAATTCCGGCCTATAAAGTCTACGAAGATGATGATTCCATCGCTTTTCTGGATGCCAATCCGGTTAATCCCGGGCATACCCTAGTGATGCCCAAAAAACATTTTGCCAACTTTGAAGAAGCGCCCGAAGATGCTTTATTGGCCGCCATGAAGACGGTCAAGCAGGTGGGACGGAGCCTAAAAGATAATTTAGGCGTCTTGGGTTATAATGTTTATGAAAATAATGATCCGATAGCCGGACAAGTCGTCCATCATCTTCACTTTCATGTTATTCCGCGGCACGCCGGTGACGGTCTGGAACTTTGGCACCAAGGCAAATATAGTCATGACGAGGATCAGGCGATTTTAAATAAAATTAAAATTAATTAAATAAGAATAAAATTTAAATTTATGTCTAAGAAAATTTTTATAATCGAAGATGAAGAGACTATCTTGTATGGTCTGCAGGATCATTTTACTTCCGATGGTTATAGCGTGGAAATTAGTTCGGCTGACGAGGAGTTGGAAGATTTATTGGCTCGAATTAAAAAAACTAAACCGAGCCATGTTATTTTAGATTTGGTCTTGCCTAAATTAGACGGGTTAGAGGTTTTGAAGAGAATCAAAAACGATGATGAAACCGCCGATATTCAAGTTTTAATTTTTACCGATTTAAGCGATGAAGATTCTCGGACTCGAAGCGTCGGTTTGGGCGCTAATTTTTATTTTTTGAAGAGTGAAATGGATATTACCGAGTTTGCCGACCATGTGGAAAAGATTATTGAAAATAAGCAGGTGAGCGACGCCTCGGCTGAAGATGCCGAAGAAAATGACCTGGTTTTAGAGTAACTCTCATTAAGTTATTGACAGCCGATAGTTTTTTTGTTACTATTTAGAGCGTCTAACTATTTTAATTTCTAATTAACCATGACAAGCCGGGTCACCAAAGATTTAATTTGTGCTATTTTTAATGCGGAACAAGTTTTACGAGAAAAGGCGCGAGTGGAAAGCAATTTAACCGATTGCTCTTTTTTACATCTGCATACTTTGCATTATGTGGCTGAAACCGGACCGGTCAAGATGAAAGAAATTGCCAATTTTTTGCACATTACTCCGCCTTCGGCCACTTCGGTGATTAATTCTCTGGTTAAGAGGAGATTTATCGTCAGGGTCGGCGATGAAGTTGATCGCCGGACTATAAAATTACAGATTACCAAAATCGGCGGAGAATTATTGAAAAATAGTTTTGCTCGGATGATGAGAATGGTGGAAAATAACATTAATAAATTAAGCGAATCGGAAAAGAAAATTTTCCTGTCTATTTTAAATAAAATTTCTAAATAAAAATATTAATTACATCAGTCATATGAAAACCAAGTGGATAATAATTATCGTGATAATCATCATTGCCGGAGCGGGGTCATTTCTCTGGCTCAATAATCGTCAACCTCAAGTTGAATACACTACGGTGGAATTGAAACGGGGAAATCTGGTCCAAACTGTCAGCGAGGTGGGCACAGTCAAGGCCAAAAAAGAATTAGAACTTAATTTTTCGCAGACCGGAAGATTGAATAAAATTAGTTTCAAGGTCGGTGATTTGGTTAAAAAGGATCAGGTTTTGGCCGAGCTGGATCAGAGTTCTTTTTTAATCAAGGGGCAAGAAGCTCTGTCGTCTTTAAACGTCGCCCGGGCCAGTTTAAGCAAACTTTTGGCCGGTTCGACCGCCAGTGAAATAGCGATTTATGAAGCTCAAGCCAATTCGGCCAGAACTTCTTATCTGGCGGCCATGGAAGATTATACCAAAACCCAAGACAGCGTTAATGAGACTACTCTTCAGGCGCAAAAGAAGTTAACCGATTTGCAGTCTGACGATCCTTTAATTAACACTTACGAACAGTCGATTGAGAACAATCGTAATAGTTTGATAACTTTTGCTGATTCTAAGATTGTTGTGGCCGGAGTGGCCCTGGATTATGCCAATCGGATTTTAAGCGATAATGATATTAAAAATTTATTAAGCGTTAAAAATTTATTTTATTTGGCTAACACGCAGAGTTATTATAGCCAGTCCTTAATTCTAAAAACTGCGGCGGTCAATGATTTGGCTGCGGCCAGGAGTAATCCGACCGATGCCAACCTGAATAAAATGGTGCAGAGTTCCGTGGATTATTTAAACGGAACTTTCCAGACTATGAATAATTTATTCAGTGTTTTGGAAAATTCCATAACTTCATCCACTTTCTTATCCCAAACCTCTCTAGAAACTTTCAAAACTAATGTCAATAGTCAGATTGGCATAATTAATACCGGAATTTCAACTTTGCAGACGGCCGATCATACTTTAAAGAGTTCCATTGTTGCCTTATCCGATGCCGTTAAGGCCGCGCAGAATGGCTTGAATTCCGCCCAGATTACCGGTCGGCAACAATTGGCTTCGGCTCAATCCCGCGTGGATGCCAGCCGCGAAGCTTGGGATGTGGCGCAGAAGCAATTGGCTCAAATCAAAGCTCCGGCTCGGACTGAAGACGTCGCTTTGGCGTCGGCTCAGGTCTCCCAGGCGGAAGCCAATTTAAATCTGATCAAAAAGCAAATGGCCGATAATATTATCTCCGCCCCGATGGATGGCCAGATTACCAACATTAACTATGAAATCGGCGAACAGGTTAATTCAACTAAAGCGGTGATTGTCATGTTAACGGAAAATAATTTTGAAGTGGAAGTGGATATTTCCGAATCCGATATTTCTAAGATCAAGATTAATAATCCGGTCGCGGTTACTTTTGACGCCTTCGGCGAAAATCGTAAGTTCCAAGGCGCGGTTTATTTTATTGAACCAGCCTCAACTGTCATTCAAGACGTGATCTATTATAAGGTTAAAATTAAATTGACTGATGACGCGGCCACTTTAGCCGATATTAAATCCGGCATGACCGCCAACGTGATAATCACCACCAATAGCAAGGACGGGGTTCTGTCCGTGCCGGCCCGGGCCATTTTGGAGAAAACCGGCGATGGCAAGTATATTCGAGTCTTGCGGACTGAAAATTTGGTTGAGGAGGTTCCGGTCAGTATCGGTTTAAGCGGCAATGAAGGGATGGTTGAGGTGATAGCCGATCAATTAAAAGAGGGCGATGCGATTGTTACTTTTGTAAAAAACGGTCAATAAAATTATGCTGATTTCAATTAGAGATCTGACTAAAGAATATGTGAGCGGGGATGTGGTGACTAAAGTTCTTCATGGCCTGTCTTTTGACATTGCCAAGGGCGAGTTTGTTTCCATTATGGGTCCGTCCGGTTCCGGCAAAAGCACTTTGATGCATATCATGGGTCTCCTGGATCGGGCTTCTTCGGGGAAATATTTTTTGGAAGATAAAGATGTAACCTCTTTGAATGATAATGAATTGGCTAAATGGCGGAATGATAAAATCGGTTTTGTCTTCCAGGCCTTTAACCTTTTGCCTCGAACCACGGTGCTGGAGAATGTTAAGTTGCCGCTCATTTATTCGGATCATCGTCATAATGCCGATGCTCGAGCGAAAGAGGTTCTGGCCAGTGTCGGTCTCAGTCATCGTTTGGATTATTATACCAATCAGATTTCCGGCGGCGAAAAACAGCGAGTGGCCATTGCTCGAGCGCTGGTTAATGAACCGTCGGTAATCTTTGCCGATGAACCGACCGGCAATTTAGATTCTAAGTCCGGCACCCAAATTATGGAAATTTTACAGAGATTGAATAACGCCGGCAATACCATTATTTTAGTTACTCACGAAACGTATACCGCCGAACATGCCAAGCGTATCTTGCGAGTTAAGGACGGTTTGATAGTGAGTGATGAATCGGTCGCCAGCCAGCGTTTGGCCGTGGACGGGGAAATATTAAAATAGGTTTATGGTTTTTCCGATTAAGGAATCAATTCGAATTTCGATTAGAGCGCTTCTGGCCAACAAGGCTAGGAGTTTTTTGACTATGTTGGGAATTATTATCGGGGTGGGCGCGGTGATTTTGATTATTTCGCTGGGAGCCGGAGCCCAGAGCTTAATTTTAGACCAGATTAAAAGTACCGGCAGTAATTTGATCGGTGTTCTTCCCGGCAAATCAGAGTCTGACGGTCCGCCGGCGTCAGTGATGGGGATTGTGATTACCACCTTAGTGGCTGAGGATATGGAAGCTATCAGAAAATTACCTCATGTCGCCGCCGCGGCCGGTTATTCTCGATCTTTGGCGACAATTACTTGGCGGGATAATAGTTATGAATCTAATGTTAACGGCACTTCGGCCGATTATCTGGAAACTGAAGGCGGTGAAGTGGCCCAAGGACGTTTTTTTACCGCCGAAGAAGACAAGAATATGGCTCGGGTCGTAGTTTTGGGATCGACTGTCAAGCAGGAATTGTTCGGTGATTCCGATGCCGTCGGTCGACAGGTTAAGATTAAAAAGCAGATTTTTGAGGTGGTGGGAGTAATGGCTAAAAGGGGCAAGGTGATGTTTGTCGATTATGACGATCAGATTAATGTTCCGCTTCGGACCACGCAGAAATTGATTAATGGCGTCAGCTATTTAAGTTTTATCCGAGCCAAAGTTGATAATGAAAATAATGTTGATGAAGTGCTGGCTGATGTGGAATATTTGTTGCGAGATCGCCATGGAATCAGCGATGCGACCGGAGCCGACGATGATTTTTCCGTTCGGAGTATGGCGCAAGCGCTGGATATGATTACCACCGTGACTGATGCTCTGCGTTATTTTTTAATCGCGATGGCGGCGATATCGTTGATCGTGGGCGGAATTGGAATTATGAATATTATGCTCATCAGCGTCAATGAACGAACTCGGGAAATCGGTTTGCGCAAAGCGCTGGGGGCCAATAACAACAATATTATTTCTCAATTTTTGCTAGAAGCCGTGGCCCTAACTTTGATCGGGGGAATAATCGGCGTCATCTTCGGCGTATTTTTGGCCTGGTTAATCTATCTGGTGGTTAATAGTCTGGGTTATAATTATAGTTTGGTGGTCACTTTTTCCTCCATCCTTTTAGCCTTATCGGTTTCCACTTTGATTGGTTTAATCTTCGGTCTCTATCCGGCGCGGAAAGCCAGCCGTTTAGAGCCGGTGGAGGCGTTAAGTTATGAATAATGTCATTACTTCCATCCGAATATCTTTGCAATCAATGATGTCCAATAAGGCCCGGACACTACTCACGGTTTTGGGCATTGCCATTGGTATTTCCAGCGTGATTATCGTCTATTCGGCGGGTGAGGGAATCCGGGGGTTATTAGTGGACCAATTGCAATCTTTCGGAACTAATATTATTGAAACGGAAGTCAAGGTGCCGACCGCTAAAAAAGGAACTGCCGGCGAGACCGATAGCGCGATGGCTATGGTCTCCGGTGTTCAAGTGACTTCGCTGACTTTGAAAGACCTGGAGGACGTTAAAAAATTGAACAATATCAGCGGCGGCTATGGAGCGGTATTAAGTCAGGAAAAAGTCAGTTATGGCAATGAATCGCGCAAGGCTTTTATTTTTGGGACCAATGCCGATTATGCCCAAATTGATAAAATGGAAATCGCTCAAGGTACTTTTTTTAGCGATGAAGATGACAAAGGCTTGGCTCAGGTGGTAGTCTTGGGCAGCAAGATGAAAGATAAGCTTTTCGGCGATTCGGAAGCTTTGGATAAATATATTACCTTGCGCAAAACAAAATTCAAAGT
>Ga0265297_10003770_pt1 | contig 26511 bp, 26 predicted proteins | sample Munlanlwell13791_FD_192502 | JGI IMG/M metagenome (GOLD analysis project Ga0265297, IMG submission 192502) | Leachate microbial communities from a municipal landfill in Southern Ontario, Canada - Leachate well 137-91 | ecosystem: Engineered > Solid waste > Landfill > Unclassified | place...
TGTGCAGAGAGGGCAAAAAATATGCCCAGGAATACAAGCAGGGCAAGCCCCAGGCCCCAGTCAAAAAGATAGGGGAATGCAGGCAGAGGGGAACGACCCAGATATTCGAGGCCGATCCGGAGATATTCAAGGAAATCATCTTCGACAGGAACAAGCTTATTTCCCACTTCAGGCAGCAGGCCTATCTGACCAAAGGCATCCGCATCGATTTCTACGACGAAAGGGATAAGAACGATCCGTTTGAATACCACTTCTATTTCGAAGGAGGAATCGTTTCGTACTTGAAATATATGAACAAGGGATCGAAAGTGGTCCACATGAATCCCTTCTATGGCTCGGGAGAGAAAGAAGGAGTGTCTGTAGAGGCCTCTTTCCAGTATTCTGATGACTACGAAATAACTGAAGAGAGCTTCACCAACAACATTTTCACGGTCGAAGGAGGAATGCATCTGACCGGATTCAGGGCCGCTCTGACCAGATTGATCAATGACTACGCGAGAAAGGGAGGATTCATCAAGGAATCTGAGCCCAATCTGACCGGAGACGACATCAGGGAAGGATTGACCGCTGTCGTTTCGGTGAAGATAAGGGAGCCGCAGTTTGAAGGCCAGACCAAATCCAAGCTGGGCAATCCCGAAGCGAGGACGGCGACCGAAGCTGTTGTCGGAGAGGCTCTTCAGGACTACCTTGAGAGATACCCCCAGGACTCGAAGATAATCATAGAGAAGGCGGTTCTTTCATACAAAGCGAGGAAAGCGGCCAAGGCGGCCAAGGAGACCGTATTGAGGAAAGGCGTCCTGGACGGATTGTCATTACCGGGAAAACTATCCGACTGCACTTCCCGTACTCCCGAGGAATCGGAAATATACATCGTCGAGGGAGAGTCCGCCGGAGGTTCCTCAAGGCAGGCCAGAAACAGGAGGTTCCAGGCCATACTGCCTTTGCGAGGAAAGATTTTGAACATAGAGAGGGTCAGATTGGATAAGATGCTTTCTTCGGAAGAGGTAAAGAATTTGATTATCGCCTTGGGAACAGCCATAGCCGATGATTTCAACATCGAAAAATTGAGATACCACAGGATTATCGTCATGTGTGATGCCGACTCTGACGGAAACCACATTAAGACCCTTCTGATGACCCTATTCTTCAGACACTTCAGGCCGATCATAGAGAGGGGATACCTGTATCTTGCCCAGCCGCCTTTATACAAGATTCAGGTAGGGAAGGAGGCAAAATATGTCTATTCCGACGAAGACAAGGAACACACATTGAAAGGATTGAAAGACAATACCAAGTTCTCTATCCAGAGGTATAAAGGTTTGGGAGAGATGAATCCCGAACAGCTGTGGGAAACGACCATGGACCCGGAGAGGAGAGTGCTCTTGAGGGTGACCATAGAAGACGCTATCGAGGCGGACAGGACTTTCGATATGCTCATGGGCAAGGAAGTTGCTCCTCGAAAGAGATTCATCCAGACCTCGGCTAAAAGTGTACGCAATCTTGACATTTAACCTAATCCAAATTTAGAGCCCGTATAATTGACATTTGGGCCTCTTTTTGGTAATCTAACCGTATATGAAATCTGAGAATAAAATGTCCAATTTCTTTGGCGGTGCTTGGTCTGAAATGAAGAAGATAACCTGGCCCACGAGAAAGGAGGCTGTAAAATACACCCTTACTGTCATCGGCATCTGTGTCGTGCTTGCCGCGTTTTTGGGTCTTTTCGACATATTATACATGTACTTGATCGAAAAATTCGTTATTTTCTAAACATGTCAAAACAACTAGTTACAAACGAAAAGAGGTGGTACGTATTGCACACCTATTCGGGATACGAAGATGCAGTAGCCAAGAGCCTTAAGCAGAGGATAGAATCCTTGGGCATGGAAGACAAAATCTTCAATGTCATGGTTCCGAAGGAAAAGAAGATAAAGATAAGGAACGGAAAGAAGAAGACAGTCGAAGAAAAGATATACCCGGGATACGTATTGGTAGAGATGATCGTCACGGACGATTCCTGGTACGTCGTAAGGAACACTCCCAACGTGACCGGCTTCGTCGGTTCGGGAACGGTTCCTCTTCCGGTTTCTTTGGAAGAAATGCTGTCTTTGAAGAAGAGGACAGACACCGAAGAACCCAAATACAAAATGGACTTCAAGAAGGGTGACGCGGTCAAGATAATCGACGGACCGTTCAAGGACTCCGACGGAAAGGTTTCCGGAATGGACAAGGAGAAAGGAAAGGTCAAGGTTCTGATAAACATGTTCGGAAGGGATACCCCGCTCGAACTCGATTCATTACAAATAAAGAAGATTTAATATGGCAAAGAAGATAAAAGCGATAGTAAAATTGCATATCCAGGCCGGAAAGGCCACTCCCGCTCCTCCCGTGGGACCGGCTTTGGCTTCCCAGGGAGTTAACATCGGAGAATTCTGCACCAAGTTCAATGATGCGACCAAGGATAAGGGCAACTTCAAGATTCCGGTAGACATTACCGTATACGAAGACAGGACTTTCTCCATGATTTTGAAACAGCCTCCGGCCGCTCAGTTGATCAAGGCAGCCATCTCGGTCGAGAAAGGATCGGGAGAGCCCAACAAGAAGAAAGTGGGCAAGATCACCAGGGCCAAGCTTGAAGAAGTGGCCAACCAGAAGATGCAGGACATGAACACCAAAGACAAGGGACAGGCCATGAGGACTCTCGAAGGCACTGCCAGATCTCTGGGCATAGAAGTCATAGATTAAAATCTTCCATGATTTTATCGGATCGGGACATCAAAAAACTGATTGACGAAAACAAGATCCAGATCACGCCGAAACCGAACCTTGAAGAACAGCTTGGTTCGGCTTCTTTGGATTTGCGGCTGGGAGACGAGTTCGCCGTTTTCGAACACACCAAGAAGGCCTTTATCGATACAAGGAGCAAGGACGGGCTCGACGGGATGACCAAAGCGATAAAGATTCCGGAAGGGGAAGCCTTCGTCTTCCATCCTGGAGAATTCGTCCTGGGAGTGACGACTGAAGAGATATTCCTTCCCGCGGATATTGCCGCAAGGATCGACGGCAGGTCTTCTTTGGGAAGACTAGGCATAGTGGTTCATTCGACCGCCGGACACATCGACCCGGGATTCAAGGGAAAGATAGTTTTGGAAATGGAAAACATTGGCATGATTCCCGTTTTGCTTTACCCCGGAACAAGGGTTTGCCAATTGGTCTTCGAACCACTGTCTTCTCCAACCACCAACCCATACTACCTGAAGAAAAACGCTAAATACGTGGATGCGAAGCACCCGCAGGAGAGCAAGTTGGAACAGGCTTAATTTTATTAAAAATGGAGACAAAAGGGAAGTTTATCGTAATAGAAGGAGTTGACGGAAGCGGGAAAGGAACTCAGACAAAGTTGTTGTCTGATTTTTTATCCCAAAAGTACGAAGTCTTGAACAAGCATTATCCGGAATACGGAACCCCGATAGGCGATCTGATAGACCAGTGGCTCCACAAGAAGCACGAGTTCAGCCCGGACGTACAGGCCCTCCTGTATTTCTCTGATTTCATGAAAGACAGGGAGCTAGTGGAAAAATACAGGGAAAATGGTAAAATGGTGATAACGGACAGATACTTCACAACCACCATCGTCTACCAGGCCTTCAAGGGAACATCATTGGAAAAGTTATTGAAGCTGGCCGGACTGTTCAATTTGTCCAAGCCGGATATCTGTATTTATCTTAGAATATCGGGAGAAACGTCTCTTGCCAGAAAATCAAAGGAAAAGCCGGGAAACCTGGACAGGCACGAAGAAGATAAAAATTTCCAAAATGCGGTGGTCCAGGGATTCGACAAGGTAGCTGCCGAAAACGTCTTCTGTGAATGGGTTGCGATTGATGCGGAAAAACCAGCAGAAGAAGTGTTTGAAGAAATCAAAAAAACATTAAATGAAAAATTAGGAATATGAAGATAAATCAATACATCGACCACACCAATATAAGGAAAGAAGCGAAGAAGGAAGATGTCGTGAAGACGGTAAGCGAAGCCAAGGAATACGGATTCCGCGGAGTCTGCGTCAGACCCAAATGGGTCAAGCTGGTATCTTCTTTACTGAAAGGAACAGGGATAAAGACGGTTGTCCTGATCGACGATCCGATTGGAGACAGTTCTCACGCTTTAAGATTAAAAATTGCGAAGAAAGCCGTATCGGACGGGGCCGATGATTTAGATATAGTCGTGAATGTGATCGATGTGAAGCATGAAAGGTGGGAAAAAATTGAAAAGGATCTGAAAGATGTCTGCAGGCTGCAGGATACCAAAGTAATAATAGCTTCGGGCATGCTCACCGACGAGGAAGTAGCCAAGGTTTCTTCCATAGTCAAAAAAGCCGGGGCAATCTGCGTCAAGACGGCTACGGACAAGGATCCTTTGGAAAACAGGGAAATTCCCGAAAAAGCGAGGCATCTGAAGATAATGAGGAAGAATGCTCCGGGATTGCTCATCAAGGCCTCGGGAAACATCAAGACGCTGAAGGATATAAAGGAAATGATCAAGGCGGGAGCCGACATCGTCGGATCGTCCCACGGGGTTTCCATAATGAAAGAATTAAAGAAATAAAATGCTCAAACCGACGATAGGACTGGAAATACATTTCGAATCTAAGACCAGATCAAAGATGTTCTGTTCTTGTCTTAACGATCCCGATGAAAAGATTCCGAACAAGAATGTCTGTCCGATTTGCATGGGCCATCCGGGAACCCTGCCTGTAATCAACGAGGAGGCGATAAACAATATCATTTTAACGGGATTGGCTCTGAACTGCGAAGTCCAACAGTATTCCAAATTCGACAGGAAGAGCTATTTCTATCCCGATTTGCCCAAGGGATATCAGATATCCCAATACGACATGCCTCTGTGCAAGAACGGGCACCTGGACATCCGCCTGGACGACGGAACGGTTAAGAGGATAAGGATCAACCGCATTCACATGGAAGAAGACACGGGAAGGTTGCTCCATTCTCCCGACGGATCGAGCTTGGTTGATTTTAACAGGGCCGGAGTTCCTTTGATGGAATTGGTAACCGAGCCGGACATGAATTCGGCAGAGGAAGCCAGAAAATTCGCCCAGGAACTGCAGCTGATCCTCCGATATGTCGATGTTTCCGATGCCGATATGGAAAAAGGGCAGATGAGGTGCGAGGTGAATATTTCTTTGAGTGAAACCTCGGAATTGGGAACCAAGGTTGAGATAAAGAACCTCAATTCCTTCAGGGTGGTTGAAAAGTCAATCGAGTTTGAGATAAAAAGACAAAAGGAACTGCTTGAAGAGGGGAAAAAGGTGGTTCAGGAAACCCGCGGCTGGCACGATACCAAGCAGATAACCATGGAACAGAGGGGAAAGGAAGACGCTTTCGAATACAGGTATTTCCCGGAGCCCGATTTGCCTCCTTTGAATATATCAGAAGATAAAATAAAAAAAATTATGGCAAAACTACCCGAGCTTCCCGAAGAAAAAAGAGCGAGGTTCAAGGAAGAATACTGTTTGGACGACAGGTCCGTCGATTTCTACATCAAGAATCCGGACGTCGCCAATTATTTCGAGAAAGTCGTTTCCGAACTCGGAGCGTGGCTTAAAGACATGGATGCGGAAAACAGCTGTTCGTCTGCGACAAAGCTCTGCTCAAACTATATAACGACTGACCTGCAGGCTATAATCAAAGAAGATAATTTCTCGGGAAACTTGGAAGAGAAAATAACGGCCGAGAACTTTGCCGAGTTCATCTGCATGATTTCGAGAGGGGATATGTCGAGCAAGATAGCCAAGATAGTGCTGTCGGAAATGTATAAGACCAAAAGCGACCCCTCGGACATAATCGAAAAGGAGGGGCTTGCCCAGATAAGCGACAGCGCGGAGATAGAAAACATAATCAAAAAGGTTTTGGAGAGCAACTCCAAGGCCGTTGAGGACTACAAGAAAGGAAAGCAGAACTCTTTTACCTTTTTGGTGGGCCAGATCATGGCCGCTTCAAAAGGAAAGGCCAATCCCAAGGCGGTCGCCGAATTATTAAAGAAAGAGTTGGAAGAATAGACCTACATTTGACTTTTAACCTCAGAAGAATTATATCTTAATCGGAAAGGTATTTCTTTCCATTGGTGATTGCCTTGAACGTCAAAGATGTTCCTTTTATGGTTTATGAGAAGATTAGCGAAGAATTCGGGATTCCTGGAGAAAAAACGGTCAGCATTTCTTCGATCTCTCATAGTCTGAAAATAAGAAGGGAAAAGAACGGATTCATTTTCGCCTACGGAGAACAAAAACAATGGAAACCCTGGGAAAAGACATTTTTCTATATCCTATGGATAAAGAAAAAATGGGAAGAAATTGAGGAAGGCGAATGCATAGAAGACGAAACAGTCTTTCCCGACGCAAGACAATTTTTAAAAATCGAGGCAGGATCTTTTCCTGCAGGTTCGTGGCTAATCGGATTTGGCCAAAGCATCAGGGAGGGGGTGACAATCGACCTTGTTCCAAATCTTTTCATCGGAGGATCGATGATAGAGATTGCTTGCGAAGCAATTTCCTTAGCCAACATATTAACCATGAGCCCGGACTGTAAAAAAACATTCTTTTATGAAGTTGATAAGGACAGATACGCTTCTTATGAAAATCCTCCTTAGAAACTTCTTTTTTATATCCACTTAATGTTTATATCTTTCTTGAACCAGGTCATCTGTCTTTTGGCGAACTTCAATGTGTTCGCCTTTATTTTTTCCCTGACTTCTTCTTTTGAAGCAATTCCTTTGAAATAATCCTGCCATTCCTGGTAGCCGATAGTCTGCATAGGAGGGATCTTGAACCCGTATTTTTTCGACAGCTTCCTGACTTCCTTTTCCAGGCCTTGTTTGAACATCGAATCAACCCTCTTGTCTATCCTTTCTTTCAGTTCTTTCTTGTTGACCTTGATTCCTATCTCAAGGACGTCGAAAAGGGGCTCTCCCTTTCTTTCTTTGAAGAACGGCTCGTTTGTTAAAAGAGAAACTTCTATCGCCCTTATCAGCCTTCTTTTATTGTTCTTGTCTATTATCTGTGCTCCTTTCTTGTCCAGCTTCTTATACATCCTGAAGAGCTCTTCCGTTGTTTTCTTTTCCAGTTCTTTCCTCAGCTTTTTGTCGGCTTTTACGGAAGGGAAGTCGAGGTTCTCGACTATCGATCTTATATACAACCCTGTTCCTCCGACCAAGATGGGAAGCCTTCCTTTTTCTATTATCTCTTCTATCTTTTCCAAAGCCATTTTCTTATACAGAGCAACACTGAATTCCTGGTCGGGAGAGGTTATATCAACCATATGGTGGAATTCTTCGGGCTTATTCGTCCCTATATCCATGCCTTTGTATATCATCCTCGAGTCGGCCGAAACCAATTCTCCATTGAACTTTTTGGCAAGGAATAAAGCCAGATCGGTCTTGCCCGAAGCGGTCGGGCCCAAAACCACGAGCAGTTTCGGCTTGATCATCTCTCCTTCCAGATTCCAGGGAGAAACTTTCGTTATCTTCAATCTGACGAACTTTCCCAAAAGGTCGTCTTTTGACTCGAACCTGATTGGCTTGTTATTGAAAGTCCTTCCGTCATAATATTTGCCTTCTTTGGAGAGGACCAAAACCTCCGTTTCCTTATTAAGCATTTTCTTGTTGTTCTTGAGGGTGGTCTTTTTAAGAATTTCGGTCAATGCTTTGCTCCTCCTCTTCTTCTCTTTCAAGGGAATATCGTCTTCCATCTTTTCGCAGGCAAAGGACTGGGGGCGGGGAGAGTACTCGGCGATATATGCCATATCAAAGCCTATTTCTTTCATGAGCTTTTCCGTATTTTTGAATCTTTCTTTCGTTTCTCCCGGAAAACCGACGATGATATCGGTTGAAATGGCGATATTATCGTTGAACGCCCTCCTGATTTTATTGATCAGAGCGATATATTTTTCCCTGGTATACGGCCGGTTCATTTTCCTCAAAATCGCATTGTCTCCGGCCTGGGCGGGAAGATTTATATACGGAGCAAACTTCTCGCTCTCTGAAAGCGTTTCAATTAATTCGTCGCTGAAATCCTTGGGGTGGGGACTGGTAAACCTCAGCCAAAACTTCCCCTCAATCTTATCTATCTCCTTTATCAGCTTCGAGAAATTGAAACTACCTGATTTGTATGAATTGACGTTCTCTCCCAGAAGCCAGATTTCCTTGTATCCCTTTTCGGACAGACCTTTAACTTCTTTGAGGATGTTCTTGTGGCTCCTCGAGACCAGCCGGCCCCGGGTATACGGAACGGCACAGTAGGTACAAAAGTTGTCGCAGCCGTTCGAGATGGGAACAAAGGCCTGGATATTCCCAGTATATTCGGGGACTATCTTCAGATAATCCGATTTATTCTTTTTGGGTTCCTTGCCTTTGAGCAAGAGAGGCCAGTTTTCCATATCCTCCTTATCAAGCACGAAATCGAAAACAGAGGCCAGTTTAGCCCTTTCCGGCTTTAAAATGCACCCGGTTAAAACCGCCCTAAAGGCCCTATTCTTCGTTTTGAGGGCTATAAAGAGGGGGGATAGACCGTAAACACGATCGACTGCCGACTGCCTCACGGAGCACATATTGACTATGGCTAAGTCAGCCCTTTTCAAATCAGGGGTTTCTTCATATCCCATGCCATTGAGAACCGAAGCTATTCTTTCCGAATCGGAGCGGTTCATCTGGCAACCAAAGGTAGTAATGTGATATTTCATACGTTGATACTACAACAGAAAGAGGGGAGATTCAACCGTTTGACATTTTTAATCTTTTAGGTTATTAAAATATTGAAGGAGGCAAACATGATTGAGTCTTCTGGTTTATTTGGACAAATTATTGTTATTGCAATCGGAGTAGTGATTGCAATAGCAGGAGCATTGGTTTGTGACTACCCCTGTCGATTTCGTCCGGTAATACAAAAATACCGCGGGAAAGTCGGTATGTTTATATTAATCGCCGGTTGCCTTGTAATGATCTATGCCATGTTTTTCGCTCCCGACGTCGGGAATGGAGAGATTGGCCTGGATGAAAAAGGCAACTGGTACGGGGAAGGGGCGCACTTAGTCATGCCATTCAGTGTAACCTTCCTTCCGTTAAAAGGTTCTGTTGCATATTCGGACAATCTTGAATTGCAGTACAACCTTACCCGGGAAGAAGTGATTCGTCTCGACAGCGGACGTTATTTCCCGGAAAAACTCCGGGATAGTATATGGATCGTTTATGGGAATAATGTCACCCTCAGAAACGTTCCAGAAGGGATTGATCCGTCACACCTCAAGGTGTTGATAGGATTCAATCCCCCTTTTTATTTTCTGCACGACCCGTCCCAGCCGAATTCGCAGTAGTTCATGCCGTCGAAATAAGATTCGATGGCCTTTTTTACATACGGGATAGTATTATCGGGAAGATTGTCTATCGGAAACCAATCCAGATCGTCGCATTTCTGCGGTTCCGCATTTTTGATTTCTCCATTCCAGGCGTTTGCCGTAAAGAAGAAATCTACTCTCTCGTGGTCTCCGCACTGTCGGTGCATGGTCAAGACAAGATTCAGATCGGAAGAATCTATTTCTATCCCAACCTCTTCAAATACTTCTCTCGATAATGCTTCGCGGAACGTTTCTTTCTCTTCGGCATGGCCGGAAACTAGGCCGTAATTGCCGTCCTCGTATCCGGTGTTGAATCTTCTTGAGAGAAGGACTTTTCCGTCTTTTAAAAGAATCAGATATACGGAAGGGATGAGTTTGAATCTTTCCATGCTACTTTATGTATTCTTTACCGCATTCTTTCCTGAAGAACTTCCACTCCTCGCATTCCTTTCCGTCGGTAAAGATGCAGACCCCGTATTCGCTCCCGTCAGCATTCTTCCTTATCTCCAGCTTGTATCCGTTCTTGACGCAGAAGGTCGAAGCGGGATTGGCCATTCCGGCATTGGTCGAAGGTGTTGCCGGCTGGGTTGCCACGCCTGATTTGGATATTGGCATAGCCGGATCAGCGCTGCTTTGATTCGTTTCCTTGGTTCCGGAAATATTCTCCCTGATCAATTGGGTGATTTTCTTCTGAGTTTCCGTCGAAATGTTCAATGTGTTTATCCCCGATATGGCCCGGCCGTAATTTATGGTTCCGTCATTGACTATGTTCTGCGCAAATTCCTTTATCTTCGCCAGATCGGCTTCGGGAATATTCAAATCTTTAAGGATGTCTTCGCTGCCCGAAACTATCTTATTAGCCACATCTTCGACAACCAATTCTTTGTATGGGTTGGTCTCTTTGAGCTGGTTCAATTTCTGTTCGAGCTTGGCTTTTTCTTCTCCGGTCGCATTATTAATTCCGTCGCTGATAACCGTGTTCTGGATTTGAATCAAAGCCTTTTTGGCGACATCGGGAACCTTGTCGACGATGTTGTTCAAAATGTCCGTTTTGTTCGAAGCCGTTTCAGTGTTATTACCGACTGCTTTTTCTATTGCCTCCTTGGCTTTTTCGGGGGAAGCCAGATCAAGAGTCCCGTTGGCCAAAGTTCCGACCGCTTTTTCCTTTATCGCCTCCGCTTTTTCCTGGACTCCGCTTTCTGCAATCTTATTCAAGATTTGCTGGTGATTGACGCTGTTCTCGGCCAAACCTTCAAGCAATTTTTGGTTGTTCGGATTGTCTTTCTTCAAAACCTCGACATACTGCTTCAAACTTTCAATCCCTTTCTCGTAGTTATTAAGGGCTTTGTCAATCGCCTCCGCATCGCCGGTTTCAGCGACCTTATCCGCTTCAGCCAGCTTCTCGTTGGCGAATTTCAGTTTGAGCTCCGCCTTCTGGACCGGATCGATCGTCAAAATCGTCTGGATGTTCCTGCCGATCTCTTTCAAGAAATAGAAGGGGCTGGTCGGAAGGACGGTTGGAGAAGCGACATTCAACGCTTCATTCGTATTGATGTCTGCCGCAAAAACTAAAGAACTGGCGAAAAGGGAAAGAACGATGAGAAAAAGCGCTGTCTTTTTCATATGTTTTTATTTATTAATCTCTTCCAGAAACTTTTCGATTTTCATTTCCCCGAGATCTATCTTTCCTCTCTGCCTGACGCTAATCGTCTTATTTTCCTTCTCCCTGTCTCCGACAACCAGAAGGTAGGGGACTTTCTCCAATTCTCCGTTTCGTATTTTCTTCCCGATGGTCTCATTGTCTTCGTCTATCCTGACTCTGAATTCCTTAAGCTTCTCGGCCATTTCTTTAGCATACTCCCTGTGCCCTTCTCCGACCGGAAGTATCTTCATCTGTATCGGAGATAGCCAGAAGGGGAATGCTCCGGCATAGTGCTCGATCAATAGGCCGATGAACCTTTCAAAAGATCCGAACAATGCCCGGTGGAGCATGTACGGCTGTTCCTTTTCTCCTTCATCGTTGGTGAATTCCATGCTGAACCTCTCGGGCAGATTGAAATCGAACTGCAGAGTGGAACACTGCCACTCCCGTCCCAGCACGTCCTTTATCTTGAAGTCCAGCTTGGGACCGTAGAAGGCGGCTTCTCCCTGTTCTTCCTTGAAATTAAGATTCTTCTCTTTGGCAATCTTCCTCAAGACCGATTCTGAAAAATCCCAACCCTCGTCGCTCCCGGCGTATTTCTCTTTGTTGTTCGGATCTCTTAAAGAAAGATAGACATTGACTGAAGACTGGTCGAACCCGAAGGCCTGATAGATGAAAAGTATGAAATCGACTACTCTCTTCAATTCTTCCTCGACCTGGTCTTTTCTGCAGATTATATGGGCGTCGTCCTGGGTGAAGCCCCTGACCCTGGTCAATCCGGAAAGCTCTCCTTTTTTCTCGAACCTGTATACGGTTCCTGTTTCAGCCCAGCGCAAAGGAAGGTCCCTGTATGAGCGGGGAATGCTGTTGTATATAGCGACGTGGAAAGGGCAGTTCATCGGCTTCAACAAGAACTGCTCCGACTCCTTCACCTTTTCCTTGTGCTGCAGTTCTTCAAGCGACTGTCCCACTTCAAGAGGCGGGTACATGCTTCCGGAATAGAAACCCCAGTGGCCCGATTTCTCCCAGAGCCTCCTGTTTCCGATATGGGGAGTCCTCACCAGTTCATATCCGTTCTCCAGATGCTTCTTGAACCAGAAATCCTCGATCAATCTCCAGAGCATCGCTCCCTTGGGGTGCCACAAGATAAGCCCTATACCCACGTCTTCTTCGGTATGGAACAGATCCATTTCCTTGCCCAGCTTCCTGTGGTCCCTCTTTTCCGCCTCTTCCATCATTTTCACGTATTCTTCAAGCTTTGCTTCGCTCTCAAAGGCCAATCCGTATATCCTGGTCAACATCTTGTTCTTCTCGCTCCCTTTCCAATACGCCCCGGCCAACTTCTGCAGCCTAAAGGATTTGGGATCGATCTCCTTGGTCGATTTCACATGAGGCCCCTTGCACAGATCGATGAAATCTCCGGACTGGTATATGGAAACATCCTTGTCTTCTATCTCGTCGATCAGTTCGAGCTTGTACGGCTGATCTTTGAACAATTCTCTGGCTTCCTTTTTGGAGATATCCTTCTTCTCGAAAGAAATGTCTTTCTTCAATATCTCCTTCATCTTCTTTTCTATCTTCGGAAGGTCTTCGTCCTTAAGCTCGATTTCGATATCGTAATAAAAGCCGTTGTCTATCGACGGCCCTATGCCGAACTTGGCTCCGGGGTACAGTTCTTTCACCGCCGCAGCTAAGATGTGGGATAGGGAATGCCTTATTTCTTCTAAATTCATATTAAGTATAGTTTATTATGCTTCTAATATTTCTTCAACTTCGTTCGCGATTATCTTGGGCATGCCGTCTTTGACGTCCGTCCTGCCCGTAACCGAGATGATCTTATTCTCGGCGAAGGCGTACGGATTCTTCTCGATCATGGAAGGGAAGACGACGACTTCGATCGTATCCGTCAGGTCCTGGAGCTTGACGAACATCATCGGCTGGCCGTTCTTCGTCAATATCTTCTTGACCGAAGAGATGATTCCTCCGACCGTGACCGATTCTCCCTGGATGATATACTTGTCGAACGGGCTCCTGCTCATCGCTCCCGTCCCGTTAAGATCGGCCACAATCCTCCTTATCGACGTACCTTGCTGGTCCAACAACTCTCTGTATTTCTCGAGAGGGTGCCCGGAAACGTACAGCCCCAATAATTCTTTCTCCCACGTCAGCTTGTCGTAGTCGCTCATGGGATCGCAGGAATCGAGCGTTATGTTGTTATACGAAACCGAAGTGCCCGTATCGAAAAGACCTCTCTGTCCGCTGTCCTTCATCTTCTGGTTATTCTTCGACCAGGCAAGGAGCTTTTCCAAATTGTTCAATATCTGGTTCCTTTCTCCCAGGCGGTCGAACACTCCGGCCCTGGTCAGGCTTTCGAGGGATTTCTTGTTCAAAACCTTGGCATCTACGCGGGAAATGAAGTCCTCGATCGATTCGAAGTGGCCTTTCTTCTTCCTCTCTTCGATGATCAGTTCGACGATGCTCCATCCCACGTTCTTTATCGCCGACAGTCCGAAACGGATCTGGTTCTTTTCCGGAACGACCGAGAAATTCGAGAACGACTCGTTTATATCCGGAGGCAAAACCTCTATCTTCATCTTCTTGCACTCTTCGATCAATATGGCGATCCTGTCGAGGTCGGAACCTTCTGAAGTCAAAAGGGCGGCCATGTATTCGACGGGATAATTGGCTTTGAGGTAGGCGGTCTGGTAGGCGATGATGGCGTAACAGGCGGCGTGCGATTTGTTGAATGAATATCGGGCGAAAGGCTCGATCCAGTGCCACAATTCTATCGCAATCCTCTCATCTATATTATTCTTCTTCATTCCGTTTACAAATTTGTCCTTCTGCTCCATCAGAAGCTTTTCTATCTTCTTTCCGATAGCTTTCCTCAAGATGTCCGCTTCGGCCAAGGTAAAGCCGGCCAGGTCCTGGGCGATACGCATGATCTGCTCCTGGTAGACGGGGATGCCGTAGGTGTTCTCGAGGATCGGCTTCAACAAGGGATGCATGTATTTGACGTGGTTCGCGTCCTGCTTGCCCTTGATGTAGTCGGGGATGTGCTGCATGGGTCCGGGACGGTACAGGGCGACCATGGCGATGATGTCTTCAATCTCCGTCGGCTTCAGCTGTTTCAGGTATCTCCTCATCCCGTCGGACTCGAGCTGGAACACTCCAATACAATCGGCGTCCTGCAGAAGCTTGAAGGTCTTCTTGTCATCCAAAGGAATCTTGTCCATATCGACATTGATTCCATGAACGGCATATATCCTCTTCAATGTCTCTTCAATGATGGTCAGGTTCTTCAATCCAAGGAAATCCATCTTCAAAAGCCCCATCGATTCGACGGAGTGCATTTCGTACTGGGTGACTATTCCTTTCTCATCCTGGGTCGGATGCTGGGTGGGAACGGAATCGTCTAAAGGGTTCCTCGAAATAACCACTCCGCAGGCGTGGGTCGAAGCGTGCCTGGCGCAGCCCTCGATCTTCAAAGCGAGATCAATCAATCTTTCCGCTTCCTTGTCGGACTCGTACAAATTCTTGAATTCATCTATTTTTTCCAAAGTGTCTTCGAGGGAGAATCCCATGGGAATCATCTTGGAAATCTTGTCGCAGTATCCGTACTGGTAGCCCAAAGCCCGGCCCACGTCTCTGATCGAGCCTCTGGCCGCCATCGTTCCGAAAGTGATGATTTGGGCCACTTTATTCCTGCCGTATTTTTCGGCCACGTAGTTGATGACTTCGTCCCTTCTCTTGTCGGTGAAGTCCAGATCGATATCCGGAGGGGATATCCTGTCCGGATTCAAAAACCTCTGAAAATACAAGTCGTACTTCAGGGGATCTACGTTGGTGATGTTGGTGAGGTAAGCGACGATCGAACCTCCGGCCGAGCCTCTGCCCGGGCCGACGACGATCCTGTTATCCTTGGCCCAGTTGACGAAATCCTGGACGATAAGGAAGTAGCCGGAAAAACCCGTCCTGTTTATAACAGACAGTTCGTATTCCATCCTCTCGACCACTTTCTTAAGATTCTCGTCCTTGATTTCTTCGATCTTTATCTCCTTTCCTTTAAGGACATCTTCAACCATCTTCTTCAACTCATCGGTGTGGATGTCGTATTTCTTCTCGATGCCCAGATAGCAGAGTTCTCTGAGATACGACTCTCCCGTCTTTCCTTCGGGCACGTCGAAAGAGGGAAGGGTGAATTTTCCCAGCTTGAGTTCCAGATTGCAGGCCTCGACTATTTTTTGCGTATTCGCTATCGCTTCGGGGACGTGCTTGAACGCCTCTTCCATCTCTTCCGCGCTCTTGATAGAGAAGTCGTCTCCTTTCATGGTCAGACGCTCTTTGTCGTTGATATCCGCTCCGGTGTTGATGAGCATGAGGATATCCTGGGCTTCGGCATCGTCCTTGTCCGCGTAATGGCTGTCGTTCGTAGCGACCAGAGGAATGCCCGTCTTCTTCGAAAGCTCGATCATCATATTATTGGCTTTCTCCTGTTCGGGGATGCCCGGGTGGTGCTGGAGCTCGAGATAGAAATTGCCTTTGCCGAACATCTTCTCGTAATTCAGAGCCGCTGCTTCAGCTTCCTCCTTCTTTCCGGCGAGGAGAAGGTAGGGAATCCTGCCTTGCAAGCAGGCGGTCATGCCGATAAGGCCTTCGCTGTGTTTTTTCAATAATTCCAAATCTATCCTCGGTTTGTAGTAGAAGCCGCGGAGATGGGCTTCGGTTACCATCTTAACCAGGTTCTCGTAGCCCTTCTCGTTCTTGCAGAGAAGGATCAAATGATGTCTCTTCTGGCCCGAGTTGGGGGTCTTGTCGTCCATGCTCCCCGAGGCCTCGTATACTTCGCAGCCGATGATCGGCTTGATTCCGGCCGCCTTGGCTTTCTCGTACATTTCTATCACTCCGTACATGACTCCGTGGTCGGTAATCGCAACCGAATCCATGTTCAATTCCTTGACTTTGTCGATGATGTCGTCTATTTTCGCCAATCCGTCCAAGAGGGAATAGTGCGAATGCAGATGCAGGTGGGTGAACTTGCTCATTTTAATCAGATTATCTTCTTTCCTCCTATCTTTACGGTAGTCGTATCTATGTTTCCTTTCTTGCTTTCCGCTCCGGTCAGAACCAGATTGCTCCCGACCTCCGTCTCTTCGAGGTCTATCGCTCCCTCGGTCTTCATCTTGCCCAAATTGAGATTGCCTTTAACCACGGCCGCGCCGAGAAAAGCGTCGCCCCTGACCGTCATGTCATCGTACTTGGCCGAAGCGACTTCGGCGTTCTCGAGTATGACGTCTCCCGATATCTCCATCTTGGAAAGAGAAAGGAATCCGACGGTGATGAGGCCCCTCGCATCCATGTTTCCTCCGATCTTCGCTCCGACCAGGTTGATCGCCCCGTTGATCTGAGCGTCTTCCAGAATCAGATCTTCCTTTACATCCGCCTTGCCGAGATAGAGGGAACCGTTGATTATAGCTCCTTTCATATTCAGGTCTCCCAACACGACAACTTCTCCCAGAAAGACCGGGCCCATTATCTTGGCGTTCTCCAGATTCAATCCGAACTTTATCTTCTCCACGATTATGGAAAGATCTGAAATGGTCTTATTGCTGAAATCCGCCGGACGGTTCTCGGTCTCCGCCAGATTGATTTCGGACAATATCTCTTTCTGCCCCAGGACGCTTCCGTTTTTGTTTAAGTTGTCCATATGTTAAGATATTATATACGTATATATGATATATCAATTTGAGATATGATTCAAGAAGAGAAAAAGCTCTGGAAAAAGGGGTTCAAGTGCGTAGCCGGAATAGACGAAGCGGGAAGAGGGCCTCTGGCCGGACCCGTCTTCGCTTCGGCCGTCATGGTTTTGGAAAAGGACTTTCCAAAAGCGAAAAAGATTAAATCTGTCAGGGATTCTAAAAAGCTCAAAGAGTCCAAGAGGGAAGAGGTGTTTTCTGATCTGATTAAGAGCAGGAAGATAAAGTGGGGGATAGGGAAGGTTTCGGAAAAGACGATCGACAGGATCAATATCCTTGAGGCGACCAAGCTGGCCATGATCAAGGCGATCAAAGACCTTGAGAAAAGGAATAAGGTAAAGGTTGATTTCATAATCCTCGACGGGAAGATGAAGCTTGATCTGGAGGTATGGCAAAAATCCATCGTCAAGGCGGATGACAAGGTGTTTTCCGTTTCCGCGGCGAGCATCATCGCCAAGGTTTCAAGGGATGCTCTGATGGGGAAATACGATAAGAAATATCCTCTGTACAATTTTAAGAAGCATAAGGGGTATGGGACGAAGGAACACCTGGAGAAGATAAGAAAATACGGGATATGCCCGATACATAGGAAAAGCTTTGCTCCGATCAATCGAATAGGATAGGGTTCTAATCCTTCCGCCCCTGCAAAATATTTTTATCTAGAAAACAAAAAAGAGATAATTATACCTCTCATGATTAATGGATTTTCATTTCTAAATCCAATCCAAAATTTAATAAAAAGTTAACGAGCTTGAGTCGAAACCCTGGAAGGGGAAGAATCTTCATAACAGCTGGCCAGATAGGCATCAGCTTCCTTGCTCTTCGTTGTCTGTACTCGGCCTTGATAATGTCTTCCAAGACCGCAAAATCCTCTTCGATTGTTGGATTGCAAGCCATGTATTAGTCTCCACTTGGAAAGGATTTCCTTTCGTTACAATACTAACTCTTTTTTATTAAAAGTCAACTTTTTAAGGAAAGGGCTAAAAAGGTTCCGATAACGTCCCAGCGCCCCTGCAAATCTAGGAAGCCTTATTTTGTAAGGCTTTTTATAATAACCGCAATTTGACTTTAGAACTTTTTATTTAATATTGACAATACATACTAATATATTGTATAATATAGGCATGAGTGATAAACTTTATCACGGAAGTTGCCACTTATTTGGCACATTAAAAAGGCACCAAGCTTGGGGTCCGCCAGGCACGCCAAAAGAAGAGAGTCTCAACGTGATTTATTTTACGCCTAATTTCTTTTTTGCCTTAGCTATTGCTTCAATGCCAGAGGGTGTAAACACAATAAGTCATGAAGAGAGAACTATCTGTTTTGAAAATCCAGAAAAATTTGATCCAGAGAGGCCAGCTTACGTCTACTCTATCGGGATAGAAAGAATCAAAGATCAAAAACAAATCCGGATTGACAAGCAGCAAATTGCTGTAGATATTAACGAAATAAAGCCTGACGAGGTAAAAGCCTATAAAGCGGGCGATATTTTAAAATATTACAGCATCGAAAAGAAGGGTATGAGTCTTTAAGACAAATTCTCTTCTTTTTCAATTTACGCCCAATTTAACCTCAAAAAGGTTCCTAGTTCGTCCCAGCACCCCTGCAAACTCAAGCCGATGCTTCTGTCGGCTTTTGTTTCGTGGTATAATTATTTAAAATTATGTTTTTAGAAATAAATTTTGTTCACTGGTTAGTAATTCTTAGCGTATTTGTAGCAGCGTCCGGCTCATTTGCTTACATTAAAGATACGGCAAAAGGAAAAACTAAACCCAATCGCGTGTCTTGGTCGCTGTGGGCGATAGCTCCAATGATTGGAACTGCAGCTGCACTTTATAGTCATGCTGATGTTTGGGCGACCACTCGTGTTTTTTTAGCTGGATTTTTACCTTTAATTGTGTTTATCGTTTCATTTTTTAATCCTAAAAGTTATTGGAAATTAACTACTTTTGACTTTATATGTGGAGTCTGTTCAATTTTTGCTTTATTAGTCTGGTGGAAAGCCAGCTCTCCTCAACTTGCAATATTACTTGCCGCTTTAGGTGATGGTTTTGCTTCTATTCCAACAATCAGGAAAGCTTGGACAAATCCCGAAACTGAAACCGGATTTACATTTATGGCAAGTTTAATCGCTGTACTATTAGTTTTACCATCAATACCTGTATGGAACATTGAAAATTCTGCCTTTCAAATTTATTTAATTATTTGCAATGCCACGATACTTTTAGCGATATATAGGAATAAATTGTTTAAAATTCATCCATAGTTTGTATTTTTATACATAGCTTAACCTCAAAAAGGTTCCAAGTTCGTCCCATCGCCCCTGCAAATCTAGGAAGCCTTGTTTACAAGGATTTTTTACCATGCCGCGACAGGACGCTAGAACTTTTTTGTTAGTGACTTTGCACTTGACAAAAAGTAATAAATACTTTATTACATAGACATAAACTAGGAGAATAAGAATGGTTTGGCATCAGTTCTTTGTAAGAAGCATAGGTCCCGCTCATCATCGATCTTTGCTTGAATTAATTGATAAATCTCTTCATTACCGACATGCATTCATTGTAACCTCCTATCATGATGGTCCAATTCAAGGACAAGATGGGACATGGGAAGTAAGAGTAGGAGAAGAAGCATCAACGGAACAACTTGAGCAAGTGAAAGCAATTCTGAAGAGGGAAAATCTCGAGATTGTCCGCGAGGTAAGACACTAATAAAAACGCGAAAGACCAATGGTTAGTCTTTCTTTTTTTATATCCAATTTAATCTTAAAAAGATTCCAAGTTCGTCCCGATACCCCTGCTTAATTAGCGAAAACAGATTTCTTTTTTACCGCTTAAGGGTGTATAATTGAAACATGGTAGAGAAAATAATAAAAACCGAAGAGGAGTGGAGAAAAACACTCTCTCCAGAACAGTACAGCGTGATGAGGGGAGATGGAACCGAACCTCCTTTTACACACACGCTGGACAACCTCGGCAGGGGAATTTTCCATTGTACCGCCTGTGATTTGCCTCTCTTTTCGTCAAAGGCCAAGTTTGAATCGGGAACCGGCTGGCCGAGCTTCTTTGAACCGATAAAGGAAGAAAACATTGAAGAGAAAAAAGACGATTCGCACGAAATGCACAGAACCGCAATAATTTGCGCCAGGTGCGGCTCTCACCTCGGACACGTCTTTGATGACGGGCCTCAACCGACCGGAAAAAGATATTGCATGAATGGAATCGCCCTTAAATTCAAACCGACGAACAATCAAACTGCAATCTTCGGAGGAGGATGCTTCTGGGGGATAGAAGCCGCTTTTTCGCATGTCAAAGGAGTCGAAGCGGTTACCCCCGGCTACTCCGGAGGAGAAAAAGAAAATCCCACATATGAGAATCTTGACGGCCACGCCGAAACGGTAAAAATAGAATTCAATCCCGAGGAGATAGGATACGAAAATCTGCTTAGAATATTTTTCGCCATCCACGATCCGACCGCCGTCGACAGGCAGGGCCCGGATGTGGGAAGGCAATACCGCTCCGTCATAATATACATGGATGAAAATCAGAAAAAATCAGCTGAACGGATGATTGGAGAACTAAAATACGATAAACCGATAGCAACAGAGCTCGCTCCTTTTAAAAAGTTTTATCCGGCGGAAGAATACCATCAGAAATATTTTGAAAAACATCCCGAAAGAGCGCCTCAATCCTGCCGAGCCAAGCTGGAAAAGATAAAAGAACTGGGCGACTTCAAATAATACCTCAAAAATCATTGTTATAAAAATCAATGTTTTCTAATCAATAAGGTTCCAAGTTCGTCCCATCGTCCCTGCAAATCCAGGAAGCCTTATACTGTAAGGCTTTCTATTGTGACCGCGACAAGGCTTTAGAATTTTTTATCTAGCGCTGTCCGAAATGTGCGTGACCTGACCAAACGTGTTTGACAATCATGATATTTATTGTATACTGTAGACAAGAGGTTGTGTTGTGACTAAGAATGGACTTGATGAGTTTTCTTATCCAGTTATAGTAAGAATGGACTGGAAGGAAATAATCCCGGAAAAGAAGGTTGACTTAAACAAACAAATGTTCCTTGAAATTATTCGCGAAGATGGGAAAAAGTTTCGAGCAGGTTGCGGTAAAATTCTTCGCTCCGAACAAATTGTGAAATTTATCGAGAAAGGCGAAGCACCTTGGGGACCTTTCTTGGCGAAAGAGAAAATGGCTTTTCGAGGACTAGAATTCCATGGCGTTAAGTCAATAGAATTCGTTCTGGAAAAGGAAGCTCTTTCTGACTGGAGGATCAGCGGTGAAGATGATTACAAAAGGCTTTGGTGGGATTATTTCATTGCTCCCATGAAAGACAAAAGGCAATGTCTATTCATGTGGATTCAGGCGCCAGAAACTTTTACAATCATTTTCCGCATTGAAAAGATAGGCGATGAATTTATCGTTTATCATTTCATGCCCCAAAATCTCAAACTGAGCAGAATCACATCGTGATTCTTTTTTTATACATAACCTAATCTTAAAAAGGTTCCAAGTTCGTCCCATCGTCCCTGCAAATCTAGAAAGCCTTTATTTACAAGGCTTTTTTGATGATGGAAAAAAGACAGTAGAACTTTTTGGTTAATTTCTTAGACACTTTATTAAATTTTTGACAATAATAATTATATATTGTATATTATCATCAATCCTCAAATGAGGTTAATGCTTACCTTTAAAAAAAGAAAATGGTGATGACATGAACAAAGACTTGATTAAGTTTGAAATTTCAGACAGTTGTTCTGGAGGATTAAATTGCTCTCTCATGTCGAGAGGCTGGCAAAACCAAGAATTTTTCAATTTGCCGATTAAAAAAGGACCAGTTTTTCTTTTTTTGGAAAAGCTGATACCTGATTGCGTGTGCCTTTTCCATATTGGATGCTCTAGCGATAGTCGTTCGCCAAGCTTTGAACACACGATAAAATACGGCGACATAAGACACAGATCAATGATTTTTTCTTACCAAAGAATTCTCTATCCGGGAGTTTTCTGGGACAACGATTGGTTCCACGATTTGAAAGGAAATCGCAATCTTGAGGCTACAGCTCAAGCATTAAGTAATCCCAAAAATTATTATGAACTAATCAAATTTTCTTGGGACTGTACGGATGATGAAATTAAAGAACTGGTACTGGTAGTAACCCTAGAACTGTCTTTCCGAAATAATCAACTGTATTCTATTCGAGGATTCAATGATATACAGGAAAAAATTTTCCAGGAAAAAATCAACGGATTTAAAGGGAGCCTTTTAGATCTCAATGAGGGCCCATTAAAATCCAAGAGAAACATTTTTTTAAATGACTTAAATGCTCGAGACTGGATTAAGATATTTAATAAAAATGGAATAAAGGTTAATGATTTAATAAAAGAAATTTATAATCTTTTCCAAGCTTCTGCCCCGCAATTCGGAGAGCAAAGAAAAACAAGAGAACCTCTGTTAATTTTTGCAAAAGAATGAATTCGAACAAAAAATTTTAAAGCATGACAATTTAATAAAAAATCTCCACAAGATTCCCGAGACAAGAATTATTAAATTGTCTTTTTTTATATACAACCCAACCTCAAAAAGTTTCCAAGTTCGTCCCATCGCCCTGCAAACATTCGAAGCTTTTACTACTTTTAACTATTGACTAAAATATTAAAAAATTTATAATTATTTTATCCACGTTTTGTGGGGAAGGTAATCGTATGAAAATTTGCCCGATATGCGAAATTCGTTCCGATGACGCTACTGAGTGTCCTGCGTGTGGAAGGAGAATGGTGGAGGCAATAAGATTCTGCAGCCACTGTGGAGAAACCACACCTATGGAACAAAGATACTGTAATGGGTGTGGTCGAGATCTTAGTCGGTTAATTTAAGCTCAACAAAAGATCCGACAAAACATAAGGGGGATAAATCATTTAAATTGATTAAGCCCTTTTTTTATACATAATTCAACTTCAAAAAGGTTCCTAGTTCGTCCCATCGCCACTGCAAACTCAAACTAATTTTAGTATTTTTTTGCTTCATGATACAATAAAGAAAAATTATGGAATACATAGATATCTATGACAGCGACGGAAAATCGCTAGGTATAAAAAAGACTAGAGGGGAGGTCCACAAAGAAGGGCTTTGGCATAAAACAGTTCACGTTTGGGTTGTTAATCCAAGGGGTGAAATACTAATACAAAAAAGATCTCCTTATGTAGACAATCATCCCAATCAATGGGATATTTCTGCAGCTGGACACATATCTGCTGGCGAGAACGATACAACCGCCGCCCTAAGGGAAACCGAAGAAGAAATCGGGTTAAAATTATCTCCGGACGATCTAATTAAAATCGGAACAGTTAAACAAATGTCTGTGAGAGATGGATACATTAATAATGAGATTAATTCTGTTTATTTAGTGAGAACAAACTTAGAATTGGAAAATATCAAAAAACAGGAAGACGAGGTTACGGCGCTAAAATTTATTACATGTAAAGAGCTTCAGCGGTTCATTGAAAGCAAAGACTCTTCTTTTGTGCCTCATCCAGAAGAATTTACCTTGTTGTTTAATTATTTAACTAAAGCGGATCAGGGTTAGTTGTCAAAAATTTACAAGTTCGTCCCATCGCCCTGCAGTTGACAAAATTAAAACTATTTGTTATAAAATAATCGTTGAAATCGCCTAACGGGTTTTAACCTTCCCTTATTAGGGGTGAAAGGAGCCGATCATAGCAGTCGTTGCATACGACGCATGAGTTTGATCCTATTAAACAGTTAGGCCTCTTGCAAGGTATCCTCTCGACAGCAAGAGGAAAAAAGAGAAAAGTGGAAGAGCTTGCTTCCACCTACTACCCAACCCCCCCGCTCGTAATTAAGAGCGTAAAAGGAGGAATAACCTCGCCCCCAAGGAGGTTCAAGGGGACTTGGAAGCATTGCTCGACCTTCCATATGCAAATTTAAGAGCCGACGACGTTTCCTGATGGCCCCATTTCGTGGCCCGGTCAGGAAACAATTGTTCTTTGTGGGGAGATAACTTAGTCCGGTTAAGTGACGGGTTTACAATCCGCCTTCGGTGGTTCAAATCCATCTCTCTCTGTTCTCTCGCATGGTACCATTCATCAATCCATGCGATTTTTTTATACAAACTCCGATTTTAAAATTAAGTGACAATTGACCGGCATGGTGTTTTAATATATTATTAATTTAACCCTATAGGAGGGGATTATTCTGGATTTAGAAATTAAGCAAATTAAAAACATTGATTACGTGCCCGCTTGTTTTGTTAAAAAGTTTGCTTTTACGGATGGAAGCGAACTGGTCGCAAGGTGGGCGGTGCTTCCGTTTTATGTGGATGAAAAAACCGTAGTTCAACTATTCACAGTTGACGGAATTGCCGAAAAAGCACTGTTTGGGCTGCCAGAAAGAACCGATTCAATCTCCCTAAAATTATGTTTTGAGTGGAATAGAAAATCGGGATTCCGCCAAAACTACTTTATACATTGGAGAGACTATTTCTCTCAATCAGGAATAAAAAATATTATTGATAAGAGGGAGCCAGGAAAACCAATCGCTATTTGTGTCAACAAGCGGGGAGATATAATATCTTCCCAATTTTTATACACAATTAATCTCAAAAACGTTCCAAGTTCGTCCCCTCTACACCTTATTTTGACAAAATAAAGTATTTATTATATAAATTAATAGCCCTAGGAGGCGATAAGGTTGGAAATCGAAATAGCTAAAGATGACGACGGAGCCATTATTGGCTTCAATCTCCATTCCGATTGTTATACTGAGGAAGATTTCTTTGTCTGGAATCTACCCGGAAACTTAGCAAAAGGAAGAGCAAGTATCGAAGTCCGGGGAACAAAACTCATTATTGCAAACGCAGAAGAGGGCACCCAGTCCTTTGAAATTCCGAACGAAGCTGAAACCATTGCGGCCTACCTTAACAATAAGCACACAAGGCCATCAATAAACTTAAGAGGATTCAATCGGTCCGCCCATATTCGATTCCAAAACGAACAGGTAAGAACAGCAAGCGTTGCAAAGATTCAGAAGAAAAAAGAAGTCGGCATCGATGAACTGAAAACAATTGTTTCGCGCATGTTCGGCTTCAATCCCAGGAAAGCTAAAGGCATCCTGAACAGTGCCTACGCTGAAGTAATGAAAAATTCAAACATGGACAGAGAAACTGCAAAACAGTTTTCTGCTCTTCTCCGCAGGTCAGGATTCAAGAACCACGCCCAGAGAATAGACGGTCTTTGCCTGAAAACGGAAAACCTCAAAACAAGACGCTTATTTACAATACATTAAGCTCTTTTTTAATACAAAATCTATCCTCAAAAAGGTTCCAAGTTCGTCTCCTCTACAATTGACAAAATATAAAATAGTTATATAATAATCATTGTAAAAGGTGTTGACTATGGAGCTTTTTGATAAGCTTAGGGAAATGCAGGCGATGAGCCCGAAAGAGAGAATAATACACTCTCTTGAGAACAGAAGAGGGAAAACCGATCCAGGGATAAGGAACCTGCAGATACATGCAATTGCAAGAGATATTGCAAATTATGTGCAAGCCGGTGAACTGGGTCCTGACGATCTCGCTGAAATTCCCGAAGAAGAAAAGCGAGAGTTGATGAAAATCCTTGAAAGATGGGCAAAAGAAGAAAGCCCGAAAACGTAGGGAAGCAAGCTACTAATTATTAGTGGTTTCGTAAAGCTTCTCTTTTTTTATACATAACTTAACCTCAAAAAGGTTCCGAGTTCTTCCCACTGTTCCTGTAAATACCTAACGCCCATAATGGCGCTTTTTATTTCAAAGATATATAATCAATCTATGAAAAAGAAAATAATATTATTCAATATCTTGACTCATGGCAATGAAAGAGTAGGCCTTAAGGTCATAGAAAAAATAAAAAAGCTCAAAATCGATAACAATACATACGATTTCTCTTTTCAAATAGCAAATGAAAAAGCTTTTAATTTGAAGAAAAGATATATCGATCAGGACTTGAACAGGTCTTTTCCCGGCAAGAAAAACGGGAATCACGAAGAAAAAATAGCCCACAAGATCATGCCTTTTATAAAATCGGCCGATTTGGTTATTGATATACACTCGACAACAAGCAATACGAAAAACACAATAATTATAACTAAAATCAATAAAAAATTAATAGATTACATCGAATCGATTGGTCCTCGATATGTTGTAATCATGGATAATAATAAAAACTCGTTGATATCTCAGGCTAAAATAGGCATATCTTTCGAATACGGAAAAGAAAACAAATCTTCAACCATAAACGGAACCTTCAGCGGGATAAAAAGGCTTTTGAGTCATTTGAATGTTATCGATTCAAAAATAATTAAACGCAAAAATAAAATTAATTATTTTATCGTAAATTCGATCGTTCCAAGAATAAAAGGATATAAAACCGCTAAACATATTAAAAACTATAAATTGGTTAAAAAGGGAGAGGTCTATGCCGTGAACCGAAGAAATAAGATTGTGGCAGATAAAAACTTTTATCCGATATTGTTCGGGGAAAAGGAATATAAAGATTATTTCGGATTCAAGGGAGATAAAATATCTCTATAGATTGATTTATTTAAAAAAATAGGCATACCCCCGCATTTGACAAAAACACTATTCTGTTTTATTTTGTACACAATCCAATAAAAAATTGGAGGTAGCTTAAAAATGACCGTT
>Ga0265297_10003771_pt1 | contig 26503 bp, 30 predicted proteins | sample Munlanlwell13791_FD_192502 | JGI IMG/M metagenome (GOLD analysis project Ga0265297, IMG submission 192502) | Leachate microbial communities from a municipal landfill in Southern Ontario, Canada - Leachate well 137-91 | ecosystem: Engineered > Solid waste > Landfill > Unclassified | place...
CCGTCCAGGTGCCCGCTGCAATCGAGCCCGGCACGGTTATCTCCAACCTCGCCTTCTCGTTGCTGATGCTGCAGGTGCCCGTCGCTTCGCCGCCGCTTGGCGTGCACACGGCGGTTCCGGATACCTGCGCCGTAAGCGAGGTGCTCTTGTAGCTCTCGCTCACCATCTTCCCTGCTATCAGCGACGCAGCCACGGCGTCGCTGGGCTGCGCGCTGCTGCCCAGCACGACTTTCGCCACAGGCGCGCCGTTATCATCCACCAGCGTCGTCGAGCCGAACATGAGCCCTGCAAACGCCGCAGAACTTGCCAGGATTGCCGCACCCGCGACAACCGCTCCGATTTTTTTCAGGTTCACTTTCATATTGTTTACACCTCTATGCAATTCTGGGGTTTTGAAAAAAAACAGAAATTGGAATGACGGATATGCCGCATGCATATGACGGTCCGCATGATGATCGGGCTCAGAATACCTTCTCACCAACATAAATCTTGATTCCGCTGGGCGTCACCTTGAACGGCACCAGGTCGCGCGAGTGGTCGGTTCCGCGCATCTTGAAGATTTCGAGGGCGCGGACGCGCCTGTCCTCGCGGTCGAGGTTGTAGAGGTTGATGATTCCGTCCATGACGAAATGCTCGATGTCGAAGCGCATCTCCTCCCTCCTCGCGCTCGTGGCCTCGACCGTGGTGATTGTCGTCACGTCGAGGTTGCGCAGCAGGGAGAGGAACTCGAAAAGCGTCTGGCGGTATTCCACGTCGGTCTTGAAGGAGAGGCGTATCATCGTCGCCGAGTCAATGACCGCGCGCTTGATGCCGTTGGACGTGATGCGGTCCTCGAGAAGGTTCGCGACCTCCTCCAAATCGAGCTTTTCCGGCTTGATGAGCTCCAGTTTCTTCTCTTCGACGAGCTGGGCGGTGTCGGTGAGAAGCGGGAACGTGCTTTTCATGTTCTCCACGATGTCGTCCGCGGTTTCCTCGAGGCTGATGTATAGGCCGTTCTCACCCATTTTCGCCCCTTGGTAGAGGTATTCGAAGCAGAATGAGGTCTTTCCGGCGCCCGGGCCCCCGTATAGCGCAACATGCCTGCCCGCAGGTATGCCGCCGTTGAGCATCTCGTCCAAACCCGATATCCCAGTTTTCACTCGGTCCATGTCTCGTTCACCACGTTGGCACTTTCTACCCGCTAAAATTTATATATATTGACACCGGAGTAGTGGTGATGGAACCGGACATTCTGCCATGGACAGAGAAATACAGGCCGAGGAAACTCGACGAGGTCATGGGGCAGGAGGAGGCCGTGAAAAGCCTCAAGGCATTTGTCAAGAAGAAGAACATGCCGAACATGCTGTTTTCAGGCCCCCCCGGCGTCGGGAAGACGACCTGCGCCCTCGCGCTCGCGCATGAATTGTTCGGGGAGGACATCAGCGGCAATTTCCTGGAGCTGAATGCCAGCGACGACCGCGGAATCGACATAGTGAGGGGGCGCATCAAGGATTTCGCACGCTCGGTCTCGCTCGGGGACGCGCCGTTCAAGCTGATTTTCCTCGACGAAGGCGACGCGCTCACCGCTGATGCGCAGCAGGCGCTCAGAAGAACCATGGAAGCGAATTCGTCCGTCACCAGGTTCATCATCTCCGCGAATTATTCCTCTCGCATCATCGAGCCCATACAGAGCAGGTGCGCGGTATTCCGCTTCATGCCCCTTAACGCGAAGGAGATGCATAAGGCGCTCGAGCATGTCGCCAAGGGCGAGAAGCTGAAAGTCGACGAGCAGGCGTTCGAGGCGGTCTTCTACGTTTCGGAGGGCGACATGAGGCGCGCGCTCAACACGATGCAGGGGTGCGCGATGCATTCCGAGCACATAACCGCCGAGCTCGTCCACAAGACGAGCAGCCGCGCGATGCCGAAGGAAGTCAAGGACATGGTCGGGATGGCGATTGCCGGGAAGTTCCTGGATGCGAGGGAGAACCTCGACAAGCTGATAATAACGTACGGCCTGAGCGGCGAGGACATACTCTACCAGGTGTACCGCGAGATACCGAAGCTCGAGGTGCCCGAAAAGCAGAGGATGAAGCTGATTGAAATCCTCGGCGAGTACAACTTCAGGATGGTCCAGGGGGCGAGCGAGCGCATCCAGCTCGAGGCCATGCTTGCGCAGTTCGCCATTGCGAAGTGACGGGATGGGAAACAACGCCGCCCCGATATTGCTCGCGCTCCTCTTCATCGCCGGGGCATCGTCCGCGTTCTCGATAGGGCCGAGGATTTACGAGCAGAAGGATTTGGGGGACATTTCGCTCTCTGAATTCACGTATTCGCTCAGCGCGGACTGCAACGCATCGACCATAAACGTGTCAATATTCAACGAGAGCAACGGCGCCGTCCGCGAGGCGAACGTGTACCTCAAGTACGTGGATTTCAGCTCCCCCCTGATGTCGAACACGAAGACCGACAAGGACGGGTTCACGCTCATCCGCCTGCCGGGGAACGTGCTCCTGATGCGCGGGCTCTTCATCATGGTCGTGGAGAAGAAGGGGTTCCGCAACAAGGAAATCCATTTCGACCTCTCGCCCTGCTGGGGCGGCAGCTCCATACCGCCTAAGCCCCAGCCCAACCAGACCGCGAACGGGACCGGCGCCACGAACCAGACCGGCCCGCCGAAGCCCCCGTCCAACAATACGACCATCACCGTGCCCGGGAATGCGTCCGGAAACCAGACGCCGGGCGCCAACGGGACTGGAAACGCGGGCGGGGGAGGGGGCGGAGGGACCGAAACGGGCACGCCGGTATGCCCGGCTGCAATCCTGATCACCGGCATTTCGCTGCTCTTCCTTATGCCGCTGAGCGCGCCGAAGCGCGAATCCTCCTCATTTTTTAAATCCTTTAAGCCAAGTTAGGAGCCATGAGGGGCTACTTTATAGTGTCGGTTCTGATCCTGTTCGTGATGATTGCCGGGTGCGCCGGACCGCAGATTGCGCAGCAGAATGAGACTGCCGATTGCCTGTCCAACTGCACGGGGACGCAGAAGGTCTGCGCGAACGGGACGACTTTCCCGAACGCATGCAGCGCCCGCTGCCACGGCTTCACCGCGCCCGTCGAGGGGGCGTGCGGCTCGTGCAAGGACACCGATGCCGGCAGGAACGCCACCGTGACGGGATTCGTCACCGCCGAAGGCGGCAATTACACGGATTATTGCGTCGTGTTCGAATCAGTCGAGGAATACTCCTGCAACGGCTCGATAGCCCAGAAGGATACAATCCCGTGCGCGGAAGGCTTGGAATGCCATGGCGGCGCATGCGTGCTCGCGATGCCCCCGATTCCGGAGCCGGACTGCCATGACAGCGACGGCAGGGATATCTACACGATAGGCTCGGTGAACGCGTCCGGCAACGCGTTCGGGGACTCGTGCATCGACAACAAGTTGGTGCGGGAGTATTACTGCGACCAGGGAGCCAGGTACGAGGATACGGATTGCGCCCCCGGGTACGGTTGCGAGGCGGGCAGGTGCGTTAAAATAGCCGGCAACTGCACCGAGACGGACGCCGGGTATGACATCGGGAACGAGGGCAAGGTCTTGGTGAAGAACGGACTCGTCACGGCGGAATACCTCGACAAGTGCCTCGACGGCAACAGGCTCAGGGAATACCAGTGCAGCCTCGGCGGGTACATCAGCATGGATGTGGATTGCGGAACGGGTTTCCGCTGCGTCCAGGCGTCCTGCAAGGAGGACGTCTGCACCGATTCCGACGACGGATATTCCATATTCAGGCAGGGTGCGGCCAACAAGGGCGACGACCTCAAGCGCGACACATGCACCGGCTCTGATACGGGCATGGAGTATTACTGCGACAATAACAAGATTGTCAATGCGACATTCAGCTGCCCGACCGGATATATCTGCAACGGCGGGAGATGCGAGAAGTGAAGTGATTCCATGAAACGGATATTCATCGCGCTGCTGATAATGGGGCTGACGGCCGCATTCACTGTAAATCCGGCATACACCGGTGTGCACGACTCCGGGAACGAGAACCTCCCCGCCCTGGACGTGGGGATAACCGTGGATTGCGATAGCAAGCTGGCCGGCATAAACGTCGCGTCGAACGACACCGGCGAGCCGCTCCAGGGCGCTGTGGCATACCTGTTTTATACGGACTATTCGTACCAGGCCCTGCCGAACCCCGGAACAACGGATGCGCAGGGCAATACGGCCATCCCGGTACCTGGCACAATCCGGTTCCTGAACGCGCTTTTCATCCTGAGGGTGGATAAGCAGGGATACCAGAGCAGGGAAATCGAGTTCACGTACAAGAAGTGCTTCGATGCGCCGCCTAAGCCGCCCGAGCCGCCTCCGGTCCAGAATGGGACCAATACCACGAACCAGACGGCAAACCAGACGCAGAATGCCACCCAGCCGGGGAATGTGACTGTTCCGGCAAATGATACGAAGCCGCCCGTTCCTCCCCAGACCACGGAGAATGGCACCGGACAGCCCCAGCCTGACGGCCACGGGGAGCCCGGCGCGTCGGCCTGCCCGGCAGGGGCCTTGCTAGCGATTCTCGCGCTTTCGCTCGTTTTGAAAAAAGGATAAGGGGACTCTCAAGATGACGATGAGGATTGAAGAGGATTTCATAGGCAAGGTCAAAGTGCCGTCTGACGCCTATTACGGCTCGTTCACGGCGAGGGCCGCGGGGAATTTCCGCCTCAGCGGGACGCCTGTCAGCATGGAACTCATTCGCGCTGTCGCGCTCATCAAGAAGTGCGCCGCCATCGCCAACCGCGAGCTCGGGATGCTTCCGCCGAAAACCGCGGACGCGATATCCAAGGCATCTGACGAAGTAATGGGGGGGAGGCTGGACGGGCAGTTCATCCTCGACGCCTTCCAGGCCGGGGCCGGGACGCCGCTCCACATGAACGTCAACGAGGTCATCGCGAACCGCGCGGAGGAGATGCTCGGCGGGAAGAAGGGAGAGTACAGGCTCGTCCACCCGAACAACCACGTCAACATGTCCCAGAGCTCGAACAACGTCGTGCCATCGGCGATAAAAATCGCGTCGGTGAGGCTGTGCGGGAAGACGGTCGCGGAGGCGAAGCTGCTGAAATCTTCGCTCGAAACGAAAGCCGGCATGTGCAAGGGCGTCATGAAAATCGGGAGGACGCACCTGCAGGATGCCGTGCCGATGACGTATGCCCAGGCGTTTTCGGCCTATTCGCGGGCAATCGAGAAGGACATCGAATCCCTTGAGAGGGCGCTTCTTTGCATGCGGGAAATCGGGGTTGGCGGGACCGCTATCGGGAGCGGGATACTGGCGCACCCGAAATTCAGGGAAACGGTCACCGGGCTCATCAGGAAGGAGGGCAAGGTGGACGTCCGGGTTGCCAAGGACGGAATCGAGATAACGCAGGACATGAACGATTTCCTCGAGCTTTCCGCGGCCCTCCGGAGGTATGCGGTCACCCTTTCGCGCATAGCTAACGATTTGAGGCTCCTCGCATCAGGCCCGAAGGCGGGCATCGCGGAGGTAATCCTTCCGGAAGTCGAGCCGGGGTCGTCCATAATGCCGGGCAAGGTGAACCCGTCCATACCCGAGGCGGTCAACATGGCATGCTTCCAGGCCATCGCGAACGACCAGGGCGTCCTGCTCGCGGCGCATTCGGGCCAGCTCGAGCTTAATTTCGCCACCCCAATCATCGCTTACGACATATTCCAGAGCGCCGGCCTTCTTGAAAGGGCGTCGGCCATGTTCAGGGAGCACTGCATCGACGGCCTGAAGGTCGATGAGTTGAGGGCGAAGGAGAACTTCGACCGCTCGTTCGGCTATGCGACGGCGCTGAACCCGTATCTCGGCTACAAGGAGGTCTCCCTGCTCGTGAAGGAGGCGTATGCCAAGAACGCAAGCCTCAGGGAACTCGTGGTCTCGAAGGGCATCATGAGCCGCGAGGATTTGGAAAAGGTCGTATCAAGCGCAACAGGCCCGGCGGAAATCGACAAGGCCGTGCTTTCCAGGGTAAAGAAAAAGTGAAGCCAATAAAAACGCTTTCTCTCACAAAGGAATGCAAATGTCTCAAATAACCGACAGCGAGGGGTACAGGAGCCTTCTGAAATTATTCGGGGAATACAAGAAATTCGCTTTCGAAAAGATGAGCCTGGTCCCGTACGGCTCGGTCCCCGCGTGGATTGCGTTTTCCGACGGGCGGGTGGAGGACGCGCTGAAAGAGAAGCGCAGCATCGGCCGGAGCCTCAAGGACACTTACGTGCTGTATGCCCTGGGGCTGGTTTTCGCATTCATCGCATTCTGGTACATAGCGGCGATTTTCGGGGTGATGATTCTCAGCCTCGGCACCATTATCGCTGCAATCGGGCTCCTCACGGACCCGCTGCTCGCCCTTGGATGGATTCTGGCCATCCTGATTGCCATGCTGGCGCTGCCGGCGGTTTTCCTCCTGCTGCGAGGCGCGTATTACCATATTATCATGAAGCTGTTCGGGGGCAAGGGAAGCTATTCGGACACGGTCTCGGTCCTCGTGCTCTCATCCGGCGCGAACATCGTGCTGATGGTCCCGCTATACATCGCATATGCGCTGATAATCGGATTCTTTCTCGGTTTCCTGACATATGCGGTCATGATATACGTGCTTTACCTGCAATACCGGGGGATGAAGCAGGTCCACGGCATGACATCGAAGAATGCAATGATTGCGACCGTCGGGGCGATTCTGCTTGAAATCGGGGCGTACGTGGGGTTGTATTTCGCGTTTTATATCGGAATAATGGCGTTTTCGCTGATGCACTGAGGTGTTCCAATGGGCGATGTTGACAACTGGATATCAGAATACATGAAGTATGTGGACCGCGCTGTAGCGATAATCCCCTACAAGAGGGCGGCAATCTGGAAGGAGTTCTTCCTGAACCCTACCGAGACTGTGAAAAAGGACAATGTCTCAATCGGGCAGAGGCTCAAGGACCTGTATGTAATGACCGCTATGATGTTCCTGTTCATGGTGCTGGTCATGGGCCCTATGATTGCCCTCGGCGCCGTGACTTCGATGGGGCTGAACCTCTTCGTTTACGGGTTCATGGCGGCGGCCATGCTGATTCTCCTTGCGCTAAGCCCGTTCATCAACCTGCTTTACTCGCTCCTTGAGCTTGCGGTGGCAAAAGCCCTAGGCGGAACGGGCGACATGAAGGCGAATTTCAACGCGTCATCCCTCCCCAACCTGTCGACTTACGTAATATACCTTCCACTTTACATCGTCACGGTGCCGCTCGGTTGGCTCGGGATGATTCCGGTGATAGGGCTGTGCGCTTCATGCATCCATTTCCCGATATCCCTGGTCTCAATGGGGCTCGGACTCTATTCGATGTACCTGAAGTACCTCGCATTCAAGGAGGTGCACAAGTTAAGCTCCGCCAGGGCGGCCGGAGTTGTCATCCTGCCGATGGTCCTGATGGTCGCGCTCATGGTCGTCATATTCGTGCTCATCTACGCCATGATGATTGCGTGGTTCATGAGCATGGTGACCGCTACGACGGCTGCGGGCGCGGCGAGCGGCTTGAACTAGAGTATTTTTTTATTTTCCGCTTTTTTCATTTTCGTTGATTCTTTTTTTCCATCTAGTCTTTAGCCGCGGCTTTTTCCACTTCCTCGCGGATGCTCCTGACGACATTCTTGTCGAACGCGTCCGGGACGATTTTATCCTCCGCAGGCTTCTGCACGGCTCCGGCGATGCCCCTGGCCGCGGCGATTTTCATCCCGTCCTTGATTCTCCTCACCCTCAAATCGAGAAGCGCGCGGAGGAAGCCGGGGAAGCAGAGCGAATTGTTTATCTGGTTAGGGTAGTCGCTCCGGCCGGTCCCGAATATGTCGATTTTGAGCGATTTCGCCTCGTCGAGCGAGAGTTCGGGGGTGGGGTTTGCGAGGGCGAAGACGATGTTCGGCTTGTTCATCGCCCGGATTGTTTCATGCGGAAGCGCGCCCGGCTTCGATGCCGAGATTATGATGTCCGCGCCATTGAATTGGTTAAGTGGGCCGCTGAACCCGGAGAGGTTGAATCCCGCAAGGATGCTCTTGTACTGGTCGAGGTCGCTTCGCGAACCTGAGATGGCGCCCTTGCTGTCGAACGCGACGATGTCTGGGAAGCCGGCGGCATGCAAGAGCTTTGATATCGCAAATCCCGCACTCCCCGCACCAACGACTCCGACCTTCACGTTCGCCGGGGTTTTGCCAATGACCTTGAGGGCGTTGTACAGGCCCGCGAGCGTCACTATGGCCGTGCCGTGCTGGTCGTCGTGGAAAACCGGGATGTCGAGCTCTTCGGTGAGCCGCTTTTCTATGTGGAAGACCTTCGGGGTGGAGATGTCCTCGAGATTGATGACGCCGAACCCGGGCGAGATTGCCTTCACGATTTCAACGATTTTATCCGGGTCCTTCTCGCGGAGGCAGATGGGGAACGCGTCGATTCCGGCAAACTGCTGCATGATGAGCGCCTTGCCTTCCATGACCGGAAGCGCCGCCTCCGGGCCGATGTCCCCAAGGCCCAGGACGCGCGTGCCGTCGGTCACGATGGCGACCGTGTTTCCCTTCATGGTGAGGTCATAGACCAAGCTGCGGTCCTTTGCTATCTCAAGGCATGGCTTTGCGACGCCCGGGGTGTAGAGGGTTGCGAGGTCTGATATCGTCCTGATGGGCGATTTCCCGCAGATGGATATCTTGCCCCGAAGTCTTTTGTGGACGGCAATCGGATCGTTGTCTGTAGGCATGATTGGATATCCCAAAGAAGAATTATATCCTATATGCATGCCGCGACTATCGCCACATCGTCCCCTTCGGGATACAATGCGTAGGAATCCCCCATTTCAAGGTACTTCCCGCTATCGCGCGGCATCCTGAGCCTGGCCTTGATGGCGGAAAGCAGCGCTTCCGTCGCGTCCTTCGGATTCCTGGTGCCCATCAGGATGGAAGCCAAGTCTAGGCAGTGGCTGTTGTCTTGGACCTTGCGGGTTTCCGGGTCGTACCCTATTGAAAGGTTCTTAGTGAGGCCGTCCGTGGAGAGGATGATGCCTTCGCCCGGATAGAGCAAACCGCCGTCACTCTGAATAAATTCCGCATTGGACCTTCCATACTGGATGACCTTGCTTACCTTGTGCCGTTCCGCGAAATAGACGTCCAATGACTTCTCTTTTATGCTGCGGCCTTGGCTGTCGACGTCATACATCTGCCCGAGGCGCCTGGTTCCAGCATCCATGAAACGGAATGCGGCCGAGTCGGATATCGACGACATGCAGAAGCTCCCGCTTGGATAAAGCGTCACGCATGCCGCAGTCGCGCCCCCGCGGTCCAACGGAGGCGCGGGAACCTCCATGAAGCCGATGGCCTCGATAATCGCCTTCAGGGGGTTCTTGTTGCCTGATGCGGCCAACGCCACCATCCCTTCTGCGACGAACCTGGAGATTGCGGTCCCTGCCGGCCCGAACCCGTCCACGACGCCGAGAAGGGTTATCTTCGGGCCGATGTAAATGAAAGCGGCATCCTGGCAGACGTCCCTGTCCGCCCCTTTCCTCACGATTGCGGAAACGGATATGGAGTCAGTCGAATGCGTGAAGGACGAGTGCCTCGTTCGGTCCCTGCCCAGCTGCGCCGAGACGAAGTTTTCTTCAGCCATGGGCTTATAGCACAGTATCCGCCTCCGGACGTTTTTTTCCGAGGTCCCGGATACTCCGCGCTCCCACTTGAGGGAGGGGGCTGAAGCGTGGCTGGGGGTAATTGCGGTATTCATAATAATTATCATAAGAATACATTATTTAAAACTATTTATGCGGCCCTTCGAAGAACTCGCTGCCGCCGATGAATTCCCTCAGGATGGAATCCGGGGGCACCAGGGCTTCCTGCTCGCCCGTCGCGCTCCTGAGCTGGCGGAAGAGACGCAGTATGCGCCGGATTCTCGCGTGGCCGTCGAATAGGTCGCGGTTGCGCTCGAAAAGCGGAAGCAGCTGCAGCAGCTCGTCGCGGACGTGCGTCTTCAGCATCGGCAGCTCGTAGGGGAGGCCGGTGTCCACGACCATGTCCGCGCTGTGGACGTACGGCAGGATGAAGCGCTCGCCTTTCCGGACGAGGTGCCAGTGCCAGAGCGTGTTCGCCATCGGGTATCCGCGCATGCGCACGTCGCGTATCATGCGGCGGAGCAGGCGGACGTCGGTGAAATAGACCGGCCGCCCGTCGTGGTCCGAAAGCACCGTCAGCGGCTCGATGTAAAGCTTGAACTTGTTCTCGATGGGTATGGCCGCGGTCAGCTGCGGCGAAAGGGCGTGCATGCAGTCGAGAAGCAGCACCTCGCCCGGGGCAAGGGAGAACGGCGTCGTATCCTCTTCCCGGGTTCCTTTCTTGAAATTGTAGTGCGGGACATTCACGGTCTTCCCGTCCATGAGTTCCGCAAGATGCTCGTTCAGGAGCGCGATGTCATAAGTCTCGGGAAGCTCGAAATTGACGTCCGTGATGGCCTGCCCGTCCACGTCATACTGGAATTTCTCGGTGAACTTGTTGTCCCGGAAATACATGTCGACCTCCAGGGCCTTGAACTTGACGTCCGGGTGGGCCTCCGAAAGGAAGCGGAGCGCCTTCCTGCTCGTGGAGGTCTTCCCCGACGACGTCGGCCCGGTGATAAGCACGGCGCGCAGGCGCCCCTCGTTAATCATGTCGCCGATTTTGTGCGCGACCTCGGTCAATTGCGCCGAGCTCCGTTCCTCGGCGGCGCGGATGAGTTCGGCGATTTGGGCGCCCTTGAACCAGTTGTTCAACCCCTTGGCGGTGTCGCAGTCGTGCTCGCGGTTCCATGCGCGCCTCTCCTCAAGGCGCTCCTTCGGGCGGGTGTCCGGGCTGAAATGCTCGGGCTTCAATTGGCCGTTCCGCACGAGGCAGTGGCCCTCCCGGTAAAGCATGTAGGCCATCCAGAGGCTCTCTGGCTTTGACGAGAATGAGCCCTCACCCAGGGCGAGGTCGTAGTGAAGCACATTGACGATGGCGTCCTGGACATGCTCCACGTGGAGCGCATCGGCGCTCGGACGGGTCCTCCGCAATTCCGAAACGACTTCGTCGGCGAAATGCGCCGCCTCCTTCTCAGGGTCCATCTTGGGCTTCTGCTCGACGGCGAGTATCGCTTTCTTGATGACATGCTGTATCCTGGCTTTGTCGAAGGGAACCACGCTCCCGTTGCGCTTGGTTATAGTCCTCGGTGTGCCGGATGACATTTTTTCTCTCCCGCGGCATGCCCGCCCGCCCCTGATTGCGGGCATTTTCCTTTCCTGATTAGCGACTATGGCGTGTTGTCTTTTAATTGTTTACCGTTTTGGGCAAAAATGGTTATGGTGGCGATGCCAGAAGGGCATTTCGCAGCATGATGAAGCCAGTCAGCCGAGGAATCTCCGCTTCCATGCGGCGGCCTTTATGTCCTCGGCGAGGTGCGTGTGCTTGCCGGTCTTGAAGTTGTCGTATATGCGCGTCGTTATCTCCGCGTATTCCTCGTCCGGCTCGCATTCGATGTATTCCAGGGCCTTTTTCACGCCCTTGCGCACGATTTGCGGCATGCGGTCGAGGTTGGCCATGTTCAGGTAGCGCGTCGAGTCCTTCAGGTCCTCGTCGATTTTCGTGTAGAGACCGTGCAGCTCGTCGAACTCCTTTTCGCTCAATGCGGAGAGGCCGAGCAGCTCCGCCGGAAGGCCGATTGAATAGAACGCGGCGCAGAACTTGATTGCGCGGGGGAGCTTGATGCCCTTCATCGAGCGCGAGTAGCCGAAGAGCCCCACGTGCAGCTTCCTCGCCCTGCGCCCCGGGACGAAGACCGAGAGGCCGTTTATCACGTCCGCCATCTCTTTCAGCTGGGATTCGTACGCCGCGGACATCTTCCTCACGAATTCCATCGCGCGCTTCTCGTCTATCTGGAGCGGCGGGCGGCGGTGCACGTGGTTTATCATGTCCACGGCGTTCACGACGTCCCTGTGGGGGTGGTCGTACTTGAAGGAGGACTGCACGGTGTATGTCTGGACGCTCGGATACTCCTCGCCGCAGTTGTTCACGTTCTGCGGGGTGAAGTTGCCCCTGAAGGGGGCGCCGCCGACGCCGATGATGGGAAGGATGGGGATGCCGCTCTTCTCCTCGACTGCATGCAGCTTCTGGAGGGCGATTTTGGAAAGCAGGACCGCGCTCGTGGAGCCGTAGTTGAGGGCCGGGTCGCTGCGGGCGAGGAAGACGCGCTGGTATTCGAGATCCCTCTTCCCCTGCAGGTATTTGGACACGATTGCGCCGCAGCCGGAAATGGCCTCGAGGTTCTCGAAAAGCGGGATGATGTTGATTCTCTCGGGCTGGAAGTCGCCCACCCATTCTTTCACGGAAATCTTCTCGCTCCCAAGAAGCGTCTCCCTCTGCCCGATTATCACGCGCTCGTAATAGTTGCGGACGCGCTCGAGCTCGAGGTGCGAGGTCGTCATGGGTATAATGACCTCGAAAATCGGCGGCGTGTCCATCCCGGCGGCCTTCGCAACGTCGTATGCGCGGGGTATGCTGTGGAGCGTTTCCAGCAGGATTTTGCCCTGGGCCTTTTCGACCGAGGGGTTCGGGACGCGGTATGTGAGGAAGAAGTCCCGCCCGAGGACGTTCTTGGTGAAGAAGTCATGGTAGCGCGAGAGGAGCTTCTCCACGACCTGGTTGTCGACCTCCTTGCCTTCGGAGTCCCACATCTGCTCCCGGCACCCGAGCTGGGAGAACACGAAGAAGGCCTCCTTCACCTCGGCCTCGCCCGCAAGGACGTCCGAATCGGAAAAGAAGGGCGTCGCGATGTTGTCCGGGTGCTGCGTGCTCATGCAGCGTGGAACTTCAGTCATTATTAACCGAGGGAGGGCGTCATTTAAATAATTTGCTTAAGTAGTGCAAGGTTAATCAGAGGTGGCAGCTTGATAGAAAGCATCACGAAAGCCTTCAATTCATATTCGAAAACGCCCTTCCTTTTCGTCTGGGGCTCGCTGATGTACCTGATGTTGCTGATAGCGTTCTTCTTCGCGGGGCTCGGGCTCGTTCTCGCGTATTTCATAGCGCTCTCGGTGTTCGGGAAGGAGCTTGATTTGCAGTCCCTCGCGACCATGTCGATTTTCGGCGTGATAGCGTTCGCGTTCGTTTTCTTCAGCAACGGCCTGAACGCCGCCCTGGCGAAAGCCTACCGCTCGGCGATCTGGAAGGAGAAGACGAGCCTCACGAAGTTCTACACGTACGCTCTCGACAAGGCGCCCGAGATGTTCGGGATAATGCTGCTCCGCGACCTGCTCTGGCTCCTGCTGGCCGGGCCCGGCATAGCGATATACATGCTCTTCCTGAAAGACGTCGCAATAATGGACATCCTCACCGGGATGTACGTGCTGACGGTGACGTTCGTGCTCCACATGCTATTCACGCCCGCGTTCATATCCGCAGGCGCGCTCGGGACGTCGTTCTTCGGCTCGATGAAGCACGCCTTCGAGTTCCTGCGCAGGAGGCACATCTTCTTCATCACCATATACGCGCTGTACGCGGTCGTATGGTTCATGAATTTCATACCGTTCGTGCAGTTCATCACGCTGTTCTTCGCCTACCCGGTGCTTTATGCGGCGATGGTCGTCATGTTCGAAGAATCGCTTAAAACGGACAAGATTGCAGATAAGGAGGACGATGAGGAATGATGCAGAGGGTGTACGAATGCGAAGGCGGCAAGAAGGCCGCGCTCATGAAGATTCTTGAGGCAGACCCGTATTCCGAAGGCAGCTTCGCGAGAGTCGGGTACAAGGTCAAGGACGGCGCCATGCTCGGCGAGGACAAGGCCAAGATGTACGTCTATGTCAAGGCATCCGACGAGTTCGTGAAGAAGGCGGACGAATTGCTGAAAGACGTCGCAAGCCCGGCAACGCCCGAGGTCGAGAAGCGCGTCGTGGAGAAAATCCAGAAAGAGGAGGAGGACGCTGAAGGCGGCCTCGGCAGCATATTCGGCTGATTCGAAAGAGATACCGTCACGGTAAACCTTATATTCTTTTTCTGCGTTTTCCCTTCCATGAGCGCGAGCGAAGAGGAGAAGGCAAATGCGAAGGGGGACGAGGCGGCAGTTGAAGACGCGGCCGACGGCAAAGAGGAAACCGGCGCGGAACCCGGAACAGAGGGCGGAAAACCGGATGCGGTATCACGCACCATAGCATCGCGCGGCGTGCCCTCGAACGAATCCATCTACCTGCCGAGATACGACTCGCCCGAGCTGCGCTCGTTCCAGGACAAGAACGAGAGCATAACGCGCAACTCGTGGAACGTGGACGAGCTCACGAACTTCATATTCTCCAAAAAATACCAGCCGAAGTATTTCGAGATAGCCATCGGGTTCCTGAAGCTCCTTGCGGAGAAAACCGAGGTCACGGGCGAGGAGATAGCCGCGTTCGTGAGAAACAGCGGCATCTCGAAGGCGACGTTCTACAACCGGGTCCTGCCGAGATTGAAGCGAGTCGGCATGATTAAGGTGGAGAGGGACACCATAGTCGCGATAGAGAGCAAGAGGAAGTTCCGCCCGATGCGCATATCGCTCTCGAAGACGTTCGGCAACTACTTCATGAAAATCGGCGACTCGTGGCTTGCCGTCGTGGACGACGCGCGGAGCAGGAAGGAGAAGAAGGACCAGATGCGGCTCTGAAATGCCGCTTAATCTGAGGTCAATACGGCTTCTCGACGATGGTCATGATCGCCGTGCCGGGCGCCATCCCCTTCTCGAAGACGAGGCTTGACTCGAAATTATAGGGGTTCGGCGAGCGTGATTCGACGCTTTCTGAAGAGCCGTAAGGGAAGAACACCCGCTCGGCCGAGCCTTCCGAGGGCGCAAGCTCCACGCCATCCGCACCGATTCTGCTTATCAGCCAGCCCCTGTAGGAAACGCTCGACCAGACACGGCCCCCTTCGACCGTGTCTCCCTCGCGCACGGGCCTTGTCGTCCGGAGCAGGGCGGCCTGGCGGCACATGTAGCCGGCGCACTCGGTCGCATAGGATATGCTCGTGCCGTATGCCGGCTCGAATAGAGGAGCGCATGATGCCGAGAGGGCGAACGCGAGTGCAACCGGGACGAGCGCCTTGGCTGCGGATTTGCGGGCATGTTGCGTTTTTTCGGGATTACAGCCAATCATCAGGACACCCGAAACCTCGGCCATCATTCCTTTAGATTGATGCCGGGCCCGGACACGCCGCCGTCCATCTCGAGGGGGTCCAGCTCGCGCAGGGCTCGCGTCCTGCCCATATTAGCCGCTATCGCACGGGTGCCCCACGCAGCCCCGAACGCGAGCTCGATTTTGGCCACGATGCTCGCATCCGAAAGCGGCGCATTTACGACATTGCCCTTCGCGTCCCTGCAAACCGACCGGTTTGACATGGAGGTTTCGAGCGCGTTCAGGAATTCGTTCGTCCGGGCCGTGTCGCTCAAAACCGGTTGGGTGTATTTCGGGTGGAATTCGCATTTCGCCTGGATGTATGCGATGAACAAATCAGGCTTGCCCGACTTTTCCGCAGCCCGTTCGAGGCGCTTCCGTTCCTCGCCCACAAACGGGCCGAACGGGGCCTCCAGCGATGCCTTGTCGCCCAGAAGGCCGCGCATCCTCTCGACCATCAGGCCTGCTTTTGCCGGGTAAGGCTTCACCAAAGCCGTGATGCAAGCGGCCAGGCGCCTCTCGTCCAAGGGAATCACTTCCTCTTCTTCTTGGACGGGACGCTCTTGGCCGCAGTCTTCTTCTTCATTAGGGGCTTGCCCTTGGACGCGGGCTTGGCCGTCTTCCTCGTCTTCTGCGAGTCGTCGACGAGCTTCGCGCGCTCCTTCTGCTTCTCCTCGACGATGTTCTTGGCCCTCGTTGTGCGGGCCTTGACCTTCGCGACGAGGACGCCGAAGTCCTTCTCCGTCGCCTCGGGGGCGTCGGATTTGAGCTTCTTTATCATCTCCTGGCTCTCGGACACGAGGTCGGTTATCCTCGTCCTGGATTCGGTTATCTTCATCTCGATTTCCTTCTCGCGCGAGACCGCGTCGTGCAGCTCGTTCTGGTAGGAATCGGTCATGTTCTCCAGCTCGCCGAGGTACTTCTTCATGTAGAGCCCCTCTGCGGCCTCCTTGAGCTCGGACATCTCGTCCTCGCTTTTCGAGACGTAGTGCTCGATATCCTCGATTTTCTGCTCGTAATCGCGTATGTACTCCTGCACCCAGTGCTCCATGCGCTCGATTCCCGCAAGCTCCTCTTCGAGCGATGCGAGCTCTTCCCCGCGCGCGGATACCTCGTGCTTGACCGAATCCGCAAGCGTCGCGGCCTCGGCCTTCATCTGCTCCACCGCCTGCATGTCGCCCACAAGCGAAGACATGGCGGCGTTCATCTCCCCGAGCGCGGCCTTCGCGCCATCGAGCGCGGCCTTCATCTTCTCGGAGCGCGAGTCCAGGGTTGCGCTCGTTTTCTCGAGCTCTTTAAGCCTCGCGGACTGCGATTCGAGGACGGCGTCGACCTGCGACATCCTTTCCTCCACGGCGGACTTGGATTCGCGCATGCCTCCGAGATACTCGTCGGCCCTCGCGCTGGTCCTCTGCAGGGCTTCCCTGCCCTCTTTCTTGAGCGTATCGAGCTGCTGCTGGAGGCGGCCGAGCTCGTCGACCTTGTCCGGAAGCTCCAGGACGCGCTCCTTGAGCTCCGCCACCTTGCTCTCCTTCTCTATGATTTTCTCGGTGAGAACGACGATGTCGGCCTGCATCTTGCCTTCCATGGTGGCGAACTTCTCGCGGTAAAGCGATTCGCGCTCCTGCTTGAGGCTCTCTATCTTGGTCTTCTCCTTGTTGATTTCGTCGAGGTAGGAGCCCATCAGCTCGCGCACGTCGGTCGCGCGCTCCTTGTCCGCCCGCAGCGTCTCCTTGGAGTATGACGGCTTGATAGGCGCCTCGTCGGGCTCCTCTTCGGCTTCCGGCTCGGCCTCGGCTTCCTGTGTTGCTGGTGCGGAATCCTCTTCCATGGATTTCACCAGGTCTGCCAGGTTGTCGTCGGCGGAGTCAGCTTCCGGCTCCTCCGGATCGTCCGGGGCGTCGGAGGCCTCCCTGGGCCCTTCCTCGTTGGAATCCTCCTTGGACTCCTTGAGGCTTGTCAGTATGATGGATTTGATGTCCTCGACATCCTCGGTCCCGCTCGTGCGCTTCCTCGCGAGGTATTCGCTGAGAAGCTCTTCGGGCTCGGGCTCCTCTTCCATGGGAGTCTCGGCCGTGAATTCCTGGTTGACGTCGGCCTTCCTCGCCTCGGCCTCGGCCGCATCCTGCGCCGCCGCTGATTCGGGCTCGGGCTCTTCGGCATCTTCAGGAGCAGGCTTGATTTCCTCCGGGGATTCCGGCATCTGGGGCTCCTGCGGGGCCGGTTCGGGGGGCTGCTCATCGGCCGCCTGGCTTCCAGGGCTGACCATGCGGTAGTTCTTCTCCTCGCTCGCCGAGCCGGGCACCTCGCGCCACAGCACGTTCGTGCCGCGCAGGCCGTATTCGATGGAAATGTATCCCTCGTCCTCGAGGACCGCAATCCACTTGTCGAGCGTCTTCTTGTCGATTTTGCACATCGAGCGCAGCTCGTTCAGCGGTATCCTCTTCCTTTCTGCTAGCATGCGAATTAGGCTGTCCACATCAGTGCTTATCAGCGGTTCATCTACAGTGATTTTATCGTGAGCCAAGTGCCTCACCTCTCCCGTAGTGATTATGCACGGATAAGTTTATAAAGCTATGACCACAACCAAACACAAAGAGCCAAAAATAGGGGAAAGATATATAGAAAAAAGGGCTAGCCCACGACGACGCGGTACTTGCCTGAGAGCTTGCGGAGCCCGCGGCCAAGGGCCACTTTCATGTGGGGCTCGTTCGCCTTGTAAGAGTATATGGTGAACAGCTTGGTCCCGGTCTTGAGCCTCGCCGCGCGGTCGGTCGGCCTTCCGAAGGCCTGCCTCATGCCCTTTTGCAGACGGTCTGCGCCCGCCCCCGCAATCATCTTGTTCTCCCTGATGATGTGGTGGGGGTAGACACGGACCTGGAAATAGAACGCGCCCGGGGCGGTCTTTTCGAGGTGCTTGTTCATGCTCTGCCGCGCGCTTTCAATCGCGTTGTCGCGGATGATGATTGGCCCCTCGCTTTTCAGGCTGAGGATGAGGTCGTAATCCGGCTTCATGACGCCCATCCTGAACTGGTGGAGGTCGGCGTGAGGCATGGCCTTGATGAAGGACCTCCTCGGCTTGCTCCTTGAGAAGCGCGTCCATGCGACCTTGTCAGCGTCCCTGATGGCTCTTCCTGGTCTGATACCCATATTAGCATCACCTAGATTCTGTCAATTAAGTAGCAACTTAGGGTAATGTGAGCAGTTAGGTTTTTAAGGCAAACTCACAGGAGCGACCGGATGAAATGCTCGTGGAAAACGGGGCCGGAAAGCTCAGGATGGAAGCAGGTCGCCAGGCAATAGCGCTTCCCGATGCGCTGCTCGCATGCGACCGCTTCGCCGCCCCGCTTTGCCAGGACGCGGACGCCCTCCCCGACGGATTTGATGCGGGGGGCGCGGATGAATATGGCGTTCAGGGTTCCGAGTTCAGTGTCCAGCCTTTCCTCGAATGATTCAGCCTGCGTGCCGTAGGCGTTGCGGTCTATTTCGATGTCCATGAGGGCGAGCGTCTTCTGCCCCGCTTCTTCGTTATGGATTTTCTTCGCCAGCATGATGGCCCCCGCGCACGTGCCGAACAACGCGGGCATATCGCGCATCGCCTCCAGCATGCCCTCCCGCTCGCAGAGCTTGCACATCGTCGTGCTCTCGCCGCCGGGAATGATGAGCCCGTCGAGCTTTTTCAGGCCGCTTTTAGTCCGGACTTCGACGATGCGGCAATCGACGCCGAGGAGGCCCGCTGCGCCCCTGAGGGCCGAAGCATGCTCGATTACCGAGCCCTGGAAAGCCAGAACGCCTATTTCCATACGCATCCGCACTTTTTTCGTTTTAGGATTATAAGCTGGTCCTCAGGCGAATCGACATATAACGACTGCGCCGCCCTGCCGCGGGCGAGCCGTTTGTCTAGCGGGCTATGATGATTGTATCCGCGCTTCCCCATCTCGGAAACGAGCTTTCCGTGGCGCAGAAAAAGCGCCTTCAGCCTCCCTTTCCACCGGAGCGTCTCGGGATGATAGGAATAGCCCTTCTTCCCCTTCGTCAGGACCGACCAGATGGCATGGAGCTCCCGGTGCTCGCCAAGGAGGTGGTTCCGGCATAGCCGGGCCGGGGCGATATCCCAAACCCTCACGATGGCACCTCATACCCCGCGCTCGGCGAGCTTCGTCTCGAGCTTCGAGATTTCGATGCCCTTCATGGGCTCGCCGAGGCCTTCGCTCGCCTTGGCTATCCTTTTGGGGTCCTTGAAATGCGCAACCGCATCGACTATCGCCTTCGCGCGTTTGGCCGGGTCGGCGCTCTTGAATATGCCCGAACCCACGAAAACGCCGTCCACGCCGAGCTGCATGCACAGCGCCGCGTCCGCGGGAGTCGCGATGCCCCCGGCCGCGAAATTGACTACCGGAAGCCGGCCGAGCGCGGCCGTCTGGGAAACCAGTTCCACGCTCACGCGCAACTCGGCGGCGAGCATCTTCATGTTCCCGCCGGCAAGGGCGCCGACCTCGTTGTTTATGGTCCGGATGTGCCGGACGGCCTCCACGATGTTGCCGGTCCCGGCCTCGCCTTTGGAGCGTATCATGGCCGCGCCCTCCTCAATCCTGCGCAGGGCCTCCCCGAGGTTGCGCGCGCCGCAGACGAAGGGCACCTTGAACCCCCTTTTCTGCACGTGGAACTGGGAATCGGCGGGAGTGAGCACCTCGCTTTCATCTATGAAATCCACGGCGAGGGCTTCCAGCACCTGCGCCTCGACGAAGTGCCCAATCCGGCACTTGGCCATGACGGGAATCGTGACCGCGCCCTGGATTTCCTTGATTTTCAGGGGGTCGGCCATCCTCGCCACTCCGCCCGCCGCGCGTATGTCGGCAGGAACGCGCTCGAGGGCCATGACCGCGACCGCGCCCGCGGTTTCGGCGATTTTGGCCTGGGGGGCGTTCGTGACGTCCATTATCACGCCGCCTTTCAGCATCTGGGCGAGCCCGGACTTTATGGGGAAAGTGCTTTTGGCCGGCATAGGAATCATATCCATTTCGCTCGGAAAGAACTTTAACTTATGCTGAGTAGGTGGGGCATGGAGCCTTCAACGGCGATGCTCGCGAAGGACGCGGGAAAGGGCCTGGTCCAGTGCCTCGCATGCAGGTGGTACTGCAGGATTCCGGAAGCCCAGGCCGGGAACTGCGGGGTGCGCGTCAATGAGCGCGGCAAACTGAAGCTCAGCGTCTATGGCAGGCCGTGCGCCGTGCACATCGACCCGATAGAGAAGAAGCCGCTGTTCCATTTTCTCCCGGGCTCCACGAGCTTCTCGATAGGGACGTTCGGGTGCAACTTCGCCTGCGAATTCTGCCAGAACTGGGACATCAGCCAGGCCCCGCGGGGGGCGCGGACGAAGGACCCGCTGAAATGGAGGGAATATTTCCAGCACTTGATCGACATGTGCGATGAGTGGCCGCCGGAACGCGTCGTGGAAGAGGCGGTCCGGAATGGGTGCAAGTCGATTTCGTTCACGTATAACGAGCCCACGATATTCACCGAATACGCGATAGATGTCATGAAGGTTGCCCGGAAGAAGGGTCTGAGAGGCGTATACGTCACGAACGGCTACGAGTCGCACGAATGCTGGGATGCGATAAAGGGGCACATCGACGCGGCGAACATCGACCTCAAGGCGTATAACAAGAAATTCTACACGCAGCTGTGCAAGGTGCCGGACTTCGAACCGGTGAAGGATTCCATTGTTTATGCCAAATCGCTCGGCATCCACGTGGAGACTACGACGCTCATCATTCCAGACTGGAACGACAACGAGCAGGAGCTGAAGGCCGAGGCGGAGTTTTTCGCCTTCGTGGACAAGGAGATGCCCTGGCACGTCACCGCGTTCCATCCGGATTACAAGCTGCTGGACAAGGAGCCGACGCCGCCCGAGATACTCATCAAGGCCCGCGAGATAGGGAAGATGGCCGGGCTCAAGCACGTCTATTGCGGCAACGTCCCGCTCGCGTATTCGGATTACGAGACCACAAGCTGCCCTTCTTGCGGAAAGGCGCTCATCGAGCGCAGGGGATATGATATCGTCCAGATGGGAATCAAGGGCGGCAAATGCAGGTTCTGCAAGGCCGCGATCAAGGGCGTTTGGAAATGACTGTGGAAAAAATCAGGAATCCGGCTGTCGCCGGCGCATTCTATCCGGAAGATCCGGACGAGCTCCGGAACATGGTGGAGCTTTTCATCTCGAAGGCGAAAGAGGCCCCTTCGGCAGGGCATCTGCGCGGGCTCGTCGTCCCGCATGCGGGATATGTATATTCCGGGCCCACCGCGGCATACGGATACAAGGCCCTTTCGAAGGAGAAAATCGAAAAGGCGATAATCATCGGCCCGTCGCATTACGCGATGTTCCCCGGCGCTTGCGAATCCGGGTACGGGTTCTGGGAGACGCCCCTTGGAAGGGTGAAGGCGGTCAGCGCGAGCGGCTGGCCCATAAGCATCTACCCGCCCGCGCACGCGCCCGAACACTGCCTTGAGGTGCAATTGCCTTTCCTCCAGGTGCTTTTCGGGGACGGGTTCGAAATCTGGCCCCTGCTTTGCGGCGATATCGACCCGCAAGTGCTTGCCGAGCGCGTGATGAAGGGGCTGGACGGGAAGACGGTCGTGATTGCAAGTTCGGATTTGAGCCATTACAAGGAATACGAAGCGGCGAAAAGAATCGACAGGGTGGCGAACGAAGCCGTCCCGGCGCTCGACATCGCGCGCTTCGAGCGGGAAGGCGACGCCTGCGGCAAGGCCGCGATACTGACCCTCATGCACATCGCGAAAAAGAAGGGGTGGTCGGGCGTCAAGCTGGACTATCGGAATTCCGGCGATACCGCAGGCCCGAAATCGAACGTGGTCGGGTACGGCTGCTATGCGTTCTACGAGGAGAAGTAGATGGAGGAAGACCTCAGGGCCGAAGTGAAGTCGATAATGGAGCGCAACTTCCGCGTCGAGGCGGACAAGGCGTGGGAGACGAGCTGGGAAAGGAAGGCGATAATAGCGGCATTCACGTATGCCCTTTCCGTGCTCATCCTGTACCTCATCAGCGCCCCTGCGCCCCTCATAAACGCTTTGATTCCGGCCCTCGGATACCTGCTGTCGACGATGACCTTCAGGGTGTTCGAGGAGTCCTGGAAAAAGGGATATAACAGGAAACGAGGCAAGTGAACATGGCGCTCAAGAAGAACGAGAAGGAATACCTGCTGAAGCTGGCGAGGGAGTCCATCGACACGTATTTGAGGACCGGGAAGCGGATGGAGCTTTCCCCGAAGTCCGTCCCCGCAAAAAGCTTGACCGAGAACGGCGCGTGCTTCGTCACATTGCGCATCGGCCGGCAGCTCCGCGGATGCATCGGGACGCTGGAGGCGCACAGGCCGCTCGTATTCGACGTCATCGAGAACGCGCTCTGCTCGGCTTTCGAGGACCCGCGCTTCTATCCGCTCCGCCCGGACGAGCTTCCGAAGGCGACGATATCCATCTCAGTCCTCAGCGCCCCTAAGCCTTTCCCGGTCAAGGACGCGGCGGATTTGCTGAAAAAGCTGGTCCCGGAGAAGCACGGGCTGATTATCCAGAAGGGCTATTCGAGGGCGACGTTCCTTCCCGTGGTCTGGGAGGAGCTGAAGGGGAAGGAGGAGTTCCTCTCGCACCTGTGCATGAAGGCCGGACTCGATGCGGACGCGTGGCACGACACGAAAGGAATCGAGTTCTTCGCCTACGAGGCCGAGGAGTTCTCAGAATAGTTAAAAAGAGTAGGGAACTAACATCAACTCCTGATGCCGACGTCGCATAACCCGGTAGCGCGACGGTCTCGAAGCGGAGGCTCGCAAGAGAGCGCCGCGATTAAACCGTTCCCCTTGGGATTCCAGGTTCAAATCCTGGCGTCGGCGTTTATTATCACCAATCATCCGCCCAAACAGCCCGGCTATCCTCGCCGTTCTGGGTTAAGTCAACCAATAAAACTGTTCTTGTTGAATAGCTGTCCATGATCGTCCTCAACCTCAAGACATACCCTGAAAGCATCAAGAACGCGCTCCTTTTCGCCGACATCGCGAAGGAGGTCGTGGACGAGACGGGCCTGCGGATAGTCGTCTGCCCGCCGACGCTCTCCCTCCATGAGTCGGCCGAAAGGTTCTCGGACGTTTTCGCCCAGCACGCGGATGCGGAAGCGCCCGGCGCGCACACGGGCTCGATAAACGCGGAGATGCTGAAAGCCGCGAAGGCGAAGGGCTCGCTCATCAACCATTCCGAAAAAAGGGTCGCCGACCAGGCCAGGATAAAGACTACCATCGACAGGCTGCACGAGCAGGGGCTTGAGAGCCTCGCCTGCGCCGCGACGGCGGAGGAAGCCGCCGCGATAGCATCCTTCAGCCCGACATATATCGCGGTCGAGCCCCCGGAGCTGATAGGAAGCGGCGTCAGCGTTTCCAAGGCGAAGCCGGAAGTGGTAGCCAATTCCGTGAAGGCCGTAAAAGAGGTCAGCCGCAATGTCCGCGTGCTCTGCGGCGCAGGGGTCAGCAACAAGGATGACACGAAAAAGGCCCTGGAGCTGGGCGCCGAGGGCGTGCTTCTTGCAAGCGCTTTTGTGAAGGCCAAGGACCCCAGGGCTTTCCTGCTCGATTTGGCCTCCGCGTTCTGATTATCCGCCCCGCCCAGCGTCGGGCATAGGTTTAAAATCCCCGTAAAAGCATACCCGTCAGGGGTGATATTATAGCAGAATTGAATGAAACAATCCTGATGGATGGAGTCAACACGGCCGTCCAGAACATCACGGTAACGAGCATAGAGGTCGTACCGAAGCTCGTTGCGATGGTCTTCGTGCTGGTTGTCGGATGGATAGTCGCTTATCTCATAAGTAGGCTGTTCTCCGGGCTGCTCCGCACGATTAAGCTCGAGGATTTCCTCAAGACGCACAAGGTCGAGGATGCGTTAGGTACGGTACGGATTAGCGATGTCCTGACAAAGATCGTGAAGTACTATGTGCTCTTTGTCTTCATCTACGCAGCGGTTTCCTATGTCGCACCGCAGGCGGTTGTGAATTTCATCGGGGATGCGCTTCTGGTGATTCCGCTGGTGATTGGCGCCATAATAACCATGCTGGTCGCCATGATATTTGGCGAGTATCTCAAGGAGGCCGTGATTGACCTCGACAAGAAGTCGGCCACCGTGAAACTGACGGCCCGCGCTGTCAAGCTGGTCGTCATATACATCGGCCTGACGATGGTGCTCCCGACATTCTCCATCGACACCACCATCATGACCGGGACGTTCCTGGCCATCATCGGGGCAGCCGCATTCGGCATCGCGCTTGCCCTCGGCATAGCCTTCGGCCTCGGAGGCCAGGAGGACGCCAAGGACGTGATAAAAAGCACGAGGAAGAACCTCAAGGTCTGATTTTTTTTTATTTTTCTATTTTCCCTTTTTTTACCGCGCCTGGGGGGCGGCTTCGTCACCCTGTTTCAGGGCGTTTAGGGCCTTGAAGATGCGTATCGAGATGGGGCAGAGCTCATGCGTCATCTTCACCGGGACCGCAACCGGCAGGTGCGTGAAGAACTTGATATAACCCATCTGGCGGGCGAGGCCAGGGCTCTTATCCAAATCGAGGAGCACGTCCTGCCAGCCAGCGCACGCATCAGCCACCCTGCGGTCCGCCGCCTGGGTTCCTTTTCCCCTGCCATCCAGAACCTGCCTCCTGATGATGCGGGAAAGGGCCATGGATTCCGGCCGGAGGCATTCGATGACCAGGATGGGTGTCCTGAAGGCCAGCGCCGGGTAGTAAACGTGAAGGCGGCTTTCGAAAGTCCTGTTAGGGCGGTCGACAATCACTCCGAACCCGTCCCGAAGCGAGCCGGTGACGCACACGTCAACCTGCTGGAGCGCCAGCATCGACTCGGGGGTCCGCCAGGGCCCGGCTTTTTTCGGCTTATCATCGATGACGACGTAATGGAAGTCCCGGAATTCGCGCTCGATGGCGCGCGCGGCGGTCGTTTTGCCCGAACCATGCTCGCCGCATACGACGATGAGGGGTTTTTTCAAACCGCGAATGGGTTGGGCTGAATTCACAATAATACACCTATTATAATAGGGTAACCCGGGTTTAAAAAACCATCTTTCGAGGGCGCCAAACAAGGCGCATAGGCGCTGGAAAATCAGGAAACGGCCGCGCCGCCATCAATCGGCCCGCCCTTGATTGCCTCGATGGCCCTGCAGGCGCGCACCGTAAAATCACGAAGGGCCCCGGTAACGTTCACGGGGACTGTTTTGGCGATGTCCGAGAAAAAGCGGACGTATGTCATCAGGCGGGCGAGATCCGGATTCCTGCCGAAATCCGCCGGGATATCCTCCCAGTTCCTGCGTATCCTCTCGGTTATATCAGGATTGTTGGACGGGAGATGGACGGAGTCGCTTGACGGCCTGGCTGCAATCCGCGCCTTGGCGGTCGCTTCGGGGCACACGCATTCCACGAGGAGAATGGGGTTTCCGAAAACCAGGGCCGCATCATACGAACGCGCCCGGCTCTCGTACGTCTGGTGGGGGCGGTCAACGATTACGCCGTGGCCGTCCCGAAGCAGATGCATTACCCAGAGGTCCATCTGCCCCAGTATTGCGGCATTGTCTTCCCTGCGGTAGGGGACGAGGCCCATTTTCTGCCGGACATCGTCGATTCCGAGGTAGTGGAAGCCGTCAAGCTCCTTCTGGAGGGCGCGGGCCGCAGTCGTCTTTCCGCACCCGTATTTCCCGCATACGACGATGAGGGGTTTTTTGGATTCAGGCACGGGTTGGGCTATTACCACAAATATACACCTACTATAATATGATAAATTCTCTTTAAAAACCCATCGCCAGCCAATAGCTATGCTAATCGCGGTTGTAGTCTAGCCTGGTAGGACTTAGGCCTTCCATGAAACTTTCCTCCGGTTTTCCGCCGGTTAAAGTTTCATCAAACTTCATGAGGAAAGCCTATAACCCGGGTTCAAATCCCGGCGACCGCATGAACGGAGTTCATGGGGTCCCTGGAAGCCGCGCTTCCAGTAGACCGCATTTTTTTTAAAAAAATGAGCACCAAAAACGAATCGTCGTTTTTGATTGCCGCAATTTTTTTTATTTCAACCTTGGAAAAATACAGCATCCGTCCGAATTTCATCATTGGTTTTCATTATCTACGACAATAGGGAGATTGTAGAAAATACCCTTTTTTTGTGAGGAAAGCAGGGGAAAAACGCTTCGGCGATTGCCGAAATGCGGGAAAGGCCATGTTGCCAGCGGAAATTCGTGGGCTTTGCCCTTGCGGACGACTCATCG
>Ga0265297_10003772_pt1 | contig 26484 bp, 19 predicted proteins | sample Munlanlwell13791_FD_192502 | JGI IMG/M metagenome (GOLD analysis project Ga0265297, IMG submission 192502) | Leachate microbial communities from a municipal landfill in Southern Ontario, Canada - Leachate well 137-91 | ecosystem: Engineered > Solid waste > Landfill > Unclassified | place...
CGGGTGGGAGGTCGTGGCGGATGGTGCCGTCGTCGGTTTTGCCGGCGCGGCGGAGGAATTTGAGCAGTTCCTCCTCGACTTGGTTGGCGCGGTTGCGGGGGAGGGTGCGGTGCGGGTCGCCGGCGACGGTGAACTCGGCGAGGCGCCAGGGCTGGGGGAGGGCGGCGGCGAAGCGGTCGCGGAGGGTGTGGAGTTCGACGGCGCGTTGCGGGTTGCGGACGGGCTGGGGCGGGGTGCGGAGTTCGCAGCTTTGGGTTCCGGCGGTGAAGTTCCAGCGGAGGCTGCCGGTGGCGTCGGGGGCGATGGTGACGCGGATGGTGTTCGGGGCGGTGTCCGCTTCGGCGGTTGGCGTTGGGGGTTCCGCGGATCCGGCGGGGCGGCCGGCGTCGCCGGTGAGGTTGGCGCGGTTCCCTTCCAGGTAACCGGCGGTGAGGCGGCGGCCGGTGTAGGCGCCGAGGCGGTCGGCGGCGGCGCGGAGTTCGGGGGTGGCGCCGTGGTCCAGCGCTTGGCGGTAGAGGCTGACGGCCTGGGCGACCCAGGCGGGCTGCTTGAGGCGGCCTTCGATCTTGAGGGCGGCGACGCCGGCCTCGGCGAGTTCCGCGAGGTGGCCGAGGGCGCAGAGGTCGTGCATGGAGAGCGGCTTTTCCGGGGCGCCGCCGCCGATGCTCCAGGGGACGCGGCAGGGGCTGGTGCAGGCGCCGCGGTTGCCGCCGCGGCCGCCGACCCAGCTTGAGAGGAGGCAGCGGCCGGAGCAGGAGAAGCAGAGGGCGCCTTGGACGAAGGCCTCGGTTTCAATGCCGGGCACGGCGCTGGCGGCGCGGATTTCGGCCAGGGTCAGTTCGCGGGCGAGGACGACGCGGCGGAGGCCGAGGGCGGCGGCGGCGCGGACGCCGGCGGAGGAGCTGATGGCGGCCTGGGTGCTGAAGTGGAACTCCAGTTCCGGGAAGAGGGGGAGGAGGGGGAGCAGGGCGGCGTCGCGCACGAGGACGGCGTCGGCGCCGGCGCGGCGGGCGAGTTCGAGGGTGCGGGCGGCCTGGCCGAGTTCGCGCTGGGCGAGGTCGATGTTGAGGGTCAGGTAGCCGCGGGCGTGGTGGTCGTGGAGGAAGCGGAGGGTGGGTGCGAGGGCGTCGGGGGCGAAGTTTTCGGCGCCACGGCGGGCGTTGAGCTGCTTGAGCCCGAAATAGACGGCGTCGGCGCCGGCGGCGACGGCGGCCTCGAGGGCGGCGGGCTGGCCGGCGGGGGCGAGGATTTCGGGTTTGCGGGGCATGGGGGGGGAGGGGTAAACTGTAAGCGGTAAGCGGTGGGAGGAAGGCCCCGGAGGGGCCTGGGTATAAAGCCCCCGGCGTTAGCCGGGGGTTTGGTTTCCGCATTGTGGAGTTGCGCCCCAACGGGGCGCGAGTGATGGCCGTTCGAAAAAGGGTGGAAAGAAAAAAAGGGGCTCGCGCCCCGCTGGGGCGCAATCGAATGGATGGATCGCCAGACCCCCGGCTGAAAGCCGGGGGCTTTAGGCTTCGGCCCCGCTGGGGCCGGGCAACGGCGTCGGCAATGGCTGGGGGCTGCGGGGGGTGGGCGCGGCGGGAATGGACGGTATGGACAGTATGGACGGTATGGCCGGGCTCGTGGGGGCAGCCACCGAGTTTCGAGTTTCAGGTGTCCTTCCAGGGGCCGGCGTCGTCTTCGACGGGCGGGGCGTAGGGGTCGTCGTCGGCGAAGGGGTCGGGGGTGGTGGCGGCGGGGGTGCGGGGGCTGGCGGGCTTGCCGCCGCCGCCGGGTGGTGGCGTTTCGAGGAGGATTTCGCGGGGGGCGGCGCCGATTTGGGGGCCGACGACGCCGCGTTGTTCGAGGATTTCCATGAGGGTTGCGGCCTTGTTGTAGCCGATGCCGAGGCGGCGCTGGACGTAGCTGGTGGTGGCGCGTTTGTCGCGGAGGATGACTTCGATGGCCTGTTCGATGAGGGCCTCGTCGCCGGCGTCGAGGGTTTCACCGCCGGCGCCGCCGGCGCCGCCGCTGGCGGGGGCCTTGAAGACGTCGGGCTCGAACTGCTGGGGCGCCTGGGCGGCGCAGGCGGCGACGATCCGTTCGATCTCAGGGTCGGCGACGTAGGCGCTCTGGATGCGTTCGAGCTTGGCGGCGCCTGGGGGGCGGAAGAGCATGTCGCCGCGGCCGAGGAGGGTTTCGGCGCCCTTGCCGTCGAGGATGGTGCGGGAATCGATGTAGGAGGTGACTTGGAAGGCAATGCGGGTGGGGAAGTTGGCCTTGATCACGCCGGTGATGACGTCAACGCTGGGGCGCTGGGTGGCGACGATGGTGTGGATGCCGACGGCGCGGGATTTCTGGGCGATGCGGGCGAGGGCGTTTTCGACGTCGCCCTTGGCGGTCATCATGATGTCGGCGAGTTCGTCGAGGATGATGACGATGAAGGGGAGTCGTTGGGGGATGGGGTTGCCGCCGTCGTCGAGGATGGGTTCAGGGGTTGGCTGGCGGTTGTTGAACGATTCCAGGTTGCGGGCGCCGGCCTTGGCGAGGAGCTGGTAGCGGCGTTCCATTTCGCGGATGGCCCAGTTGAGGGCGAGGGGGACCTTGGTGACGTCGGAGATGACGGGGGTGATGAGGTGTGGCAGGGGCTGGTAGGCGCAGAGTTCGACGACCTTGGGGTCGACCAGCATCAGGCGCAGTTCGTCGGGGGTGAAGCGCATGAGCAGGGAGACGATGAGGGCGTTGATGCAGACCGACTTGCCGGAGCCGGTGGCGCCGGCGATGAGGAGGTGGGGGGCGCGGGCGAGGTCGGTGACGACGACGCCGCCGGCGATGTTGCGGCCGAGAAGGAGGGGGAGGGCGGCCTGGGTGTCGCGCCAGGCGGGGGTTTCCATGATGCCGCGGAGGCTGACGATGGCGGCCTTGGAGTTGGGCACTTCGATGCCGACGGTGTTGCGGCCAGGGATGGGGGCGAGGACGCGGAGGCTTTCCGCGCTCAGGTTCATGGTGAAGTTGCTGGCGTAGGAGGCGATGCGTTCGACGCGGACGCCGGGGGCTGGGGCGATTTCGAAGAGGGTGACGCGGGGGCCGCAGGTGGCGTCGCCGACGCGGGCGTCGATGCTGAAGCTGTCGAGGGTCTGCTGGATGATCTGCTTCTTCTCCTCGACTTCCGCCGGGTCGGCGGCGGTTTCGCGGTCCTGGTGGGGGTTGAGCAGTTCGACGCCGGGCAGGGCATAGGGGCCGCCGGGTCGGGGTGGCGGTGCTGGCCGGGCGGGGTTGGCGGTGGCGGTTGGTGGGTCGGCGGGGGTGAAGATCGGCAATTCCGCGTCCGCCGGCGGCGGTGGACGGCGGGGGGGGAGCTTGCGGATGGCGGGGGCGTCCGGCACCTGGATGCGGTCGGTCGGGGGGCCGGCCAGGCGCCGGGCCTGGCGTTGGCGCCAGGCGGCGCGGGCGAGGCCGTGCCAGTCGTAGAGCCAGATGACCCAGAGGCCGATGCCGACCAGGGCCGCGCCGACGAGGTTGTTGCCCACGGGGTTGAGGACCAGCTTCATCCAGCCCCGTTCCGGGTCGCAGAGGCGTTGGCCGAGCACGCCGCCGGTGGTGCGGGCGATGTTGAAATGGTCGGCGGCGGGCGCCAGCAGGTCTGGCCAACTGCTGAAGGCCATGCAGAGCCCCAAGGTGAGGAGGCCGAAGGCGATCGGGTAGTCCCAGCCAAGGGGGCGGACGTGGGGGCCGCCGGTGAAGCGCCGGAAGGCGGCCAAGGCGGCCAGGGGCGCCACGAGCAGGCTGCTGAAGCCGAAGGCCAGGAGGAGGGCGCGGGAGATGCGGGCGCCGGCGTAGCCGAGCCAGTTCTGGAGGATGGGGGTGGTGGCCGGGCCGCCGCCATCCAGGATGAGCAGGTCCCGGTTGTCGTAGGAGAGCAGGGCGAGGAAGCAGAATCCCGCGAAAGCCAGGGGGATGAGGTAGCGGAAGTTGCGGATGGGGATTCCGGTGGTGGTGGCGGCCGGGGGTGTGGAGGGTGCGCTCATGGCGGCGGGGGTGGGGGAGGGGCCGATGGTTCGGAACTTATGAGTCTCATAAGACTTATAGGACTTAAGGGACTTCCTTGAACTTCGGAATATAGCACCGGAAGCGGGTTGGTCCGGCCGGGGCCCGGGCTTGGCCGGGGGGCAGAAAGGATTGCCTTTCCGGCCCCACCGGCTACAGTCTGGCTGCGCTGGCAATGGCTAGTGACCTGTAAAACTGAAACCTTTCGAAGTTCATCTTCTCATGAATGGATCAGGCTAGGGTGCGGATGGGTTCGGGGTGCAACTGGATGCCGGCCACCGGCAGCGGCGGGCGAGGGCAAGCTATGGCGGAAGTGTACAAGCATGGCCGCGGCAACTGGACCATGAACCGCATCGAACAGTTTGCGGGGATTGCGGTGGTGGCGTTGCTGGTCCTGGGATGCCTGATGGTGGTGCGCCCATTCCTTTCCAGCCTGCTGTGGGCGGGGGTGCTGTGCTATTCCACCTGGCCGGTGTTTGCCTGGCTGAACCGGCTGTTCCGGGGGCGACGGAGCTTGGCGGCGACGGTCATGGTCGGATTGACGGCCCTGGTCCTGGTGGCGCCGTTCGTGGTGGTCGGGATTTCCCTGAAGGAGAGCGTGCGCCACGTCAGCGGCAAGGTGGAGCGGCTGCTGGAGGAAGGGGTGCCGCCGCCGCCGGCCTGGCTTTCCCGCATTCCCGTGGTTGGCGACGATTTGCATTCCTTTTGGGCGGAACAGGTTGCCGGGAGTGGGAAGGCGGCCGGGATTCCCCCGGGGCCGGATGTCAGCGGTGAGGAGGGGCTGCCCGCGGCGGCGGCCCTCCCGCCCAACGGCCGCGCCGGCGCCGGCCGGGCGCCGCCGGCTTATTCCCTGCGCAACCAGCTTCAGCAGTGGCTGCTTGATTCCCGCGGCTGGCTTCTCCACCGCGGCGTGGATTTCGGCCAGGCGTTGCTGCAAGGGGTGGTGCAGCTTTCGATGAGCGTGTTCATCGCCTTCTTTTTCTTCCGGGACGGTGAGCGGGTCGTCTCGCTGCTGGCCAGCAGCATCACCCGCATCGCCGGCGACCAGACCCAGCATTATCTGCTGGTGGTGGGCAAGACGGTCCGCGGGGTGGTCTATGGGATTCTCGGCACCGCCCTGGCCCAGGGGCTGGTGGCGGCCCTGGGTTTTTTCATTGTCGGGGCGCCCTCGCCGATGCTCCTGGGGGTGGTGACTTTCTTCCTGTCGCTGCTGATTCCGGTGGGGCCGCCGCTGGTGTGGGTGCCGGTGGTGCTGTGGCTGCTCTCCGAAGGGCGGATGGGTGCCGCCGTGTTCATGGGGATCTACGGTGCCTTGGGGATCAGCGGCGTGGACAACGTGGTCCGGCCCTACATCATCAGCCGGGGCACCAACCTGCCGTTCATCCTGGTCTTCATCGGGGTGGTTGGCGGGGTGATGACCTTCGGCTTCATCGGCTTCTTCCTCGGGCCGGTGTTGCTGGTGATGGGCTACTGCCTGCTCAATGAATGGGTGGCGGTGCGCCAGCAGCAAGGTGGCGGGGGGCTGTTCCCGGCAACGCCCCCCGATCCGGCTGGATGATCCGGCCGCGGTTGGCTCAGCGCGCCAGGCGGCGGGTGACGGCCTGCTCGTAGGCGTCCAGGTCGGCGACTGGCTGGCGGGCGACGCCGCTGGCCATGGCGGCGGCGGCGACGCGGCGGGCGACGCGGGGGACGACGCGGGGGTCGAACGGCTTGGGGATCACATAGGTCGCCTTCAGCGGGTTGGCGCCGGCGAACATGCCGGCGGCGGCGTCCTGCGGATAGGCCTTGGCCAGGGTAGCCTTGACGGCCGCGGGGATCTCCTCGGTGGCGAGTTCGGCCAGCGCCAGGGAGGCGGCCCGCTTCATTTCCTCGTTGATCTGGGTGGCGCGCACGTCCAGGGCGCCGCGGAAGATGCCGGGGAAGCCGAGGACGTTGTTGACCTGGTTGGGGAAGTCGGAGCGGCCGGTGCCGACCACGGCGGCGCCGGCGGCCAGCGCCAGGTCCGGCATGATTTCCGGCGTCGGGTTGGCCATCGGGAAGAGGATCGGGTTCTTCGCCATGGCGCGGACCATCTCGGCGGTGACGCAGTTGCCGACGGAAAGGCCGACGAAGACATCGGCCCCGGCCAGCGCTTCGGCGAGGGTGCGGGCGGGGGTGGCGACGGCGAAGGCCTCCTTCTCGGCGGTCATGCCTTCCTTGCGCCCTTTGTAGATGGCGCCCTTCGAGTCGCAGAGGATGAAGTTTTCGCGGCGGGCGCCGGCGGCGATGTAGAATTCGGCGCAGGCGATGCCGGCGGCGCCGGCGCCGTTGACGACGAAGCGCGCCTGCTCGATTTTGCGGCCGGTGAGCTTGAGGGCATTGAGCACGGCGGCGGTGGAGATGATGGCGGTGCCGTGCTGGTCGTCATGGAAGACGGGGATGCCCATGCGTTGCTTGAGGGTCTGTTCGACCTCGAAGCAGGCGGGGCCGCCGATGTCTTCCAGGTTGATGCCGCCCAGGCTGGGTTCCAGGCACTCGACCACGGCGATCAGCTTTTTCGCGTCGGTGCGGCCGTCCTCGCGGAAGACCTTGGCGAGGCAGAGGGGGATGGCGTCAATGTCGGCGAAGTGCTTGAACAGCACCGCCTTGCCCTCCATGACCGGCAGTCCGGCTTCGGGGCCGATGTTGCCCAGGCCGAGCACGGCGGTGCCGTCGCTGACGACGGCGACGGTGTTGGCGCGGCCGGTCAGTTCCCAGACGCTGTCGGGGTTGGCCTCGATCTCCTGGCAGGGATGGGCGACGCCGGGGGAGTAGGCCAGGGAGAGATCGCGTTGGGTGGCGCAGGGCTTGGTGAGTTGGATGGCGATCTTGCCCGGCACGGGGGAGCGGTGGTAGTCGAGGGCGGCGGCGCGCAGGTCCTGCTGTTTCACGGGGCGTCCTTCCTTGCCTGGTTCACGTTGCATCACGGGTTTGAGGCGGTACTATACCATCGGCGGCGCCGGTTGGCGGCGCCTTTCCCGAAAGTGGCGGCGGGCACCGGCGGAACCGGACTCATGAACCTTGTCCCCTCTTTTTTCCTCTTTTCCGTGCTGGCGGTGGCGCCGGTGATGCTGCGGGCCGCGGCCGACGGGCCGGTGCCGGCGGCGGCGGCCAGCGCCGGCCAGTTGCTGGAGGCGGCGCGGCGGCCGTTCCTGGAGCCTGAGTGGTGCCGGTTCCGGGGGGAGATCCAATGGCGCGGCGCCCGGGGGCGGTTCCAGGGGCCGCTGGCGTTGGCCATGCGGCTGGCGCCCGACCGGCTGGAAGCGGAGCTGGTGCTGGGGGACGGGGACGGGCAGCTCTCGCGGGTCGTCCAGGAATACCGGCCGGCGCCGGAGCTGCCGATGGTGGCCTTGACCTTGCCGGAAGTGGCGCCGGGCGCGGTCACCCTGCGGACGATGGGAGTCGAGCCGGATGACCTGACCTTCAGCTTCCTCTACTGGAAGCTGGCCCAGGAACTGCCGGGCGAGAGCATCCGCGGCCAGCCCTGCCGGGTGCTGGAGCTGGTGCATCCCCAGCGGCTGGAGAAGGTCCGCGCCTGGCTCCACGGCGAGTATGCCTTCCCCTTGCGCGTGCAATGGTTCCTGCCCGGCGAGAGCCTGTACAACCGCCAGCTCGAGTTCACCGACTTCAAGCGCGACGGCGCCTTCTGGTATCCGACGGGCATCCGCCTGGCTGGGCCGGAGTGGCGCACGCGCATCCAGTTCCAGGCGGCGGCGATCGCCTCGCCGGCCGTCACGCCCGAGCCGCCGGACCTGTTCCGGAAGCCGTGACTGCCCGCCGCCCGCGAGTTCAACCGTTCCCCTTCCCGGCATGGGCAGATGAAGTTCCCCTTTGGCAAGCACAAACACCGTCCCAGCGGCGTGATCCAAGTGAAGCTGCGGGAGGTGGCGCAGCTTTTCAACTCCATGGATCCGGCGCCGTTCATCGAAAAGGACTTGGACGACGACGCCTGGTCCTTCATCGAAGGGCGGGCCAGCGACTTCCCCACGGCCACGCCGCTGCTGCTGGTGATCCATTTGGCGAAAGCCCCCGGCGACCCCCGGGCCCAGCAGACGGTCGAAGCCGCCATCCAGAACTTCTTCCGCAACCGGGCGCGGCAGGCGAAGCGGGACTTGAACCAGCTTTTGCGCGACGGCCGGACGAGCCTGGCCGTCGGCGGCGCCTTCCTCGCCCTCTGCCTGGCGGCGGCGCGGCTGGTGCAACGGTTGTGGCCCGAGGCCGGGATGACCCCGTGGGCGGCGGAGGGGCTGACCATCGGTGGCTGGGTGGCGATGTGGCGGCCGCTGGAAATCCACCTCTATGGCTGGTGGCCGCTCCTGCGCCGGCTGCGCATCCTTTTCAAGCTCAGCCGGATCCGGGTTCGCATCCGGGTGCGGCCGCCAGGGCGTGGCGCCGGTGAGCCGGCGGTGGCGGAGGGGATCTGAAGTTCGATTGGCGATTGGCGAATGGGGATGCGGAAATCCCGCATCTGCATTCAACGGGAAAGGTGGCGTGGCGTGGCGAAACCGGACATGCGTGAACTGGAGGCGGAGCTGGGCTATCGTTTCGGCCAGGGCCTTTGGCTGGCGGAGGCGATGACCCACCCTTCCTATCGGGCCGAGCACGGCCGGGTGGAGCGCGACAACCAGCGGCTGGAGTTCCTGGGCGACGCCGTGCTCCAGCTCATCGCCACCGACTTCCTCTTCCGCCGCTATCCCGACTTGGAGGAGGGGCCGCTCACCCGCCTGCGCTCCCTGATCACCAGCGAGCCGGCCCTGGCCCGGTTCGCGGCCCACCTGGGGCTGGGGCGTTTCCTGCTGCTCGGCAAGGGGGAGCGTCACAGCGGCGGCGAAGAGCGCGCCTCCAATTTGGCGGACGCCTTCGAGGCGCTCCTCGGCGCGCTTTACCTGGACGGGGGATTGCCGGCGGCCACGGCCGTGCTTGACCGGGCGGTGACGGCGATCATGCCCGATCCGCTCCAGGCCTTGGCGGCGGAGAACCCGAAGGGGCGTCTCCAGGAGCTGACCCAGGAACGGCAGGGGGCGGCGCCCGTCTACGAGGTGCTCGCCGTCACCGGGCCGGAGCATGAGCCGCAGTTCGAGGTGGCGGTGAAGTTGGAGGGGGAGACGGTGGCGGTTGCCCGCGCCGGCAACCGCCGGCTGGCGGAGAAGGAGGCGGCGCGCCTGGCCCTGGAACGGTTGGCGGCGGCGGCGGCGGGCGGCGAAAGCGGCTGAGGTCACCCGCCTGGGCGGCAGGATTGGCGGATCAACCCGGAGCGGCTATCCGGATGCAGGGAGATAGGGAACATGAATGGCGACTTGCGTTTCAGCAAAATGACGGCGGCGGGCAATGATTTCATCTGCCTCGACGGGCGGCAGCCCGCCGCGGCGGAACTGGTGCGGAGTCCGCAACTGCCGGAGCGGATCCGGCGGCTCTGCCGGCGCGGCCTGGGGGTGGGCTCCGACGGGCTGATCGTCGCCCTGGCGCCGTCGCCGGGGGTGTTTGCCGCGGTGGCCGCCCGCTTTTTCGACCCGGACGGCAGCGAGGTGGAGCTGTGCGGCAACGGCACCGCCTGTTTCACCGAGTGGGCGCTGGAGAACGGCTTGGCGGAAGGTCCCGACCTGCTGATCCAGACCCCGGCGGGGATCGCCCAGGGGCGGCGGGTGGCGGATGGCCCCGGCCGCGTCCGGGTCTGCATTCCGGAGCCGCGGGATTTCATCCTCCACCGCAAGGTCGAGGCGGGCGACCGGGTCTGGACGGTGCATACCGTGGTCACCGGCGTGCCGCACGGGGTGGTGCTGGCGGGCGACGAACTGCCGGAGCTGGATGTGCCGCACTATGGCACCCTGCTGCGGCGCCATCCGGAGTTCGGGCCGCGGGGGGTCAACGTCAATTTCGTCCAAGTGCTGGAACCGGGGCGGCTGGCGGTGCGCACCTTCGAGTTCGGCGTCGAGGCCGAGACCCTGGCCTGCGGGACGGGGTGCGCCTCGGCCGCCTTCCTCGCCACGCTCTTGCTTGACTGGCCGGAACCCTATCGCCAGGGGGAGACGCCGGTCCTGGTCGAGGTCCGCGGCGGCGAGACGCTCAAGGTCTGGTTCACGGTGAAAGCGGGGAAGAGCCCGCCCAAGGTCACCAGTGTCTGCTTGGAGGCGCGGGTGCGCCCGGTCTACGCCGGCCGCCTGCTGCCCGGCTTCTGGTGAGGGCGCTCAGCGGTACTGGACGGGGAGGGCCTTGGCGAGCTTGGCCTTGACGTCCTCGTGGGCCTGGTTCGCCTCGGCGTCGGTGAGGGTGCGCTCGGGATGGCGGTAGGTGAGGCTGAAGGCGAGGCTGCGGTTGCCGGGGCCGAGCAGTGTTTCGTCGGTGAAGAGGTCGAACAGTTCGACCTTTTCCAGCCAGGGGCAGCGGGCGGCGGCGATTGCCTCCTGGATGGCGGCGGCGCTGGCAGTGGCCGGGGCGACGAGGGAGATGTCGCGGGCGGTGGCCGGGAACTGGGGCAGGGGCCGGTACTTGGCCGGGGCCGGCGCGAGGGCGAGAAGGGCGTCGAGTTCGATGAGGGCGACGAAGAGGGGGGCCTTCAGCCGCAGCCCCTTGGTCAGGGCGGGGGCGGCTTCGCCGAAGATGGCGACTTCGCGGCCGTTGACGGTGAAGGCCGCGGCGGCGCCGGGGGCGAAGGCGGGGTGGGTGGCCGGGGCGGCGGTGGCGCCGGCGAGGCGGCGGGTTTCGAACCAGCTTTCCAGCAATCCCTTGAGGTCGAAGAAGTCCAGCAGCTCCGCCCGTTCCGCGCCGTAGCGTTCCGGGTGGCGGTGGCCGGTGAGGGCAATGGCCGCCTGGAGCCGTTCCTCGGGCACGCCGGGGCGCTTCAGGAAGATTCGGCCAATCTCGACGAGGGCCAGCTCCGGGTTGTTGTGGGCGATGTTGTGGGCGACGGCCTGGAGCAGGGTTGGCAGCAGGGAGGGGCGGAGGATTTCCGCCTCCGAGCTGATCGGGTTGGCGACGCGGACCAGCTCCGCCTCGGCGACGCCGGTGCCGGCCAGCGCCTGGGGCTTGGAGATGAGGGTGTAGTTGAGGATTTCGTCAAGCCCGAGGGCGAGGAGCTGGGCCCGCGCCGCCTCGACGGGATACCAGGTGTCCTCGGCGATCGTGCCGCCGAGCAGCGCCGCCGGCTTCGCCTCCGGGATGTTGTCGAGCCCATGGATTTGGGCCACTTCCTCGACCAGGTCGTGCTCCGCCTTCAGGTCCAGGCGGAAATGCGGAATCCGCACGGTCACGGTGGCGGCGTTCTCCTCGGCGACTTCCAGGCCGCGGCGGCGGAAGCAGTGGGCGATGTCGGTGACGCCCAGGTGGATGCCGAGCAGGCTATTGACCTTTTGGACGCGGCAGGCGATCTCCGCTGCCTGCCAAGGGGCGGGGTAGAAGTCGAGCACCCCGTGGGCGGCCTCGCCGCCGGCGATCTGGCAGAGCAGGGCGGCGGCACGGCGGCTGGCGGCCTCGACCGTTTCCCAGCTCACGCCGCGCTCGAAGCGGTGGGAGCTGTCGCTGGCGATGGCGAGGGTGCGCGCCGTGGCCCGGATGTTGGCGGGGTTGAAGGCCGCGCTTTCCAGGAGGACGGTGGTGGTCTTTTCGCTGATGCCGCTGTGTTCGCCGCCCATGATCCCGGCGAGGGCGACGCCGCGCTCGGCATCGGCGATCAGGAGGTTTTCCGGGGTCAGGGTGTGGGTGCGGCCGTCGAGGGTGGTGAGGGTTTCGCCGGCCTTGGCGCGGCGGACGACGAGCCGCTGGCCGGCCAGGGTGGCGAGGTCGAAGGCGTGCAGCGGCTGGCCGTATTCGAGCATCACGTAGTTGGTGATGTCGACCACGTTGTTGATGCTGCGCAGGCCGATGCTTTCCAGGCGCCGGACCAGCCACTCGGGGCTCGGGCCGACCTTGACGTTCTGGATGACGCGGGCGGTGTAGCGCGGGCAGAGCGCCGCGTCCTGGACCTCGACGGCGGCGAGGGCGGCGATGGTTGCGGACTCCGCCAGCTTCAGGGGCGCCTCGGGCAGGCGCAGGGTGCCGCCGGTGGCGGCGGCGACTTCGCGGGCGATGCCGATGTGGGAGAGCCAGTCGGGGCGGTTGGGGGTGACTTCCCAGTCGATGACGGTGTCGCCGGGGATGATCTCGGCCAGGGGCCGGCCCAGGGGGGTGGTTTCCGGCAGGAGCAGCAGCCCTTCGTGCTCAGCGGTGAGGCCAAGTTCGTGGGCGGAGCACATCATTCCCTGGGACTCGACGCCGCGGAGCTTGGCGCGCTTGATCTTGAAACCGCCGCCGAAGTCGGTGCCCTCGGTGGCGAGGGGGACGATCCGGCCGGGGTCGCAGTTGGGTGCGCCGCAGACGATTTGCAGCGGGGTGTCGCCGCCGGTGGTGACGCTGCAGACGCTGAGCTTGTCCGCGTTGGGATGGCGTTCGCGGGTGAGGATTTGGGCGGTGACGACGCCGGGGGGGATGGCGCCGCGGGTTTCGATCCCTTCCACTTCCAGCCCGGCCTGGGTCAGCCGCCGGGCGAGTTCGGCCGGCGTCCAGGGGATGTCCACATAGTCTTGCAGCCAATTGACGGAGGTTTTCATGGGACTGCCAAAAAGTTTTTTTTGCGGTTCGGGTTGGAGCGTCGTGGCGGCGGCGGGCGGGGGGCGGGGGGTGGGGCGCGCCTCAGAACTGCTGGAGGAAGCGGACGTTGTTTTCGTAGAGCAGCCGCAGGTCGTTGATGGCGTAGCGGATCATGGCGATGCGCTCCAGCCCCATGCCGAAGGCGTAGCCGGTGACCTGCTCGGGGTCGTAGCCGACGGCGCGGAAGACGGCGGGGTTGACCATGCCGGCGCCGGCGATCTCCAGCCAGCCGGAGTTCTTGCAGACGCGGCAGCCCTGGCCGCCGCAGATGATGCAGGAGGCGTCGCATTCGACGCTGGGCTCGGTGAAGGGGAAGAAGTGGGGGCGGAAGCGGATCTTGGTGGCCGGGCCGAACATTTCGCGGGCGAAGTCGGCCATGGTCCCCTTGAGGTCGGCGAGGGAGGTTTGGCGGGCGACGTAGAGCCCCTCGATCTGGTGGAAGCTCATGCCGTGGGTGGCGTCGGGGGTGTCGCGCCGGTAGCAGCGGCCGGGGCAGACGACCCGGATCGGCGGCTGGCGGCTTTCCATGACCCGGACCTGGACGGGGGAAGTCTGGGTGCGGAGCAGGCGGCAGTCGGGGTCGAGCCAGCCCCAGTTGCGCTCGTCCAAGCCAAAATAGAAGGTGTCCTCCGGGGTGCGCGAGGGATGGTCGGCGGGGGCGTTGAGGGCGTCGAAGTTGTTGCGGACCGTCTCGATGTCCGGGCCGTCGGCGACGATGAAGCCCATGCGGCGGAAGATGGCCACGGCATCCTCCATGACCCGGGTGATCGGGTGCCGGCGGCCGAGGGGGCGGCGGCGGCCGGGGAGGGTGACATCAACCGCGGCCGCGGCCCGGGCACCGCCGCCGACGCGGGCGAGCGCGGCATCGAGCGCCGCCTGGATGCCGTCCTTGAGCCGGTTGGCGGCCTTGCCCGCCGCCGGCTTCTCCGCCGGGGTCAGCCGGCCGAGCCCCGACATCAGCTCCGCCACCTGTCCCTTGCGTCCCAGGTACTTGACCTTCAACGCCTCGACGGCGGCCTCGTCGGCGGCGGCGGCCAGCGCGGCCGCCGCCGCCGCCAGGAGTGCATCCATTTCCGCGATCAATGACATGGCGACCTCATTCCGTTGCGCAACCGTTCCGCCTGGCGCGGCGGCGGCTTGCTGGGAAACAAAAAAAAGGCGCCCCTTCCATCTGGCGGCAGGGCGCGGCTCCACTCCGGAAATCCCGCGTTCCAATTCGAAAACATTCGACAACCGGAAACCAAAATTGGAATTTAATGTAGCCGGCACCGCGGGGGATGCAACCGTGGTGCATGGCGGGAATATAGCGGTCCGGCCGCCGCCGCGGTGACGGTGCGGCCACTTTGCCCCGCCCCCGAGTGGGTGGGGCCGGCCGGCCCCAGGCGCCTTCGCCTCTCCCCAGCGCCAAGGCTCAGCGGGCGGTACTCCGTCCGATGGAGCCGTTTGTCCGCAATTACAGTGATGAGTTGCATCCCGGTTGGTGCGGGAAAGGTGCTCATGCCATCACCGCCACGCGTTGGACACCAACGAACTGGTTGGATACCGGTTCCTCCACTTCCAAGCACAACTCAATGGCTTCGTTGAATTCTTTAATCATTTATATGCCTCCGTTTTCTGAAAACCACTATCTGTTTTTTCCCCTCTTCATCATCCCCGCCAAGGTGCGAACCCCAAGCTCAGCGACCGCGGAGTGCGGTGCGGCACCTGCTCGGTGGGCGGAAAGGCGGCGGTGGAAGCAGGTGCCGTGACGCACGGAGCGGTTCGCGGCAGCGCATGGTTAGGCGACTGTCGGTTCATGGTGATGCGGAGCAGAGCGGACCAGAAAAGGCACGGAACAAACGAGAGCAGCGAACGACCAGAACAACGCGGACTTTTTGGCCAGGGTACACATTAATCAGCCGGTTTTTGGTTGCACCGTGTCGGAACCACCCGTCCAGGTTTTCTGGCCGGCCGCGGGGCGGGAGAAGGGGGCGGTGTGCGGCGGGCGGAGCCGGTTGATTTCCGCCCGGCCGATGGTATGCTTCTTTTTGTAAGCATGCCATTGGGCTGTGCAGGCGGTGGACAGATGGAGTTGGCGGAAAAAATCCGGATCCTGGGGGAGGCGGCGCGCTACGACGCCTCCTGCGCCTCCAGCGGCAGCCGGCGCGAGCGGCCGGCCGGCGGCATGGGCAGCACTTCGGCCTGCGGCGTCTGCCATAGCTGGTCGGACGACGGCCGCTGCATCTCCCTGCTCAAGCTGCTGCTGACGAACCACTGTGACTACGACTGTGCCTATTGCCTGAACCGGCGGAGCAACGACGTGCCGCGCGCCGCCTTCACCGTGCGCGAGGTGGTGGAGCTGACGGTGGAGTTCTACCGGCGCAACTACATCGAGGGGCTGTTCCTGAGTTCGGGGGTCGCCGGCGGGCCGGATGCGACGATGGATCGGCTGGTCGCCGTGGCGCGGAGCCTGCGGCAGGAGCACCGCTTCGGCGGCTACATCCATCTGAAGGCGATCCCGGGGGCGAGCCCGGCGCTGATCCGGGCGGCGGGGGCGGTGGCGGACCGGATCAGCGTGAACATCGAGTTGCCTTCCGGCGAGGCGTTGCGGAACTTGGCGCCGGAGAAGCGCAAGGAGGCGATCCTGGCGCCGATGGGGCAGATCCATGAGGCGATCACGGCGAACAAGGTGGAGCGACGGCAAAGCCGGCGGGCGGCGGCGTGGGCGCCGGCGGGGCAGAGCACGCAGATGATCGTCGGCGCCAGCCCGGAGACGGACTTGCAGATTTTGCAGCTCTCGGCGGCGCTCTACCGGCATTTCGCCCTCAAGCGGGTCTACTATTCCGCCTTTGTGCCGGTGGTGCGCGACTCCCGGCTGCCGGCGCTGCGTGCGCCGCCGCTCCGGCGCGAGCACCGGCTCTACCAAGCGGACTGGCTGATGCGCTACTACGGGTTCGACGCCGGCGAGATCCTGACCCCGCAGGAGCCGCTGCTGGACGAGGCGCTGGATCCGAAGGCCGCCTGGGCCTTGCGGAATCCGCATCTGTTCCCGGTTGAGCTGAACCAGGCGGCGTACGAGACGCTGCTGCGGGTGCCGGGGATTGGGCCGCGCTCGGCGCAGCGGCTGATCGCGTCACGCCGCTTTGCGCCGATCCGGTACGAGCACTTGGCCAAGATCGGGGTGGTGCTCAAGCGCGCCCGCTTCTTCATTGCCTGCCCCGGGATGCCGGAGGTGATCGACCTGGCGCGGCCGGGCGGCGGACCGGCGGTGCGCCGCCAGCTTGCCGCCGGTGCCGGCACCGGCGGCGGGGCCGTGGCTGACCGGCAGCCGCTGCTGCTGCCGCTGGCGGGTTGACGCCGCCCAACGCTGGCCGCGGCCCCGCCGCCGCCGCGCAAACGGCCAGCGGCCAACTATAGTATTGGGCACATTCATGCTGCTGGGGGAGCCGGGCAAGCCGGCTGAGAAACAAACCGCGTCGTTTGTGACCCCGTAACCTGATCCGGATCATGCCGGCGGAGGGAAGCACGTCCGCGGAGCCCGCGCTCCGCCGCCAAGGCGCCCTTCCAACCCCGGAAGGACGCCTTCCCCATTTTGTGCCCCATGAAACAGCTCCTGACCATCGCCGGCTCCGATTCCAGCGGCGGCGCCGGAATCCAGGCGGACCTCAAGGCCTTCGCCGCCCATGGCTGCTACGGGCTGAGCGCCGTCACCGCCGTCACCGCCCAGAACACCCAGGCCGTCACCGCCGTGCGGGCGCTCGACCCCGGGATCGTCGCCAGCCAGATCGATGCCGTGTTCGCCGACATCCGGGTCGACGCGGTCAAGACCGGCATGCTCGCCACGGCCGCGATCATCGAAACGGTCGCGGACCGCCTCGCCCACCACCGCCCCCCCATCCTCGTGCTCGACCCGGTGCTGGTCGCCACCAGCGGCCGCCACCTGCTCCCGCCCGCCGCCCGCGAGACGCTCCTCCGCCGCCTCCTGCCCCTGGCCACCCTCGTCACCCCCAACCTCCCCGAGGCCGCGGCGCTCACTGGCCGGAACGTCACCACCCGCGCGGAAATGATCCAGGCGGCGGCCTGCCTGGCCGGACGCGGGGCGCGGGCCGTCCTGGTCAAGGGCGGCCACCTCGCCGGCGCCGCCGACGACCTGCTGTATGCCAACGGCCATTGCCAGTGGTTCCCCGGCCAGCGCCTGGAAAGCCGCAACACCCACGGCACCGGCTGCACCCTCGCCGCCGCCATCGCCGCCAACCTGGCCCGCGGCCTGGAATTGGCCCCGGCCATCCGTGCCGCCAAGGAATACGTCGCCCGCGCCCTTTGCCCCGGCCTGGAGATCGGCCACGGCCCCGGCCCGCTCGACCACTTCGGCAACGGCATCCGCCCGCCGGTGGCGCCGCCCCCGCCGCCCGCCGCCCCTGCCGCCAATTCCGGCGCCGCGGAGTCCGCACCCCGGCCTCGCCTGGATCCGCGGCTCTATCTCGTCACCGACCGGAGCTGCGTGGGCGACCGCGACTTCGACGCCGTGGTCGAGGCCGCCCTGCGCGGCGGCGTCACCCTCCTGCAACTGCGGGAGAAGGAACTCGCCGCCGCCGAATTCCTCACGGTCGCCCGCCGCCTGCGCGAGCTGGCGGACCGCCACGGCGTGCCCCTCATCGTCAACGACCGCCTCGACCTCGCCCTGGCCGCGGACGCCGCCGGCCTTCACCTCGGCCAGGGCGACCTCCCCGCGGCCGCCGCCCGCCGCCTGCTCCGCCCCGGCATGATCCTTGGCGTCTCCTGCAAGACGGTCGAACAGGCCCGCCAAGCGGAGCGGGACGGCGCCGACTACATCGGCTCCGGCGCCGTCTACCCGACCACCACCAAGGTCATCACCCGCCACCTGGAGCTGGCGGAGCTGCGCCGGATCCAGGCCGCCGTCCGCATCCCCGTCGTCGCCATCGGCGGGATCACCCCCGACAACGCCGCCCCCGTGCTCGCCACCGGCGTCGCCGGCCTGGCCGTCGTCTCCGCGATCATGAAGGCCGCCGACCCCGAGGCGGCCGCCCGCCGCTTCCGCGCCCTCCTGCCGCCGGCCCCGCCGGCCTGAATCCACTTTTGCCAAACTCCAACCGCGAAAACCGGAAATCTCCCCCATGACCACCCAACTCACCCTTGCCCGCGCCGGCACGACCACCCCCGCCATGGAAACCGTCGCCCACAAGGAACGCCGCAGCCCGGAATTCATCCGCGCCCGCGTCGCCGCCGGCCGGATCGTCATCCCCGCCAATCCCGCCCACGCCGCCCTCGACCCCATCGGCATCGGCGCGGAACTGGGCGTCAAGATCAACGCCAACATCGGCAACTCGGCGCTGAGCAGCGACATCGGCTGCGAACTCCGCAAGCTTGAAGCCGCGGTGAAGTACGGGGCCGACACGGTCATGGACCTCTCCACCGGCGAGCAGGTCGAGGCCATCCGCCGCTCGATCCTCGCCCACAGCACTGTCCCCGTCGGCACCGTCCCCATCTACGAGGCGCTCTGCCGCATTGACGACCCGATGGAGCTGACCCTCGACCTGCTGCTGGAAGTCATCCAGCGGCAGGCGGAGCAGGGGGTTGACTACATGACCATCCATGCCGGGCTCCTCCGCGAACACCTGCCCGCCGCCCTCCGCCGCACCCTCGGCATCGTCAGCCGCGGCGGCGCCATCCTCGCCGCCTGGATGCAGAAGCACCAGCGCCAGAACCCCTTCTACGAGCACTTCGACCGCGTCCTCGACATCCTCCGCGCCCACGACGTCACCATCTCCCTCGGCGACGGGCTGCGCCCCGGCTGCCTCGCCGACGCCTCCGACGCCGCGCAGTTCGCCGAACTCGACGTCCTCGGCGAACTCGTCCGCCGCTGCCGCGCCGCCGGCGTCCAGGCCATGGTCGAAGGCCCCGGCCACATCCCCCTCCACGAAATCCAGATGAACATGGAACGGCAGGCCCGGGTCTGTGACGGCGCCCCCTTCTACATCCTCGGCCCGGTCGTCACCGACTGCGCCCCCGGCTACGACCACATCACCTCCGGCATCGGCGCCGCCCTCGGCGCCATGCATGGCGCCGCCATGCTCTGCTACGTCACCCCCAAGGAGCATCTCGGCCTGCCCAATGCCCGCGACGTGCGCGACGGCGTGCTCGCCTACAAGATCGCCGCCCACGCCGCCGACATCGCCAAGGGCCTCCCCGGCGCCCGCGACCGCGACGACGCCATCTCCCGCGCCCGCGCCGCCTTCGACTGGGAACAACAGTTCGAACTCGCCCTCGACCCCGACAAGGCCCGCGAACTCCGCGCCGAAGCCATCCGCGAACAGGGCCGCCCCGCCGCCGAGGCCGAGGCCGGCGACCGCCCCCACTACTGCACCATGTGCGGCCCCAAGTTCTGCTCCATGCGCGTCTGCGCCGACCTCAAGGCCGGCACCTGACCTCGCCCCTTTCACCGTGGAGGGCGCGGAGTTTTCTCCGCGAAACCCACGAATTTGCTGATCCCCCGGCACGCTTCGATCCGTCTTCGTGCCCATCGGGTGTTGACGCTTCGCTGCCGCCTTTGGCGGCCCGTGCCGCCGCGGCGCCCGTGGCGAATAATTCCGGTCCGGTGGAGCGGAGCGCTGAAGTCATTGTCCTTTGCCGCCGCAGGCGTCCCTGCCCCCCGCGGCCGGCGATTCAGCGGTCACCACGCCCGGCGGGCCTGGAGCGCGGCGGCAATGGTCGCGGCGTCGGCATAGCCGAGGTCGGCGCCGACCGGCAAACCGGCGGCCAGGCGGGTGATGGCCAGCCCTTCCCGGCAGCATTCCTGGGCGAGCCAGGCGGCGGTGGCCTCCCCTTCCACGTCCGAACTGGTGGCCAGGATCAGCTCCGTGACGGTGCCGGCCGCCAGCCGGGCCTGGAGTTCGCGCAGGCGCAGCGATTCGGGCCCCTTCTGCGCCAGCGGCTCCAGCCGCCCCCCGAGCACGTGGTAGAGCCCCCGGTAGCAGCCCGCCTTTTCGATCACGGGAATCTGGGACGCCTGTTCGACCACGCAAACCAGCTCCTGGCGGCGGGAGGGGTCGCGGCAGATGGCGCACAGCTCAGCCTCCGCCAGGTTGCCGCAGGCCGTGCAGGGGCGCAGCCGCTCGGGCAGCGCCGCCAGCAGCGTCCCGAACTCCCGCAGTTCGGCGGCCGGCCAGGCGCACAAGGCCAGCGCCAGCCGTTCGGCGGTGCGCGCCCCAACGCCCGGCAGCCGGCGGAGCTGGAGGATCAGGTGGTCGAGGGTGGGTGGATAGTGGCTGGACATGCTGTTGCAATCAAAGGTGAGCGGGGTAAAGTATCGCCTCTTTGTCGCTTTGCACCTCCTGCCGGAGTGGCGGAATGGCAGACGCATCAGACTCAAAATCTGACGAAGTAACCCTTCGTGCGGGTTCGACTCCCGCCTCCGGCACCACCCTTCCCCCCCCAGCCCCAGCTTCGAGGAGCACCGCCATGTTCCCGGAACGCACCCCCGCCACCGTCGAGGCCGCCTACGCCCTGGCCCGCGACCAGTACGCCAAGCTCGGCGTCAACACCGAGGAAGCGCTGGAGTGCCTGGCCAAGGTCCAAATCGCCCTCCACTGCTGGCAGGGCGACGATGTCCGCGGCCTGGAAACCACGGAGGGACCGGTCACCGGCGGCGGCATCCTCGCCACTGGCGCCCATCCCGGCGCCGCCCGCACCGGCGACGAACTCCGGCGCGACGCCGCCAAGGCCATGGCCCTCATCCCCGGCAAGCTCCGCTTCAACCTCCACGCCATCTATGCGGAAACTGGCACGGCAAAAGTCGGGCGCGACGAACTGAAGCCGGAACATTTCGCCACCTGGATCGACTGGGCCAAGCGCCAGGGCTGCGCCCTCGACTTCAACCCCTCCTATTTCGCCCATCCCCTCGCCAGCTCCGGCTTCACCCTCTCCAGCGCCGACGACCAGGTCCGCCAGTTCTGGATCCGCCACGGCATCGCCTGCCGGCGCATCGCCGAAGCCATGGGCCGCGCCCAGGGCAGCCCCTGCGTCCTCAACCACTGGATCCCCGACGGTGCCAAGGACTCCCCCATCGACCGCTGGGCGCCCCGCCGCCGCCTCGCCGCCGCCTATGACGCGATCCTCGCCGAGCCGATCAGCCCCGCCCACTGCCTGGACTGCGTGGAGGGCAAGCTCTTCGGCATTGGCAGCGAGGATTTCGTCGTCGGCTCCCATGAGTTCTACCTCGCCTACCTCGGCAGCCGCCCCGGCAAGGCCCGCCTCTGCCTGGACATGGGGCACTACCACCCCACGGAAACGATCCATGACAAGATTTCGGCGCTCCTGACCTTCCAGGAGGAGCTGCTGCTCCACGTCAGCCGCGGCGTCCGCTGGGACAGCGACCACGTCGTGCTCCTCAGCGACGACCTGCTGGCCCTCGCCCGGGAAGTCGTCCGCGGCGACGCCCTCGGCCGGATCCACCTTGCCCTCGACTTCTTCGACGCCAGCATCAACCGCATCGGCGCCTGGGTCATCGGCGCCCGCGCCACGCAGAAGGCGCTGCTCGCGGCCCTGCTCGAGCCGTCCGCCCATCTGCGCACCTTGGAACTCCAGGGGCAGGGCGCGGCCAAGCTGGCGGTGCTGGAGGAGCTGAAGACCCTGCCGCTGGGCGCAGTCTGGGACAGCCACTGCCAGCGCGCCGACGTCCCCGTCGGCCCCGCCTGGATCAACGCCATGCAGGATTACGAGGCGGCCGTCCTCCTCCCCCGCGCCGCCGGCTGCCCCGGTGGCTGCGGCGGCGCTTGCGGCTGAGGCGCCGCCCCGCCGCCCGAGGCCAGCAGCAGCAGGGTCTCGCTCGCCGCCGGATCGAACGGCTGGAACTCCAGCCCCCCGAACGCCACCACCCGCGTGAACCCCGCCTCATCCAACCGCGGCACCAGCTCCCCCAGGCGCCAAGGCCGCAGGATGACGGAATTCAGCGTGTGCGCCGCCTCAAGGCCACGCCCCCAGCGGATCGTCAGCAAGTTGAAGCGGATCCGGTCGTCGGCCAGGAAGTCGTAGAAGCGGACAAACTGCGCCGCGCCCCGGCGGTCGATCGAGACGATCCGCTCGCCGCGCGCCAGGATCCGGCCGTAGTTGAGCAGTTGCACCGCCGCCACGCCGCCCGGCGCCAGCACGGCCCGGAACTGCCGGAAGGCGGCGGCCACCGCGGCGTCCGCCAGGAGGTGCGGCAGCGAGTTGCCAAGGCAGAGCACGGCGTCAAACGGCCCCCGCGCCGGCGCCCCCAGCCGCTCCATGGGCGCCACCGCCCAGGTGACTCTGGCGCCCGCGGCCTCGCCGTTGCGCCGGGCCTGCGCCAGCATCTCCGGCGAGAGGTCTGTCCCGGTGGCCGTCCCCCCCTCCAGCGCGGCGGCAATGGCATACAGCCCCGTGCCGGTGGCGGTGTCGAGCACGCGCCGGCCGCCGGCGCGGCGGCACAGCTCCCGGAGGAAGCGCCGCGCCGCCGGCAGCCGCGCCTCGAAGCCCGTCATCGTGTCGTATTCCCCGGCCAACGCCTCGTAGAACCCGCAGGCCTCGGCATGTTCGTCCATCGTCCGGCCCTCCTGGCGGCCACGTCCGGCAATCCGCTGTCCGACTCTACAACGCCAGCCGCCGAAGTTCAACCCGGGCCCAGAATTGTCATGCACTCCATGCCGGCCGGCAATGGACAGAACGCCCAATGCAGGGTATAATTCTTTGTGGCAGAGTGGAACGTTCACCTGAGGGGAGATGCGCATGAAGCCTGAATTTGCCTCGACCTCGAACACCGGTGGCATCCTGGCGAAGGGCAGCCTGCGGGGACGGCGTTTCTCGCTGGTCGAGTGCATGATCGCCTTCGCCATGGCCACCCTGATCCTCGCCGCCGCCGCCGCCCTCTTTTCCGTCTACCGCGGCGCCCAGCTCATGATTGTGCGGCGGACGGCCTCCTTTGCCATCGCCAGCAATCGCCTTGACCTGCTCCGACGCATGACCTACGCCGAACTGGTCGGCGCCGACGAGGAGGACACGATCGTCGACGCGGAAGGCACGGCCGCCACGGACGGCCTCTACCGGCGGACCACGGTCGTCACCCCCCAGGCTGACGACTGGAACGCCGACGGCACCCCAGACGTCGTCCTCATCCAGGTGAGCGTCTCCTATCCCCGCTTCCTCTCCTCGGAGCGGCCCAACGCCGCCCTCTCCACCTATATGGTCACCGACCCGACCATCCCACGCTGGAAGGAGTGACAACGCCCAACCGCGGAAAGGGACTTCCATGCAGCCCGCCAAAATCCAACCGAATCGCCGCTTCACCCTGACCGAGGTGCTGGTCGCCTCCGCCATCACCGTCCTGATCATCGGCTCGATCCTCCCCTTCGCCATCAGCTTGGCCAAGGAATACGCGATCAATGCCGTGAAGAACGACCTGCGGAACCAGACCCGGATCGCCCACCTGCGGATGCTCACCGACTTTGAAGGCACCACCAACAAGCAGGTGGAAATGCCGGCCACCGACGGCGTGGCCAATGGCTTCGCCATCCCGGTCCGTGCCGACGCCGACGCCATCCTGGACAATGCCGACCCGGCCGACGACTGGCAACGGGCCGCCGTCTATTACCTCGACGGCACCCCTTCCCCCAACAACCCCTGCCAGTTGATCCGCGCGGAAGTGCCGTATGCCGAATTCCAGGCCCACAAGGACACCATCGTCGCCGATTTCCGCACCGGCAACACGGATGGCTACACCGTGCTCGCCAGCCGGGCGATCCTGCACCGGGTCACGGCCGCCGAAATCGGCAAGGCCACCACCGCCATCGACTGCTACGCCCCCGCCGCCGGCAAGAAAAGCGTCAACCTCGGCGCGGCCCGGCTCACCGCTGGCGGAAACCACACCATCACCTTCCAAGTGACCGGCCAGAATCAGGCCTCCAGCGGGTTCAATCTCGGCATTGACCGCATCACCACCAGCCTCAGCGGCAAGCCTCTGGAGGCGGAGCTGCTGACCATCACCGCCTCCGACGTCACCCCAACCTATTCCACCGAAGACCCGCCGCTGGGCACGCGCTGGGGCAACAACGCCCTGCTCAATTTCGCGCCCGGCGCGGCGGAGAAGGAGTTCACCTTGCAGTTCTTCCAGGAAACCTGGATGGATCCCGATTTCGAGGGTGACAGCGCCACCCGCCTCAACCTGACCCGGCGCAGCCTGGAAACGCTCGACCCAAGCTATCCCAAGGACATCTTCCTGGAACTGGACGGCAGCAACCTGGTGACCTGGGAAGCCTACAAGCAGGCCGGTACCGGCTTCACCTTCGGCGACAGCCCGGATCTGCAAGGGCAGACCGTCCGGGTGCTCGTCCCCGGCAACCTGCTCAACTACACCAGCATGATCGTCGCCCCCGGCGGCCACCCCGCCTTCACCTTTGCGCGGGGCACCGGCCAGCCGCTGCGAATCCTGGCCGCCACCGTCATGGAACTGGACAGCGGCTTCAACGGCAAGGCCGGAACCAGGCGCGGCCTGACCTTCAGTGGCGGCACCAGCGTCGTGGTCGGCACGGAAGTGGCCAGCGACCCGGTGAACGGCATGGCCTTCGACAGCACGAAAAACTACTTGGTGAGCTTCGCCGTCGAGACCGACCCCTCCCCCAACGCCGAACTGGCCGCCGCCTGGACGCCCCCGGCCGGCTTCACCGAGCCCTACAGCCTGATCCTCGCCGGCAACCAGGCCGATAGCTACAGCGTTTCCGGCGGAAGCAGTTCATCCCAGATCATTGGCCTCAAGGAAATCAAGGTCTCCTATCCGCTGGAGGGCACCTTCGAATCCGCCCTCCTCGACACCAAGCTCGCCGCGCCGCAGTTCAATTCCGCCACGATCGTCAAGCAGGACGTCGCGGACGCCACCCTCACCCTCCAGTACCGCTCCAGCGACACCGGCACCACCACCCCGCCCAGCTTCTCCCTGTGGGTTGATTCCGTCTCCGCCGTGCCCAGCCGGCGCTATCTGCAATACCAGGCGGTGTTCAACACCACCAAGGCCATCGCACAAAGCCCGAAGCTGCGCAACCTGACCATCGAGTGGCAGCACGGCCAGACCCAGGAGATCACCCTTGGCGCCGAGGTCGCCGTCGGTCCGGACAAGGGGCAGTTCAATATCCTGATCGATGGCGCGGCGCCCGTGCGCCCCTATTACCGGGCCGAGTTCACCATCGACAAGGAGTTCCTCGGCAAGACCTACGAGTCCGTCTTCACGCTCGAAGTCTCGCCGCGCATCCCCTGACCGGAATTTTGCCGCCACGAAAGCCAATCGAAGCCTCTACCCACAAATCTCCACAAATCTTCACCCAGAATTAAAACCTTCGCTCGGACTTTGTGTCCTTCGTGACGTTGTGGTGAATGATTTTAGGCCATCCCCAAACTCCCACATAGGAAAGGAGCCGGCACCATGAAAACCAAACTCCAACTCATCAGCCTCCTGCGGGAGCGCGGCTCCGCCTTCATGGCGGCGCTGTTCTGCCTCCTGGTCGTCGGCATGGCCGCGGCCACCCTGGCCGCCATGTCCGGCAGCGAACTCAAGCTGCATCAACGGGCCACCAACCAGATGCGCGCCCAGCGCATCGCCCGCGGCGGCGCCGAACGGGCCATGGCCTGGCTGATGCAGAACTACCAGCCCGCCACGCCAACCCTGCCGACGGATCTTGAATCGCCAACCTTCCCGGCGCCCGATGACGCCAGCGCCTGCACCGTCACCCTGGTGCCCGACAACATCAACAACAAGATCGAAATCATCGCCGAAGCCACGGTCAACCAAAACACCGCGACCTCCCGCGTCCTCATGGAACGCACGCCCAAGGAGATCGACACCGACCCCACCTACCTCAAGGGCTTCGGCATCCTGGTTGGCGGCGTCTTCGGCGGCGGCGGCAACCTCAGCATCCTCGGCACCGCCGCCCTGCTCATCCACAGCAACACCGAGATCGACATCACCAACGTGGACAAGATCATCCAGGACATCCTCGCCTCCGTCGGCAGCGTCGACATCGGCAAGGACAAGAGCGGCACCCCACACACCCTGAAACCGGGGCAATCGTCGGTTCCGATCCCCACCCTCAAATGGGACGCGCTCAAGACGGAGGCGCAATCCCTCTCCTTCACTTACAAGGGCAAGGCCTACCAAAACTACTTTGCCTCCACCGCGGAGTTCGTAGATCTTTTCAAGTCATTGAAAGGTTCACAACTCACCGTCACTGGCCCCCTCTACGTGGACGGCGACGTCGCCCTCTCAACCAATGAATTCGACATCAACATCAACGGTGGCCCGCTGATCGTGGACGGCCAGGTCACCTACAAGGGGGCTGGCAACTCCCTGTTCAGGATCACCAACCCGAAGGTCAGTGGTCAAGTCTCGCCGATCGCCTTTGCCTATGAGGACGGCATCTTCTTCGTCACCGGCAACGGCAGCAACCAGGTTGCCTCCTACATCTATTCCACCAATGGCAGCGTCCGCATGCAAGGCACCTCCGACATGCTCCTTGGCGGCGGCCTGATCCTCGGCGGCGACCTGACCATCGGCGGCACGCCTGACCTGAACGTCGTCGAAATCCCGGGCGACCTCTCCCTGGTCTTCGAGGGCGGCAAGTACAAGGACGGCACCTACAGCGAGGTCAAGATCATTGGCTGGGTGGAATAGCCAAGGGCTGACCGCCACCGCCCCAAGCAGCCGCACGCTTGTGTGAGACTTGTTTCCGGTTTTTCGACAGGCGATAACATCGGGCATGTCGGATCCATGTCCATTTCCATGGGGTTCAGGTTGGGCGTTTGGCTGGGGTTGGTTTCACC
>Ga0265297_10003774_pt1 | contig 26470 bp, 39 predicted proteins | sample Munlanlwell13791_FD_192502 | JGI IMG/M metagenome (GOLD analysis project Ga0265297, IMG submission 192502) | Leachate microbial communities from a municipal landfill in Southern Ontario, Canada - Leachate well 137-91 | ecosystem: Engineered > Solid waste > Landfill > Unclassified | place...
TTGAGGTTTTTTGTCTCTAGTTTTTTCTTCGTGTTCAGGAGTAAACACCGTGGCAGCCTTAACCGGAATATTATCTAATAAGTATGGATCAATTCTCAATTTGTTACCAAGTGTATTCGCTATTTTGAATTTAAGTCGAATTACATCTTGACCTATTTTATTTGATCTTGTTCGGAAAGTAATAAACTTTCCAAATTCACGAATTGAGCATGATCCATCCTTAAGACTCTTTTCTAAAATTGCTTGAAATATATACTGAACCAAGGTGGGTATGTGGGCGTTTTGAAACTTTTTTTGCAAGTCTGCTTCTAGATCAGGTGGAAGTTTAAACATTTACGCCTCCTTTAAATGTTTGTCTGTTTATAAATTTAATGGAGTTAGGATACAAATTCTCTCACCATTCTTAAGAATTGTATTGTGTCTAATTGGGACGACTGCGGCAAGACCATCTTTAATGTATCTAACATCGAATCTGTCCGCAGCATCACTGTGAACTTTAATATTATAATTATCCGAATCAATTTCAAGATTATCAACAGGAATATAATATTGTCTGCCTTGTAACATATAAATTTTTCCATTTGATGCTGAAATAATATTTTGTTCTCCAGTTGCTAAAAATTCATATCCAATTCCCACAATCTCTTCGCTGAATTTTGCCTTAATATAAATTGGTTGTTCAACCGGTGGTTGGACTTCTATTTCTTCTAATTTTTCAATTGGTGGTAAAAGTTCTTCTGTTTCTAATTTCTCAACTTCATTATTCACAATCGGTGACCTCTCAAAAAATCCTTCGTATTTATTTTTTTTAGCCATATTATTATCCTCTCTTAATCTTTAATTTAAGTACCTGCCGAGACAGCGCTACAATATGTTTACATCCGGATGGTATATTATATTTATTTTTTTCTTTTGGTCTACTAATCATTGATCTGATAAACTTGATCTGCTTAAGTAGATTTCCACTTTTAAATACTGCATTTGCAAATTCATACTTAAAACTTTCACAACTGCAATATATTTTGCATGGTGAATTAAGATGTATAACATCATCTTGTATCTCAATTTCTTGTTCATATTTATTAGTAGAGCTTTTTACGAGTATAGTATTATTTTCCGTAACAGTTGTTGTAATATTATTAAAAACAACTTCTTTGACAGTTTGTTCTCTGTCTTTATACATGCTTGGAAATTTTGAAAAGTATCCAATTGTCAACATATAGCACCTCAAAAAAATATTTTTAATGTGATCTGGGAGATTCAATTTAATCCCCCAGATCACAAAAACCTTTTATCCAATTTATGATTTAATTTATAGCTTTTCAATTTTATTCTAACTTTTTATTTTATTTCTGAACCACAACCCACTTGTAACTATATCTCATGTCTTCCCTCCTTTCGTAAAATTAACAATTGAGTCGTTAGACCCAATTATTACTCTTATAATTTCTATATGAAAGCTTCAATTATCAAATTTTAAAATCCTCCACTGGGAGAGATCAGTGGAGGATTTTTAAAAAGGAAACAACAATAGAAACATCACGGCTAAAAATTTTTTGCTTTCTAAAAGTAATATTTCTTACCCTTGACTTTTTTAAAGTCATCGTTTCCCACCAGTGCTCAGTTCTTAAGTTACGATGGGCTATCTCCCTGAGAACCAGGGTTAAATTTCTACATTAAAAGAAATTCTTTTTCCGTAGTAATTATTGTTCCAGTATCAAAAAAATACTGACTAATTTTATTGAGATTTTTTGCAGCGTTCTCATCTCTATTGTGGATGTATCCGCAAATTGGGCAACTATATAATTCTAAACTACCAATCTCATTTTTAGATTTACAATTAGAACACAGTTTAGATGAAGGAAAATAAGTATCAACTTTAATTAGAGTTTTCTTATTTCTTTTACATTTATATTCGAGAAAAGTCACAAATTGATACCAAGCTTGATTTTGAATCTTTTCAGCCAGACGATGTTGATTCATCATCTGTTGAATATTTAAATTTTCAACTGTAATTACATCATAAGTTTTGACTAAGAAATTTGATAATTTGTGATTGAAATCTTTTCTTATGTTTTTGGCATGGAAATATGCTTTCGCAAGTTTGGTTCTCGCTTCCGATTCATTTTTACTTCCACGCTGTTTTCGGGATAAAACTTTATGAAGTTTCTTAATTTTATTATTGAGCTTAATCATATCTGGGGAATGAACTGAATTACAATCTCCAACATTATCATAACAAGTAACTGGTGTTCGAATTCCAACATCAATTCCAACAGTTAAATTTGTAGATTGATAAATTGGTTTTAAGAGGTTTTGTCGATCGATCAAAATACTAGCATACCACCCTTGATCTGAATCTCTGCTAATTGTCACTCTTTTTATTTTTTCATCATTAAGACGATCTTTGAGTTGCCTCTGAAAGTTCCAAACTTTAATCAATCCTAATCTGGGAAGAAACAGATTTGATCCTCTGAGTTTACAAAGATTGTTCTCATTAATAATTGTAAAATTGTATCTTGATTTGTGTTTCGATTTAAATTTTGGAAAACTTACAATTCTTCCTTTCCGAGACTTATTTCTGCTATTAAAGAAATTTTTAAAAGATATTTCCAAATTCGACAGAGAATGTGTTAATGATGTCGATTCACATTGTTTAAGCCACGAAAATTCTGGGGATTTTAGTAGATTATATAATATATCATTTATATTATCTATTTTTAATTTTCCGAAGGAATTATAAGAATCGATATTTTGTCTCAATCCTTCATTATATAGAAAACGACAAGCTCCGCCATTGAGTAGACAAAATTCTTTTTGTAATTTCGTGAGTTTTAATTTAACTTTAATAGTATCTAGCATATTTTTCCTATTTTAAAATTTGAGATATAAAGTAATATTTCTATATAATAATTGAAAATTTTTAAAATTCGACCAGCTTAAGTTTTCGCTCTCCTATTTAATATGAAGTAAGGTCAAATTATAATCTGATAGAATCATTTTAGAAACTTTTTTGAAATGGTTAGAAATAAGTATCCAAAACTATATTACTCAAAAAGTATATAGAAATCATTTTATTAAAAATATTAATAAAAAAGATTTAAATTAATTTAAATAGATTAATATTGATTTAAATATTAGTTGGAACTGAAAGTAACAGCTAGTAAGAAGTGGAAGTAAAAGCTAAAATAATTTTGAAGTTTTCTTACTTGAAGAATATCTTAATTTTTATCTATGATAATTACATAAGATATTTCTTAGTAAGTTTTCTTAATAGGCAGACTGTTATTTTACATTTTTAATAGCTCACTTTCAGATTAATATTTTATTTTTCTGGATTTCCCAAAGTTTCCATCAAAATTTCCAGAGCTTTTAACCCATTTGTTTCAATATTATCTGTTTCTATTGCTTCTTTCATCTGAATCTTCTTAACAAATTCTTCAGCCAGTTTTTTGGCTGCTGCTAGTGTCTTTCTGTTTTCTATTAATTTATATTCAAATCTGTCTTGTAAATTTATTCTGGCATGCACATTAATCGAACCATCAGTTGCAGGAACTAATCTTACTTCTGTAATTCTTTCTGCTGGTATAAATAAATATGATATTTCGTCTTGCCACCACGTCCAATTTGTTTTCGGATCAGATGATATGAATTTTACTGTTTGTTTTTGGTTTTGCTCAAGGTTTGATTTCTGTGGGAACATCTTGTTTTTCCTCCTGATTCTTTAGTATAGCGTTTTTAAACTGATTTAATGTAATACAACACCGATTTGCACATTGTGGACACGAAGATCCAAATTCTTTGAAATCAAAAACAACATTACAATCTACACAATACATTGCTTGATTATATTTAATTACCATAAACTTTTCCCCTTTCTTTGGTTTATATTTAATATTATTTCTATATGAAAAACTAAATAATAAAAAAATAAAAAGTTCAAAAGTTATATAGAAATAATAAATTTGTAAATGAATAATATTTTGGATTAAACTGAACGCTGTGAAGTTGTTAAGACATATAAAATGTCTATTGAATAAGTTTATTTAAAACCATACTTCTTCTCAGCGTTCTTAACCGTAAAAATGGAGGCACAAATTGGAACTATCAGTATCTCATATGTTTATTTTTAATAATCAATTTTTAGGAGTCATGAAAAGTTCTATTATTAGAGATTTTCATGATATTAAATTAAAGATTGATTTTTATAAAATTTTAAGTAATGATAAACAACTTATTGAAATGATTCAAAAGAACTGCGAAGAAGATCATTCAAATGTTGATACATTGAAATTAGTAAGTGTTGATTTGGTTTATTCAAAAGTAATTAATTATAATGATGCAGAAAATTTTGTCAGATATCTTGGTTTTATAAATGCCAGAAACATGCAAAATGATGTAATGAATAACCAAATCTGGATTATTGATTTTAAATTTAGTAGAGATGTTAATTTTTTTAAGATTGTATTAAGTTCTATGCAGGTGATGCGGCTTTATAGTCAAGTAAATGCTTTTTATTCGAATTATTTGGCACTTTCTTCTATTGCAAGACAACAAATACAAAATGAAGAACAAAAAGTTGCTAAACAGGAGAAGAAGGTAACAGAGTATATTCCCACACAAGAGGTTGTGGAACCACCTCCAGTAGTATCTCCTCAACAACTTCTTTCTCGAGAGAGAAATGAATTGGATGATATATTTGAATTGTGTCTAAATGCTAGTGTTAAGTCTAGTTTGATTCATTATACATTTAATTATTTTAAATATATAACAAATAAACATATTAAAATTTTGACAAACGATAAGAATCAAGTTCAGTATACTTTGCCGCTATTAATGCCTAAAAACGTTGATGAACAATATTTTCATTCATTAATACTATCTAACGTATCTGTATCATCAAATAATGTAATATATGCTATAAAAAAGATACTTCAAAATTTAAAAACAAACCACACAAAGTATCAAGACAATCCTTTGTATTTGATGATGATGAATTATTTACTATTGGTTTATCTGTTAAGATATTTGTATGATTCCAATAGAGATTCTTTTAGAACTTATTTTAAATATTTTGTTTGTAATCCGTTTACCCAAAGTCAATTATTTGAAAAGATGATTCAAAGTGGGTTTCCAGAGTTTGCAAACTGGGTTTATTTTAAGATAATTGATATTGATTTATCAAATGTGAGTGAAGAATATAATTTAGAAAAGATTAATAAGTTGTCTCAAGAGTATAAACATTTGATTCCAATATCCCAGAAAGAGTTTGCAAGTAAAATTTTTGGCGAACTAAATAATGAAGACCGGCCAGAGCCGATCGATTTCAAAATATCTAATCGAAAAGTGATTGATGTTATTAAGCTTATGGATACGGCTCAGAAACATGTTCAGCCAGCAAAATCTGTCCTTTTTGATCCAGACAGCGTCCTTTCACCAGCTGTTGATATAGATAAAAATTATACCTTCTTAGATTATAAATTACAATCTAATAATGGCAGTAAAGTTATTACAAAAGCGTATCAATGTTTATTAGGATATATTAAAAATCCAAGTTCTATCTTAGTAGTTGACGAAAAAGAAATTCCTAAAGAGGTCAAAAACTTATTTGAAATTTTATCAAAGAAAGTATTGAATGTTTCTCGAATTACTAAGGACAATATATCAACTTTTAATTATTATAATATTCTTTTGCAGACCTTGCCGCATCCAAAAGAATTCAAACACACAACCTATTTATATATTATATTCCAAATTTTGATTCCTTTCAGTTATGACATACATGGGAATTCACAGTTTGAAGACTGCTTCTTGTGATTGGGAGATATATCTTATGAAATTATGTAGCGTAATAAGTTGTGATAGACAATATTTTGCCAAAGGTTATTGTCGTAAACATTATCAACAAATACAAAAACATGGAAAAATCTTAGAAAGAACAAGATTTGATTCAAATGAATTTATTATTGATGGGGATGTTTGTTGGGTGGTATTATATAATAAAAAATGCCAAGAAGTCGCCAGAGCAAAGTTCAATATCAAATATTATGAACAAATTCGTGATTCTGGATTAAAATGGCATTTAAATGGGGAATATGTTCTTGCTTTTTGGTATAATGAAAATAATGAGCAACAGTTTATACAATTGCATGAAGCGATTGTTCAACTTTCTGGTGAAATAATCAAAAGTGGTTATATAATTGATCATAAAGACAGAGACCCATTAAACTGTCTTGATGACAATTTGCGGATTTGTAAACCTTTTCAGAATTCTCAAAACAAAAAATTACAAAACAACAGTACTAGTGGGTGGAAAGGTGTCAGTTGGCAAAACTCTGTTCAAAAATGGAAAGCCGAAATTACAGTTAATAAAACTCATATATATTTGGGGTTATTTACTATAGCAGAAGATGCCGCAAGAGCTTATAATTGCTCTGCAATAAAATATTTTGGTGAATTTGCAGTATTGAACGATATATAAAGAAAGGTTAAAAAGGTCATGTTAAAACAACTAAAACCAGATGAATTGTATTTTGTTATTAGAATCAATGAAAATTATGCTAAAGAAATTTTTGAAGTTCTGAAAAAAGGACAAATAGCAAATGATGATTGGCCAGAGGGTGAAGATATTACTTTTGAGGAATGGGTTTTCGACACATTCGGAAATCAAGGATTAGAATATATAAATCCCAAAATCTGATAATCAACGATTTAATATAGAAATTAATATTAGTAGAATGGTGGTGGACGTTATTTTATAAAAAGTTATCTCGTCATTCCACCAAATAGAGAGTCATTAATGCTTCTTTTTAGAAGTGTTAGTGGCTTTCTATTTTTATTTTGGTTTGAATTAATTATAAAAGGAGGATCGGTACAAGTAATGTTCAAGGGTTGTCGTTGTAAGATTTTTATTAAGCAGTATAGTAAGGTTTTCCAATATCATCAATGCACTGGGAAAATGACAAATTGTGTTCTGTGGAGTATTTTAATGGTCCAGATAAAACCATTATAAAAAGCTATGTAATTACTCCAGAGGATGTTTTATTAACTTCTATTGGCCCGAAAGATAAAAATGGAAATGAGCTTTGGTTGGGTGATATTGTAAAATTTGATCCTCTTGATCACGGCAATTTTATTCTTGGTGTAATAACATATGATACCAGAATTGCTGCTTTCATTATTGAACAGTTAACAACTAATAGAGATTTCTATCAAACTCAAGAAGAACTTGATCAGGATTTTATAGAACGTTCCAACACATTTTCAACCTCACATCTTGATTTTTCGATCTATAAGTTTGATTCCCCAACGAATTGGTATAGTATACAATTTTATGATTCGATGGGAGATAATTTTAATTATTCTGAATTAGAAGCTGTTGGAACACTATATGAAAATCCTGAACTTATTTTATTAAAGGAAGAACAATGACTCGTGATGAACTGATTGAATATTACGTTTCAGAAAATAAAAAGTATCAAGAAACAATAGGAATGACTGATGCAATAATTGTTAAAGAAGAAAATTTACTTAATGGAGTTTCAGAAGATGACAAAACTGACGCAGGATAATTTTATAGAAAGTGTATTTGCAACTAATTTTGATAAAGTAACAATAATTGAATTTTCGGCCAACTGGTGTGGTTCTTGCAAAGATTTTCAAACGACAACTTTGCCGCAACTAGAACAGTTGTATTCACCAAACAATGTTATATTTTATAAAGTTGATGTTGATGAAAGTCCAGAGCTTGCCGATCAACACAATATTGATAAACTGCCTACATTTTTGTTTTTCAAAAACCGCCAAATAAAAAATTTCATTATAGGCAATGAATCCCTTGAAACTTTCAAAGATACTATAAATGGTATATTATAAATCTACCATAAAACTCTATATATGTTTTTAATCAGAACATATATAGAGTTTTTATTTTTGCTTAAAAATAAATAACAAGAATGTCTTAGAATTCTAATCTTGCGACTAAAATTCTAAGACATTCTTGTTACCGAACTATCCATCATATATATCATATTATTGATATATACATTAATATAATTTCTATATGAAAAGTTTGAAAACAAAAATAAAAGCAAACAGAAGATGTTTAAACTTCCTATCCGAAGATAAGTAGTTTAAACAGCTTCTGTCAATACTGGGCGAGCGACCCCTCAGCATGACAAAAGCCATGCTCGGGGAGGACCATATCTCAGACTTTAGATATGCCATCCTAGATACATATTACTATGTACAATAGTATAATTTCTATATTAAATCTTTAAATAACAGAATTATGATATTATCATTTCTATATAAAACTCTAAATAAAAGAAAAAGGTCTTGCGACCTTTCTCAAGTTTTAAATTTAGCCTGTTTCCGTCAGTTTTTGAGTTCGCTTCAAAAAGTGCCAGAAAGTGCATCATGAATGAGCGACCATTCATGCCAGGCAAATTTGTAGGGTTCTCAGTTCCCTACCAGAATGTTATATGTGCGCGCTTTCATTCCTATTATAATTATTTCTATATGAAATCTTTGAAAATAAAAATTTCGGCAAGATCTCAATTAAGAGATCTTGCCGATGGAAATTACTCATTAATTTCAATTCGTGATCGAATCTGAAATAATGGTTCGTTGCCGGTTAATTTGTTCCACAAGTTATCCATGAGGGTTCCATCTTCGATGTCGTCCCATTCGATTCCGAGATCTGTTACCATGTAATCTTTTGGGAATGGAGTCATCACATCATACATGTAAGATGTGATTTTTGTATCTTTGTCATATACAACTTCTTTCTTATGATGAAACTTTTTCCGTCCCGGATCAATACATGTGTAAATTGCTTTAAATGCTTTTTTATTTTCCAATCCTACCCAGAGACAGATGTTCTTGTTTTTGTGGACTTTGTATTGGGCTTCTGAGTACATAAATTTTGTACCAGATTGACCTCTTGAAACTCTTGTCCAAGTCATCATTCCTGGATTCCAAGTTTTGGTTTCCCAGACTTCAAGTTTTTTAGCTTGTGGAGCTGTTGGAATGATTATTAAGAGGATGAACAACGACAGAAGGATACAAATCACAATTAGTTTTGTTTTCATAATTTTTCCTTTCTTTAGATGTTTTTAACCGGCAAGATCTTTATTAGCTCTTGCCGGTGGAAAATTCCTGACCGAATCTTGGTAACTGTTCCTTGACCTTCTTCAGATATTCATCAACATCGATACCTCTGCCGTAATTGTTGATGCCGTTTTCCAGAATCTCACCCGGTAGGAAACCAAGTTGGACGGCTCTTGTCATTCCGATGGTTTTGACCAGATCTTGCCCGCATACATCTTTGTAAAGCATCCAGATTTTCGGCCCACGAATGCCCCATGTGTCCATGTGCAAGATGGTGCCAAGTCCGCCGAAAGCATCATCCGGATCGATCAGTGCGCCATCTTTTAGGATCTGGCAAATAACTGTTATTGCACCTGGATTTCCCATTGACATCTTCTTAATCATGTCCATGGTTGTGTCTTCTAACGTGATTACAGATTGATCTTTGAACATTATTTTTCACCTCCTTTTGTAATTTCACGAAATCGTTGTAAGCTATCTTCTGATTTCAGTGGTAAAATGTTCGGGTCTGGTTCTTCAAACTCACCATCAATATGACTTTTTTCAGTGATGCTGAGAACACTCAGACACTTTTTGATGACAACAACCTCGTCGCTGTCGTCTGGCTCACCATTGAATTTCCAGTGGTTCTTCCCAATTGTCACATCGTTCACAAACTCATTGAAGAAGTAAGGTGGATTTCCTGATCTGCTAATTGAAAGCCACACCAGGTCTAATAGTTGACTAATACAGTCTGCGGCAGAAATGTGTTCAGGAGCAATTCCACATCTGTTGCCGATAAGAATCTTCATATCAGCAACAACGTCTATATGCTTATACCAGTGTTTTGCATACAGATAAACGTGGGAATATGTATTTATCTCAATCAACTCGTCTCTGGAAAATTGTCCTGAGTTATTATTTCCTGAAAATTCGACGTGATAAATTTCTTTATCTACCAATTTATTATCAGGAAATATTTTGGTTATAATTCCTTTTTTGCCGTTATGTCTTTTGTTGATTACTTTGACAATGCTATAAAGTTTCATTTTTTAGATCTCCTTGCTAGCTCTTGCCGGTTAAATGTCATAACCCCAATCAATTAACTGGGATTCTATTCGATTGATTCTGTTGAGTATCTTTTCAGATCCTTCAACTAACCCTTCAAATTTCTTCTGTTGCTTATTATTTTTCATAAGTTCTTTTCTTAAAATTAATAATTCTTTTTTCATTTTTTTATATGATTTCTCTCTGATGCGCTCAATTTCTGTTTCTTGATGTCTGAAGATATTCAACCCATACCACTTACTGACATTTTCCGGAACTCCACTAATAATTAGATCTTGCATGTTTTTATCTCCTTTGGTTTATTTGGTTGGTTAGAAATCTTTTCAATTAAATCGGCAAGAGCTAATTAAAGCTCCTACCGATTATATTAATACTGGTCACCACATATGCTACATTTGTTATATTGGTTAACCAGTTTCCCACAACATCTCATGCGGTCTTCTTCTGAAGGTTTTTTGTCTTCTTCAGTTCCAGTTATCAGAATGAGATGTCTGGGACACAAACTGATTGAATATTCTTTCTTCCCAGCAGGGAAGAACTTTACCAGCATGATGTTTTGTGTCTCGTTACAGACACTACATGTCTGTGCTGAGCTCCCAATGATCTCATATCTCATATTTCATCTCCTTTCTGTGATGTATTTTACATATAATTTCTATATAAAATGTTTAAAAAACAAATTCTTTTCAGGAGGACATTACTATGTCATCATTATTATCAAAAGTAAGAAAACCAAGAAAAACTAAAAAAGTCGAACCAGTTGAAGAGATAAAAGAAGTTGTACAAGAATCTGTTCCTGAGGTTGTGAAAGAAGTAGTTGATGTTGTGGAGATGGTAGAAGAAGTGAAGATAGAGATTGTTCCAGAACCAGTTATTGTTCCAGAACCACCCAAACCAGTTATTGTTCCAGAACCACCCAAACCAGTTATTGTTCCAGATCCACCCAAACCAGTTGTTAATCAAGATCCACCTAAACCAGTTGTTAATCAAGATCAGGAAATAATCAATCAGCTTAAGGAAAAGTTGATAAATGGAACGATCACAGATGGAGAAGCCGCTGAATATCGGGCATTAATGGCTAAATAAAAATGGCAAACCGGCAAGATCTTTGTTAAATTTCTTTAACTAGATCTTGCCGGTAACCTACTTAATTTCATACCTATCTACCTCATAGGTGAAAAGTTGAAAATTTTCTCCGTTAATTAATCCCCTACAGCTTTCCAATTCATTTGGATTTAATCCATAATACTCCACCAGATACCTATTAATAGCTTCACTGAATTCAGAATAATCCAACTTGAAATTGTAAAATCCTTTCTTCTTAGGTATATCATCTTTTGTGTGAAGATATATCACAGTTGGGTTTCTAGGATCAAGACTCATATTTATCATCTCCTTTCTATATTAAGTTTTATTATTGTTATAAAAATCTGGTGAGACATTTCTGTCCCACCAGATGGAAAGCTTTGGCTTTCTCCAGACAAATTAATCAAATAATTCATCCAGGAGTGCTACGACACCAAGACCAATTACGATCCCAATACCAGCTGTAGCAGCAATACCAAGACCCATAGATCCAAGTCCTAGAACTTTTAATCCATGAGTAATGACAGCAGCTCCAACACGTTTAGCACCCATACCAGCAATCTTTACTGCGATGCAGGAAGCGGCAGAACCAGTTCCCGTTCCAACAGTTCTGGAGATTACTTTCTTCACCATATGCTTTCCTCCTTTCCGCTGTCCTGTATAGTTTTTGGTACAGCTTGAAGCCTCACGGTGCGAAACTCCGTGCCGACTTATTAACTATACAACACGAACAGAAAGTACAAAAGTCTACTACATTGGAGTGCATTCATAGAACTGTACTCCAAATCTGGATACGCTGCAGGCAGTTCCTTTCATTTGTGCCCACATGTTGTCAACTGTCATCGACATGTCTCTCATCGGCAGCGGTTTCAATCCAGCTTTGTTGATTGCTTCAAAAACTGTCGTTGTGTCATCAACGACACAAATTCCATCTCTGCCTACTTCTTTAACATAGAATAGAAACCGTTTCATGTTCTTCACCACCTTTCGAATAAGATAACATAAAGCAATGTTGCTCTGTGTTTATTATATAATTTCTATATAAAATCTTTGAAAATAAAAAACGGGTGAGGAGATTCCGGAACACTATTCCAGTCTCTCCCCACCCTCTTCAAAGGAGATGTGTATTGATATTATTTCTATATTAAACCTTTAAATACTAGAAATTTGTCTCAAGATAAGATTTTGCCGGATACAAAAATTTACACTATAATCTTACTATAATAACAACAAAACTCTTAAGAAAAAATGAGAACCCTTTAACATGTTTTAAAATACGTAATTTACCTAACTATATTAATAAAAGGAGATTTCGTTTTTTCTCTCTTTAAAAATCAAAAAAACAAGTTCACCCACTTATCTTTTTATTTAGGTTAATTTTCTTAGCTTTAACAGACTCTAAACAATAACTAATAATTGAGATCCTTTTAAGGGTCATTATTAGAAACAAGGACGAGGCTATAGTCTGTAGCCTGAAAGAAATTGTAAGAAAATTTATAGAAAGATAGGAGGAACTACATCTTATGGTGTACCAGAATAAGCTAGTTGTTGTTATCAAACACAATGGCAAAATTTTAAGGGAAAAAGATGACAATGTTGTTTATCTTCCGTTTCTTGCCGAATATGAAATATTCATTAAAAATCTAAACTCAGTAGAAGCAGTAATAAGTATAAGTATAGACGGCAAAGATATCCTAGATAATCAAAATCTTGTCATAAGAGCTAACTCAAACTGTTCACTTGAAGGTTTCTTAAAAAATAATAAAGTAAGTAACAAATTTAAGTTCATTCAAAAAACAGATCAGATTGTTAATTATAGAGGAGATCATATTGATGATGGAATTATTAGAATCGAATATAGATTTGCTAAACAATTTTATAGTTCGGTATCTAATACTATTATTGAACATCATCACATCTATAATTTTCATCCGCCAGGTTGTCGATGTAGAGATTGTAACCCACTCTGGATTATTTCACCACCATATTATTATGGAACAACAGGTATAGGTAGTTCTGGAACTTTTTCATCTTCGGGGATGACACAAGGACCATTATCGGTTAATACGGCTAATGGAATCTTGAACCATTCTCAAGGTAATACACCAGTTTCAGCAAATTTATCTAATTGTTGTAGTAATTCAATTAATCCAGCGTTTATGCCTGAAATTAATTCAGACGAAGGGATTACAGTCAAAGGATCTGAATCTGATCAGAAGTTTGATTCTGCGTGGACTCCACAGCTTGAAGATAATTCTCAAGTTGTTATCATCAGACTTAGAGGCTACAAAGGAGAAACCAAAGTTGAGAAACCAGTTCTAGTGAAAACTAAGTTAATTTGTTCTACATGTGGAAGGAAATCTAAATCAAATATTAAGTATTGTCCAGAGTGTGGAACGTTTTTAAGTTAGAGTTTGTTTTAGTTTAGTTGTTAGCTTAAAATTAAGATTAGTGGGTGATTTTTATGTTTTTAACTTATAAAATTTATATACTTCAGAGTTTGAAATATATTTATTGATTTTTCTGAATGTGTTAGATAATTCTGGCTCTTAACTTTCCCCGGGGAAATGGCAAGAGCTGGTATTGAACTTATGGAGAACGGAATACAAATGGAAAATAAAGAAACTTATATAAATTTTGACGATATGAACAAAATATTATCTGATTATAGAGCTAAAAAAATTCATTTAAAAGAGGTTTTAGAATATTTTCAAGTTGAATTTTTCTACAACTGGGTTTATGATAAATGCTCAGATGATCTAATAGATCTAGTTACAGCTGAAGAAGCTTCCATCTATTGTCTATTCAATTATCGTGATCAGCTTACACCACTGCTTACTTATCCAGAGCTTGCCACATGGAAACAGTTGTGTAACTACGTTGAAGTTTTATATTATAAAGATAAATACAACCATAAACTTACTGTTGTTAATGTTGGTTTTAATGATGATGAATTATGGAGAGTCTCGAATATTAACTGGGATACATATGATCAACAATTAAGACCAGTTAGAATTTGTTGAAAAGGAAATTAATAAAAAATGAAGGTAGATGATTTAGTTCTTTTTACAGAAACTGTTGCTGATAGATTTCTTGATATTTTTTCAGATGATTTTCAATTAAAATCAGAATATAAAAATACTAAAGTTTTTGAGAAACATATTATTGATATATTGAAGAATTATAAAATTAGTTTACATATTATCAAAACAAGTAAACAAAATGTGATTAGTGGAGAATATATTGCACAAAATAATTCTATTATTTTAAATGTTCCGGTTCGGCGAGTTAGTTTACAAGAGTTTATGAATGTTCTTCTTCATGAATTTGCTCATTTTATTATAGAATTTCAAGTTCCTGGAATATTTAATCCACGCACCAAGGGTGATCTTCGTGGATATAGTTTGCCTGTTGGTGAAGATTTAAAGAATCCTTATAAATTATTTGGTCTGTTTTTAGAAAAAAAGAACTCTAGTCTTTGGATGAATAATATGTTGGAATATTGGACGCAAGCTCATGAAAGATCTAATTGGGCATTTTCAATAGCGTATGATATTTATAATGAAAATAAACTGTATTCATCTTTAGCAATTAAAACCTTAATAGATTCTCATCTTGAATGTTGGAAAAAATATCATGCTGATAAAAATAATTTAAAATATCTTGATGAGTATATGAATAAATTTAAAACCAATAGTGAACTAACTTTTTTTGCCATCATTTTTTATCGGCAAGAGCTACTATCGAAAAAAGAATTGAGCAGGAAACTCGCTCTAAATGTTCCAAGATTGATAGAGCTTGTTGAGAAGTATTATCGAAGAATTGGTGGAATTTTACATAACATTAAAAATTCTCAAACATATCTTCAATTTTAAGTTAATTATTACAAGGAGGTAAATTTCGTGCAATTTGCTTATCCAACACAAAATCGTTATAATGACGTATATCAACAGCGATTAACAAATTATGGAACCGCTTATAGACAAAAATATTTATCTAGAGCTTCCAATGATATTCTAAAAATGTTTGGTGACAATGTTGTGATTAATGGCTTAGTTGTCACTCCAACTTGGTTGGGTTCTGTTATTACACTAACACTAACATCTGGAGTCCTGATTCATGACTCCACTGCAGTTGAAATAACTGCTCCAACATTAACATGTGATGTGGTCGGTAAAGCTGACACAACCAGTGGTGGAGCATATCTTGGAATCTTTAGTGGATTTCAATATATTGAAAGTCCAGATGTTGATTCACAGACGTCGATGTCTTTGTCTGTATATCATGTCAGTGCTGCTGGCGTTCCGACAGCGTTTTCTGGTTCACCAGCTTTTTCAACCACTAAAAATAAAGTATTAATTTCTAAACTTAAATTCACTCTGTCTGGTGCGGCTGTTACCGCTTGTTCAGAAGTTCCCTCAGTTCTTGCCGCAGAACAACCACCGAGTTTATTAGTTTCTGGAGTAACATATTATATGAGAGGGCAAAACACAACAAATATTAATTCTTATACATATCTTAGAACATTGTATCACATGTTTTTAAATGAATTTACATTTCATGATATGAATTCTTAATATATTAGGAGGATACAAATAAATATATTATGGCATCTACAATTACACCAACCCAAGCGAGAGTAAATGATCCATATCAGCAAACAGTATTTCAGTATAATACTGTTGACTCTAAGGTATATTTATCGAGAGAGTCAAATAAATTACTAAATGTTATTGGGAATGATATAGTTTTGGCCGGCATGATCATGACCGCTCCAACAATTGTTGCACCATCAACAGTTCGAACCACAATTCCAATTGGTTGGGCAATTTCAGATTATACATTAATTCAATTTTCCTCAATAACTACTGTGGATATTGATTGTTCTTCATTAACAGATACTGATGTTGATGGATCTCATTTAGGAGTATTTTTACGATATGAATATTTAGATACAATTGAACCTAATACAGCTGCAGTAGATATTTTCCATATTGATTCTGGTGGGTCAGTTGATAATTCATCTGGAAGATTTTCTGCTGATTCTTGCCGAATTTTATTAGGAGTAATAGATTTTACTAAATCTGGAACCAGTGTTGTTGTTGCTTCTATTTATTCCCAGTCAACTTTATTAGTTGAAGGAATAACCATGACAATTAGAGGTAATGTATCTAGTAATATTAATTTAGCAAATATTTTTTCAGTAGCATTTAATGAAGATAAGGAATATTTGTTGAAACGTGATTTTTTACTAATGGAGTAATTTAATTTTACCGGCAAGAGCTAGTTTAAGATCTTGCCGATGTTCTTAATTTAATAAAAAATATAAGGAGATAAACATATTATGGCAACAGCAAATAAAATTTTAGGTCAGTCAAAACCAGCAGCGACTACTAATACTACATTGTACACTGTTCCAGCTTCTACACAAGCTAATGTTAATGTTTTTGTGTCAAATCAGACAGCTGGTGATGATAAAGTTCGAGTAGCAGTTACTAAATCTGGTAATGCTCTTGCAACATCAAATTATTTAGTTTATGATACAATAATTCCACCAAATTCTTCACTAAATTTGACGGGGATTGCTCTGGCTACTGGAGATTTTGTCACGGTTTATTGCACAGGTGGGAATTGTTCGTTTAATGCGACTGGTATTGAAATTAGTTAATGAATTTATAGGAGAATTAAATTATGATTAGAGGATTTCCTAAACGAGAAGATGTATTAATCGAAAGACCATTGCAAAGTAAAAATTCGACAGAAGACATTTGGTATTCGTCTACTGGGTCTGTTGTAGAAACTGCTGCAACACAAACTTTAACAAACAAAACACTCACAACACCAAAGATAAATGAAGCTGTAAATTTGTCTGCAACGTCAACACAGCTTGATGATGCAGTATCTAAAAAACATACCCAAAATACGGACACTGGAACAACAGCGGCCAGTTTTAAAATTAATTCTGGTGGAAATGATGTAGAATTGTTGTCAACAGGATTAACTGGAGATAGAGATTATGTATTTCCAGATATAGACACAATGATAGCTGGTTCTGTTTTAGTAGCACAAAATAGTATTGATATAATTGAATATACATAAAATTTAATAAAGGAGTGAAAATAATATGATTAGATTTGAATTTAATGGAATGTTGCCAGCGGCAATAAATAAGTTTGAAGAATTATTGTTATTGGTAGCAGATCTAAATCCACAAATTATTAAAGGATATGATTCAACAGCTGGTAAAGATAGTTATTTTTACTGGGGTTGTGCGTGTCAAATTACATGTTCAAATATGTCTTCTCTAAAAGATTTTGCCGAATCGTTAGATATTTTATGGGCAGATGATGATTCCGGAGAAATGGCATTTACAAATGGTTTGGACATAACTGATTTTAAAACTTATAGGGTTAATGGAAATCTTGAACTTACACCGGAAATTGAAAAGGAATAAAAAGAAAATGTTACTAGAAAATAGAAAAGATAAAGAATTATTAGATTGGTTAGGGACACAAAACGCAAGTTTAATATCTGATAGAAATGGACATTGGTCTGTATCTTATAATGGATCACAAGATCAACCTAAAAAAGATAAGAACACTTGTGAAATTCACGCTAGCTTTTTTATTCCCTCTTATAAATGGTCAAAAACTATTCGAGGTGCGATTAGAGCAGCGCAAAAGAAAATAAAAAGAACCAATGGAGGCAGTTTAAATGTTTAAAAATATATATTGGAAAATTTATGATTATATTAAAAGTTTATTTTGTAAACCAGAGAGATACAATCAAAAGTTTATTAATCAATCAAAGCCGATGAAAGAAGTCTTGAAAAACATGAAGAATACTCTTAATAAAACAAAAGAATTTAAAACAATATCTGAAAGAGATTACCGTATGATGTGTTCAAATATTAGATTTGAAAGTTTAAAAAGTGGGCATAATCTTGGAAAATTAACATCTAAAGAAGTGATTGAATTCGAGAATATGCTTACAATTAATGTGCTTGATCTTCGACCGTGGACACGACAACGTTTAGGAATGAGAATGTGTTATTTTAAATAAATTAAAAAACAAATCAATTTAAGGAGTCAATTATTATGGCTTATTTTACAAATCATAAAGTGTATATTCCAAAATTTACAACTACTGAAGTCGCAGGAGTGACTTTTGGTGGGTTCGAAGTTTGTAAATATCCATGTTCACAACCAAATGCAACGGCGGCTGAAGGTTCGCCGGATGTCGCACATTCTGGTGTGGCTGGAAGTGTACCTGGAATATCAAGAGCCGGATTGCCGGTTTGGGATTATGTTATTTTTCCTCAGGCGATGATAGCTTGTTGTAATATGGGAAAAGGATATCATCTTACCTCTGCTTTTGAGAGGGCGTCTTTAGCGTTTCTTGCCCAGAAAACAGGTACAATGCCGCATGGTGGAAATAAAAATGTTAACCCGCCGACAGATATTACATACACAAATGAAATTGGAGTCCTTGATAAGCATTTATATGTCGAATCTTCTGGATCTTATATGCGGGCTCTTCCTGGAACTGGTCCTAATACTTGGGCTCATAATCATATGGGTTCTGGGGTATTTGATTTGAATGGGTTAGTCTGGGAATGGATGTTGATGATGATGTCAACAGATGGGTATGCAAGAGTTCCAGCTAATTTGGATGTTACATATACTGGAAGTCCTTATGGACGGGGGACAATCACTGGTTCTGGTACTGCAACACCAACTCTTACATGTGATGGAATAGGTGTTAATTGGTTGAAGCAGTGGACAGTAGATGAATTTAATGGTCTTGATATTTATATTGCTGAAGCCGGTGGTGGTGCTGGTGCATTATATCCAGCAATAGTCGATACTACTGCCAATACTATTATACTGGCTAACGGATCTGCACCTGGGAACGGAACCGCTACTTTCTCAGTTTTTAGAACGGTTGCGACAGATATCACAACTGGAATGACGACAGGAAATAAAATTCTAACACTCCGTAATTCTGACGCAGATTTAAAAGCATTTGGTATTCCATTAACTTCAAATGGAACCGGATCTCCAGTTTATGGTAATGATGGATTTTGGTATGATAAATCTGCTGAGCGGGCCGCGGTCTGGGGCGGCGACTTCTCCTACGGGTTGGGTGCTGGGGTGTTTGCTTTGTGTTTGCCCAACGCTCCGTCGCATTCGAGCTGCTTCGTCGGGTTTCGGGCCTGCAAAGCTCTGTAATCTGGTCTCTGAACCTCTGTCTAAACAGACAAAAGAATAAAAGGAACATATAAAATAAATGCCAAGTATGAAAGAACTTATAATATATCAGAAATTTTATGATCTGATATTGTATTCGTTTCCAATAATTGATAGATTCCCCCAAAAACAAAGATTTGTGTTGGGTCAACAAATTCAAAATTGTATGCTAGAAGTTATAAAATTAATAATACAAGCTAATAAGTTTGGTGACGGTCATAGATTAATAAAACTTTATAATATTGATGTTGAATTGGAAAAATTAAGATTATTGATTCGTTTATCTGTTGATTTGGGGTTTATGAGTTATGAGAAATATGGAAACCATTGTGAAAAAATTACAGAAATTGGAAAACTTTTAGGAGGTTGGATAAAGGTGTCTAAAGGGGCATAGTTGTTTCGGCCGCGATCTGGGGCGGCAACTTCAACAACGAGTTGAATGCTGGGGTGTTTGCTTTGAATTTGAACAACGCTCCGTCGAATTCGAACTACAACATCGGGTTTCGGGCCTGCAAAGTAAACTAATATTTTCATTAGTGCCAGATGAAAAGAAATATTTTCTTTTTACAGAGCTTTTTCTTTGGAACTATGATCCTTACTAGATTATATTTAATACTCTGGTAAAAAATAAAACAGTGGATGTGTCTGTGGTAGAGAAATCGAAGCATACACATCCACCTTTTTAAAAATTAATTATGAAAACATATAACGATCTTTACAGTAAGATTTATTCTTTTGAGAATATTTATATCGCTTATTTAAAAGCAAGAAAAAATAAGAGATATCATCCGGAAGTTCTTAACTTTTCAGAGAATTTGGAAGAGAATTTAATAAATATTCAAAAAGAATTAATTTACAAGATATATAAAACTGGAGAATATAAACACTTTGTCGTTTATGAACCAAAAGAGAGATTAATTTCTGCTTTACCATTTAAAGATAGGGTAGTTCAACATGCAATTTGTAATATTATTGAACCTATATTTGAGAAATCATTTATTTATGATAGTCACGCTTGCCGCAAAGGATTTGGAGTATTATCTGGTGTTTTAAGAACTACTAAATTTCTTCGAATAGTTTCTCAAAATTCAGAAAAAGTATATTGTTTAAAAGGTGATATTTCAAAGTATTTTCCATCTATTGATCATGAAGTTCTAAAGCAGTGTATCAGAAAAAGAATTAAATGTAAAGATACTTTAAATTTAATATATGAAATTATAGATAAATCTGGTGACACATGTGGAATGCCAATTGGCAATTTAACTAGCCAATTGTTTGCGAACATTTATCTTAATGAATTAGATCATTATGTGAAAAATACTTTGAAAGTAAAACATTATATTCGATATATGGATGATTTTGTAATTTTGAGCAATGATAAGAAACAACTTAATCAAATTTCAAACAATATCAAATTCTTTCTTCAAACAAAATTAAAGTTAAAACTTAATAGAAAAACACAAGTATTTTTAGTTAAACAAAGATCAATTGATTTTCTTGGTTATAAAATTTGGTCAACTCACAGATTATTGAGAAAATGTAATATAAAACGAACAAAAAGAAAATTTAAAAAATTTCAAAAACTATATAAAGATAGAGTGATTACTCTTAAAGATATAAATCCAAGTATAATGTCGTGGTTGGGGCATGCTAAATGGGCAGATTCATATACGCTAAGAGTAAAAATATTTAGATCATTGGTATTTACTCACTAGCTTTTGCCGCATTTTAAATTAATAAAACATAAGAAAGAAAACACAAAAATGAACAATAAAGTTGAACAAGAAATAATAGATAATTTTCATAAATTGTATTACCATAAAGGAACAACTTGGCAGAATACTATATGGATGGGAATTAAAATTCAAAAATGTCCATTAGATCTGTTTATATATCAAGAACTTCTTTATGAGATCCGGCCAGATCTTATTATTGAAACAGGAACATTAAATGGTGGATCTGCTTATTACATGGCTCACGTTTGTGATATTTTGGGCAATGGTAAAATTATAACAGTAGACATTACTTCAAATAGCAATCGACCATTTCATCAAAGAGTAGAATATATATTAGGGTCTTCTATTGATCATAATATTATTAATTATATTGGATCTAAAATTGATAAAGAAATGAAAGTTTTGGTTATTTTAGATTCAGATCATTCAAGAAATCATGTCCGGCAAGAGCTGGAACTTTATAACAAATTTGTAACTAAAGATTCGTATTTAATTGTAGAAGACGGCAACATTAACAACCACCCAGTGTATCCTTCTTTTGGTCCTGGGCCTATGGAAGCCATTGAAGATTTTCTAATAACTAACAATAATAATTTTATTATAGATAAGTCAAGAGAGAAATTCATGCTCACATTTAATCCAAATGGATATCTAAAGAGAGTTTAAAATGAAAGAATTATTTTTAATCAACGAAACACTAGTAGAAAAATTATTTGATACATTTGATACAGATGCAGATTTGACATTTCTTTATCGATATGATAAATTTGAAGATATTAAAAGACATCTCACTAAAATTCTTCGAAAATTTGGTATTGATCTAGAATTTAGACAAGACGAAAATATTATTTCAATTGGTGGATTATATCAAGTGGAACCTAAAAGAATCATTGTGATCTTGCCGACAAAAAGAGATGTATATATTGAAGATATTATTGATAGAATTTTTCACGAATATTCGCATGAAATTAGAGAACAAGCTACACCACACAGATTTAATCCAACTGAAAAAGACAATAAAAATTATTTTAAAGCGCCAGAATTTAAATGGGCCATAAATGCTAGTGAATATAATATGTTAGCTTTTATTAAAAATATTACACAACCACATGAAAGATCATCTTTTGCATTCACTATTGCTTATGACTTTTGTAAAAGTTTTGGTTATCAAGACAATTTAATAAAGCTTAAAGTTAAAGAGTGGGAAGATTTATCTAAAGCAGAATATAATGAGAAAATATTAGAAGATAGACCAGAAGGAATTAAGATAGCATTTTATTTATCTGTTTATTATTCTAAATTAAAACAATCTAAATATAGAAATCTTGAAAGAGTTAAACCACCAATAATTGATCTGATTCAAATGTCAATAAAATATTATAAACGAGTAGCTGGAACATTAAAAATTAGAAATCAAAATAATCCATTTGGTCAGCGAAAAAGAAAAACCATAGTTTTGCGAGCTGGTGAGAGAATTTAAAAAGAGTCCAAAAATGGAGAAAAACATGTTATCCCTTTATGAGTATTTGTTTGATAAAACAACTGGTTATTTAGTTTTTCAAGAAACAATAGTTGATAGAGTTCTTGATGATGTAGCCAATATGTTTCATTCAAGAAAAATTTTTGATGAACAATTTCTTTTTGATTTAAAAGAATATCTTGAAAAAAGAATTACAAATCCTCAATTAAAGATTTCTTTTACCTATGATAAAAAAGCACTTACTGTTGGTGGAGAATTCAATCTACCAAATGAGATATTATTAATATTTCCATTGGATAAAAAGATTCAAGAACGAGTTACTGAGAAAGAAATATTATATGCTCTGTTTCATGAGATTTCGCATTTCTTTTCTACTATGAGTATTCATGAAAAATTAGCAAAAATTAAACTGCCAGAAAATCATTCATTATTGGTTAAACTGGTTCCTCCTCCAGAAACGACTGTTGAATTTGAAAATGAGAGCCAAGAAAAAATTATTCAATTTTTAAAATATAACTTACAGCTTAAAGAGAGACCAAATCAAGCTTTCTCTATTGCTTTTGAGATTTTTGAAAATTTTAATATTAATATGACAACTCAGGAGATCTGTGAAAAGAATCTTGCCGCAATCAAAAAGAATGACAAATATATTCGGGATAAAAGATTTTTAGAATTAAAAACTGAGAAGTTACAAGATCTTTTTCAAATTCAATATTTCATTATACAAGTTCAAGATAAAAAATTACAGAAACAATTTCTTAGCGATTACTTGAAACTAAAAGAGTTGATCGATAAATATCGGAAAAGATTCTATAAATATTGTCAAAAAATAGATAATAAAGAGATCATGTTTAGACAGAAATTATTAAAATAAGAATATTTATGGAGTTCACATGAACTTTGATGTTAAGCGTAAATTAAGAACGGAGGAAATTTGTAATATGGAAATAACCACAGTCGATATTGAACAGTATGAGATACCAGAAGAAGAAGCACAAGAAGTTAAAGATGAAAGTGGTGGAGCTCTTAATATTGGTATTATTGGAGCTGGTCAATGTGGTGGGAAGATAGCAGAGTCGTTTTATAGACTTGGTTACAAAAAATGTATCTACATTAATACAACTGACCAAGATATAAATGACATTCCTACTAAACTAGTTTTTCGTATTCCAAACAAACCAGGTGGAGCCGGCAAGAATATGAAGGAAGCTGAAGAAGCTTTCATAACTAACAAGGATGAACTTTATAATAAGTTTACAAGTGTAATTGGTAAAGTTGATCATATTTTTGTGTGTGCAGGACTTGGTGGTGGATCTGGTAGTGGGTCGATATCTGCTGTGTTAGATCTCGCTAAAAAATATATGAGATATATTGGATACGACGATCCTACTAAGAGAGTTGGTGCTATTGTTACGCTGCCGACAGTTGGTGAAGTATCCAGTCCAATCGTCGCTGGAAATGCACTTACTAAAGGAAAGGAATTGTCCGAACTTGCAGATAAAGGGCAGATCTCGCCGCTTATCGTGATTGATAACGACAAAGTTAGAAATCTCTATAAAGGTTTGACGGTCGCCCAATTCTATCCAACAATTAATAATACCATTGCTCAGATGTTTAATGTTTTTAATCAGATAGCTAATTTAAGTTCAGAATTTGTAACTTTTGATGCTACCGATTATATAACAGTAATGCAATCTGGTGGCCACATGGTAATGGGAGTTACAGTCGTAAAGGAATTTCAGGACAAAACAGCAATATCAACTGCTTTGAAATCTAATCTTACTAAAACATTATTAGCTTCTGATTTTGATTTATCTACTGCAAAAACTGCCGCTGTTATAGTTGTCTCTTCCAGAGAAGCAATCAATACTGTTTCTGGACTTATGGATAATATTGAATATGGCTTTGATACTATTTCGAGTTTAACCGGCAACGCTACAGTTCACAGAGGCATTTACGCAGACGATAAAAATACCAATATCAGGGTCTATACAATGATCTCTGGCCTGACCAAGCCGGAAAAAAGATACGCTAGATTTATTAATAAATAATTTAATTAATTTAGGAGAAAATAAATTATTAGAAATTTTTTCAGTCAATTAAAACGAGTAGGGTTGGATGTAGTTGCGCTTCTTACGATCCTTCTACTTTTGATATTTGCCACATTTGATTTCTTTCCAGTAGAAGCTAAGCTTGGATTACTATCACTAGTAATCACTAAATTTATATTGGTAAGTGCCGCTGTAATACACGCTCATGTCACCCGTAAATTACTATTCCCTTATATTGACTTCTCAAGAGAGAAAAACTTATCAAACAATATTATGATCATTGCTTGGTACGTTATTATTATTTTTGCCTGGTCTAGAGGTGGTTGACAATTAGAGGTGTTTTATTATGATTAAACACAAAATTTTATTGATACTATTGTGTATTATTTTATTTCCACTTCCGGCAAGAGCTGCAGATAGATGTCAAAATTTTATTGTTGAAATCAGATCAAATTCTATTAGATATTTAGGTCTGGAATATCCATGGTGGTATAATCTTGGATGTGCGATGACAGAGACTAACTGTCGTCAGGACTTAGTAAGTTTTGATGGTGGGATAGGTTTATTTCAGTTAACACCCTCTACAGGGATAGTGGCTGTAATTCAGAAAGAGTTTCCAGTCAACCCATATAATGCAGAAAGTAATATTAGGGCACAGGCTTTTTACATGCATCTTATTAAAGATAAATATATGCAGCAGAAAAGCGTTAACTTTAAGAACAAGTATCAGATCTCGCCGCTTGAATTTACAAACAAATGTGGAGTAAGACTATCAGATCTTTATCGACACTATAATGGTGGGTATTGGTTTATTCATGAAAGTAAGCTTGCCGGTAAAAACAAAACTTATGACTGTGATGAAAAAGACATGAAATCCCACTGTGTCAGAGGAGGAACTTGGGTTGGATCAGGTGATAAGAAAAGATGGCTTTCTTTTTGTGAGGTTAATTATTCATATGCTGAAAAAGTCCATAAGTATGGTCAAAAATATAAGTCCGGACCAGACGGAATTGGATATTGGGAAGCAATTAAATTACCTCAAATTAATGACAAGAAAGAAAAAGAGATCAAGCCAGAAACTAAACCAGAACAGAAACCCATACATGAGAATCCCAAACCAGAAATCAAATCAAAATCTTGTTGGCAAAAAATAAAAGAATGGTTTAATAACTTATTCAAATGAGAAAAAATCATGAGCTTAAAAATTTCAAAAACAAACACACCCCCATATGATTATATTTCCGAATCTACCAATGTTAATCCTATTCAATCGACAGTTACATTGGACAATACTGGTGGAATAAAAGGCTCAAGTGTAGTGGCTGCTCATCTAGTGGCCACTACATTTAATTATACGACTATTACGGTGACACCTGTCACTGAAGATATAGGAATTGATTGGAAAGTCAGCTTAGACAATACCGTCTGGGCTAACTCAGTGAATCCAGCTAATATGGATGCATTATTAGGAGATCAAATTATACCAATTTGGTTTGCAGCTGTAGTAAATAATGATGGGTCAGTTGTAACTGGCAATTATATTAGTTGTAAAGTCAGAATAACAGCTACAGAGAATCCATAAAAACATAAAAGGTTATAATTATGACAATGATAATAACACGCAGTCTTGGATCAGATTCTGGAGCTTCTGGGACCGCTGGGACATCAGGAACTTCTGGTTCTAGTGGAACTTCTGGACTGTCTGGAACT
>Ga0265297_10003775_pt1 | contig 26464 bp, 22 predicted proteins | sample Munlanlwell13791_FD_192502 | JGI IMG/M metagenome (GOLD analysis project Ga0265297, IMG submission 192502) | Leachate microbial communities from a municipal landfill in Southern Ontario, Canada - Leachate well 137-91 | ecosystem: Engineered > Solid waste > Landfill > Unclassified | place...
CGAGTTACACAGAAAGAAAAATCGCAAGCGATTTTCCAACTCTGTGTAACTCCGGGGTTTCTCTCATGAAAAACATCTAATTGCAGAAATCTCTATAATCCGTATATTTTCGATTAATAGACAATTATTCTCTGTGTAATATTTTTAAACAGTCTCTTATAAATTTCAAATAGTTTCTTTATTGAACAAGACTCCGATTAGCCAACTGTATTTTTCCAGTCTCCCCTGATAAAATGCATACTTTTCTAAATCAGGGTAATACTCTGTTTTGGTTTGTACCCATTCGCCAATAACGGATTTAATATCACTGAAAAGGCCTGTTCCTAGACCAGCAAGTAACGCCGCACCAAGGGGCGCCCCCTCGTTTTGCCGGATCTGGACCACTTTTAATCCAAGCGCATCAGCCTTCATCTGGTTCCAAAAATCACTTTTTTCACCTCCCCCGGTAACCCTTAACTCTTTGAAAGGATAATTGCCATAAAGAGAGGTCAAGGAGTTTTTAAATGTACAGTATTCAAGTGCAACACTTTCCAGGATAGCCCGGTAAAGCATTGGCGCAGTGGTTGACCATGATAAGTTGATCCAGGCCCCGCGTATATTTGGACGACTGGGAGAAACCTGTCCGCCGAGGTGTGGAATGAACAATGGATCGTCCATCTGCGGTTTTAGGCTATTCGCCAGATGGTCTAATGTGTCGAAACTTAGGTCGGCTTCTTTTCCTTGAAATAACAGAATCTCGTTTTTAAACCACTCGAGATTCATTCCGCCACCATTGATATAAGCATAAGGATACCAGAGGTCTTTGATGATGGACTGTCCACATCCGAGCACTTTATTTTCAATATCAGCCTTGAAAGAAGAGGTTGTCGCTGAAAATACTGAAGCGGTACCTGCAACATCAACACAAACACCCTCCTCTACGGCCCCGGCTGCCAGGAAGGATGCGGCCGTGTCACCGCATCCGGCAACAACGGGAATTCCTGAGACCAATCCTGCCAACCCGGCGCTTGAAGCAGACAATTCGCCAATTATTTTCGAGGAGGGAACAATCCCGGGCAACAAGCCAAGATCGATGTTGAACTTTTCGCACAAGACTGTGTCCCACGAATTTAACTTGTTGTCAGCAAAGCTGGAAAAATGCAGATAAGAGGCATCAATAAATGCTTCCTTTGCTTTAAGCCCGCATAACCTCATGGCAATATAGGCGCCAGGTTGGACGAATGATTTTATTTTTTCGAATATTTCCGGTCTTTCGTACTTCCACCACAATATTTTCGGTCCATGGTTAAAGCTCGGAGCGCATCCCGATTTGGTTAGAATTTCTTTTCCAGCCAATTCCTCCATCATGGTAATGTATGGCGCACACCTTGTATCAAGCCACGAGTCATAAGGCGTAACGTGCTTCCCGTCCTCACCAATGCCGATGACTCCGGCCATTTGTCCGCAAATGGCTATTCCTGCAATGGATGACGGCGAAATAGCTGACTGCTGCATACATTTTCGGATGGTGGTATAAGCAGTATTTAGCTGATTTTCGGGGTTTTCTTCGACTACTCCGGGAGAAGGCCGATGAAGCTGTGACTTTTCAAATGCCGTAGCACAACATTTCCCGCTTTCGGAAAAAATGGCCGTTTTGGTTCCCTGGGTTCCAACATCAATCCCAATGACATATTTTTCAGACATAACTTTAAATACTATTCAAATGCAATTCCATACTTTAGACCTTTTGCTTCAATTGCCTTATCAAATGCCAATTTGACATTTTCAATGGGATATTCTTCCGAAATCAAGTCTTTTAGCTGAATAAGGTTCGATTCCAGAAGCTTAATCGATTGATGGATCTGTGCCGGACTGGCTTTGCTCGTACCCGAAACAATCAATTGTTTGTAATGAATGGTATTGGTATTAATCGGAACGTTTTGTTTGCTCTCGGGTAGCCCTCCAAAGAAAATCACCCTTCCGTTAACGGCGCCCAATTCGATTGCAAGCATTTGCGCTTCAGGCGAAGGGCAGGCAGTAATTGACACATCAATGCCTGTTTTTCCGGTTAATTTGCCCACCTCGCTCTTTACCTCTTCGCTTAAGACTGTGATAAATGTTGGGTCAACATTTTTAACTACTTCAAGTCGTTCGGCAAGTACATCGCTGACGATAATCTTTGATGCCCCTGCCATTTTAGCCAACTTTGCGTGCATGATTCCAATGGGGCCGGCACCCTGGATTAAAACCGTATCACCTGGGGCGATCCGGGCTCTTTCAAAACCGTTGTATACACACGAAAAAGGTTCAACCAGGGCCGCTTCCGCAAATGAAACAGAATCGGCAAGTTTTATCACATTACCTTGCTGGATAGCCTTCGCAGGAATTTTTGAATATTCGGAGAACCCTCCGTCGATATGGATCCCAAAAGCCTGATAATCGTTACACATATGGGAATTACCACTGATGCAGTGAAAGCAGGTGCCACACCCTATGTTCGGAGCAATAAATACCCTTTCCCCTTTGGTATAACCTGCTACATTTTTCCCTATTTTCTCAATGACCCCCGAAAACTCGTGTCCGATCACAAGGCCTTTGCCCGGGACAATGTTTTTATTTCCGTTTTTAAGCATCCTGACATCGGTACCGCAAACAAAACTCCTTTTGTTCCTAACCAACATTTCATCATCCCCAATGGCTGGTACATCAATATCTTCCAGCCTGAGATCATTTATTCCGTATAATAGTGCTGCTTTCATATGTTTTATCCTATAAGTTGAATTGGTTTTTTTAAGAGAATGGATTGATTCCCGGCATTGACCACTTCAACCGCCTTTTTCCCATCCATACCGGTTGCAAGTGGTTCGCGGCTTTCGAGAATTGATTGGATAAACTCGATGTCTTCATTCAGGTAGGCATCTTTGAAAAGGTCTCTCCAGCTATTGATAATATTGCGGTTCATTCCATTTTGTACATTGCAGGTAACAACCGAGTTACTTTCGAGTCCGCCGACAAAAATCACCCCTTTTGTCCCTAATATTTCAACGCGCGAGTCGTAACCATACTGGACGAATACAGCGCCATCAATCAGTCCTTGTATCCCATTTGTAAAGGTGGCAGTAAGGAGTACATTGTCATAAAAATCAGGGAATTCCGTTTTTACCTGGGGGCAACGGTAATTTCCGGCAATGGCATACAACTCTTTGAATTCGCTCTCCGTGTACCACCTTAAGGTATCAATGTCGTGGCTGTTTACCTCCGCCAATGGCCCGTTGCTTTTGGCAATGTCATACTGCCAGGGTTGGGGGGAGCTTGGCCCATGGGTTAATGACTTTACAGATACCAAATCTCCTATTTCCCCGTTAAGAATCCTTTGTTTGGCCTCTTTGAAACTTCTGTCAAAGCGTCTCATGAAGCCAATCTGAAGGTTTACTTTGTTCCTCCTTGCCGCAGCGATCATATCTTCGCACTCTTCCGGGTCCATTGCCATCGGTTTTTCGCAAAAAATATGTTTCCCCATATTGGCTGCTTTTACCGCAATATCCCTGTGCAGAACAGTTGGCGTAGCAATAACGATTGCATCGATATTTTCATCATTGATTAAATCGTTGTAATCCGTGTAGATCTTCTTTACATCCAATTCTTTCGCATTCGTTAACAGATATTCTTCATACGAATCTGACAAGGCTTCCACCTTTGCAAACTTAACTGAGGAGGTGAAATTTTTAGCATGGATCATTCCTGCCCTGCCCGATCCTATCACTCCGATCCGAACTATTCCATTCTTCATAAATAATCAATTACTTTCCGGTATATTATTAAAATTGTTACTTAAGGGGGTCTTAAGTTTTCCCCTCTCTTCGACTCTGACGAGTTCTACTTTAAAGCGTGATTTGTCACCCCGGTGGTAAGCGCAATAATACTCAATGGGAACGCCTGAATTTAAATAACTGATACTCTCAAGTTTAATCAGCGGGATCTCTTTTGTAATATTGAGCAAACGACACTGTTCCTTACCCGGCAATACCGCTTCAATTGTTCGTTCACCCCTTGCAATCACAATATTGTATTTCGCATCCAACAACTCATAAAGCGATTGATGGGTTAAATCCTCTCTCTCAATGCCCATGCACATTTTATATGGTAAAAAGGTAGTTACCAATACAATAGGTTCAGTAGCATCAATGTATCGTAACCGCTCGATCATTAAAACCGGGGTACCATTCTTTATTTTCAGTTTTTCTGAGACCAATTCATTTGAAGGTACCACTTTTTGTATTAGGACTTTGCTGACCGGGGCAACTCCCCTTTCGGTCATATCCTGATAAAACCCTGTCAATTTTTGAACCAGGCTTTCCGTAATTTTCTTTGACGCAATAAATGCGCCAATCCCTTTTCTGCGAACAATTACACCCTCCTGTTCCAATATGGACAAGGTCTGACGAATAACCGTCCTGCTCAGGTCGAAAATTTTGCATAAATCATGTTCACCTGGCAATTGTTCTTCTGATTTCAACTGATTGATTTCAATGAAACGCAACAGGGCATCCTTTAACTGGATATAGTATGGAATTGGACTATCCTTATTTATCTCTTTTGCCAGTTCTTCAATATGGATCATAATCGATAAAAGTTAATATTATATTGCTATTCAAACAATTTGAAATCGATCTGCAGAATTTTAGCAATTAGCTTTAATTCTTCCACCCAGTCGCCATAAATACCATGAATATGATTACACGGATAGTCTGTCAAAAATTCATCTGCCGAAACGTTTAACCGTGCAAAAGCACAGGGCCACTCCGGGGTTGTGGTTGATCCAAGTCCAAGGGCTTTTTCACGCTGAAATTCTATAAATTCAGCGGGAACGATGGCCATCCAGTATTTGCCGTTTTTTCTGACCAGGCGGGCCAGGGTAACCTTTCCCGGCGCTGCAAAGTGATGTACTGATGCGCCGCCGGCCGGATAGTATGAAACTTCCGGGTAAAAAGTTACATTTTTAAGGTTTACTTTGGGGTCATTCGAGGCTCCTGCAAAGTAGGTTGCATGCGTTCCTGAGTTCGAAAACATCCATACGTTATTCTCCTTATCGTAATGGCGAACATCGGCAAATAGTACCGGACTTCCTGACAGGTGCTTAAATAACTGCATCGTCAATGCTCCATCCATGTCATTTTCAGTAGCGGCAACGAAAGGCTCATGCGGTCCGTCCCAGTCGTAGGGATCGTTCAGAAATGCCTCGGCAATATCCATGGTAACAAAATGGTCGGTGAGGTCCCCATGCGCTTTGATTCCAATAAAATCCAGGTGTTTTTCCTCAATAATACTACGCAGCGCGTAATAGGAGCGAATTTGAAGTTTTAATTTTTCAGGTGTCAGTACCTGGCCATCATATTTGATCTGTCCCACCAGTTTCTCCAGCCATACCAGCGCCTGGTCTACTTTCTGATCTTCGACCTTTTTAGAGTACCGGACAATGTCTTCCTGTTCAAAGTGCTCAATATCAATCCCAAACATTTGCTGCCACTGATCGAGGTTGGCCACTGTCGTGTACATCCCCAATGGCCTGCCTCCAAATGAGCCATAGGTTTGTCCTTTAAGCCGCTTTATGGCTGCCGCGGATTTAATGAATGACATCACTTTGGATAGCGTATCCGGTTCATTAATATCACCCCATATCCGATGGTAAGTTTTGTTTAATTGATCCAATGTGCCGGCGGCGGCAAGCATTCCAACCATTCCCGGTTCAGATGGGTGAACGTTGCAAAATAAAAGATACGGTGCTGGTGCAAAGTTTGTTGCAATGGCCGATAGATGGGGAAAGCACCAGATTGCATAGTTGAAAATGGTAAGTTCCACACCTTCTGATGCCAGCCGCTGACTCTCCGCACGGGCAACTTCAGGGTTCCATAATATTTCTTTCCCGGCAAATACTTCTACCTGTCCGGTTGCCTCCAATGCTTTTTCTAATTGATCCTGGTAGCGACGATTGATTGTCAGCAGGTCATCGTGAACGTACTTTCTACCATCGGAAAATGTCAATATCCCAACTTTAAATTTTTTCATCATCTCTTTTTATGTCTAGAATACACTCTTTATTTTGGAAATTTTCAACCCAAATACCTTTTCTGTGATGCAGTTAAGATCCTCTTCTGGTCCTTCGAAATGGAATATCCTTTGGGTATGATGAATACTATCCCCCGGTTTTATCGCTGCAGCAGGTGATGAGCTTTCCATCTCATAAAAAGGTCCCAATTGCGTACCATCCTCAGTTGGACCATCGTTGTATGAGTTGATGGCATCCCCGCTGAAAGGGTCGGACTGATTTCCCCATTTTGAATTCACATAGTCGCCGGGAGTATCAGGTTTCTTTACCCAAAGAATGGTGAGTGAGTGATGTACAGCGTCGTAACTTCCAAGGAACTCTTTGGCCCGTTTGGGCGAGACACCAATTTTGCTCCTGTATTTTCCATCCGTCTTAAAATAAATTGTTCCGGGTTCGATCTTGATCCGTTCAGGCGGGATCTTGCCAAAATAGTCGGTTGAAACTACTGTTCCAAGTAAATTGTCCGGCCCTTCTTTATAGGGGATGAAGACGGTTATTCCCGGAGATGGTGAAAACATGGAAAGCATCCACATGGAAAGCAGGCCTGACTCTTTGATCCATGCTTTTTGACCGTTGTTCTTCAGCAAATTAGAAGATTCATAAACAATACATTTTAAACCTTTGGGAACAGCTATCCCCAATGTCCCAATAGTTTCCGATTTCGGAACCAGCTTTACGACCCGCTCAATAGCGATATCAAATTCGGTCCCCGAATAATTTTTCAAGGTAAACTGTTTTTTCAGCTTGACGGATGAAGCTGTTTTTTCAGCAACATCAAAAGCATTAATATCTATTGCAGGAGGAACAAACCAATTCTGGAATTTTTGTTCGGTACCTGGGGCAAAGTATAAGGAAAACGGGCCGCCTTCAGGTCCCAACCAAAGGCGTTCCTCACCCCCAAAAGCATTAAAATGGGCGTCCTTTTTACCGGATTCAATCAATTTATAATTGATCCATCCATAACTGGCGCCTTCGTTGCCGCTTGCAGTACTTGTCATTACCCTACCCTGCCAGGCTGGAACAACGATTAATTTCGAACTGTGTAGACTGTCGCTAAGCTCCACTGTCCCAATATGTTTTTTTAGAAAATCGAGATCCTTGCTATAAGTATTCATAGATATTTTATCTTGTTTTGGATTAAATGACATTAGTGACAATGAAATCATTGTCGCAAAAATCACATGAATTTTCCGGATTTTGAATTTGTTTAGGATTGTCTTCATAATTGGATATTAAATTTGTCAAAATTTACGCTAATATTTTTAATTGATTCCACACCGAAAAGCAAAAAAAGTCAAGAATGCCACTAAGTCACTAAATCACTAAGTTTCACAAAGATTTAAATATCAGCACTATGATTCTTAGTGAACCTTAGTGCTTTCGTGTCTTAGTGGCAGGAAAAGACATGTCGGATTGGACTCTTATTTTAACTTTTCCCGAATGAAATCCAGGGCCCTTTTTGCCTCTTTGTCCATGTCAATTCCAATGCTCAAGTCCCTGAAAATCTTTATGTCGCGGCCAACTTCACCACCCGGGATCAAAAAGGGTTCCATGACCACTGAACCTGCATAACGAATGTCTTTGAGCCCTTTTGCCAGTTCATCCCAGGGGAAGCGGCCAATACCCGGAGATTTTCTGTTGGTCTCACCAATGTGGACATGCCCAAGCTTATCTCCGGCCCTGACAATGGCATCGTAGATATTATCTTCCTCGATGTTCATGTGAAATGAATCCAGCAGAATCTTACAATGGTTACTTCCCACTTGATTAATGTAATCAACGGCCTCTTCGCAAGTATTTAGCAAATATTGCTCGAACCGGTTGACCACTTCCACATTGAACAGCACATCGCAATCTTCAACAGTTTTCATCACCTCTTTCATTGCAGAGACACTTCGATCCCAGTAAGGCCTCTTATCGGCCTCCCCGGCAGGCAAGGACCCCGGCCAGGAGCTGTAGATAATTCCACCCAACTCTTTTGCCTCCATAAATTTAAGCATTTCGGCCTGGCGTTTTAGAAAATTGATCCCATTTCTCCTTATTCCCTCATCTTTGGAGGCGATATCGTATTGTGCAGTCAGTCCAATACAGAAAGTAAGCTCAATATTGTATTTTCTGGCTTCATCCTTCAGCCTGATTCTTTGACTATCAGACATTTCTGTAACAGTGCCCGAATTTACCTCCAAAATATCGAAGCCCAGGTTGGCAACTTTTTTTACATAAGGAACAAAATCTGCATCCCAGTCCCGTTCCCAAAAAGCGTAATAAATTCCTACTTTGTTCATCGTCTTAAGTGTTTTAGATGCATTTTAATCAAAATACCTTGTATATTCCAAGTATCATGTGGTCTCTATTACCACCACGGCTGATCGAAGCGGGAGTTGAACTTTGCCAACCACTGTCTCCGGGTCGGGATTTTCCGGTGAGACGGCGAAGAAGCTTCCAATCCATCCTGTGTTGACCTTCACTGACACCGGTGACATGCCGTTGTTGACTAAAATAACCGCTTTTCTCCCGGAATCCTTGTGCCGGAAAACCGAATAGATGACAGGGGAATTCCCCGTGACTTCCAATGTGGCCCCCATCGTATCCAGAAAATCCCCATCCCAGAGAAATTCATGATATCGACGCCGCAGTGTATCTATTTTCTTGCCATACTCAAGTGTCAACGGGAACTCTTCCAGATGTCCCCTGAAGTGATGGGGTTCATAGCTGATGATATATTGATACAGCAGACAGACATTCACGCTTTCACGATCATCGTATCCGAACACCCAACTCATCATTGGCATGGACGGGTCGATATAACGGTTTAAAGGAGTGTTGCCCAATCCCGCACGATGGTATGAGAGCGTGTAGTGACGGTTTTGCAGATCGTATGGGTTTTCTCCGCCAAGCACCAATTCCGGATCGCGTTCTTCGATCATTTTTCGCATCTTTCGCTCGAAGCCCGTATCTCCCGCGTAGTTGTATGAAGGGATACGATGTCCGTGTGACCGGTCGAAGCAGTAGAACGCATTGGTGCCGTGCGACTGAGATTCATCGAGAAAAATGCCGGCCGGATTCAGGTCCAGACTTTTCCGCATCTCTTCGAGCGCGATATCTTGCCACCTGGTAGAATTCATACACATCCAGCCGTAAGGTCGGGTGTTGATTCCGGCCAGGAAGCTAGGCATATCATAGCGCCAGCCCTCATGTCCATGTGCATTACCGTAGATATCCTTGCTTGTATATTTGTAAAGTTCATTTTTGTACCAATCGGTGCCTTTATCAGTGGATGTATACTTTTCGTAAAGAACGATGTATACCCCCATCTCACGCGCCTTGGCGATGGCATCGCGAAGTTCTTCACGTGTGCCAAAACGCGGATCGATGTCGTGGATCGGCAACCGGCCGTCCTGACCGTACAATGTCCAGCCTACCAACTGGATGCATTTGACGCCATGGCGCGCACACTCAGCGGCATAAGCAGGCAGGTCCGCATATCGGATCTTCAAGGTGTCTCCCCATGTGGACATTTGTATCATTTGCCAGGAGTGTACACTCCGGAGCCACTTGGGAATATAGGGCGTTTTCGTCCAGCTTTGCCGCCATGCTTTATAGTTGTCCACTCCCGCATGCCAGTCCCCTATAAATGGATTCAGTACGATGGGGGAAAGTGTGTAGGATTCCCCTGGCTGTACAAATGGCAAGTGCGATGGAAAGAACTCAAGGTGAACGGCCTGCCCGCTAATCTCGTCGCCCGGCGGAACTTCACCCAGTTTGCCGTATCCCGGTTTTAACCGGAAGGTGAACTCCACCCGTTCTTTCGTGCTCTCATCGTGGCAACCAACGTAGAGTCCGTCGGCATCATCGAGAATCAGTATCCAGGGGCAATCAGGTGTGGGGATCATCTGGATGGGGAACTCCGTACCCCAATAGCCGCGTTGGCTATAAAATTTAGGGGCAAGAGACGAATAAAGGAGGGAGCGAGAACCAGAAAAAGCGCTACGGAACTGGCCTTTGGATGGACGCTTAAGATCACCAATGAAAGGCCAGGCAACAGACTCGACTGTATATGGAGACTTATTGTCAATTTTCATTTCAAAGGTGAGACCGGCATCGCTGAGAATTGCACTACCTACGACTCCAATATCCAGTCGTCCAACATACTCGCTTTCAAGGTGATCCCAGATAAAATCCAACCGGTTGGGCAGAATTTTGTGGCTTGAGGTCTTCTGCCGGAGCCCGTCTATGATATGGAGCAGGCGCTCCGGTAAAGGTACGACCATCTCAAACGAGCGGGCAAGCTCATTGCGGTATTGATACTGCCGACCTGTTTGCTTATTCAAAAGCCCGAGCAACGCGCCTGTGTTTGTATCGAAGACGGCCCGCATGAGTCCGTTCTCCAGTACAGCCTCTTGAGATGAACCCCTACCGGGAACGTCGATGCCCAGTGCATCAAAAGAAACCAATGATGTTGCTCCCGCCGCAACCGACTGCTTAAGAAATTTTCTCCGGGAAGTTTTCATTTGATTATATTTTTTTTTAATGGTCACATGGAATAATATAATGACTATTTTGATCCGGGATAATGATATCTAAGCCATTACACCCACACATCTTTACTTTTTCCTTAAGGAGGTCCGGATCCACCGTATTGAATGAAAACATACCAAAATGATGAACAATCAGGTTTGCAATATTGCTTTCCCTGCATAAGTCAGTTGCCTCCTCAAACGAAAAATTTCCTGGAATTCCCCTGTTGCTGCGATAATTATCCCTTCCATTGACCGGTAATAAAGCAACATCTACATTGAATTGCTTTAATTTATCTGACAAACCAGGATATGGGATACAGTCGCCGCTGTGATAAATCCGGAGGTTCTTGAATGTAAGGATGTAGCCAAGATAATAATGATCACCATTCCCATTCATTTTTATGGTTTCATGTGCAGATGAAATAACATCTACCCGAATTTCATCGGTCAGCCTCAATGAATCACCTGCATTTACGGCCAATATCCTGTTATCAACGACTCCCCGTTCGATGGCTGTTGTCATTTCAGCCTTTGGAACGATGAATTGACATGAAGGATTATTCGCTGCCAAAGTGGGTAATGTTCCGGGATCCATGTGATCAGAATGTCCATGCGTACAAAATACAAAATCCAATCCTCTGATTTGCTCCGGGTCAATGGGAGGAGGCATCATTCTTTGATGAGGAAATTCCTTACCCGCATATTTTTGAGCAAGAAAGTCAGAGAGATATGGATCAATTAAAATTGAGTAATCCTTGAATTTCAAATAAAATCCGGCTTGTCCCAACCAGCGTATTGACAATGAGTTTATATCCGAAAATTCGTCTTGAATCCCTGATACATGAATATTATTCTCATTTGTCGCCACTATTTTTATTTGTGAAGCCATGACTGCTCAATTTCTTCCAGTGTTTTTCCTTTTGTTTCGGGCATTACTTTCCAAATGAAAAAGAATTGGGGAATCAGAAAAGCGGAAAAGAGGAAGAATATGCCTGCAATTCCCATACTTTCGCGGATCATTGGGAAAATCATATTTAAGGTCCAGTCGGTAACCCAAACTGCCAAAGAGGTAATGGCAACTGCCCTACCCCTGATTTTGGTCGGAAATATCTCCGACATGACCACCCATTTAATCGGCCCCATTGAAAAGGCGAAAAATGCCACAAATGCACAGATCAACAACACGAGTAGCATCCCTTCTGTCCTGCCGGTCAAAAAACAAAATCCCAGGGTTAGCATCGAAAGGAAAGCCCCGGCATTACCAATGAACAGCAATGGACGTCTGCCAATGGAATCCAGCTTCCACAATGCGATAATGGTAAAGAGGACGTTTACGATACCAACCGAAACAAATCCGCCCAGCGCGTCACTCAGTCGCAGTCCGGCTTTTTCCAATATATCGGGTCCATAGTAAAAGATTACTGTTATGCCACTCAATTCGGAAACTATTGCGAGGAACATGGCTACAAAAAATGCTTTTCTTAATCCGGGTTTCAGCAGATCGGAAAGTGCAACGGCACCTTGTTTCAGTGTTTCATCAATGCTTTTTATTTCGTCCTCCGCAGTTTGCTTATCGGTGATTTTCAGCAGAATTCTTCTTGCTTTTTCAACGAGTTTCTGTTTCATCAGCCATCTGGGGCTTTCCGGAACAAAAAAGAGACTTATGGTGAATAATAAGGCGGGAACCAGCATTGCCAAAAGCATGCTTCTCCATGTCTCCTTCACAACCATCCACTGGAAGAGTCCTGCCGTTGCGGTATCTGAATGATTGAATGCTATTCCTTTTAGTGAAGCATTGACAAAAAGGGCCAACAAAATCCCTATCGTAATGGCAAATTGAAACAAACCGGTCATTCTTCCCCTAATATGCGGAGGGGATATTTCAGAAATATATAAACCTGAAAGCACGGAAGCAATACCTACGCCAATTCCACCTAACAATCTGATGATGATTAACGTATTAATGTCAGGCGCGATGCTGCAACCGATAGATGCAACAATAAATAATATGCCGGAGAGTATCAGGACTTTCTTACGGCCGAATTTATCGCTTAGGTAACCTGCCATTAAACAGCCAATGATGCTCCCTAAAAGAACCGCGCTAACCAGCGTTCCCTCCATGCCGGTACTCAAGTTAAACTGGCTTCTTAATAGGCCAATTGTGCCGGAAATTACGGCAGTATCGTAGCCAAAAAGCAACCCGCCCAGGGCTGCAACGATGCATATAAACCATAAGTAGGTTTTGTTTATCTTTTCTGCCATTTGCAATTGGTTGAAATTTGTTTCCAGTTCTTGTTGTTTATATCTTCAGCTTTTGCAATCCAGGTGCCGCCCACTGCAAGGACTTGAGGGATACTGAGATAATTATCCAGTATATCAAGGTTAATACCACCGGTAGGAATAAATCTAACGCCCAGATGGGCATAGGGTGCTGCCAGGCTTTTTAACATTTTTGTTCCTCCGGCAGCTTCGGCCGGGAAAAATTTCAGCACTTTTATTCCGTAACCCATAGCCGCTTCTATATCGGTAGGGGTCATTATTCCCGGAGAAAAAGGGAAATTTAACTTCAAAGATTCTTCCACGATCTTTGGATTAAAGCCGGGTGAAACACCAAATTGGGCGCCACAATCAATGGCACTTTTTAAATTGTCGATCGTTAGAATAGTACCTGCCCCGATTATTACTTCCGGACGTTCTTTGGCAATTTTTGATATTACCGCAGAGGCCGCCACAGTACGAAAGGTAACCTCTGCTACAGGCAATCCTCCATCAATTAAGGCATCAGCGAGCGCTAAAGCAGAATCAGCGTCCTCAATTGCTATGACCGGAACAATCCGGAATTTTTCAATTCTTTGAAAGACATCTACATTCATCATTTGGGTTTTATTAGTTTCTACATTTTAGTTTTCTTTTTGTGCATCTTTCCAGAACCATGTCTTTTAATCCCGATCGGACAAAGGGGGCTGTTGTTATTTTAATCTGGGTAACTCTCTGGAAAGAGGAATTGATTCCTTGCAAATTATTTTCACAGCATAGGCAATACTATCGATATGGGTTGGTGTTAACGGAAGCTCTATTTTCAGACCTTCTGTATCCTGTTTCCAGGCAAGCGATTTACCACCAACAAATTCTATGTCTGTTATTTTAGAGGTATCAAAAATACCTTTTCGCAACTTGGTAATTATCGCCAAATTTTGTTTTGGCCATGACATACCTATAACATATAGTTTTGTTGATGTTTTATCCCTTGTGAATCGGAAGTCAGATTCGGTACCTTCTGTTGGTCTAACTTCCAGTTGACCTCCACCTATTTTTGTTGGTCCTTCGCCATAAGACTCCCATGCACGGGTATTATAAATAGCTTCCCCAAATTTTTTGAGCCACGCACCCATCCCGAGCAATATTCCTTTTTGGGCCTGTGGAATCGAACCGTCCGCCATTGGGCTAATGCATAGCAAAAGATTGCCGTTTTTGCTAACCCTGTCGACCAATGTGGCAATCTCTGCTTTGACAGAAAAATATTTCATACCAGGGGCATACATCCATTTTTCACCTGAAGCATCATCGGTCTGCCAATAGGGAAACCTGATTCTATCAGCACCACCGCGTTCATAATTGTACATGATACCATCAAATTGGACGCCATCTTTAGCAGTTACTACCACTTCTTTGTTCTCTTTTCTTGCCTGGTTATAGTAATGGGCAAGATATTTAAGTTTGATACTATCACTGATAGCATCAAGATTAAAATCATGAAACATGATATCAGGCTGATAGTTATCAATAACCTCTTTCAAGCATTCGTAAAAATAATTCTGCTCTTCATCATCGGTCATCTGTCCGTACAGTTTCTTTAAGCCGGGATCAGTGTGTGCCGGCGCATAGTAAAAGTATCTGTCGTTAGAGCCTGGTCTGCTTGCAACATTGTACGCATTGTTAAATCCCGTAAAGAGTTTAAGATTTCTGGCAAGGATGGCCTTTTTAAACAATTCGAGGATGTCAAGTTGGGGTCCCTTATCAAAGGAATTCCATGGATTAACAGCGCTATGATACATAGAAAAACCATCATGAAAAATGACAGTTGGTCCAACATATTTGGCACCTGCATCAGCACAAAGCTGGATCCATTCTTCGGGATCGAAGTTGCCACCGGCCGATTTAAGCCTGGGATTAAATTTAACATGATTATTGTTTTTATCGTAGGCTCCTTCGATAAATTTGTGATACTCCCAATTGGCCGGATTGCCGAAGACACTATCATGATAACTATATGTTTTATTGCGACGGACATACATATACCTACCATACCAGTCATTATCTTCATATGATGCTGAAAGGTATGGGCCCCAATACCAATAAATTCCGAATTTGGCATCCTTAAACCATTCCGGACATGAATTATGTTTGTTCACCGACTCCCAGGTGGGCTTATATTTTTTTTGTGCATAAATCATTTCAGTGAATAACACAAAAGTCACAATAAACGCACATGTCATTAACTTAATGATTTTCATAATATTCTTGTCGAATTAATTAAGTTCACCTCGTTTTTTATAAAATTCCTCTTCTTCCCTGATAATTTCATTTATCTCTTCTTCCTGTTCAACACTAAGTTTTTTAGATACTTCATGATTGCTTAAAATCTTCTTCATCTTTTCTTTAGCATAATCAATGCAATCCATTTTCCCCTCTCTCTCCCATTCAGGATAGGTCATTGTGTCAGCGCATTCTTCAATATGCTGTTCATGTTGCCACCAATTAAAAGTATGTTCTTTATCCAGAAAATGGCCAGGAACAGGTCCAACCATGTGGATTAAATCTAATGCAAGCGTTTCATCGTTTACATCTATTCCCTGAATAAAGCGACCAATCATACCAGCCATGTCGTTGTCAAGAATAGCCTGAACAGGGTGATGAGTCAGTTCACCATAGATCCCGCCATGTAAATTTATTGCACTGGCTCCGGACAAAGCAGAAATTGTAGCGGCCATAGATCGCTCCATGCCATTTTGAAAATCAATTTTCTTTGAACTTGTATAGCAAGATGCAGTATTTCTGACAGGTACGCCATAATCACGCCAGATTTGATTATTGGCCGCATTAAACATAACATTGGAAATATTGCCAAAGTTTGGAGCACCATTACGCATGTTCTGCGAATGAGGGAACCCATATACAAACACGCGTGAATATGGCTTAATTAGTTGTATTAGAACGATGCAGCCAAGTAATTCGGCATTAAATTCAGCCAATGAACCTGCCAATGTTGCCGGAGAAGTAGAACCAAAAACCGAACCGGTATCAACGCCACAAGGAAATCCATATTCCAAGGTTTTGTATGCAGCTTCAACAGCAAATTCACTTAAAGCCAAAGGTGAAGATACCATTAATGCCGGGCACATTACCTCAGTTCCGGCGGCTTTGGCAATTCTAAAATTGAAATCCCAGTTGTAATTTGCAAATCCGGCTCCCGGCAGTTTTGTCGAATGTTTAATCAATTGAACCAATCCCATGGTCATTTTCATTACTTCGGGAACACCACTATAGCCAAAATAAGGTGTATAAACACTATAATAATCATTGTATTCCAAAGCATCTAAAACGGTAACTGATTCAATGAATTCCCTTTCCGTCGGCTCACGATAACTCCACGAATCTAAATCAACAATGCCCATTCCCGGAGCAGCATGAAAATATACCGTATTACCTCCGAATATCAGGTCATCTTTTTCATCCCTGGTTTTTACGCGATAGGAGCTTGGGCATCGGCTTAAACATTCCTTTACCAAACCTTCAGGAAATCGGACACGCATAGTATCAAAGTCAACAAGACAACCATTTTTTTGAAGTAATTCCAAAGCAGTTTTATGCTCAATAGTCATTCCTGTTTCTTTTAATATATCCAAAGACGCCATTTTAATCTGTTCCACGTCTTCTTTACGCAATATTTCCAGAGGTGGAAAATTTCTTTTAAATCCTTTCCTTGCCATTTAGTTATGTTTATTAACAAATTCATTTGCTAATTTTACAGCCAAAGGAGCTGTAGGTTCGTATCCATCCGCACCAATTGAGATGGCAAATTTCTCTGTAATTGCAGCTCCACCAATCATTATTTTTATGCTGTCACGAAGATTGGCTTCTTTTATCGCCTGAATGGTTTTACCCATTTCCGGTGCAGTGGTTGTTAATAAAGCCGACAAAGCTAAAATATCTGGTTTATTGTCTTTTATAGACTTAATGAATACATCAGATTTTACATTCACTCCTAAATCAATAACCTGAAAACCCTGGGAATCCAGCAATATTTTGACCAAATTTTTACCAATATCGTGAATATCTCCAAAGACAGTACCTATGATGACTTTACCCCGATAATTAATTTGTATTCTCTCTTGTTCAATCTTAATTTTAAGAATGGACATACCGGCATTCATAACATTAGCAGCTAACATCATAGCAGGTAAAAAAATTTCATTCCGGGCAAATTTATCGCCAATTAATGCCATTCCTTCTGAAAGTACCTCGATAGTTTTGTTAGCGTCTAAATTCATTGAAATTGTTTTTTCAACACATTCCTGAACCTCTTTTTTGTTATAGCTTAATAAAGCGTTCTTTAAATCATTATAAATTTCCATAAGTCACTTTTATTGAGATTCTATTTCAGATATTTCAACAAATTGTCAACCGCTCCGTTCATGGCCCTGTCTACACTCTCTTCTGTGAACCCACCGATATGGGGCGTTGCAATAACCCTGTTGTGTTTCACCAAAATGTTGTCGCCGGGGGGTTCGGTTCGAAATACATCAGTGGCATATCCTTTGACAATTCCCGTGTCCAATGCCCGGATCATTGCATCGTCATCGATCAGTTCACCTCTGGCTGTATTAATAATAAAAACCCCTTTTTTTAATTTTTGAATAAAAGGATCGTCTACAAAAGGCTTGCCATCTGAGTTAGCGGGAATATGTAAGCTTATGATGTCTGATATTGCCAATAGGTCATCAAGTTCTGCATAACGGAAGTTAGCGGCTGGGGTAAAAAAATCGTTAATATAAGGATCAAAAGCGATCACATTCATTCCCAGGCCAAGGGCCAGACAGGCCACCTCTTTCCCGATCCTTCCGCAACCGATGATCCCAAGGGTCTTGCCTTTGATCTCAATTCCCAGTCTTCTTTCCCATTGGCCCTCCTTCAATTTCTCATCGGCGAAGGAAATTGATCTGGTAATCGCAAAAATGAGCGACATGGTCAGCTCAGCCACTCCGCGGGCGTTTGCCCCGTCTGTTTTACAAATAACAATATTCAGCTCCCTTGCTACTTTCAAATCGATGTTGTCTACTCCTACCCCATTTCTGCTTATTACCTGAAGACCTGGTGCTGCGGATAAAACTTTTGCAGAAACCTTTTCAACTCCGGCAAGATATCCGGAGCATCCAGGCAGGATATTGATGAGTTCGTCTTCCGAGGGTTGTTTTCCGGGCGAACAAAACACCAGTTCATAACCTGCGTTTCTAAGACGGTCCAGCGAAGGATGTCCCTCTTTGGTAATGGATCGTGGTGTGACAAGGATTTTTTTCATGGATTGTATCAAATAATATGAATGGAGTTCTCCTTTTCAAATATTCGTTTCGGGAATCCCTGTTCCTTTATGTCTCCATAATTGTGGCCTGCTTCAGCGGGATATACGCAAAATGATATCAGTGGCTCAGCACCTGTATTTACTGATCTATGGGCCCAAAAAGGTGGAACATATACCATCTTTCCACGCTCCATTCGAATTTCTTCGGTGCGACCATCTGAAGTTTTCATCACCATATAACCTTCACCCTTTAGGCACAGGTAAATTTCAGCGGTTTTTTCTACGGTATGATAATGCCCTTTGGTAAAGAAAAATTCATCTCCAATCTTGCCCGGGTAGAGTTTGCTGATGCAATACATCAAATGGCCGTATTCTTCAGGTACCGGAAGTTCAAATACCTCATAGTGAATCGGATCTGAATTTTCCCTAATCAATTTCCCCAAGGCATTTTCGTCCAGGTAGTATCCTTTCATATCGGATGCCCTCCTGACTAGATGATTGGTTGCCTCCGGCATAATGCCTGATTCCAGGTCAATGCCAAGACCGAAGGGATTAATTATGGTGCTTCTTTGCGCTTTCATTGAAAAATAGTATTATGAATAAATGGGGTATATAGTTTAACTTTTAAACTTAACAGTTTAATGGGCATTTATCTGTTCATTGCCTGAAAGGTTCCAGGCATCTGATGACAATCCTTTGATCATATTGACTTCCACAACTGTAGATTCTCCCACATCAAGCCAGAAGTAATTGTCTGAAGCTGTAAATTTATCAGCACTTCCAGGACATTGAAGGTTAACGGCAACAGCAGGATATTTGCCCGTATTTTTTATAGTTGCTTTATTTCCAGTGGTCGTCATGGTCAAAGTAGTTTGTGGCAGATTAAATAAACTTCCTTTCTGCTTTTCAAAGTTCATGTAGTAAAATGTTCTGAAAAGCATTTTACTATTGGAATGAACCTCTGAAACGATCAGCAACGGTGAGGTTTTTGTTTGTTCGGTTGAAAGTGATAATTCGCCGAGCCTGCTCACTGTCTTCTCATTTCCCTTCCCTGAAAATTCAATACCACCAACCTTGTTCAGTTTTTGATCGAATACACGGATGTTAACTTTCCATGCTGAATTTTTTAGATCAAGGTTATCATCCAACAAAAACACCGGTAACAATACTTGTTGTCCATACATATCGGTATGTTCAAAAAGAACGACGGATGCTACTGGCGAAAAGGTGTCCTGGATAAAATAATGCAAGGGTTTCGTGGCGCCATACCAGTCAACACAAGACCAGGATACTGCCGGATAATTATCGTTCATTTTATAATACAAGGCTCCGGAACATTCAGGCCAACGGGTTCGTGCGCGCTCAAGCGTATGCCGGACAGCAACCACCTGTGCCAACTGTGAACCGGTAATTAATTGGTCCAAATTGTCATTGGGCATCAGATATCCTGAATATTGGTTTAATCTTTCCATCTCCATTGCTGTGCCAAAAATGGGCGTATGATGCACGAGGCTTTGCGTTGTATCCGGTGGCCACTTTAATTTTTCGGACTCCGGCAGATAACGCAAAACAGATTCTTTTACCGGAAAAGCAGCAATACCGAACTCTCCCCAGAAACTGGAAGTCATGTTCAGATTGTAGTCAAGATGGGCGCTTTTCCACCAACAACTGTAATTGTGATTACTTCCGCCCCAGGGCTCACCCCGATGAAAAGGCCTCGTACCATCCAGCTCGATACTTTTACGACCCATCATATCGATGGCTTTTCCAAAAGGGTTCCACGATTCATTCCCGCCGCCATACATTACCAAAGAGGGATGGTTCCTGATTCGCAATGTGTTTAATTCAATGGTCTCCTGCAAAACTTCAAATGGTTGCGTTTCGTGACTGTTCCAGGCAGTAGGCCATTCCTGCATGATCATGATGCCGTAACGGTCGCACAAGTCGTAAAAATCATCGGTCTCAGGCATTCCACAACCCCAGGCCCGCATCATTTGGATGTGCTGCAGTTTAGCGAGCGAGAGAAAACGGTCATAACGCGCTCTTGAAAAATCCATCAGCGGATCCATCGTACACCAGCCGTTCCCTTTTACAAAATGAGGTTTACCGTTGATCACATAGGTCCAGTTGTACTTGTCCGGGTATGGTCCGCCGGGAAGCGGAGCCATTTGAATGGTGCGAATTCCAAAAGTAGTTTCCTTAAAATCGGCAGAAATTCCACTTTTCGGGACAAATGAAACCCTTAACCGGTAAAGATTTTGTTTGCCCATATCATTGGGCCACCAGAGTTGCGGGTCTTTTATTGTAAAGGCAAAATTCAGTGTATCAATAATTTTACTTGAAGAAATGACATATTCAAAAGCGTGTTCCTTACCCTTAAAATTGTCGGGAATAATGGAAACCATTAGCTTCCCGTCTATTTTAGCTGAAACAGATTTCAGGGCAACGCTGAGGTTCATCAGGCCATCCAATTTTTTTGTTGCTATAAAATGGTTCTCAATCGCCACATCGGCCTGATTTTGAATTTTCACGGTTCGCCAGATTCCCAGGGACGGAATCTTTGAATAATGCCATCCATATACACAATTGAAAACAACTGTTGATGTCCAGGTCCTATTATCAGCTCTTCTGGTTTTTTCATAGACCTGAGGTATAGGCTCTATTTTCACAACAAGTACATTTCTACCCTTCAGGATTTTTGAAACATTAAACGAAGGCCCGCCGAACATTCCTTCATGATTGCCCAATTTTAAGCCATTTAGCCAGATGGAGCATTTATTGGCTATCCCATCAAAGATCAGATTTGGAACATTTAATTGATTATTAATGGTAAACTCCTTTTTATACCACCAGGTTTTATAGCTGTATTTTTCTGCAATCGAATCGTTTCTGCCAAAATAGGGATCGGGAATAATCCCCGCTTTCCAAAGTGCGGAATGGACACTGCCCGGAACAATGGCCTTTATTGAATTCTCCCAATCGCCATGAATACGCTGATTATCATCTCCTCCTTCAACAAGTTGCCATTCTCCATCGAGAACAACATCTTTCGGGGAATTCGCATGTTTAAGCTGCCTCTCAGCCAGAATTACTGAAACACAATTTTTATCAAATGGCGCCGGACCAGCTTTAAAACTGGCAGCATCAATTGCGTCTAATGATAGTTTTTGCTGGCCATTAACATTTGTAACGACCAGGCAGGCAAAAGAAAATAATAAAATAAGCCTTTTCATATTTATAAGAAGTAATGAATTATGCGATATAGTTTTCGTAACCGTTTGTAGCACCCGAAGCGATCCGGGACAAAAATTACTTTCTTTGCCTTGCAGCTAATTCAGATAGTTTATCAAATCTTTTTCCACTGGTTGGGATTTCTACATGGAAAACCTCTGAAATTACCCGTGTCCAGCCGTGAATAAAATATACCCACCCATCCACGACGTTAAGGTTTCTCTCTTTTTGTTGTTTTCTTGCCTGGTCAAGGAAGATCAGATCTCCCCTGTAGTTAAAATCCCAAACGAAACCGCTTTCGGGAAATTTTGCAAACTCGCTTATTGGGGAACCCGGTGTATCTTTTCCCATTCCTGTTGCATTTATTACCAGGGAACCTGGCTTTAAACCACTGATAATTTTATCACTTATATCCATGGAAGAGGCATGAACATATTCTACTTTAACTTTTGTATCAAGTTGACTATGAACGTGTTTTATCTCATCCAGTCTTGGGGTACTTCTGTTTGCGATGATTATTTTTGACGGGTGATTTTCACCATGCTCTTTTTTCATCAAATACCATGATACCGCGATGGCGGATCCGCCTGCGCCAAGAATAAAAACCTCTGCGCCGGAATTTTTCCAATAATTTTCCGGAATAAATGCTTCCAGGGAGAGTCCGCTTGTAATTGGATCTTTGGCATGGCCGACAAGCTTGCCATCATGTTTGGAAATACTGCTAATTTCACCCATCAGACCGGCATATTCATCCAACTCCTCAAATTGGTCCCTGCAAGCTTTCAGAAGGTCTATTTTGTGTGTTGTCACCAGCGCTCCCAGCGAAAGTGGGTCGTTCTTGATAAATGTTACAGCTTCACGGTACTTTTCGGGTTCGTCATGAAGTTTTAAATCAATACCTTTTATCTCGCATGGCCCCAGACCGAGGGATTCCGCCCATGCGGGGAATACTGACATTATTGATGATTTCGAGGTAGTTACACCAATAAAATACATTGTTGGTTTTGACGCTTTTCTGTACATCTTTTTGCTCTTTACTTTTTCATATTTGTAATCCTGTAATAACAGGATTACAAATATAAAAACTAAATTTCTATTTACAAACAATTATTTTGTTTGGACAACTAATCTTAATATTCGGCTAACCTATTAATTGAGAGACTAATTCCCTTTAATAAGTCCTCCATCAACGGCTAGAGACTGTCCCGTAATGTAGCTCGCCCTTTCACTTACCAAAAATGCTGCCGCTGCCGCAAATTCTCGGGTTTCAGCAAAACGTTTCATGGGTATCTCATCCTTCATCCGGTAAACTGTGGGATCTTTTTCGGCAAGATAGATTATCCGGTTGGTATTGGTGTAACCGGGCATCAGGTTGTTTACCGTTATGTTGTAATGGGCCACTTCGTTTGACAGGCTTTTTACCAAACCCATCACACTGGTTCGCACTGCATTGGAAGAGATAAGGTTATTGGCAGGTTGCTTCACTGCGACCGAGGTCATAGCCAAAATACGGCCTGCCCGCTTTTGTTTCATAGCTGGTAAAACCTGTTTGATGATATCTACGACACTAATAAACAATAAATCGTAGAAACGTCGCCAGTCATCCAAATCAAACTGCTCAAAAGGCCCTGCTGCCGGTCCGCCGGAGTTTGTGACCAAAATTTCAATATCGCCAAAGGTTTTAACACAATGTTCGATCAATTGCTTACGATGGGCTTCGTTGGTAAGTTCACAAAAAAAGGAGGTAACCCTACCAGGTGCAAAAGCCTGAATTTCGGCCAATGTTTCATCCAGTGATTTCTGGTCATTACCGCAAATAACAACCCTGGCCCCTTCAGTGGCCAATTCAATGGCAACGGCTTTGCCCAAACCCATGCTTGAAGCCAATACCAATGCGACTTTATTTTGTATTCCTAAATCCATTTTTTTATTTTCTTAAGTAGTTATCCGAACTGTTGATCCAGTCTTGTCGTGGTGGGGCGAATGTATCGGTTTCCACGACGTTGCCAATCATTAAAGCCCTATGCGGACGGTTTGCCGCGATAACAATTGTATCTCCCGGCAATAAGTCGATATATTTATTCTCATCGTTATCAAACCAAAAACGGAGGGTGCCTTCATAAACCTCGGTTATCTGTTCATTGTCATGCAGATGCCACGGAACTGCGAAACCATCGGTAAATTCCATTTTGGCGATCATTAACCTTTCCCCGTAAATGAATTTACGTTTCATTTGCGGATTCACCTGTTCTTCAGGAACATTATTCCAATTTAGCTTTTCCATAAAAATGATTGTTTAAATATTAACATTTACCGGTATTAACCAATTTCTTTTGTCCTCGATCCGTCCTGATCGTAGGCCATTTATTTCATCATACAGCATGTTGCTGATTTTACGGTCTTCGACTTTCGGTAAAACCATCAGCAAATTGTCGTGCGTAATTTCGGAAATATGCGAAATTACGGCTGCCGTTCCCGTACCAAATGCCTCTTTAAGATCGCCCTTTTTGAAAGCTTCAATAATCTCGTCAATAAAGATGTCCCTCACTTCTACCTTGAAATGTTTCTCTTCCAGGATATCAAGACAATAATTCCGGGTGGTGCCTTTTAGAACTGCCCCTGTGAGTCTGGGTGTTACAACTGTATCGCCGATGACAAAAAATAGGTTCATCATGCCAGCTTCCTGTATTTTAATGAATTCAGGACTTTCGAGCCAAATAATTTGGTCATATCCCTTTTTCTTCGCCAGCTCACTTGCAAATAACGAACCCGCATAATTACCGCCCGTTTTGGTCTCACCGGTACCTCCGGGTACGGCCCTGATCAGTTTTTGTTCGGTGACTACTTTTACCGGCTTGGAGAAATAGGGTTGTCCGGGGCCGGTATAAATGTAAAATGTATAGGTGTCGGATGGCGTAACCGCAAGGGAGCTCTCGGTTGCGAACATTGTTGGGCGAACATACAATGCACTGCCTTCGGCCTTGGGTATCCAATTTTTATCAATGGCAACGATTGCATTCAACGCTTTGAAAAAAATATCATAGGGTATCTTAGGCATGCACATCCTTTCGGCCGAATGGTTAAAACGCTCAATATTCAGATCGGGACGCAGAAATCTGGGAATGCCATCTTTCCCCATGGTCACCTTCATTCCTTCAAAGATGCATTGACAATATTGCAGCGCTTTGGATTGCGGGTCCAGTACAAAACCCTGATAAGGTATAATCCGAAAATTCTTCCATTGCCCTTCGGCATAGTCCATAACGAACATATGATCGGAGGTAAATTTCCCGAAAGGGATGTTATCAAAGTCTATCTGTTTGAGTTTGGAATTTTCCGTTTTCGTAATTTTGATTTCCATATTTTCCATATTTTATTCATTTTTTTCGTTGAGCAAAACACTATGAAAAATGCCATAGCTGAAATAAACTGCAAAGCCTATGACAAGCCAGGCTATCAATCGTAGCCAGGTATCAAACGGGAGCGAAAACATTTGAATCAGGCAAATGAGTGCGCCCAGGGCCGGAATCAGCGGCACCCATGGCGTGCGGAAAGGACGGGGCAGATCCGGCCTCTTTTGGCGAAGGACGATGATCCCGATACAGACAATAACGAATACCATGAGTGTACATATTGAAACCATCTCTCCCAATACATTGATTGGAAAAATACCTGCAAGGACTATGGCAGCAATACCTGTCAAAATAGTGCCAATATAGGGCGTTTTAAATCGTTTGTGCATTTTTGCAAAGACCGTTGGCAAAAGTCCGTCTTTTGACATGGAGAAGAATATGCGGGGAAGGCCCAGGATCATGACAAGAATGATTGACGTAAGACCCGCAATTGCCGCAATTTTGATGATTGGACGAAACCAAAACATGCCTTGCCCCATGGCATTGACCCCAACCGCTATTGGGTCGGCAACGTTGAGTAAGTTGTAGCTTACAAGTCCGGTTAATACGATGGCCATCAAAATATAGAGGATCGTAGAGATACCAAGAGAAACCAGACTTGCCCATGGAATATCGCGTTGTGGATTTTTTGCCTCCTGGGCCGTTGTCGAAACTGCGTCGAACCCAATATAGGCAATGATAACAACTGCCGCCCCCCTCAATATTCCGCTAATGCCATAGTGTCCCCATTCGCCGCTATTTTCGGGTATAAAAGGATGCCAATTGCTCGCATGGACAAATGAAAAGCCGATACCAACAAACAAAATAATGGCAGATACTTTGATGAGCACCATTAAACCATTAAAGTTTGCAGATTCAGAGATGCCAATCACAAGTAATATTGTCAAAACAGCAACGATAAACATCGCCGGTAGGTTCATCGTAGCTGTGACGCTTTGCAATGAGTGTATATCGATACCTGACAGGGTCTCTTTGGACAATCCGGAAAGCGCTTGCCATCCCATATTTGGAATATTATACAAAACTGTGCCTGTTGCCGCAGTAAATTTGGCAGGAATAAAAATCCCGCAATCTTTTAAGAAGCTGATTACATAGCCTGACCATCCTACGGCAACAGTTGCTGCGGAAAAAAGGTATTCGGCAACCAAATTCCATCCGATAATCCAGGCGAACAACTCGCCAAAAGTTGCATAACCATAGGTATACGCGCTCCCGTCGACCGGAATCATCGAGGCAAACTCGGCATAGCAAAGCGCGACCAAAGCACAGGCAAGTCCGGAAATCAGAAATGAAATCACAATGGCTGGTCCGGCATACATGGCTGCAATCTGCCCCGTTAGCACAAAAATTCCTGCCCCGATGATCGCACCGATTCCTATGTTGGTTAAATTCAGCCTGTTTAACGTTCGCTTAAAGCCGGAGCCCCTGGCCGGAGCCTCGTTAAGAATTCTTGACAGGGATTTTGTGGAGAACATTGAGTTCTTCATAAGTAGTAGCGTTGGTTATTTTGGAAATTTTTTATTTAATAATATTGGTATAAGCGCTTAAGCCGCCCATTTTTAATGATTGATTTACAGTTATTTATATATTATAGCAAACGATTTATAAGGGTCTATTAGCAAATCATCTCTGTTTT
>Ga0265297_10003776_pt1 | contig 26460 bp, 29 predicted proteins | sample Munlanlwell13791_FD_192502 | JGI IMG/M metagenome (GOLD analysis project Ga0265297, IMG submission 192502) | Leachate microbial communities from a municipal landfill in Southern Ontario, Canada - Leachate well 137-91 | ecosystem: Engineered > Solid waste > Landfill > Unclassified | place...
AAAATCGGCGGAATAATCAGCGCTGTCAAGGCGGCCGGCGATTGGCAGGCGTTAGTTGTTGACGACGGGTCAGCCGATCAGACGGCGGCGATCGCTGAAACGGCCGGCGCCATTGTTTTGCGGCATCGGCTTAATCGCGGACAAGGAGCTGCGCTTAAGACCGGAATCGATTACGCCAGCCGCTTTAATTTTGAGACGGCGGTTTTTTTTGATGCTGACGGCCAGATGAATCCGGCGGAGATTGGGCGGTTGATCGACAAGCTGGATCAGGGTTATGATGTCGTACTGGGCTCCAGGAATCTGGGCCGGGCGATAACAATGCCGCCATTGAGAAAAATCATCAAGAGATTGGCTTTGTTATTCACTCGTTTGGCTACCGGTTTGAAAATTACCGATACCCACATCGGTTTTCAGGCCTGGCGAGTCAGCGCCTTGGAGAAGATCCGCTTGGATCAGGATCGCATGGCCCATGCCAGCCAAATCTTGTCAGAAATTGCCAGATTGAAATTAAACTACGCTGAAGTTCCGGTGACAATCACTTATACCGATTATTCTTTGAAGAAAGGCCAGAGCGGTTGGAATATTTGGGGCATTCTGTGGGATCTTTTAATCAAGTAATTTTTGAATTTTTTATTTTGTAAATATTTTTTAATGTTCTAACGCCAAAGCTTATGCTGATACAGATTATTTTATTAGCGATCATTGCGGTCATCGTCTGGCGGCTGGCCGATAAGCTGAAGACCAAAGAATTGTCTGTCAAGCAATTCTCCGGCTGGCTGGCGATTTGGCTGGCGGCGGCCATAGTGGTGATCTGGCCCGGCTTGACTGTTTGGATCGCCAATTCAGTCGGCGTCGGCCGCGGCTCTGATTTGATTTTTTATTTGGCCATTATTTTTTTGTTTTACCTGATGTTTCGCTTGCTGTTGCGGATTGAAAAAATGGAAAAAAACCTGACTCAAGTAGTCAGGGCTGAGGCCTTAAAAGAACACGATCGGCATGAATAATCGGAAAAGGGTCGCTATCGCCATCATCACTTATAATTCGGCCGATAAGCTGCCGGATTGCTTAGCGAGTATTGCCCGGCAGGATTATCCTGCCGAGTTGGTTGATTTGATCATTGTTGATAATAATTCGACTGATAATAGTTTGGAACTGGCGATTAAGTCGCCCATTAGCGCCAGGATTATCAGAAACTCCATTAATTCCGGTTTCGCCGCCGCCAATAATCAGGCCTATGAATTGGCTCGGGAATTGAAAGATGATTATTTGGCGCTATTGAATGATGATACGATCGTGGATCCGGCCTGGCTGAGCCGATTAATCGATTTGGCTGAAAGCGATGCCAAGATCGCCGCCGTGCAAGCTAAATTATTATTGTGGCCGGAGCAGGATTTGATCAATAGCTACGGCAACGCGCTGACGTTTCTTGGTTTCGGCTATTGCAATGATTATCGCCAAAAAGATAAAGCCGGCGAACCCTTCGAAGTCCCTTACCCGTCGGGCGGGGCGGCGGTTATCAAGCTTTCGGCTTTGGCGGAAATCGGCTTATTCGACGCCGAGTTGTTCATGTATCACGAAGATGTCGATCTTGGTTGGCGGCTGCGGTTGTCGGGTTATAAAGTGATGTTGGAACCGCGCGCCGTAGTTTATCACAAATATAGCTTTGCCAAGGCCGCTTACAAATATTATTACATGGAACGCAATCGCCTGGCGGTGGTGTTGAAAAATTTCCGTTGGCCGACTTTGCTGTTGCTCTGCCCGGCTTTTAAGCTGATGGAATTAGGTTTATGTTTTTATGCCGTTAAGAACGGCTGGTGGCGGGAAAAATTGCGCGGTTATTTTTGGGTGATAAAGAATTGGCGGCATTTGGCCGTCGAGCGCCGGAAAATCCAAAAATTAAGGCGAGTCGGCGATCGCGAGATTTTGTCGCTTTTTTCCGCGGCCATCAAGTTCCAAGACGTGGACAATCAGATATTGATCAAGTTAGTCAATCCGTTGATGTCAGGTTATTTTTGGCTGATTAAAAGAATAATTTTTTGGTAAGTCGGGTCTTGATTTTTTACTATAAATATAGTACTATTCAGGGACTTTTAGGGCCTATGGTTCAGTGGTAGAACACGGCATTCGCATTGCTGAGACGGCGGTTCGATTCCGCCTAGGTCCACCACTTCGCCCCTCGATTACAAGGGGCTTCGCGGTGCAAGCACTGGTGCATGTTAATTAATTGACTACATATATATTAGGTTAGAAGAAGTGGCGGAGTGGGGCTAATATTATGCATTACGTATATATTTTACAAAGCAGGAAAGATAATAGTCGTTATATTGGCGTAACCGCTGATCTTAAAAGAAGAATTCAGGAGCATAATACTGGTAATTCACGATATTCAAGCACAAAAATGCCGTTCGAGCTGATATGGTATTCAGCATTTATTGAAAAAACGAAAGCATATGAATTTGAGAAATATCTTAAATCCAGTTCCGGTTATGCTTTTACAAAAAAACATTTAATTTAATCCGGACGATTAGCTCATCCGCCGGCTGGCGGAGGTTACCTGCCCGCAATGCTACGCATAGCGTTGCAGGCGGGGAGCGTTCATAAGGACGATTAGCTCAGTTGGTTAGAGCGTTCGATTCACATTCGAAAGGTCACTGGTTCGAGCCCAGTATCGTCCACCGTTAATTCGATTTTATTTATGCTTTTTTATTCTTTGGCTGCGGCTTTGGTCGTTGGACTGGTCTCCTTCGTCGGCGCTCTCAGTTTAGTTATTAGCGGCGACAAGCTCAATAGATTCTTGATTTATCTGGTGGCATTCTCCGCTGGTTCGTTGATCGGCGCGGCTTTTTTCCATTTATTGCCGGAAGTGTTGGAAGCGTCGGAGAGTTCGCTTCAGGTTTTTGTTTCCACTTTGGCCGGCTTTTCGGTGTTTTTTGTTTTGGAACGGGTGTTGCGCTGGCATCATTGCCACAGCGGGTCTTGCGAAACCCACCAGCACCTGGGTTGGATGAATCTGATCGGCGACGGTTTCCATAATTTAATTGATGGTATGGTTATTTTTGCCGCCTTTGCCGGCGGTCCGGTTTTGGGAGTACCCGTCACTTTGTCGATCATCCTTCATGAGGTGCCGCAGGAATTAGGGGATTTCGGAGTTTTGATCTATTCCGGCTTTACCAAGCGGCGCGCCTTGGTCTATAATTTTTTGTCGGCAGCCGCGGCCTTGCTCGGCGTTTTGCTGGCTTATTTTTTGTATTCGTATAATGAGCCGATGTCGGCTTTTCTTTTGCCTTTCGCTGCCGGCGGGTTCATTTATATCGCTGCCTCGGACTTGATTCCGGAAATCCATAAGGATGAAAAATTATCTCGGGCGATCTGGTCTTATCTGTTGTTTATCGCCGCTTTGGTTTTTATGTATTTTATAAAAGTGCTGTTCGAATAACTCATTTTATGAAAAAAATATTTTTATTTTTATTTTTAGCCGTTGCTTTAATCCTGCCGGTTATCGCTGTCGCTGAAGCTTCCACGATCGATTCTGAACAGAACATTTATTATTATTCCGCCACTTGCTCGCATTGCCGTAAGGTTGAGGAATTTTTTGAGCAATATGATATAACGGAAAAATTCAGCATCATCAGTAAAGAGGTGTCGCAGAACCCGGCCAACGCTAAAGAGTTTTATGATTTTTGCGTTTCTAAAGATATCCAGCCGGAAGAAATGGGCGTGCCCTATCTTCATTTCGAAGGCCAATGCTATTCCGGCGATGTTGATATTATTAACTTCTTTAAAGCTAAGTTGGATCTGACCGGAAGTAATCAGCCGGTGCCGGAAAAAAATTCTAACAATCAATCTAGCCAGTTAACGGTTCTGGCTGTAGTGGCCGCCGCTTTGGCCGATTCCATAAATCCCTGCGCTTTTTCAGTGATTATTTTTTTGATGCTGTCGCTTTTGGCTATCGGCAATAAGAAACGGGCGCTTAAAGTCGGCCTAATTTATATTCTGACAGTTTATGCCGTTTATTTGCTAGCCGGACTGGGCTTATTGGCGGCTTTGCAGCAGTTTGCCGCAATCAGTAAATATATTATGTACGTGGCAGCCGGTCTGGCAATTATCGCCGGCTTGATCAATGTTAAGGATTTTTTCTGGTATGGCCGGGGCTTTACGCTGGCTATTCCGGAAAGCAAGAAACCGGTCATAGAAAAGTATATCAAGTACGGCTCGATGCCGGCGGCGGTTGTTTTGGGCTTTTTGGTCGCTTTGTTCGAGTTGCCCTGCACCGGCGGATTTTATTTGGCGATTCTGGCTCTCTTAGCGTCGCAGACAACCTTTGGCAATGGTTTGGCCTATTTGGTTTTTTATAACATGATTTTTGTTTTGCCGCTGGTGGTCATTTTGCTAATCGTTTACCGGGGCGTCGATCCTAAGAAATTAGAACAGCTGCGGACCGCCAAACGCAAATGGTCGCGACTGATAATGGGGCTGGTTTTGATCGCCCTCGGGTTAAGCTTAATATTCTTATTTTAAAATTTTTAATTTTATAATTTTTAAATAATACTCTAATGATTAAATTTTTTAAACATTAGAAAATTAATGAATTATTTAAAAACTAAAAATTACAAAATTAAAAATTTATACCCCTTATGTCTTTTTTAGATAAAATTTTAACAGCTAAGGGCAATACGCTTTATTATCCCGGCTGTCTGACAAAATTCGTGGCCAAGGATATCCTGGAGAATTATAAAAAGCTGCTCGAAAAATGCGGCGAGGACTTTATAATTCTAGAAGACAAGGAAGTTTGCTGCGGCAGCCCGGTTTTAAATGCCGGCTTTCCCGAGGACTTCAAAAATTTGGCAGAAAAAAACTTGCAAGTGTTTAAAGAATACAATGTCAAGAAAATCGTTACCGGCTGTCCGGCTTGCTTCGACATGCTGAATAACAAATATCGGGAAATTCTGGGCGATAAATGGGACATCGAAGTTGAGCATATCACGATTTATTTGTTGAGTCAGATTAAGGAAGGAAAATTGAAATTAAAGGAGCAGAAGATAAAAGCCGCTTATCACGACCCGTGCCATCTCGGCCGTTACGGCGGCATTTACGAGGAGCCGCGGGAAATTCTGGAATCAATCGGCGTTGATTTGCGAGAGATGGTTTTGAACCGGGAATTCGCTTTTTGCTGCGGCGGCGGGGGAGGGGTGCAATCCAATAATCGGGAGTTGGCGGAAAAAATTGCGGCCGAACGCGTTTCGCAAGCAATTGATACTAAGGCCGAATATTTGATCACTCCCTGTCCGATGTGCGCTTATAATCTTCGGAACGGTGCTGGAGAAAAAATCAAAGTCGTGGAATTTTCCGAGGCGCTGTTGGGGAAGTTTTAATAGCCAATTAATTTACTCTGGTGTCATTCCGACCGAAATCTGGTATCCGCCAGCTGGCGGACGGATGCAGTGGAGGAATCCCTTGAATTTATTTTTTGCATATTTAAAGAGATCTCTCCACTTCGCCATGGTTACACGGCTACGGTCGAGATGACAATGAATATGAATAAATCATTTGTTTACAATTATCTTAAGAGGCGCGATGCGGCCTTAGCCCGAGAACGGCAGGAAGTCCTGGCCGCTGAAATTTTTGAAATCAAGAAGAGTTCGATGGCGAATCTGCCGGAATTAATCAAGGCCGTTAAATTCAATCTGGAAAAAAACGGCGCTGAAGTTCATGTAGTCAAAGATAAGGTGGCAGCGGTGGAAAAAATCAAAGAGATAGTCCAAAATGCGGAAGTCATCGCTAAATCAAAATCAAATTTTTTGGACGGTTTGGCAGTCAAGGATTTTTTGGGCGAGCGGTTAGTCGAAACCGATTTAGGCGCTTATATCGTTTCGCAGATCGGCGGCGACAGCGATCATCCGGTTTTGCCGGCGATTGATTTGTCGGCCGGAGAGATCGCGGCTAAGTTCCAAAAGAAAAACGGCCGGACGTATCCCGAGGAGCCAAAGGCATTAGTTGATGTTTTAAAAAAGGAAATTAAGGAAAAAATCCTAATTGCGGAGGTGGGGCTGACCGGAGCCAATGCCGTAACGGCTGACGGCCAGATTATGTTGTTGGAGAATGAGGGCAATATCAGCTTAATTACGCGGCTGCCGGAAACGCATATTGCCGTTTGCGGCATCGAAAAAATAGTCGATTCGGCGTCAGCGGCGTTAAAAGTCGCTCAGGCCGCCGCCGTCTGGGGTACCGGCCAGAGTTGGCCGTCTTATGTCAGTTTCATCGGCGGACCGTCAAAGACGGCCGATGTCGAGAATGTGCTTGTTCAAGGCGTCCAGGGCGCGCAGCGGCTGGTTTTGATTCTGGTTGAGGGCGAGGTGCTGGCTAAAATTGGCACGGAGCTGGAAAGCATGCTATACTGTATACATTGCGGGGCCTGCTACGACCTCTGTCCGAGCTGGAATTGCAGCGGTGAAATGCCTAAAGTAAGGAGCGAGAAAACCATTTTTAATTGCACTTTGTGCCAGAATTGCACGTTTAATTGCCCAGCCAAAATCAATTGGCAGAATATTGTCAGAATCAGGCGCGATTATTTAACTAAAGCGGGCAAAAATACTGTGCAAAATCTTAAAATGGCGGAAAATATCAGGCAATTCGGCAACCCTTTCGGTGAAATCGGCCCGGAGCCGCCGGCGGAATTATTCTGTTGTTGATAATTTAATCGCAAATATATGGGAAAAATTTTACGGTTTTTTTCTCTGATCGGAGAAAAGATAATCTTTGTCGGCAGCCGAGCCAAGACATTGTTTCAAAAAATCAAAGATTGGGTTTTCAGGCGTCAGGCCGAGGAGGCCAGACGGGCTCAATTGATTAAGATAATCATCCGAGTGGTGATTGTCCTTTTGGCTGTTGCCGTCGTAATTTTAATTATTTGGTATTTGGTTGCCAAATTCTGGCTCAAACCGGCGGCGAGCGGCGCTGAGGCCGCTCCGATTGCCGAGGCCAAAGTTTATGTGGTTTCGGTCAGGGCTTGCGGCGACCAGTGCTGGGATACGGGCTTGTTCATTGATGCTTTGGTCGGCCAGGGCATAAAAATAGTCGATCAAAAAAATTATTCCATCGGCGGCTGGTGGCCGTTCAACCAGGGCGACAAGCTGGCCGAAGAGTTCCAGATTTCCAAATTGCCGACTATCATCGTTGAATTCACCGGCCAAAATCAGCCGGATATTAATAATTTTTTCAGCCCGACTTTGGGCAGCGTGATTAACGGCAAATTCGTTTTGACGAAAATCTTAGCGCCTTATTACGATTCGACGGAGAAAAAAATCAAGGGTTCGATCAAGGTCACTTATTTAACCGATCAATCCTGCGCTGAGTGCTATGATGTCAAGAAGCATGAGACAGCCCTGAAGAATCTCGGCGTGATGACTGATGACAGCGAGACAATCGACATTTCTTCGGCGGCCGGACAGGCGCTTATCAATCAATACAAAATCACTAAAGTGCCGACTGTCCTGGTATCCGGCGAAGTGTCGGAGTATGCCGTTTTGACCCAGGCCTGGGGCGATGTCGGCATTATTGCCACCGATGGCACTTATATTTTTACCGATCTTGATTTGATGGGCGATTCTTACAAGAATCTGACGACCGGCAAAGTCATCAAAGCGGTGGCGCCGCCAGTTACGGCTGAGTAATTCATAGTAGTTCATTTAGCATAAAAATCCCGCTCGTCTGAGCGGGATTTTTTAGATTATGTTTTGCTTGATCCAGAGCTTAAAATTGCCTCGATGCCGTTAAAGATGCAGCAGGCACTCGCAGGGTTTTTTCTTCAGAATCACTTTTTGTTCTCTTACGGTATTGATGAAGGCGCGCTGGCTGCCTGAGCCGGTGGCAAATTTTTTATCAAGCGGCGTGGAATGCCGGTAACCGCGGCGATAAAATTCTTTTACCAGCGCTTCATGACGCCGATAAAGAGCTTTTTGTTTGCCAACCCAGCGCAAGGTTTCCGGGTGACGCGAATATCCTCCCCGGCCTTTATGCACAGTTAAAATATTCCAAAGCCCATGAAGCTCTCGGTGCTCGGCGAGCAAATGTTTTCGGCACAAATGACTTGGATGGATATCCCAGACGCGCATAAATTTATTTGCTAGAAGCTGAATTATTTTTATAATTTACCAATTTCTTTCAAATCCTTGTCTGGCAGGTAGAGGATGATGAGGCCGGCGATAATCCCAATCAGCGCCGTCCAAGCATGGCTGCCGCCGAAAAGCCACTGGTCGATTCCGTCCAAAACATACCAGATCCCTCGCCAGATCAGCACGAGGCCGATGACGATTGAGATGTTTTTTGCAAGATATTGCAATGTCAGTTTGTGTTTAGGCATAATTTTTTTTAAAAAATGATTATTTCGCCTAACGTTTCGGCATAACCGAAGTTGCGTTAGCAATTTGAGTGTAGCACAGCGGAACCGGTTATGCCGTGTTGTGCGATGTGATAATAATTTTTTTATTCCTTATTGTAAAATTCAATTAGGGTAAATTTATTTTTTGTTTTTAATGAAGAATTTTAAGTCCCTTTCGGTTTTTTCTGTTAGGGCATATTCATTCAGCCGATCAAGATTTACCCAGTCAAAATCTTCACCTTCATTTAAAACAAATTCAGATTTATTTTTTTCATTCAATGTGTAAAACACAAATCGGTGGGTTTGAAATTCTTCATTAAAATAGTCGTAAAGAGTGATGACTTCCTCTATTTTAAATTTAATCCCAATCTCTTCATTTATTTCTCTAACAAAACAATCAACTGGGGTTTCCACACCTTCGTTCAATCCTCCAAAAAATGCCCAGGAATTGGGATTAAATTTAGTATTTGAATCACGCTTATGCAACAAAACAGAATTATTTTTGGGATTATATAAAAATCCGCCAGCCCAGAATTTTTCCATAAAAAAATAAATTTGCCCTAATTGAATCGGTTTTGGCGATATCCGCCCGCTGCGGATTTCGCTAAAATCGCGTTATGAGATTTATTTTATTTTTTTTATCCCTTGGGCAATGTTGTGGGAATATTGTTTACCTTTTGAAAAATCCTTCTAGCATCGCCCTCATCAATAGAATATGATTTTGCAATAACACCGTAGGCTTTTTCAAGTGTTGCCATATAATCCTCTTCGCCGCCATCTTCACTAAAAGCCGGAGAATTTTCATTTGTCCAAGCGGCTAAGCAGTGATAGATTTCGAGTTCTCTCATGGAAATGATTCCATCATCGATAGCTTTTTTAGTCCCAGGTTCATAAAGATATGAACGTTGGGCAAATTCAGCTATGCCTGGAACTGGAGGATTTTCATTTTGTTTCGGGATTTTCTCAAAGCTGCTCATAGATTGGGGAGTAAAAAATAAAATATTTTATATAAGTAGTTTCTATGTGAAGCAATTGTATATTATAATGTAAATCAAGAGCAGGGGGCAAATGAATAAGATATTGGGCTATTATCTCGTTTTTCTTGAGTTTATTATATCAAATAGGGGTTATAAAAGCTAATTATTGTATTGATAAAGAATCGAAAGCAAGTTAAAAATTTTGTTGCATTTTTTGTTAAAAAATGGTATAGTTTTTTTATGAAACTATACATCGTGGCGACGCCGCTGGGCAATTTAAGCGATATTACTTTGCGGGCCTTGGAGGTTCTGAAGTCCGTGCCCTTAATCGCCTGCGAAGACACGCGGGTTTCTTTGAAATTATTGCAGGCCTATGGAATCAAGACCAAGACGGTCTCTTATCATCAGCATTCAACGGCCGGTAAATCCGCTTGGCTGCTGGCTAAATTGGCTGAAGTCGGGGAGTTGGCTTTAATCACTGATGCCGGAACGCCGGGTATTTCCGATCCCGGCAATTTGCTGATAGCGGAGGCGGTTAAGAAATTCGGCGATCAACTGGAAGTCATTGCTATTCCCGGCGCCTCAGCGATTATTGCCGCTTTGTCGATTTCCGGCTTGCCGACCGACCAGTTCCTGTTTTTGGGGTTCTTGCCGCATAAGAAGGGCCGGGAGACGCTTTTCAAACGTATCCAAGACAGTGAAGAAACAGCGGTTTTTTATGAATCAACTCACCGCATTATTAAAACTTTGGAAAAATTGGCCGAGTTGATTGCCGCTCCGCGACAGTTAGTAATTTGTCGCGAACTGACAAAAAAATTCGAAACGGTTTATCGCGGTAACGCTCCGGCGGTCTTGGCTGACGTTAAGGCCGGCGTGACTAAAGGCGAATTTGTCGTAGTAGTGGAGGGGAAAAATTAAAAATTTAAAAATTAAAAATTAGCTTTAGTATGAAGTTTTATATCACGACTCCAATTTATTATGCCAATGCCGAACCCCATATCGGCTCGGCTTATCCGACTTTGGCGGCTGACGTACTCGCCCGATTCCATCGTCTGCGCGGCGATGAGACCTGGTTTTTGACCGGCTTGGATGAGCATGGAGCCAAGGTGGCGGATACGGCCGCGGCCGCCGGTTTGGCGCCTCAGGAATTCTGCGATCGGATCGCGGCCAAGTTCCAATTCGCTTGGGACGAGCTTGATATTTCCAATGATGATTTCATCCGGACGACTTCCGAGAAGCATAAAGCCGGGGTTAAAAAGTTATTACTCAAGTTAAAAGATGTCGACGCAATTTATGAGGGTAAATATGAGGGTTTATATTGTAAGGGTTGTGAGGCCTTTGTGACGGAAAAGGAATTGGCCGGCGGCGAGTGTCCGATCCACAAGACCAAGCCGGAATTGATCGAAGAAAAGAATTATTTTTTCAATTTGAAAAAATATCTGCCTCAGTTGGAGCAGCTGATTGATCGCGATGAAATCAAGATCTTGCCGGCCAGCAAAAAAAATGAGGTCCTCGGCTTGTTCAAGCAGGAACTCAGCGATTTTTCCATTTCCCGTTCTTCGCTCAAGTGGGGCATCGCCATTCCTTGGGACGAAAATCAAGTGGCTTATGTTTGGGCCGACGCGCTGTCCAATTATATCACTGCCCTGGGCTATGGCTCTGATGATCAAAGCCGTTTCGATAAATTTTGGCCGGCTGACGTTCATATCGTCGGCAAGGATATCATCAAATTCCATTGCATTTTTTGGCCGGCCATGCTGTTGGCTGCCGGCTTGCCGTTGCCGAAATGCGTTTACGCTCACGGCTTTTTTACGGTTGACGGACAAAAGATGGGCAAGTCATTGGGCAATGTCATTGATCCCTTCAATCTGACCAAGGAATTCGGCGTTGATGCGACTCGGTATCTGTTATTGAACCAATTTCCTTTCGGCCAAGACGGCGATATCAAGGCCTCGCAATTTGTCATCCAATATAATTCCGATTTGGCCAATGGCATTGGAAATTTCGCCAGCCGCGTGGCGACGATGGCGGAAAAATATTTTGCCGGCGCCGTGCCGGCTCGATCGAGCGAGCTTAAATCGTCGGTGGAGGAAATTTGGCGCGAGTATGAGCAGGCCCTGCTTGATTTGCGTGTTGATGGCGCGCTTCTGGCTGTCAGAAAATTGAATGAGCTCGGCGACGGCTATGTCGAGCAGAACAAACCCTGGGAGCTGGCTAAAACCGATCCTGTCCGGCTGGCCGAAGTCATTTATAATCTGCTGGAGGTTTTGCGCCATTTGTCGCTGATGCTGTGGCCGATCATGCCTTCGACCGCCGAGAAAATATTTTCCGCCCTGGGCCAAGCCGATTTTCAGTCGCAGAAAATCGAGGCGCTGCAGGTTTGGGCCTTGTTAGAGCCGGGTGCTAAGATTAATAAGGCCGGAATATTATTCCCTCGGATCCAATAATCGATTCTTATGTCTTTTACCTTAGTCGACATCATCTTGATTATTATTTTTTTCGGCTTCGTTTTCAGCGGTTTTGCCATGGGAATGATCCGATCGATCGGCGCGATCGCCGGTTTGGCGGCCGGCACTTGGGTGGCCGGGCATTATTTCGTGGCGCCGGCCGATTGGCTGACGCCGATTATCGGCGGCAACGGCTCGTTGGCCAAAATCATCTCTTTCTTTGTTATTTTTTTATTAGTCGATCGTTTGACGGTTTTTATTTTCAAAATCATCAATCGTGGTTTCCGTTTGTTGTCAATTTTGCCGTTTTTAAAAACTCTTAATCGTCTCGGCGGGGTGATTTTGGGGGCAGTCGAGGGGATTTTGGCTTTGGGCCTGGTTATTTATATCATTGCTAAATTTTTTCCGGCGGCCGGCTTAGTCACTGATCATTTTGATAATTCCCAAGCCGCTCATTTTTTCGTGTCGATGGCTCAGTGGCTGATCGCCCTGTTGCCCGGCGCTTTTGGCAATATTAAATCGATTTTTTGATTATGCTGGTCGATTCTCATTGCCACGTTAATTTTATTTCTTTTAAAGCCGATGCCGACGCGGTCATCGCTGATTTTTTGCGTGATAATTACGCCCTGATCATTGTCGGTTCGCAGGCCAGCACTTCTCGCCGAGCTGTCGAGTATGCCGATAAATATAAGACCGGAGTTTACGCGGCCGTCGGCCTCCATCCGATTGATCTGATCGAACCGGTTGCGGATACGGTGATGATGGACGGCCGGCCCTATACTTTCAAAAATCGGCAAGAGGATTATGACCGCGCCAAGTATCAGGAATTAGCTCGCTCTTCTTCCAAAGTCAAAGCGATCGGCGAAGTCGGTTTGGATTATTATTATTTTGACAAGTATCCGCCGGAAAAGATTAGTGAGTTCAAGGCCAAGCAAGCGGCGGTTTTGCGCGACTTCATTTCTCTGGCGGAGGAGCTGGCTTTGCCGCTGATTTTGCATACTCGCGGCGCCAAAAACGACCCGACCGGCGCTTATGATGATTTGCTATTGATTCTTAAGGAGGAAATCGCTCAAGGCCGGAAGATTAGGGGAGTAGTCCATTGCTTCGGCGGCCAGGCTGCGCAGGCGCGCGAGTTTTTGTCGCTGGGGTTGCTCTTGGGCTTTACCGGCATCGTCACTTTTCGTAAAAAATCGGAAGAGTTGCAGGTGATCGCCAGAGAGACGCCTTTGGAAAGAATCCTAATAGAGACGGATGCGCCGTTTTTGGCGCCGGAGCCGCATCGTAGCGAACGGAATGTTCCGGCTTATGTCGAATTTGTGGCGCGCAAAATCGCTGAGTTGAAGGGCCTGGGTTTTGAAGAAGTGGCGGCGGCGACCACAGAGAACGCTAAAGATTTATTCCGCATATGATACTTTGGCTCTTAGCCCTATTATGGCTGTTATTTTCTTGGCGGTCGGCCAATAGGATTTTGGCTCGCAGTTTAGCTTTGGATAAAATGACCGTCAGCTTATTGGCTGTCTTTCTGCCGATTTTTATTCTGGGCCCGTTAGCCAATATTTTTACCGCTTGGTTCCAGTTGAATAATTGGACGATCTGTTTGTCATTATTCCTTAGTTGGGCTGGGCTGTTTATTGTTGATAAATTTCTTTTGGCCAAAGAACCGCCTGTTAGCGCTGAAATAGAGATTGAACGGCCCGGCCCATTTGTTTTTTCTAATTGGCTTTATTTGATTTTCGGCTTAGCGGCGGCGGGCGGGTTTTATCTGATCGCTCGAGCGGTCAACGGCGGTTATTTAACGAGTCCTTGGGAAGTTTTAAGCGACTGGCTTATTGCCGTAGTGATAATTCTGTCGGCAATCATCATTTATGTCATTTACTGTCGCAAAATTCCGATCGCGGCTACCCTGATGATGATCATGGTTTTTTCGTTATTAATCCATTCGTATTTATTGGTTTATCAGAATGGTTTTGGCGGTGATCGTTTCCGTCATTTGGGTTCGGAAGAACGTTTGATTCAAGAAAGGGAATATCAGCCGACCTTGCTGACTGACAATCTTTGGTTAAAAACTATCGGGCCGCTGACCTATCCCCAGGCCTTAACCAGTCCAGCCAAGTTATCTTACGGCACGATGTGGTCGCTGGAAGTGATTGCCGCTAAGCTTTCCGGTTTAAGCGTTTTCCAAGTCAACCGATTCCTGTTGCCGATTTTGTGGTCAATCTTTTTAACAGTGATAATTTTTGCGCTCGCTTTCCTGCTGCGGCCGGATAAACGGCTCGCCTTGTTGGCCGCCTGGCTGGCCAATTCTTTTTACTTGTTCCAATACTACGGCGCCCAGGGCCTGCCGGCCGCTTACGGTTTGTTGTGGCTGGCTTTTTATTTTATCTTTTTGATCAGCCACTTGAAAAATCCGAGCCGGCTCAAATTTTGGCTGCTGCTGATCGGCTTGATCCTGATGTACTTCAATTATTCTTTGGCGTTCTTGTTGGCCAGCCTCGGTTTTATTTTCGTTTTAACCTTGATTAAGAAAAAAAAGCTTATTTATGTTCTGGCGCCATTGGCGATTCTGGGCTTAGTCGGGCTTGATTACTTATCTTCGCTAACCGTGGCTTTTTCGATCTCGAAAATCTGGCCGGCTTGGCTGGTCGGCAATTTATTGGATTTCCACGCGTTGAGTCGGTTCGGGCCATTGTTCGGCTGGCGGTCGGAATTGGAATTATTGCTAGCTGTCGGTTTTTTCGCTCTGCTTTCGGTCGCTTTGGCTAAAATTTGGCAACGTCAGGACCCCGCTTGGCTGCTGGTGGCTTTGATGGCCAAAATAATTTTGGTTGCTTATTTTTTAAGTTATTGGTTTTGGGACGGCGAGCATTCCCTGTCGCGGCGGCTGACTTTATTTGCGGTCTTATTCTTGGTTCTGATTCTGGCCGATGCCGCTGATCGGGCGATTCGCGGCCGTAAAAGTTTGACGGCCGTCGGCTTGGCTCTGATTCTATTTTCAGCCCTAGCTTATTATTCCGGTCCGGTTTTGGATCTGGCCGTTACTGCGCAAGACCTCGATCGTGCCCGAGTGATTTGGCCGGCGATCAGGGATCAGAAGGACTCGTGCGTGGAAGAACCGCTCTCGGTAATCCTGGCCTTAGAGTATGTCTCCGCCAAGGAGTTCCAAGAGGCGGTTAATATTATCAATTGCAAATAATCGGTTCTAATTTTAATAAAATAATTTATTTCTATGGATGATTGCATTTTTTGCAAAATTATTAAGGGGGAGATTCCGGCGGAAAAAGTTTATGAGGATGATCTGGCGCTGGCTTTTTTGGACAACACTCCGATTAATCCCGGCCATACCTTGATCGTGCCTAAACAGCATTTTGACAATTTCCTGGAGCTGCCGGAGGATTTAATGTGCGCCTTGGCGCGGGTAGCGAAAAAAATCGCGCCGGCAGTGTTGGCGGCGGTCGGCGCTAAGGATTTCAACCTCGGTCTTAACAACGGCGCGGCGGCCGGCCAAGCCGTCAATCATTTTCATTGGCATCTGATGCCGCGCTTGGCTGGCGACGGCTATGAGCTTTGGCACGGCCGATCTTACGCTGACGGTGAAGCGCAACTAATGGCGGAAAAAATTAGAGCCAATTTAGTTTGAATCAAATAGAAAACCCGAGGACTAATTCCCCGGGTTTTTTTGTGCAGTTAGTAATTAAGGTGTTGCCCCCTCATAAATCTAGGTAGGGGAGTTTTAAAGCAGTCAAGCGAAAGCGCCCAAAGATCGATTCCAGCTTCAGCGAACATTCTTTTGGTGGCCAAAGTCGATTGCTCCCATTCGGCCATGCCCAATTGCTCAAATCTTTTTTCCCAATCCAGATCAATAATAACTTCCTTAATCCCGGCGCCCATAATCGCTTGCGCGCACTTGTCGCAAGGCGTGCCATTGGTGTAGAGGCGGCAATCTTTGAGGGGGATGCCGACTCGCGCCGCATTAAAAACCGCATTGGCTTCGGCGTGGGCGAAGTACAGATATTTCAACGGCCGTTCTTGCCGTTCGGGAATATCATCCCTGATGCCTCGCGGGAAAGAATTATAGCCGAGCGATCTGAATTCGTGATCAGGGCCGACGACAATCGCTCCAATATGGGTGTTCTTATCCTTGCTTAGTTGAGCAATGCAATAAACCATCTCCATAAAGACCAAATCACGCGCCGCGCCGTATCTTGTTATCATGAGATCCTCCCGTGGTTGCTGTTCGGCTTAAACAATTGCAATAAGGTGCTATTGGATATTTAACTTGAAAATTCCCAGTTTGTCAACAGCGTAATACAGATTATTGCCGGCGCGGTCGACGGTGATAAAGGAAGCGGCGGCCTCGGCGATATCGACGGTATTGCGCCGTTCGCGGTTGTCTAATTCGATTATTTTCAGCTTATTCTCAGCCGAGAAAACCAGGTAACGGCCGTCCGGATGCCAGCTGGCGGAGAGGATCGGCGAGCTGAGGCGGGTGATCAATTCCGGACTGTTCTTGGTGGTCTCATAAATATAGATTTCATAATCATTATAGGCGATCAGCGAATTTGGGTTGAGCCAGTCAATATCCTTAGCTGTTAATTCGATGGTTTTTATCTGCCGATTCAGGTCGATGATGAGTATTTTACCAGCCCCATCAGTCACTATTGCTCTATTATTCTCAATATTTTTAAAGCGGCAAGCCGAGCAATCTAACTTTATCGGTCGATTTTCGTTAGAGTAGGGTTCAAGAAGAGTGGAATCGTTAAGATAATAAGCAATTTTATCGAAGATATAAAAATCATCAGCGGTAATCGCGGTGATTTTTTTCGCTGGTTGAAGCGAGGTGAAATCGATATTCCAAAGCCCGGATTGATCTAAGGCGTAAAGATTATCAGAGTCGTTCGCCCAAGGACTATCTCCCCACCTGACATTTAAGTAGTCCTGGCTTGGAAATTTTTTGTAATTTTTGGCTAAGGAGTCAATCAAGTAGTAATTATTTTTTTTATTGGCAATGCCTTGCGCCAAAAGGTAGCGGCCTGATGGCGAGAAAGACAAAAGTCGCAAGGAATCCGAACCGGGTATCGTGGCGATGATTTCCAAATTGCCGCCGGACAGTTCGCCCAGGATGCCGCTATTGATATCCAAAAGTTCGATAGTCGCCCGGCCGTCGGAAACAGCCACGATGTTTTTATCGGGCGAAACCAGCCAGGACGCCGCCGTGGTGGAGCTTAAATTGGCGGGCTCGGATTTTTTCCACAAGATTATTTTTTCCGCGAAAGTCGTGCCATTCTCATAAACCGGCAATTTTTTCTGCCAATCGTAATAGCCGTCCTTGCTGAGCTTGATTTCATAATCGCCGGGCAGGAGTTTTTCGATTCTGGCCGGGGTTTGGCTTAATTCATATTTGATTCCATTAAGCTGAATATCGGCGCCGCGCGGCGTCGAAGTTATCCTGATGATGCCGGTTTTTTGGACTCGGCCTTTGGTGAGATTATAACGGTAGCCCATGGTGTAAAGGACGATGAGCGGAGCGGCAATCAGGAAGATGCCGATGAAAATGGAATAAATGAGGCGGCGGTGGAAGATGGTCATAGTTTGGCTTCAGCGTTCGATTAATTTATTTTCTCGATTTCAGCGCCCAAGTCCTGCAATCTTTCCACTACTTTCTCATAGCCGCGTTCGATTTGATAGATGTTGTCGATTATAGTTTTGCCGCTGGCGGCCAGTCCAGCCAAGACCAGGGCCATGCCGGCGCGCAGGTCCGGCGATTCCAAGGTCCGTCCGAACAGCGGCGTCGGCCCGGAGACAATGACGCGGTGAGGATCGCACATAATGACATCGGCTCCCATCAGGGTTAGTTTGTCGGTGTAGAATAAACGGCCTTCATAAATCACCTCATGGATCAGCGCCAACCCTTCGGCTTGAGTCATTAGGACAGTGAAAGGCGCTTGCAAGTCAGTCGGAAAGCCGGGATACTCATGGGTGCGAAGCTCGATGGCGTGCAATTTCGATGGTTTGGTTTTGATCCAATCGGCGCCGATTTCCAGTTTTGCTCCGGCCTTGGCGAGGATGGCTAGGAAGACCTCCAAATGATCGGGCCGGCAGTTTTTGACGGTGATTTCGCTTTTGGTTAGAAGTCCCATAATGACAAAAGTCCCGGCTTCGATGCGATCGGGGATGATCTCGCATTTCCCGCCGGAGATTTTTTCGACGCCCTCAATCGTAATGATCGGCGTGCCGGCGCCGGAGATTTTCGCGCCGCAGGCATTCAGGTAATCAGCCAAGGCGGCAATTTCCGGTTCCATGGCGGCATTGACGATCACGGTCTCGCCTTCGGCGAGAACTGCGACCATCATCAAGCTTTCGGTCGCCGTCACCATCACCCAAGGCATGATGATCCGCGCGCCTTTAAGTTTTTTGGCGCGCAAGGTGTAATGGCTCTCATGCTCTTCGATTTTAGCTCCCATGGCCTGGAAGCCGGCGAGGAACATATCGATCGGCCGTTTGCCGATAACGCAGCCGCCGGGGTGCGCCAGCGTCACTTCGCCGAAGCGAGCCAGCAACGGCCCGGCGAACATGATCGAAGTTCGAAGTTTTCTGACCAATTCCGGCTTGGGTTCGGTCCGGTTAATGCCGGCAGTTTCAATTGTGACTGTTTTTCCCGCTTTGGTGACTTTCGCTCCCAGATCAGTTAAGATTTCCAGCATGCGCGAAGTGTCTTCGATTTCCGGAAAATTGCCGATAACGCAGGGTTCGGTGGAAAGCACGCAGGCGGCCAGAATTTTCAACGCTTCATTTTTAGCGCCGGCCACGCTGATTTCGCCTGATAGGCGGTGTCCGCCTTCGATGGAATATTTGCTCATAATTATAGCGGTTAATAGGATTAATGTTAAGCTTATAGTATCATTTTGAGCCGGAAAAGGCAAAGCCGGCCGGGGGCTTGACAATCGCCGAATTATCAGCTATAACTTGTTCAGCGGGTGCGTAATTGAATCGGTGAATTATTTCAGAATTATCCAAAAACGACAGGAAAGGACGGCCTAGATGGCAGCGGCCAGGTTGACTCATCATGCCCGCGATCAATTGGAGGCGAGATCCGAGCTTTCTCAGGAGGAATTACTCTTAATACTTGATCAGGACCTGGTGGTACTGATTGGCCAAGAACCGGGTACAACACATTATCACAAGGTATTTTATAGCCGGCCGGATGGCAATTATTTTGTTGTGATTCAGGATAATGAAAATGGCGATGTAATCACGATTTTACCGCCGGATTACCATAATAGGTGGAAGATTTCTCCGGAGACATTTGTCGCTGCCCGGCGGCTGATTACCGGGTAAAATGGCACTTTCAAGTCAGGGGATCTCCAGCCCTTGACTTTTTTTGTTGATTTGCTATAATTACCTTATCAATTAAATAACAGTTTTTCACAGACAGCCGGCAGCGCTCCCAAGCGATTTAAGTCCGACCGAGAAAAACAGCTAATTCTAGCTATTTTATCTGTGAAAACCGCAGATTTTTTTTATGCCAAAAACCAAGGGACAAAAAGCGGCCATTCTTAAAGTCGTTGAAGACAAGATCAGTCGGATGAAATCGGCAATCATGTTCAATTATTCGGGCATCGAAGTCAAGGATCTCAATATCTTGCGCGAAAAATGCCGCGATGAGGGCGTTGATTATATGGTGGCCAAGAAGACGTTATTAAAGAAGGCCTTGACCGGCCAGGGTTTGGGCGCGGTCGTCGAAAAAAATTTCGAGGGCGAAGTTGCTACTCTGTTCTCTTACGAGGATGAAGTCGCTCCGGCTCGGATTCTGGCTGCCTTTGCCAAGGGCCAGGATAAGATCAAATTTGCCGGCGGCATTATCGATGGCAGTTATATCGATGTCGCGCGCGTTACCGAGTTGTCGAAAATTCCGGCGCGGAAAGAATTGCTGGCCAAAGTCGTCGGCTGCCTGGCTAATCCTTTATCAGGCCTGGCTCGCGTCTTGAATGCCATTAAAGAAGACAAGGAAAAACAAACCGCTTAATAATAATCGAATAAGATTAAATAATCACAATAATATGGACGAACAAAAAGAAGTCGTTATCCCTGAGAAATTCAAAGCTCTCATCGAACAAATCGACAAATTGTCAGTCATTGATTTGGCTGAATTGGTCAAAGTGCTGGAAGAGAAATTCGGCGTTTCCGCCGCCGCCCCGGTTATGGTGGCCGCCGCCGGAGCCGGCGCTGCCGCTGAAGAAAAAGACAGCTTTGATGTCGAGTTGACCGCCGCCGGCGCCAACAAGATCAATGTCATCAAAGCCGTTCGGACTATCACCAACTTGGGCTTGAAGGAAGCCAAGGACTTGGTTGATGGCGCTCCGAAAGTGGTGAAGGAAGGCGCGAAGAAGGATGAGGCCGAGAAAATCAAGAAGGATTTGGAAGAAGCCGGCGCGACCGTCACTCTCAAGTAAATTCCCATTTAAAAAAATACGTTCCCGATCGGGAGCGTATTTTTTTATTTTCCAAAATAATTTTAACTTTTAAAAATCCAGATCAATCTGATAAGCTTGGCCGGTACGATAGAACCAGATTTTTTTAGCTTCAGTTGAAACGGCGAACGCGCCGGCGCCGGCCAGGGCGGCCGAGTAATACTGCCGTTTCAGGACGCCGTTCTTGTCGGTGATGACGATTCGGCCGGCTTGGTTGTCAAGGAAGAAAGACAAGTTGCCGCTAGCCGTTGACATCGCAATCGTGGATGACGCGAGCGACGGATCGATCAGCGGTGAAGCACCGACGGGAAGCTTCAACTGGAACCAGTCCTTGCTTGGTTTGGTTTTGGCGGCGGAGCCGTCGGCGATATTGAATTTGTAATAACTGCCATCAGCCAGCAGGATGAGATTGTTGCTGTCAATAGCGGTTAATCGCTTGATCGGCGGCAGGGGAACGGCGATAGGAGCCAGTTGTCCGTCGGCCGGATCGAAACGCAGCAGATTCTGGCCCGCATTATCGTAAGCCCAAAGGATTTTTCCGGTTTGAGCCAGGCCGACGATGTCCGCCGCCGGATCGGCGGAGAAACTGGCGACGCTGGCCGGGTCATCCAAGTATTTTATTTTTTGCAAGCTGGCGGCCGTCGCCTTGATCTTGTCTTGCAGGCCGGCTTTCAGCGCTTTAGTGCTGCGTTTATCCGGCATTTGCGTCAGCAGTTCCCGCGCTTGCTTTAATGAAGCCAGGGCGCCGAGTTCATCGTTGAAGATATTCTGCGCTTCGGCATTGTCCAGCTGCGCCTCGATTTGTTTGGCTAAAAGGCCGTTGGCATTTGAATTCTGCGAGTCATCGGCGGAACGTCCGATCATGACAATGCTTTGGCTGAATAAGAAAATAAAAATCAGGCCGGCCGTTAAGATTATTTTTTGGCCTCGCTTGAGTTGCAGGTATTTGACGATTTGCGCGTTAAGGAAGCAGTTGATTTTTTCAGTCATTGAAGCGGCGGGCTTGGCTGTTTGCGGATAATCGGAAGAGGCGATGCTGTTTTCATCAGTTACGGTTTGATTGCGAACAATTTTCGGCTGAGGAAATTTTTCGGCTCGGAGGCGCTCGCTTATCGATTTGGCGGCGGCTAAAGAATATTTTTTTAATCTCCGGCCGAGGAATATCAAGCTGTTTTTGGCAGCCGCCCAGCTGACGAGCAATATTTTCTGCCAGGGCGGCAGCAGCGAAGGAGTCAGATATTTTTCGGTTCGGACTTGGGTGAAAAGCAGCCGATCAATCGATTGCTGGGTCGGGATATCATTTTTTTTCGGCGGCGGGACTGAGGCGAGCGGTTCAACTCGCAGTTCAGCCGGTTTGGCCGATTCCGGTTCTATCAGCTCTGCTTTTGTTTCCGGCGTCACGATAACGGCGTAGAAATTCTTTTTGGCGATTTTTTCCAACAGGGAGTCGCTGATGGCCTTGGCGGCGTTGGCTGCGTCATTAGCCAGAACCGCTTCACCCAATTCTTTTTGGGAAAAGAAGCCCAAAAATTCCTCATTGATCAGCATCAGGGCGTCGCGATTGGAAATTTCTCCGCTGAGGATGTTGGCGAAGATCCGTTCCGGTTCCGGCCGGAATCTGGCCTCGCCGTTGCCGCTCAGGATATCGATAATGAAAAGCTCTTGGTTTTTTTTCCGGCGGAAGAAGAGGGCCTTGACTCGGCCCGAGGAGCTGAGGTAAACGCGATTGCCATGCCAGAGGCCGATGGCGGCCGAGAGATTGCGCAAATCTATTTCTTCCGCCGATTGATTGATGGCTGAGAAAATACGGCGGTTGGCTCGGCAGATCGCTTCTTCGAAACGTTTCTCCACGCCCTGCTCGGTATTGCAGGGTGGCAGATAATATTCGGTTTTCAAGTCGTTGACGGCATTTAAAAAACCGTCCAGAAAAACATCGTTGATATTGTAGGCCTCGATCACGCCGAAAATGACCCCCAGCTTGGCGGCCGAATTCTTATCCGTTTGGACGATAAATGACTCGCCGACGATATTGCCGTCGGCCTCCAGGGCCAGCTTGGCCATTTTGTCGCTGATTTTTTCCACTTGATCGTTTTGCTTTACATTCGTCTGGTAATATTATACAATAAATAAAGAGAAATGACAAAATAACGGTTTGGCTATGTTGGAGAAATTATTCGGTTCCAAAACCAGGGTGCTGCTGCTCCGATTGTTTTTGAACAATCCCGATAAATATTTTTTTGTCCGCGAATTGGCGCGTTCCTTGGACGCCCACCTGAACAGCATCCGGCGGGAATTGGAAAACTTGGAAGGCATCGGCATCTTGGTCTCTATTGATAAGCCGGAAGAAGAAGCGGCTGACGCGGCCAATCGCAAATATTACCGCTTGAATCGCGCTTTTTCTTTCGTGGAGGACCTGCGGTCGCTGTTCATCAAGGCGCACATGGTGATGGAAAATACTTTGGCGGAAAAAGTCGCCAAGCTGGGCGAGATCGACTTGTTCCTTTTGTCCGGAGTTTTTGTCGGCCAGGAAGAATGCCCGGCGGATATCCTGATCGTCGGCTCATTGCCAAAATTGAAAGTCCAGAAGCTCATCGCCAAATTCGAAAAGGAAATGTCGCGTTCACTCAATTACGCCTTGATGACCCCGAGCGAATTCAATTACCGCCGCAGCGTGGCCGATAAATTCCTGTTGAATCTCTTGGATAATAAGAATCTCATCTTGATCAATCGGTTCAAAGAAGAAAAAAAATAATCGGCCGACGGCGATGCTTAAAAAAATATTCTTATTATCGATCTTGATTGCTATGGTCCTTTGGCCGGGTTGGGCGCAGGCCGCTGCCGCCCCGGAGGCCAAAGTTTTTAATTTGGCCGGAAAATTAGAATCGAGTTTCGCTTTTTTCTCCTCAACTTATTCCGGTTCAGCCGATCTGGCCGCCGGCGATGCCAATGGCGACGGTTTGGCGGAGATAATCATCTGTCCGGGCAGCGGTTCGGCAGCTATCGTTAAAACTTATAGCGCTTATGGCGTAGACAAAGGAGAATTATCGGCTTATGCTGATAATTTCCGCGGCGGCTGTTATGTCTCAGCCGGCGACGTTAATGGCGACGGGCAAGCGGAAATCATAACGACGGCCGGCTATGGCGGCGGTCCGCATCTTCGGATTTTTGAGATCGGCCGGGAAATCGGCGGCTTTTTCGCCTTCGCTTTATCGGACCGGCAGGGCGCGCGCGTCCAGGCGGCTGATTTGGGCGGTGACGGCAAGGTGGAATTAATCGCTTATTCTAATTTGAATACTCCGGCTGAATATAAGGTTTTCGGCAATGACGGCCACTTGATCGCCGGTTATAAGCTTAAGGATTTCAATAACAATGGCTTGAGCTTGGCGGCCGGCGACTTTAACGGCGACGGCGCCAAAGAATTGGCGATTGCCGGCGGTTACGGCAATCAGCCGAAGGTCAATATTTATGGCAAGGATAACCAGTTATTAAAGACCATTGTTTATGGCCAGCCAGATTATTCAGGCGGTTTGAATCTGGCCGCCGCCGATGTCAATGGCGACGGCCGGTCCGACTTGATTGTGACCGAAAGCTTCGAGGGCAGCGGCGCGGTTTCCGTTTATAATTTTAACGGCGATAAGCTTTTGTCTTTTGACGCTTATGCCGAAAATTTTTACGCCGGGGTCAAGGCGGCGGCCGGCGACGTCGATGGCGACGGGCAAATTGAATTGGTGGTTATTCCGGAACGGATAAATTCGGAATTGGCCAAGCCGGATTATAAATTCATCAGCGTGGATTTGGCTCGGCAAACGCTTTATCGCTATCAGAACGGCGCCCTGCTCGACCGGTATCTGATTTCTTCCGGCAAAGCGGCGACGCCGACGCCAATCGGCGATTATCGGGTTTATTTGAAGCGGCCCAATGTCCGGATGAGCTGGTATTTCGGTCCGAATAATCCGATGAATTATGATTTGCCCAATGTGCCCTGGGTAGTTTCTTTTCTCGGGCCGTACACGATCCATGGCACTTATTGGCACAGCAATTTCGGCCACCCCATGAGCCACGGCTGCGTCAACATGCGGACGCCGGAAGCGAAAATCGTTTATGATTGGAGCGAGATCGGCACGCCGGTAGTGATAAGCCGGTAGGCAATTTTTAATTTTTATAATTCTAAACGCGGCAATATTTTAGCCATGATTCTAATCATTAACACGACATCGAATGATCATTTGGAAATAATCCTGGCCGGCCGCCCGGCTGATTTTAAGGTTAAGAAAATCCCCGGCAAATTCAATCAGGCGGAAAAATTATTGCCGGCTATCGCCAAGTTATTGGCGGCAGAAAAAATCAAGCCGGAAGGATTAAAAGCGATCGGCGTGGTTGTCGGGCCGGGCGGCTTCACCTCGGTGCGCATCGGCGTGGCCGCGGCCAATGGCTTGGGTTATGGCTTAAGAGTGCCGGTTGTCGGCATCAAGTCGGCTGAATTTTCCGATCAGCGGGAACTTGTCGCTAAAATATTCGCGCGCGCCAAAAGTTCGGCCAAATCTAAATTAGCCAGGCCTTTTTATGATCGCGAGCCAAATATAACGATGGCGAAGAAGTAGCTGTTGTGGATAAACCGCAGTCGTTTTAAAAACAACCGCAGCAATAGTTATACACTTAATATCCACAGGCAGAAAAAATATTACAAAAAATGCCCTAAATTGGGGCATTTTTTTAGTGCAGAAAAATGGCGGCTGGTGGTTGCTTGGTGGTGCCAAGTGGTATATAATTAATTAAGAGTGGTGAAAAGTGGTGAAATTAAGAATAGCTTTTTATCCATAAATGTCATCCTCGGAATTTTCGAAAGCAAAGCGGGAGAAAATATCCGGGGATTAAGGATTGTGTTTTTTTGAGATTATTTTTATTTGCCCGTTTTGGCAGATAATTTTCGATTATTTATTATGTTCATCGGCCAATATTCCCACAATTTGGATAACAAGGGGCGAGTGGCCGTGCCGGCCAAATTCCGGCCTCAGCTTAAGCGCGCGGTGGTTACCAAGGGTTTGGATAACTGTCTGTTTTTGTATCCGCAAAAAGAATGGGACAAGATGGCCAAAGAAATTTCCGAGTTGCCGATCGATAAATCCGGCAACCGCGCTTTTTCGCGCGCCATGCTGGCCGGAGCGATGGAAGTCGAGTTTGACAAGCAGGGCCGGATCATTCTGCCGGATTACTTGAGGCATTTCGCCGGCCTCCATAAGAATGTCGTTATTGCCGGCCTTTATAACCGTCTGGAAATTTGGGATGAGACCAAGTGGATTAAATATCAGGACGAGAGCGAGAAGAATTATAACGATATTGCCGAGGCGTTGGGAGATATAAAAAAGTAATTATGCCGACTATTCATGAACCGGTGCTGCTGCGGGAGATCCTGGACCAACTCAATCCTCAACCGGGTCAGAATTTTATCGATGGCACTTTCGGCGGCGGCGGCCATGGTCTGGCAATTCTGGAACGGATCAGGCCAAAGGGAAAATTAGCGGGCATCGACTGGGATAGGAACGCGGTGCAGGCGGCCAGCGGCCAGGATTTGATCCTGATCAATGATAATTATCGCAATTTGAAAGCGATTTATGAACGGTTGAAACGGACGCACGGCCTGGGAGAAATTAGCGGCATCTTATTGGATTTGGGGTTGTCTTCCGATCAATTGTCTGATGATGATCGGGGCTTCAGTTTTACCTCGGTTGATTCCCTGGATATGCGTTTTGACACGGCGAGCGCCGGACCGACGGCGGCCGATATCGTCAATACGGCCAGTGAGCGGGAATTGGCGAGAATCCTTACGGATTGCGGCGAGGAGCCGTTAGCCGGATTAATTGCCAAAGCGATTATAAAAGAAAGGCAAAAAGGCGAGGGGATCCGATCGGCTGCCAAGCTTGTCCAGCTGATCAGCGATCTCTATCGCCGGAAATTCCGCCAGCCGTCGCGCCGCAATCCGGCGACCAGGACATTGCAGGCGCTTCGGATTTTCGTCAATGACGAATTCGGCAATATCCGGACGGCCTTGCCCCAAGCTCTGGAACTCTTGCGTCCCGGCGGCCGGCTGGCGGTAATTTCTTTCCACTCCGGCGAAGACCGCTTGGTCAAGAATTTTTTCCGCGACTTGGCCAAGACCGATGAGCCGAAGATCAAATTGATCACCAAGAAAC
>Ga0265297_10003777_pt1 | contig 26451 bp, 22 predicted proteins | sample Munlanlwell13791_FD_192502 | JGI IMG/M metagenome (GOLD analysis project Ga0265297, IMG submission 192502) | Leachate microbial communities from a municipal landfill in Southern Ontario, Canada - Leachate well 137-91 | ecosystem: Engineered > Solid waste > Landfill > Unclassified | place...
TGGAAGAAGTGTAGGCAACATCGTTCTGAACCGGGGCAAGCTGGTAGAATCCGCTTGTGCCCAGGGAGGTAATATCGCTGTCGGTCATCCAGCCAAGCAGGTAACGTTCCATGCATGTTAAATAGGGAGGCGTGTTGCCGTAATTGGAATAATTTCCCGTATCCATTAACGAGTAATAACCTAACCCATTGGCTTGCCCGTTCTCTTCGTAGTCTGTGTCGTAAAAGTCGGGAAGCCCCAGCACATGCCCGAATTCGTGACAGAACGTTCCTATCCCGGTAAAACGGGTGGTATAATCCGCCTTGTTGGTCTTTAATTCAGAGGCGCAGGCGTAACGGTACACTCTTTTGCCGTCCAGATTAGGGTAGGGGGAATTTAGTGACCAGGCGTGGGGCCAAATAGTAGTAGGATCCTCGCTGTCGTTCTGTCCGCGGCCCGCAAAAAAAATAAAAATATTATCTACGTAACCATCACCGTCGTGGTCAAACTGGGCGAAGTTTACCTGTGAATCAACGGCGTTTGCTGCTTCGACAACCAGATCTCTAATGTAAGACGTGAGAACATCTCCGCTGTAATAGGCAGAATTATATTTAGCGGTCACCGGCCCGGCCACTACAAACTGAGGGTCAAAATCGCCCCTTGAATTGTCAAAATAATAATCATTTGCCGAACCTGTTGCTCCGTTTACGTTATACCCCTCCTGATTCAGCAGGTTATAGAACGCCTGTTGGGGCGAGGCGTTGGTAAATTTGGTGTCCTGGAATTCTACCAGGATAACCAGGAATGTACCCGACCCGGTCGCGAATGGCTCCGGATCCTTAACCAATTCCTTATTTGCTTTGGTCCTGATTAGGGTTGCATGGGCTGCTGCCCGGGCTAAGCGGGCTTTTTCTATGGCTGCCGCAGGCGGCCTTACGGACGTCAGCGTCTGGTCCAACAGGGCAATATTGTTGTATACGGCTCTGACGCCGGACAGTTCTTTGCTGCCGTCGGCTTTAAAATCGGCATAATAGAAAAATCCGTCCGATCCCCTGGACACCAGGCGCTCTCCGCATGTGGCCCAATTCAGAAACTCATCGCCATGGATGCGGATGGTAATGGTGCTTCCGTCGGGTTGAACTACCTGAACGGGATAGGGCGATGCGGCCACGGCAAAGGTACGTTCCGGTGTCAGCGAGATCAGTATAAGAATAAAAAGAAAAAATAAGGCTGTTTTTTTCATGGTTCGGTTCAGGGTTTGGGGATAATGTATCCTGTAAGAGTAAGTTTATCTATGAGCCATATCCTGTCCTCTCCGTTGCGCAACACAGTCACACGGGGAGCGGCTGTCGTTACCTGGCTTAATCCCCGGGCCGAGACGGAAAGAATAAATTCATCTTCCTGTTCAGGGGCCTGAGGAACAGATTCCAGCAGCAGCAGCGTGCCGGCTTTGTAGTTCTGGATTCTGAATGAACAGGCCGGGCCGTTAAACATGGCCCATTGATCTGTATACCGATGGTAAACGCAAACCGGATTGGTCCCGGAATAAATTCCGAATACGGTCAAATTCAGGAAGGGGTGTTGGGCATATAAGGCCTGGACCACCACAAGGGAATCCCTGGCGGTTCCGCTGCCGTTGCTTATATAGATTTTGCCGGTGCGCGAGGTCAGCTGTGGGTTTGCACCGGCCGTAAATACAAGTTCTTCTTCCCGTGTGGCCCGTGTTTCAGTATGTGTGATCCAGCCCGACGCTGCTGTTCCCACAGTCACGGAATAATCTGTATTGGTTTCCAAACGGGCAGTAAAGCTGCTTTGATCGTCCAAAAATACGGTGTCTGCAAGAAAACGGAGCACCGGTTGAACATACTGAATAACGGTAAGCGTATCCGAGAGAGAAGATTCAACGTCTTTAAATACAATACGGGCGGTTCGGTCTACAGAGCCTGAATAGCTGTTTACCGTCACCTGTACCCTGTCTGTTCTTATAGCTTTTGTCCCGGACACGGTAACCCAGTCGGGAGAACCGGGTATAGTAATATCATAATCAATATTTGTCTGTAATTCAACCATATACGTACCACCGGACGATGAGGCGTTTATATGGTCCGGCGTTAATATCAGGCGGTCCAGCTGAGCCTGAAAAACGTTTACGGTATCCGCTACGTTCCCGGCAGAGAAAATCACCATGCCCTGACGGTTGCCGTTTACGGAACCGGTGGCTACGGAAAAACGTTCCACAGAATCTGTCAGTCCCTTTGTGTTAAGCTGTGTGATCCATGACGAGGCAGGAGGAATGGTAACGGTGTAATCGGTATTATGGCGGACCGTAACAGAAAAGGTTCCTCCTTCCGAAGTAAATACTTCCTTGTCTGCAGTAGCAAAGAGCGCATTCGTCTGTTTTTGGGTTACCAGTAAATTTGAGGATGCGGACGTGTTGCTGATCCCAATGATCGCATTCCGGTCGTCATAAGCCGTATTGGCCTGGCTCGAAGTGACCGTAACCACATGGATCCCCGCTATGCCCGAGGTGGGGGAAACCGAAAACCAGTCGCCTCCGCTTCCCGGGGTAGGCAAGGTAACGGCCCATGGCGTTTTCGAAACCACGGTAAAGGTTTTGGCAGATCCGGCAGTAGAAGCCAGGACCACGCCGCGGGGGAACAGCTCGAGGTTGGAAACAGCCTGACGGAACAAAACGGTAACGGTATCTGTTGCGCACAGGAGGGTTATTGTCTGATGCCTTTCCGTTTCTCCCAGATTGGGTTTAAGAAGCGTAAACACGGCCGTTTGCTTTCCCCGTTTTCCTGTCAGAGGCGAAACGGAGAACCAGGGATCGGGAAGCTGCGGAACCTCTATGCGCCAATCCGATGGCGAGGAAAAGCGAATATGTACCGTGTCCTGCAGAGCCATGGAAGAGGGAATGTCCAATGCCGGAGTGAACACCTGCATGAGTTCGGGGGTTTCGCTTACCGGAACACAGGAATTAATATAGAAGATCGAAACTGTTATGATAACATAACGGAAAATCAGTGGCCTTGCTTTCATTGTCAGAAATCCATGGTATATTATAACAAATATATGTAATAATTTCTTACTTTTGCGATAGTAACCCCATTTACTATTAGCTATGATACTAAGTAAAAAAATTGGAGTTTATTTAAACCAGGCTCATTTTCTTTTTAAGCAATGTTTCCTTAATGAGCTGGTTAAGAATAATGTAGATCTGACTCCGGAACAATACCTGCTCATAGATCTTTTGTGGGACAACGGTCAGATGACTCAGCAGGAGATTGCCGACGAGATGCAGAAGGACAAAAATTCAATCACCAAACTGATTGACGGTCTCCAGAAAAAAGGGTATGTGATCCGGCAGGCCGATGCCGAAGACAGAAGAAAAAACCTGGTGCTTGTTACCGATATGGGCCAGAAACAAAAAATGGAAGTGACGCGTATTGCCATTGATGCCGTAGACAATATACTTAACGGGATTCCCACCAATGAACTGAATTCCGTTGTGGAAGTGCTCGGTAAGCTGAACAAGAACATGAAAAAGCTCCTCAAAAAGAATGAATCTGAATTGAACCACCATGACTGAGTACCAACTGCAAAACTGTGCCAACGGCCGCCTTTTTTATGATCCCGGCTGGTTGTTGTCCGACCCTCTTTACGAAAAACCAAGCCTCATCAGATCTGTATATAAGAAAATTCAACTGGATCCCGGCCTTGCGTCAGACGGTATTTACCGGTTCTCAGACTGGTTGCCCGTAAACAGAAAGCTAAAAGGATCCGCATCTCCTGTGACATACAAAAGTGAAGGACTGGCCCGTCATCTGAAACTGGATCATTTATATATTACTTTTAACGGCTACTGGCCCGAAAAAGGTGCCTTCATGAAGACCTGCACGTTCAAGGAAACCGAGGCTTTTTCTGTGTGTGCGCATATTCCCGAAAATGAGAAACGTACCATGGTGGTGGCTTCTGCCGGTAATACAGCCCGTGCGTTTGCCAGGGTTTGTTCGGAAAATAAGATTCCCCTGCTTTTGTTTGTGCCAGCTGATAATATTGACACCCTGTGGTTCGAGGAAAAACCGGATGATTGCGTAAAACTCATTTGTACCCCTCCGGGGACCGACTATTTCGATGCCATTGAATTGAGTGAACAATATTGTGCCAAAGAAGGATATTTTGCCGAGGGCGGAGCTAAGAACATAGCCCGCCGTGACGGCATGGGGACCACGGTACTGTCTGCTGCCACTTATATCGGGCGGATCCCGGACTATTATTTTCAGGCAATAGGAAGCGGTACCGGGACCATTGCCGCCTGGGAAGCCAATCTTCGTTTGCTCCGCGACGGACGTTTTGGCAACGTCAAGATGTGTCTGTTGCCGTCTCAGAATGCACCGTTCCTTCCCATGTATGAAGCCTGGCAGAGCGGGACACGGGTGCTTACGCCCATGGATCCTGTTGAGGCGCGTAAGAAAGCGGCATCTATCCATGCCAGGGTGCTGTCTAATCGCAAACCGCCCTATTCCCTGCCCGGAGGGCTTTTTGATGCTCTGAACGACACGGGAGGTTCAATAGGTTATGCCACCAACGAAGAACTCGTCAGTGCCTCGGCGTTGTTCGAAGAATTGGAAGGGATAGATATTAATCCTGCTGCCGGGGTGGCCGTTGCGAGCCTCATAAAAAAAGTAAGATCCGGGGAAATAGACCGGACCCGCATTATAATGCTGAACATCACCGGTGGGGGAGAAAAGTTATTCAGAGCCACCCATACAGTTACTTACCTGCTTCCCTGCGGGGCCTGAGCGGTGAATCCGGCTCGCTGGCCATCATCCGGTATTCAAGTCGGGAGACAAGTCGGGGACAGAATTTGGATAAAAAGACCGTTGCTTTGCCTATGGGTGTGAGTATAACAAAATCTTTGCGCTTAATAATGCCGCGCAGCATATGACGGGCGACTTCACGGGCTGTCATCATCCTGTCTTCTGCGCGGGGCGTTTCTCCCTGGCATGAACCGTCGGCCGTAAGGGCCGAATAACGAACATTCGATGCCGTAAATCCGGGTGCAAAAGTCATAACGTGCAGCCCGTCGTAGAGATGCTCGGTCCGCAGCGTGTCCAGAAATCCGTTCATGGCAAATTTAGAGGCCGAATAGCCTGTTCTGGCAGGGAGACCCTTGAAACCGGCAATAGATGTTACGCCAACAACAGACCCTTTTCTTTCCAGCAGCCAGGGCAGGGCGTATTTGGTGCAATACACGCATCCCCAGAAGTTAACATCCATGAGTCTTCGTATTACATTAAGATCCAGATCCCTGAACAGGGCGCGCATTGACAGTCCGGCATTATTTACGAGAATATCAATTCGGCCAAAACGTTCAACGGTTTTTTCAATGAGACGTTTGCAGTCTTCCTCCAATGAAACGTCAGTAGCGACAATAAGTACGGGCGTTGACACCAATTCGGCCGACAGGGCAAGCAGTTTATCTTCCGAGCGGGCAGCCAGAACCAGGCAGGCGCCTTCGCTTCCAAAGAGCCGGGCGCATTCAAGACCGATCCCGGACGATGCGCCCGTTATTACGACCACCTTTTCCTTTAGGCAGGATGACATCAGATGATTGCCTTATTTTGAATCTCCTGTCCCTTATAAGCGCCGGCGTCCAGTTTCCTGTGAATTTCTTCGAAGGCGTTAAGGGTATATTCTACGTGTTCCAGATTGTGCATGGCGGTAGGGATCAAACGATACATAATAACGCCTTTGGGCACTACAGGGTAAACAACCACAGAGCAGAAGATCTTGTAATGTTCGCGCAGATCTATAAGAATATTAGTGGCTTCGGCCAGTTCTCCTTTCAGGAAAACAGGTGTCACACAAGCCTGGGCAGCACCAATATCAAAGCCGCGTTTTCTGAGTCCGTCCTGCAATGCACGCGTAACGGTCCAGAGTTGTTCTCTGAGTTCGGGACGGTTCCGGACCATGTCCAGACGTTTGAGCAGACCTTCCACCATAGCCATAGGCAGGCTCTTGGCATAGATCTGGGAACGGAGGTTGTAACGAAGGTAGTTGATGATATCGGCGGGGCCGGCAACAAATCCGCCGATACCTGCCATGGTCTTGGCAAAAGCACCAAAATACAGGTCAACCTCATCCATTACACCAAAATGCTCCGATGTACCGCGCCCGTTCTCGCCCATAACACCAAAACCGTGAGCATCGTCAATAAGAATGCGGAAATTGTATTTTTTCTTTAGCGATACAATCTGATCCAGGAAACCCAGGGCACCGGTCATACCGTATACGCCTTCCGTGATGAGCAGGATCCCGCCGCCGCTTTCGCCGGTAAGCCGGGTGGCGCGTTCCAGTGCATGTTCGCATTTTTCCAGATTGTTGTGAGGATAAACAATACGCTGGCCCATGTGCAGCCTCAGGCCGTCCATGATACAGGCATGTGCTTCCGAGTCGTAAACAACCACATCGCGACGGTTAAGCAGTGCGTCTATGGTAGAGATCATTCCCTGGTATCCGAAGTTAAAGAGGAATGCATCTTCTTTCTTTTCAAAATCGGCCAGCTCCCGTTCCAGCTGTTCATGGAGGCTTGTGTGGCCGCTCATCATGCGGGCGCCCATAGGGTAGGCAAGTCCCCATTTGGCGGCAGCTTTTGCGTCTGCCTCCCTTACTTCCGGATGATTGGCCAGACCCAGGTAGTTGTTAAAGGTCCAGGCAAGCATTTGCTGCCCCTGGAATGTCATATAGGGTTGAATGGGTCCCTCCAGTTTAGGAAACATAAAATAACCGTGAGCTTTCTTACGGTATTGTCCCAGGGGGCCTCCTTCATCTTTTTTTATTCTGTCAAAAATATCCATAATTAAGCGTCAATGTTTGCGTACTTGGCATGTTGTTCAATGAATTCTCTGCGAGGCGGCACTTCGTCTCCCATAAGCATGGAGAAGATCCGGTCCGCCTCGGCGGCATTTTCAATGGTGATCTGTCTGAGAATACGTTTTTCCGGGTTCATGGTGGTTTCCCAAAGCTGGGCGGCGTCCATCTCGCCGAGACCTTTGTATCGTTGCACAGTTACACCCGCTTCCTTTCCCTTTCCCAGTTCTTCAACGGCGGCCCGGCGTTCCTCCTCGGTCCAGCAATATCGCCCTTCTTTACCTCGTTTCACAAGGTATAGGGGAGGCGAGGCAATGTACACATGTCCTCCCCGGATAAGGTCCACCATATGACGGAAGAAGAAGGTGAGCAGCAGGGTATCAATATGGCTTCCGTCCACATCGGCGTCGGTCATGATAATGACGCGATGGTAGCGCAGTTTGCTCAGGTTAAGAGCCTTACTGTCTTCTTCGGTGCCCCTGGTCACTCCAAAGGCTGTATAAATATTGCGTATTTCTTCACTTTCAAAGATGCGGTGTTCCTGTGCTTTTTCCACGTTCAGGATCTTACCGCGCAACGGCAGGATGGCCTGGAACGATCGGTCACGACCGCTCTTAGCCGTACCGCCTGCAGAATCTCCTTCTACAAGAAAGATCTCGCACTGTTCCGGATCACGGCTGGAACAGTCGGCAAGCTTGCCGGGAAGACCGGCTCCGGACATCACGGTCTTACGTTGTACCAATTCGCGCGCCTTTCTGGCGGCGTGACGGGCAGTAGCGGCCAGGATGACTTTGTCAATAATAGTTCTGGCGTCTTTAGGGTTCTCTTCCAGGTAATTTTCCAGGGCAGTGCTCACGGCCTGCGAAACGGCGGACAGAACTTCGCTGTTCCCCAGTTTGGTTTTGGTCTGGCCCTCGAACTGAGGCTCGTTTACCTTAACAGATATGATAGCGGTAAGCCCTTCACGGAAATCGGCAGGATCAATATCGAATTTGAGTTTGCTCAACATGCCTGATTTGTCGGCATAACTCTTGAGCGTGGTGGTAAGTCCCCGGCGGAATCCACTCAGGTGCGTGCCTCCTTCTATAGTGTTGATATTGTTTACATACGAATGAATATTCTCTGAGAACCCCGTGTTGTATTGCATGGCAATCTCAATGGGTATATTGGTCTTGTTGGTTTCCAGACAAATGGGATTTTCTGTGAGCGGTTCTCTTGTTTTATCCAGGAATTTAACAAAATCGCGCAGCCCGTTATCTGAGTAGAATACTTCTTTACGAAAGCCTTGCCTGGGTACGTTTTCAGATTCGACTTCCTCGGTGAAAGCATCTTCTTCTGCATTCTCCCTGTGATCTTCCATGGTAAGACTGATGCCTTTGTTAAGAAAAGCCAGCTCGCGCAGGCGCGTCGCAAGGATGTCGTAATTGTAATCGGTACCCAGAGTAAAGATTTCTTTATCAGGTATGAAATAGATCTCGGTTCCCGTGCGGTCCGAGTCTCCGATAATGGCTACGTCGGCCAGGGGGACGCCGCGTGAATATTCTTGCCTGAAAATCTTGCCTTCCCTGTAAATGGTGGCAATGAGCGTACTGGACAAGGCGTTCACGCATGAAAGGCCTACTCCGTGCAAGCCTCCGGATACTTTATAGGAATCTTTAGAAAACTTACCTCCGGCATGCAAGACGGTTAATACGACTTCCAGAGCGGAACGGCCTTCTTTTTCGTGCATTCCGGTAGGAATTCCCCGGCCGTTGTCAATTACGGTTATACTTCCGTTTGCGTTGATTAGGATTTCAATATTGGTACAATAACCTGCGAGAGCTTCGTCTATGGAGTTGTCAACTACTTCGTAAACAAGATGGTGCAATCCCCTGGACCCTACATCTCCAATGTACATGGAAGGACGCTTTCTGACTGCTTCCAGGCCTTCCAATACCTGGATACTTTCCGCTGAATACTGATTCTCTTTACTCACTTTTTTTATCTTTGATTAACATACAAAGATACAAAAAAGTGTGCAGAAATCCTAATCAGAAGCGCAGTGTCAGCCCTGTCCCAAATGTAATTCCCGGCTCGCGGTAAAGGTTGTAATAATAGATCTCCCGGTCCAAAAGATTATGACCGTAAAGGAACGTTGAGAAATGTCTGCCCCAAACGTATTCTACTCTGGCTCCAAGGTTAGTGAAGGCCGGCAGTTCAATAACCGGATCTCCGTCGTACAGACCGGGGGCACCGGAGCGGCTGCGGTAACCTGCGGTAATGGCTACAATAATGCGTTCGCGCCAATTGTAACGGGCCTGACCGGAGACCTCCCAGGCGGGCATGTGCCAGGGCACAGTTCCCTGGGAGAGTATGTATTTATACCAGGCGGCATGTATTTTAGCTTCGAAAGGCTTGGAATGGTAAGAAACCCATGCGCCTGCGGTGTATCGCGTTTCGTCGTCGTAATCCAGTTTGTAACACCCGGGATAACCCTGCGGATAGGGGATTGTCCGGTAATAAATCTGGTCTTCGGTTATTCGGTAGCCGCCATAGATACGGTAGGAGAAAACATCCTGTATGGTTCCCGTGAAGCCTGCCTCGGCGTTCAGGCGGATACGCCGGTCGTTCATTAGCGGGTCAAGCAACCAGGGATTTTCGGGTATCCGGTTCTGCAGTGTGTTCAATTCCCTTTTCCCGTCCATACTAAAGTATACGGCAAATGCGGGATCAAATGCGTAATGTGCCTCAATCCACGGAAATATATCAAACAGGCTCTCTTTTTCCGTTAACAGGAACCCAACGCGCGCTCCTATACTCAATTTGTATTTTTCACCGCTCCATATAACGTGCGGGAAAATGTTGACAATTGCTTTGGAAACCCATACGGAATCATCGGTACGCTTTCGGCTCGAGAAAAAAGATTGTGCTCCCAGGTTCACAGAAAAAACCCGGCTGAGATTATATCCCAGCAGAAATTCTCCATCCAGGGCATTTTCCCGCTGACAGGCCAGGCTGTCGACAAATTGCGTCATAGAGGCCGAGGCATGGCGGTAGCTCAGATCGGCACGGTATGACCAGGTGGATGCCTGGTCATTAAGGGAATAAATGCCTGCCTGTCCGCCTGCTCTGTAATAGGTTTGTGATGAAGGTGCGGCAATTGATAAGGGAAGCGGCCGGGCAAAGGTGTTGTACAAGTGTTCCCCGTCTGCTTTTATGTAAAAACTGTGTTTGCCCCGGCGTTCAAGAGTAAAAGAACCCTGGTTGGTCATGCGGTCGGTTTCATCCCAAAGTGAACGGTGTATGGCATCAATTCCCATAAACCACCGGGATTTAACAGGGAGCTGCAAATGAAGGTCGCCGGCCGGAGTCCATGGATATCCCGAGCCCAGGCTCAGGTATCCGAAATGTTTCTCATAAGGCTTCTGCGGCTCCATCACTGCAGCGGCCAGCGGAACAAAAGCGTACAGATTACTGAGCGGTTTGTCAAAAATGGTATATTGGAACAAGGTGTTGAAAGTCCGGAGCGAATCAGGAACACGTGTGTCAAGGACCGGTTTGGTCACTTCCATTAAGTCCGCATCGTAAAGACGTTCTACCTGGATTACCGGATTGATCTTGTTCTGAGCTGTCAGTGTGAGGCTCAGGAACATAAAACATATTATAAACAAATGTCTCATTTTCCTTCGCATTGCTTCAAACGGTGTTCTGCCAGTTGGGCTATATCGTCTGGTTCGGCCGGTTTATATTCCTTTAATACACTTTCGTATGTGGCTTTTGCCTGGGTCCATTCTTCGCGTGCGGCAAACAGGTCGCCCAACAAAATATAAGCATGGGCCAGCCAGTATTCCTGGGGAGTTTCAGTATCTGTAAGGTTGAAGATCATAGCCTCGGCCCGGTCAAAGTTTCCTGAGTCGAATGCATCTTTGCACAACAGGAAATATGCCTCGGCACCAATGGCGGTCATGGCGTCCTTAGACAGCTCTTCCAGCAGAGGCAGCGCCTTGTCGCGTTCTCCCAGGGACAGATAGCTTTTGGCAGATATATAGCGTGCATCGGTCCGGTCCTTTTCTGTAAGTGACATACTGATAATCACTTTTTGAGCCTGGGCCAGTGCGTTTCTGTATTGTTTGTTTTTGTAGAACGACCACATGAGGCCCCGTTGTGCTTCCTGACGATTGTTATCAATGACGGCAATATCGGACAGGCTCATGTAGGCATCTACGGCTTCGTCGTATTGTTCAAGGGCGTACTTAATGGAAGCATAGTTGCGGGTAGCCAGTTCGGTAAAAGAACCGGAAGGTTGTTGCATCACTACAAGGTAAGCATCGGCAGCCAGTTGCATCTTGTCCATTTTGGCTAAACACTCGCCAAGATAAAAATATGCGGCAGGAATTTTTTCACTTTTGGGATATTCGGCAATGAAATTTCGGAGTGCAGTAATGGCAGAAGCATTAGAATTATTCAGATAGAGCTGTTCTGCCGATGAGAAAATAAGCAGTTCCTTTTCACCGGCTGTCTTGCCCGAATCGATACCCAGGCTGTTCAGGTAGTCGAAAAAGCCTTTGGAATCATTTTTGGCCATATAAACATTCTCTATACCTGCCAGGGCGTTAGCCGCATCGGGAGAATCGGGAAACCGTTGCATGACTTCTTTGTAAAATTCCAGCGCCTGATCCGGCTGTTGCATATTGATACGGATTAGACCCAGTTCAACCAGCGCTTTTGCGTGGTAGGCGCTGTGTTCCTGGAATGCAAGTATGGTGCGGAATATCTCTTCTGCATTATTGTATTGGGAGGTACGTACGTAGGTGCGGCCCTGCTCGAACAGGGCCATGGAGATGAATGACGATGAGGGATATTCCTCAATCAGACGCCTGAGGGTTTCAAGCTTGACGGAATCCCTGTTGAGGACCCCTTCTGCCATGGCTATCTGGTAGAGTGCATAATCAGCATCTTTTGTCTTATTTTCAATGGCATTACGGTATTCAGAGGCCGCCAGTTCGTGGTCGTATTGAGCAAAGGCGCAATCTCCGAGCCTTAGATAACTGTCCGCAATATATTTCTTGTTATTACGGGTGAACTTTAAAAATTTGTTGAACCAATCGGCCGCGTTAGTATAATCGCGTTGTTTGAAATAGGCATAAGCAATATTGTAGTGACTTGTGCGGTACCTCTCCGGGTTGGCATAAGCTCTGCCGGCACCTGTGAATTGTTTCCAAAGACTAATGGCATTCGAAAATTTATCGCTTCTATAAAGACATTCTGCTACCCAGTAAGGTTCTTCTGCCAGTGAAAAGTATTTTTCAGCTTCACGGAACGATCCGTTCTGGTAAAGTTGAATGCCTCTGAGGTAAGCGGCTCTTTTCAGGTATAAACCGGTTTCGGCGGTGGGGTTTGTAATGGCCTGCAGTGCAGTTACTGCTCCGGAATAATCCTGAATAAGAAACGAGTGGGCGGCAATATAGGTCTGGATTTCATCGAGTTTGGGTGAATCCGGGTATTCTTTCCGGTAAGCCGAGAGAGCCTGAATATCCCCGTTGGTGTCGAACGACAGCTTAGCGTAATTAAAAAAGGCATCTTCCTTAATGATCGGATCGAAGTTCATGAGGCTGGCACTTCTGAATGCGTTCAGGGCTCCCAGTTTGTTTTTTAATTCAATGTAGGCTTCTCCCAGATGGTAAAGTGCGTTCTGTCCCAGGCTGTCTGTCGTTTCCCCGGCAATGGCCAGTTGTTCGGCTGCCTGGCTGTAATTGCCCAGTTTAAAATGAAGGATTCCGGAATAATACCTGTCGGCGCGTGAAAGTTCCCTGACGCCGGTAAGGTAATCATCAAAAAAAGTACGTGCCTCGCGATGCCTGTTCAATGCAAAATACGATTCTGACAGAATCTTTGCCAGACTGATTTTTAGAGCAGGGTCGGCTGTGGCATAGATCTTTTCGCCTTCCTGTATCACTCTCTCGTATTCGTGCAGGTAAAAAAGAGACTGTAAAAAATAGGTAGATGCCAAAGGAGCGTACATGGGTACGTCCCTGAGAGGTTCCAGCAAAGGTATGGCGCTGCGGAAATCACCCGCCGAATAATGAATATATCCCCTGTAATACATAGCTGCGGTCTTGAATTGATCTCCCCCGCGATATTTTGTGGTTTCGCCAAACAGTACAAGCGCTTCTCTCTTTTGTCCGGCCTGCAAACAGGCATACCCTTTTCTGAAGACATATTCCGCCCTGTATCTCATGGGCAGTTGTTTGATTTTTACTTTGTTGTAGGTTTCAACAGCTTCTGCGTTGAGCCCTTTGTTTAGTTGTAATGTCCCCAGCCTGAGAAGAATCTCCTGCCTGAAAGGAGCTGTGGGGTATTCTTTTTCCCATTGGGCAGCCCTTGTTATTACATCGGGATCATTCAGGGCGATTTCACACAGAAGCATGTACGAGGCAACGGTTTTCCGGTCTGCCGGGGTGTTCAGGGAACTGATGTCCCGGAACAAGTTATACGCGCTCCAATATTGTTCCTGTTTATATAACTCAACGGCTGTCTGAAGGATATCTTCGGGGGAATGGGCCCGTCCCTGCCCCGGGGCCGCGGTCCCTGAAAGCAAGATCAGGCATCCGCCCAGGAGAATATGTCTGAAGTGTATCATAGACATAAGCTTTAACCTTACAAAGATAAGAGGATTTTCAAGAATCGTGCCTTACCGGCGCGGATGGTGTGACAGAATAGATTGTTGCCAGTGAGCTTTGTCTATGTGCGTATAGATCTCTGTAGTTAATATACTGCTGTGACCCAGCATTTCCTGCACAACACGCAGGTCGGCACCGTTCTCAATCATGTGTGTGGCAAAGGAATGACGAAAGGTATGGGGCGATATGATTTTTTTTATCCCCGCTTTGCCGGCCTGTTCCTTTATCATAATAAACACCATGTTTCTGGAAAGTGGCCTGCCATAGCGGTTAAGAAACATGTAGTCGGTGGCATTGGGATGGATGTTCAGCCTGTTTCTCCAGGGAAAATACAGCTCCAAAGCATGTACGGCATGGGATCCTACCGGAACAAGCCGTTGTTTATTGCCTTTTCCTATTACTCTTATAAATTCTTCGTCGGGAAAATAATCTGTCAGTTTAAGGGTGGTCAGCTCGCTGACCCTTAGCCCGCATCCGTACAGCATTTCTATTATGGCCATGTTACGATGTCCCTCATTCTGGCTCAGGTCAATGGAATCAATAATGTTTTCGATCTCAGTTAATGAAAGTACAACGGGCAGGCGTCGTCCGGTTTTTGGAGCGGCCACGGTGGTGCATGGGCTATGTTCTATGTATTTCTCGGTTAAAAGAAAAGTGAAGAAAGTGTTGAGTGCCGAAAGCTGGCGTGCCTGCGTTCTGGGTGAAATACCTTTACCGGTAACCGATGCCAGGTAATCCTGAATATGTATGCCGGTTATATCGCGGGGACCGGGCATTGTGTCGCTGGCAGCGATCTGCCTGTCCTTGAGAAAGTCCAGGAAACCGTTTATGTCTCTCAGGTAAGCATATCTTGTATTGTCTGCAAGGGCTCTTTCGAGTCTCAGGTAAATAACAAAATCGCTCAAAATTCCCGTCCATTTATTTTCCGTAACAGGATTGTTTTTCATATAGCCGTTCTGACTTTGTAGTCGTCACAAAAGTTCCTCAGACCGCACATATCGCATTTGGGTTTGCGCGCTGTACATACATACCTGCCGTGGAGAATAAGCCAGTGATGTGCCCTGGCCCTTGTATGCACAGGGAAATGATCGTTCAGGTCATTCTCGACGGCAAGGGGGGTGGTCCCATTAGAGAAACCCAAGCGGTGTGCTACCCTGAATACATGAGTGTCAACGGCAATGACATTTTTTTTGTAAACCACCGAGGCTACGACGTTAGCGGTTTTTCTTCCCACACCGGGAAGTTTTTGCAATGCTTCGGGTTCCGGCGGAACCTGCCCGTTGAACGATTCCACCAGCATTTTTGCCATTCCCCAAAGATGATTGGCCTTATTATTGGGGTAAGAGACCGATCTGATGTAAGGCAGGATCTCCCCGGCTGAGGCGCGGGCCATAGCTTCCGGGTTTGGAAACCGTTCCATCAGGGCGGGAGTGACCATATTGACCCTTTTATCGGTACATTGCGCAGAAAGGATAACAGCAACCAGGAGGCTGAAAGGACTCTCGTATTCCAGTTCGGACGATGCATCGGGCATATGTTCAGAAAACCAGCTGATAATCCCGTCTACTTCTTCTTTGCTTTTCATTATTCCATATAATGTGAAAAATCAAACTCTTGTTTATCTGCCACTTCTGAAAATCGGCCGGTTTCGCATTTGAAAATCCTCCCGGGATATCGTTGCAACAGGCTCATGTTATGTGTGACCATAAGCATAGCAGGCTGCTGGCTATGATGAATGCTCATAAATAAAGCCATAATCTCCTGCTGTGTGTCGCTGTCGAGGTTCCCTGTGGGCTCGTCAGCCAGGATGATTTCCGGATCGTTCAGGATGGCCCGTGCAATGGCCACACGTTGCTGTTCTCCCCCCGAGAGCTGGTGGGGCATCTTGTGTTTTTTGTGCAGCATGCCCACACTTTCCAGAGCCTGTTCAATTCTTTTAGAGATATCTTTCCTGTTGCGCCATCCGGTGGAACGAAGCACAAATTCCAGGTTATCCCAGGCAGAACGGTCCTGAAGGAGCTGGAAATCCTGAAATACCACACCTGTTTTTCTTCTCAGGTAAGGAATCTGTCTGCGTTTGAGTTTTGTGAGATCGAACCCGGCTACCTCTGCCTGTCCTTTCTTTACAGGAAATTCTCCGATTAATGTTTTTATGAGGGATGTTTTGCCGCTGCCAACGCGTCCCACAAGGTAAATGAAATCTCCTTTTTCAAGCGTCAGATTCAAATCTGTAAGGATCAGATTTCCATCCTTGATGATGTCGACGCCTTCGAGCCTGATAATTGCCATAACGGGGAATATTTGATGTACAAATGTAAGTTTTTTTGCGTAGTAAGTACAATATTCCGGTTCTTTGTATACCTTTGCAGTGTACTAATGTTCTAATACACTAATGATACATATAAATAATCTGTCTTTCAGTTATCCGAAACATGAAGTATTTAGAAGCCTGACATTCACGTTGGAAGGAGGAAATGTTTACGGACTGCTCGGGCAAAACGGAGTGGGCAAGACTACCTTACTTAAAATCCTGGCAGGACTTCTGAGAAGTAATAAAGAGGCCTGTCGGGTGAACGGCTGTAATCCGTATAAACGTCAGCCGGCATTTTTGCGCGAAGTGTACTACCTGCCCGAAGAACCGGCCTGTCCTCCTGGAACCGTCAATGATTTTGCCAGATGTTGCGGAGGTTTTTATCCCCGTTTTGATCTGGGGCAGTTTTACGGTTTGCTTGACCGGTTTGGTATTCAACCCCTGGCCCGTTTTAAGGACCTTTCGGCCGGACAACAGAAAAAAGCGCATATCTCCTATGCCATAGCGCTTAACACTTCGCTGCTTCTGTTGGACGAACCAAGCAACGGAATGGACATACCTTCCAAATCTCTTTTCAGAAGTGTCGTCTCCCAGCATATAACACCGGAACGTGTGCTGATAATTTCCACACACCAGGTCAGGGATTTGGAAAACCTTATAGATCCTGTCATTATTCTCGACAAAAAGGGTGTTGTACTTCATGCCACTATTGAAGAGATTGCGCAGAAGCTGTATTTTTTCCGCGATGTGGATGAGGACCCAAGCGCCCTTTATGCAGAAGAAGTCCCTGCGGGCTACTCGATGGTCAGATCCAATACGGCTCATCACGACAGTAAAGTCGATCTCGAGATATTATTCAATGCTGCATTATTACACAGGGATTGGTTCACCGATCATTTCAAAAAATAGTCATTATGGGAAATATCTTCAATTTTAAGAGATTTGGAATGCTTTTGCTCAAGGAGCTTAAGGAATTTCCCCTGTCATACGGATTGTCCGTATTGAGTGCTGCCGGGGTGTATGTGCTGATTATGGCGTTAGCTATGCTTAACGGTATTGATCATCCTGTTGGCATTTTCTTCCGTATGACAATGATCTCCCTGTTGATTGTTGTACTGATGGTTGTAGTGCCTTCCAAAATGTACGGGTATGTAAACCATTATAAGAAAGGGATTTATTATACCTTATTACCTGCCTCGGCTTTTGAAAAAATGCTGAGTATGCTCATTATCTGTTCCGTTGTTACAGGACTTGTCTCATTTTCCATACTGGTTCTGACAGATTATCTGGTTTATGCCTTATTTCCCTGCCGGCTGGCAGGTACATTGTTCGGAGAAGCCGGTTCGGTTACGTTCTTTAGTTCGGAAATATTCAGTGTGGTCATGTTCCAGGCCTGTTTTATTCTGGGAAACCTTTATTATAAAAAACAAAAAATAGCCAAAACAATTGTTTTTCTTATGTTCCTTGCCGTTATTTTTGGTGTGATAAGCTTTATTATTATCACTCAGATAGGTGAGGATGTCGTGACTGCTTTTCTGCAATCCAAAATGGGAGATATTCCTTCCGATGTGAATTATTTTGACCTTAAGAAAATGAATGATCTGTCGGAGTCGCTCAGGCAGTTACCCTTTGTCAGAATAATGGCTCTTGTTGACTACATTTCATGGTCTGTTATCGGAATCGGCTGCTGGACAGGATCGTATCGGCTGATAAAAACCAATAAGTATTAGTATGGAATTCAACGAACATAAAGCCATTTATCTCCAAATTGCCGAGACATTATGCGAACGCATACTTATCGGTAAGTGGAAAGCCGAGGAGAGGATCCCGTCTGTACGCGAACTGGGTGCTTCCCTGGGTGTGAATCCCAATACAGTTGCCAGAACCTATGATTATCTTCAGCAGATGAATGTTATATATAATAAAAGAGGCATAGGGTACTTTGTTACTTCGCAGGCAAGAGAAGAGATAGTAAGTGTTTTGAAAACCACTTTTCTCAAAGAAGAACTACCTAAGTTCTTTAAAAAAATGAACCTGCTTTCCATTCCTTTTGATGAACTAGAAACGATTTATAAACAAAACAATCAATGATCAGAAATTTTTTTCTTTCACTGCTTCTCTGCGTTTTGTCTGCAGGAAGCGCATTTTCGGCAAGCAATACCACCGTGGTCAACGGTCGGGTTATTGATAAAAACAGCGGCAACCCTTTATCTTATGCAACGGTTGCCATACGTAACGATGAAGATGTAGTAGTGGCCGGCGCAACGTCTGCCGAAGACGGCACTTTTGAAATGGTCAACGTACCTTACGGATCTTACAGGATGATCACATCCTTTATGGGATATAAAAACCTCGAAATTGATGTCACCCTGGGGGCAAGTAAGCTGGATGTGGGTACCATAGAACTGGAAGAAGATGCCCAGACTTTGGCCACGGCAGTAATAACAGCTAAAGTGCCTGTTATTGAGCACAAACTCGATAAAATTGTCATGAATGTTTCCGAGGCCGTATCGACTCAGGGAAGCAATGCCCTGGAAGTGTTGCGCAAGGCTCCCGGTGTGACCATAGATATGGACGGAAACGTGAAACTGAACGGACAGGCCGTGAGCGTCTGGATTGACGGACGTCCTTCCTATCTGAGCGGACTTGAGCTGGAAGCCTTGTTACGCTCTACCGACGGAACCACCATAGACAAGATTGAGCTGATGGCGCATCCATCTGCTAAATACGATGCCGAGGGCAGCGGCGGTATTATCAATATTCGCATGAAAAAGAACGTCCTGAAAGGCTTTAACGGCTCTGTGAACGGGTTCTACGGAGGTATGAAGCACGAACGGTATGAACAGGAAGGCGGAGGCGGCCTTACCCTGAACTACCGCTCGGAAAAAACCAATACCATGGTCAATTACAACGGCCGTTATGAGGAAATGGGAGCTGTCCTGGATTCCAGAATGGGGTCTGCAGGGGAAGGCGGACTGGAGCAGATAGCCCATGCAGACTTTCTTATCGGATCTGAGAATCATAATTTAAAGCTGGCAAACGATTATTTTCTGAACAAGAAAAACACCGTTGGTTTTATACTTACCTCTATGCTCAGCGGAAATTCTCAGGATAATTTTGGGGATCAGAATTATACCAACACCTATTACGACAATCAATTAATATCCAGCAGGAGAAGTAAGATCCAGACAGATAACGACCACAATAATATCCGGGGAAACCTTAATTACACCGGTCTTTTTAACGAAAATAAAGGACAGGAAGTCACTTTCAATGCAGACTATGCCTATTTCGATATCCTGTCTATGAATAATCAGAATAATGAACTTGTTTCCGGAATAGGATTCAATGAGATCTTCCGTCAGCAGGGACAACAGTATATTAATATGTTCTCGGGAAAGGCAGATTACCAGCAGACATTCTGGAAAACGGGCATGCTGGAAGCCGGTGTGAAATGGGCCATGACGGAAACAAATAACAATTTGTTCAGGGAAGATTATTCGGACGGTTCCTGGAATCCCAATCCGGGGATGTCCAATGTGTTCAATTATACGGAACAGATTTCCGCGGCCTATATTTCTCTTGGGCGGATGCTGGGATCTAAATGGATGTTTAAGCTGGGACTTCGCGGAGAATATACTTATGCACTGGGTAACTGGGTGTCAGCTGCCGAAAAGACGGAAAAAAATTATTTCAACCTTTTCCCGACCGTTTTTGCCGGATTCAATCCTTCAGCCAATTGGAACCTGACTTTATCGTATACCAGCCGTATATCCCGTCCGAGTTTCAGCCAATTGAATCCTTTTACATCATATATAGATGCCAACACTTACGTACAAGGTAATCCGTACCTCGACCCGCAGCGTGCAGATCAGGTAATGTTAGGCGCGGGTTTTAAATCCCATTATAACCTGACGTTGATCTATGCGCATACCAAAAATCTTATTATGCAGTCTCCTCTTTATAACGAGGAAACGGGAATGAAAGTGTTTATGTATGATAATTTCGGGACTCAGACTATGGCGGGGGCATCTCTGTCTGTGAGTGAACTTCCTATTGTCAAATGGCTTACTTTTACTTTCAGCGGAACCTGCCTCTATATGGGCAACACGGCTACTCCTGCTTCTTCGGGTACGCCCGCCGGTACTGCCAATTATGTGAATGACGGACTTCTTACAAACGCATACGGACAGTTCACTTTTCTGCTTCCAAAAGATTGGAAGATTGAACTTATGGGCATGTTCCAGGGACCTATACCTTACGGATATTTCAAAATAGACCCCATATTCATTTCCACTGCCGGTATAAAGAAAACATTTATGGATAACAAGGCTACCCTGAGTCTGAATATTAACGATATTTTCAATTCTTTTGCCAACAATCTGTCTTACTCTCTGGGAGAAGGAATGGACACTACGATGGATCAGAAGATCAATCTGCAGAAGATACAGTTAAGTTTCAGTTTCCGTTTTGGACAAAGCAAGGCAACACGTACCAGAAAAGTGGGTGATTTTGATGAAGCGTCGCGCGTGGGAACCACCGGGGGAATCTCAACCGGGACATCGGGCGGTTTGAAATAAATCAGAAGGTTATATAATAAGAGGGGGCCGGAAGTCAATTTGACTGATGGCCCCCTTCTTTTTTTTATTTTTTGGGTGTGAGGCGTACCATTACCACTCCGTGAGGCGGCACATCGGTTAGTAATTTTTCCCTTGTAGTACCAATCTCTTTGTGTTTCCAGAGATCCCTTACGGTATATTCTGTGGTGCGCATATTCACTGCTCTAAGAAAATACATGGTGTTTTTGAGCCAGTCATGATTGAGTTTCCAGATATTTTCACTCCGGTTCATAAAACATACTGCGGCTTCTCCTCCATCCAGCTCTTTGGCCCAGATCTCGTATTCACCCATATCCATAAACCGACGGGCCTGGTTTCCCAAAGGATCCTGGTTTACGGCTATCGCCTCTTTGTTTGTGAGGATCTCAATGGTTTCTTTATCCATGGAGCGCAGGTCGTTCCCCGACATCAGAGGGGCTGCCAGCATGCACCACATGGAAAAATGAGTGATGTATTCGTCGCGGGTCATTCCACCGTTGCCTACTTCAAGCATTTCGGCGTCGTTCCAGTGTCCCGGACCGGCATACGGGTACAGATCGGCCATTACATCTATGATCTCCAGTACACCAACACCTCCCCAGTCGAAAATTCCCCGGTAAACGTCCCGAATATCGGGCGTAACACGCCACAGATGTCCAATACCTTTGCCCCATTCCCAGGGCTTGTTTTCACCCCATTCACAAATACTGAAAACTATGGGGCGTCCGCATTCTTTCAGGGCATCGCTCATGGTTTTGTATGCGGCGCGTGCATTTTGGCCCTGATTGGAACACCAGTCGTATTTCAGATAATCAACACCCCATTCGGCGTATTGACGTGCATCCTGAAATTGATATCCCCGGCTGCCCGGGCGTCCCTGGCAGGTATGGGACCCGGCACAGGAATAGATGCCCAGCCTGAGCCCCCTGGCATGGATATAATCGGCCAGGTCTTTCATCCCTGAAGGGAACCGTTCCGGATCTACCACAATATTGCCATTTTCGTCTCTGCCCACCTGCCAGCAATCGTCTATCACAATGTATTCATAGCCTGCTTCTTTCATGCCGGAATGGCACATAGCATCTGCCATTTCTTTCAAAAGGGTTTCGCTTACGTTGCAGCCGAATTTATTCCAGCTATTCCAACCCATAGGCGGCGTTGCGGCCATCGAGAGAAAAAGAGAATCCTTAGCAGTCATGGCCGGTCCGTGATACATCTGAGCATGCGTCCCGACAGCCGAAAAGAAAATACACATTAATAATAATACCTTTTTCATAATCTGAATTATTTATTGCAATACAAAGTTGGCTCGATTTACCTGTAGAAAAAGAAAAATAATCCACTTTTACGCAAGTATTGTCTAAGAGTCCATTCTCACATTTGATTTATTATATTTGCACTATGCAAACATATGAATTAGGCATCGCCTTTGGCGGTGGAGGGGCTAAAGGTTATTACCAGGCCGGAGTATTTAAGCGTCTGCTGGAACTGGGTTGCCGTCCGGGCATTGTTTCGGGAACCAGCGTTGGGTCCCTGGTCGCGGCTCTCTATGCAGACGGACATACTCCGGATGAGATGATGGAAGCCTTTGCAGACCTTACCGTAAAGGATTTCCTGGAAGCCAGGATTCCAAAAGATTATATTGTCAGTCCGCTGCCCGTAAGAAAGATCCTTGAAAAAACACTTAGGGCAAGAACATTCGAAGAATTGCAAATTCCTTTAAAGGTGGTGGCCACATGTCTCGAGACCGGAGAAGGAGTTGTTTTTGACAAAGGTCCCCTTATTGAAGCGCTTATGGCTTCTTGCAGTGTTCCCGTGGTGTTCCCTCCGGTCCTTATAAACGGGAAGCATTATGTAGACGGAGGTGTGGTTAAGAACCTGCCGGTCTCTCATATCAGGAACGATTGTAAGAAGGTCGTGGCCATTGGCCTTCATCCCGAAAAAGAGAAGAAATACTCCAAAAACATGCGCTATATTGCCGAACGTTGCCTCTGGTTTATGTTCAATGCGAATTCGTATATGGATAAAGATCTGGCCGATGTAGTAATAGAAGATCACGAGATGGCGGAATACACGGCGTACGATCTGAAATATAAAAATGAGATGTTTCGTCTGGGATATGATTCACCTTCCCGGGATAAATGGTGTCCTTGCTTATGAAAAAAAACAATCCTTCATTCACTGACTTTGCTTTACTCCTGTTCCGTGTACTGATTGGCGGATTCCTGTTTGTACACGGTTTGTCCAAGCTGACTGAATTCAGTACACTTAAAGAGACATTTCCCGATCCCCTGGGAATAGGCAGTACCTTGTCGCTGGTTGCCATACTGGCTGCCGAGGTGGGATGTACGGTTCTGGTTGCTATAGGGCTGTTTACCAGACTGGCCGCAATTCCCGTTATCTTTGGGATGTTTATGGCCGCCTTCTTTATTCACGGAGCTGACCCGTTCCAGGTAAAGGAGCTGTCTTTGCTCTATATGGGACTATATACCGTCCTGCTTATTTCCGGTCCCGGACGCTTATCGGCCGATCGCTTTATCTGGAAAGGTTCCCGCCGGAAGGTCTGAGGTATTTGCCGTAAATACACTTACTGTCTTCTCTGGCATAAAAGTCCGGGAGTTCGCACATTTTCTCATACCGGTTCTTCAGATAGAACATCCTTGTGGGCAAGTAATCGGACCTTCCCGATGTTTCTATCCAGATGTTTTCTCCCTGTTCAGACGCAATATGATTTTCTGCCATCTCAAGCAGCATGCTTCCCAGGCCTTTTCCCTGAAGGTCTTTTTGAACTGCCATCCAGTAAATGTCCCAGCTGGCCCTTGTACAGGGAGTGGGCCCGTAATTAATGATGCCCGTTGTCTTACCTTCCAGTTCGGCCATAATAAAGTAATAGCCTGTTTTCTCGCCGTCTTTCAGAAACAGGTCCATTATCTCGAGGGCCACTTCCATTTCAAAATCATAAAACAGACCGGTGGATTCCATTATCTTCCGGTAAACGGTCCGGTCTTCCGGCTGCACGGTGTTTCTGAATGTAAAATCAATCATTATTTTGTCTCTATGCACGATATGATCTGTTGTATCATTTCTGTTTCTGAGTAACCTGCGTGTTTCCCGGCCGCAATAAATCCGCTGTCGGGCGCAATACACGGATTCCCGTTTATTTCCAGGACCATGGGAATGTTTTGGTCCGTTACCCTGAAATCCACCCTGAAATAACCGGTCAGTCCGAATACCCGGCCGCACTGCAAAACGATTTCTTCCAGCCGTTGCGCGAGTTCCGGTTCGTTCCGCAATGTATCAAAACGGCGAAATGTATGGGTATAATCAAAGGAATCCTCTTCCCATTTGGCTTTATAACCCAGAATGTGTTCCATGTCCGGGGGAAAGTTATCGAAGATCATCTCGGGAATCGGGTAGACCGTATAACGGCCCGGCACACCTGTCACGCTTATATTGAATTCCCTTCCCTCAATATATTCTTCAACGAAAAACTCATTGGGGTCACAACCCGAGAGCCTGGCGGGTGCCAGGGGATCGTCTCCCCTGAAAACCGAATCGCGGTCAAGTTTCACCGAGCCTTCCTCGGACGATGGCTTAAGAATGTATTTGGATGAAGGGTTGAGATGCAATAGAGCCTGTTGAGGATTGTACCATGCCGGCGTGTTTATGCCGTGCACAGACATGATCTGTTTGGCCAAAGGCTTGCTGGTGGTCAGAAAAAGGGCTTCGTGAGAGACTCCGGAGTAGGGAATATGCCAGGCGCTCAGCACCGAAGGGACCGTGTGAAGAAGAACTGTATGTCCGAATACCGTTTCCACCAGGTTAAAAACGAAACGGGGGTTACGTTCTCTGACTTCAAGGAGGTCGGCATACAAATTTTCACCCACATCCATCAGATGGCATTCATAACCCATAGATACAAGCGCCTTGCGGACAAGTTCCGCCTGGTCAAGTACATCTGTTTCGTCTGTTGTGGGGTGCAGTCCTATTCTGTTATGCAGGATAATAACTGTATTCTTCATTCCGGATCATCACAGGTTGAGCAGCTCCGCCGTAAATACGCTTGATGGCCGCATGCATGATATTTTCAATCAGTTCATTGAAGCTCATGCCGTTCATTCTGGCCAGAATGGGCAGGTCCGAATCGCGGAAATTCAGCCCGGCCAGAGGATTGATCTCAATAAACTCGGGTTCACCCCAGGCATTGAGTTTCATATCCACCCGCCCGCTGTCGTGCGAACCGGTTACTTCCCATACCTTCAAAGCAAGGGCACTGCATTTTTCGGCCAGTTCTCCCTCCACTTTATGGTATTCAACGACATCTTCGTAATTCTGCTTGTTCTCATAGGAGTAAATTTCCTTAACATCGGAACGGAAAGCTACTTCCATGATCCCAATTACTTTAGCATCTTCTGCGTTTCCGCAGATACCCACGGTAAATTCCCTGCCCGGCAGAAATGATTCCACAAGTACAGGCTGGTTGAAACGATGAAGAAGATTCATGCAGACCTGTCTGTACTCCTTTTCATTGTTAATTAAAGAATGCTCTCCTACACCTTTTCCGGAACCTTCCATGAGCGGTTTTACGAACAATGGAAAAGCCGGTCTATGGGCATCGAGGTCAGACTCTTTCTTGATGACACAAAAGTCAGGGGTAAGAAGTCCCGCATCGCGGACTACGCGTTTACATAAAGCCTTGTTAAGCGAGAGGGACATAGTAGCAGCACCCGAGAACACATAAGGTATCTGCCATTCGTCAAGTATGGCAGGAACGAGTGATTCACGGCCGTCACCGTATATTCCTTCGCAAATGTTGAAAACAAGATCCCATCTTTTGCCGTTAAGCAGACTTTGCATAAGAGAACGGGCGTGACCAATCCTTTCGGTCTCGTACCCCAGATGACGGAGCGCACGCTCAATGCCGTCTATGGTCTCTTTTTTGTCTAACTCGGCGGTGTCTTCGGCCGAATAACCCATAGCCAGGTATTCCGACCTTAAATCATACGTGAGTCCTATTTTCATACCTCAGATTTTGAGGATTTGTAAGGCTCGGATGAGCCATTAAGAATGTCCCTTCCAATAAGGGGCGAACCCGGAGGAACGTCTCTCTCTGCGGAGACGGTTTCCTGTAATGATTCGTTGTGCATGATTTGAATGAATCCCTGCGGTTTGTTGTTTTTGTAAGTAATTAATTTTTAGTTTTTTAACAACAATTGTTTGTGGTAAAAAATACAATGCGATATTAGTACTTTTATCATTCCGTTGTTCCGGTGAAAAGCACTTTTTTTTAAATATTTTATTATATCGGATTTTCGGACATTATTCCCACTCAATAGTGGCAGGCGGTTTGGAGGATATGTCGTAGACAACCCTGTTTACTCCCTTGACTTTGTTGATGATATCATTTGAAACTTTCATGAGAAAGTCATACGGAAGATGGATCCAGTCTGCGGTCATGCCATCCGTAGATCCCACGGCTCTCAGAGCTACGGTAAATTCATACGTGCGTTCGTCACCCATGACTCCTACGCTGCGTACGGGCAGCAGGATGGTGCCGGCTTGCCATATGGTATCGTACAGATTTTCCCGGCGAAGTGAGCCAATGAAAATATCATCGGCCTGGCGCAGGATATCCAGCTTTTCACGTGTTATCTCGCCCAGGACACGTATGCCGAGACCCGGTCCGGGGAAGGGATGACGGCCTATGAGTTCCTCTTTGACGCCCAGCGAACGTCCCACACGGCGTACTTCGTCTTTAAACAGCGATCGCAAAGGTTCTACAATTTTTAGTTTTACGTAATCCGGCAGCCCTCCTACGTTATGGTGGGATTTGATGGTGGCCGAGGGCCCGTTTACCGAGGTCGATTCAATTACATCGGGATAAATGGTCCCCTGCCCAAGCCAGGTGGCGTTCGTCACTTTGGATGCCTGGGCGTCGAATACTTCTATAAAGGTTCGTCCGATGGCTTTGCGTTTGCCTTCGGGGTCTGAAACCCCTTTCAGGGCATTAAGGAATGCTTACGATGCA
>Ga0265297_10003778_pt1 | contig 26451 bp, 30 predicted proteins | sample Munlanlwell13791_FD_192502 | JGI IMG/M metagenome (GOLD analysis project Ga0265297, IMG submission 192502) | Leachate microbial communities from a municipal landfill in Southern Ontario, Canada - Leachate well 137-91 | ecosystem: Engineered > Solid waste > Landfill > Unclassified | place...
AGGTCGCAGACGGCTTCGAGCAGGTCGGCCAGCCGGTTCACCCGGGCCTCGTTGCCGAATCCGCCCACCTCCGCGTACTGCACCTCGCCGCCCTTGATCGAGAGCCGGCCATGCGCGCCGCGCTGGCGTTCGGCCAGGAGGCGGGCGCGGATTTCGGGCAGCAGCGCGGCCGCGGCGTAGGCGGGGTCGTTGGACTTGACGATGAAGGCCCGGTCAAAGGCGGGATCGCCGACCTGGATGTCCTGCAGGCCCAGCGCGGTGGCCATGCGCACCAGAAAGTTCTCCGGGAAAAGCTCAAGGGTGAACCCCCCGGCGCCACCCGCGGCGGCCGACACGGCGCCCCACGTGGTGGAGTTTTTGCCGGAACCGGTGGTATAGGTGTAGAACCGGACGGCGCGGTTGCGATACCGGCCCTCCACGGTGGGCAGGGGTTCGAAGCCGAACCGCGTCGGCGGGCGCCGGAGCTCGAGGCCGAGGCGGCGGGCGAGACCGGCCAGCTGTTCCCGGGCCCGGCGCTGCTGTTTGAGCGCCGCCGCGACGGCGAATCCCCCCAGGAGGAGGAAAACCGCCGGGAAAAGCAGGGCGAGGAATTCAGGGCGCATGGTCGGGTGGAGCAGGCCCGTTTTCCCATGAATCGGCGCCGGCGACAAGGTTTTCATCGGCCGGGGGGACGCAGGGATATTTTTGGCGTGCCCTGACGGAGTTTCGGCGACAAACCGGAACCCGATGCCCGCAAAACCTTTCATCTTCATCGGCGGCCCGGACGACTTCCTCGTGAACCGCCTCGGCCAGGAGCGCTACGCCGCGCTCGCCGCGGAAGCCGCCGACGAATTCTCGCGCGAGGTGTTGAACGGGTTTGCCGGCAATGTCGGCGAAGTGGCGGCGGCGGTGAACCGCTTCCGCGAGGCGGTGCAGACAATCTCCCTCTTTGGCGGCCGGCGCGTGGTCTGGCTGAAGGATGTGAATTTCCTCGCCGACACCGTGACCGGACGCGCCGAGGGCACGCTCCAGCAGGTGGAGGAACTGCAGGCGCTGCTCGGGCGGGTGAACCCGGACGAGGTCGCGGTGGTGGTCACCGCGGCACCGCTGGACCGGCGGCGCTCGTTCTGCAAGTGGTGCGAGGCGACGGCGGACTTCACCCTGGTGGGGGACGAGGGCCGGGAGGGAGGGGCCGCGCTGGAGCAGGTGGCGCTGGCCGAGGCGGAGGCGCAGGGGGTGACGATCACCGCGGACGCGCTCGGGCTGCTGCTGGCCAAGGTCGGCCCGAACGCGCGGCTGCTCGTCGAGGAGGTACGCAAACTCGCGACCTACGCGGACCTTCCGGCCGGGCCCGGGACGAAGACAGGCGGGGGAGTCATCGAGGAAAAACACGTCGAGGAGCTGACGCCCAATTTTGCGGAGGGAGATTTTTTTGAGGCCGCGGAGGCGTTTGGCAGCGGCGACCTGCCGTGGGCCCTGGCTGCGCTGCACCGGCATTTTTTCGCCGGCGGCGACGCGCGGCCGGTCATCACCGCGCTGCAGAACCGCAACCGCCTGCTCGTGCAGCTCCGCGTGCTGCTCGACACGGGGGAGGTGCGGCTTGGGCCGCGCGGGCTGGACAAGGCGGGTTTCGAGCGCGCCGCGGAGACCTACCGGCGGCATTTCGGCGGGTCGGCGGAGAAGAGCCCGTTCAACGTCTTCACTCAGAACCTCTGGTATCTGGGCAAGCTGGCCGGGAGCGCCCGGCTGCCCTCGTTGCGCCGCCTGATCGACAACCAGCAGGAGTTCATCGCCGCCTTCGAGGAGATCGTCCGCCGGCCCGGCGAGCAGGAGGAGGTGCTGCGCGAGATGGCGGTGCGCTGCCTGGCCCAGCCGGAGGCGCGGCCGGCGGTGCTAAATCCGGGTTAACCCCGCCGCGCGCTGATTTTTCAGTAGCTATCCCCCGGGGGTTTTGCTACGGCTCCCGACTCCGCTTTCTCCGCCTTGAAATCCCCGTCATCCAGCACGGCTTCCCCATTCGCGCCGAAGGCGCCCGAGCCGCCCGCGGCGGCCGGAGACTCGCCGCACCTGCCGGTGGAGCCGCTGGCCATTGCCAACGTTCTCGCCGAGCGCTACGCTTCGCCGGCGATCAAGGACATCTGGTCGGTGCCCGGGCGCATCCTGCTGGAGCGCGATTTCTGGATCGCGGTGATGAAGGCCCAGAAGGACCTCGGCGTGCCCATCCCGGCCGAGGCGATCAAGGATTACGAGCGCGTCCGGGAACTCATCAACCTCAACGCCATCCTCAGGCGCGAGCGGGTGACGCTGCACGATGTCAAGGCGCGCCTCGAGGAATTTTCGGAGCTGGCCGGCCGGCAGTTCATCCACCTCGGGCTCACCAGCCGCGACCTGACGGAGAACGTCGAGCAGCTGCAGATCCACCGGTCGCTCAAGGTGGTCCATTTCAAGGCCGTGGCCGCGCTGCTCGCGCTCGCCCGCCAGGCCGAGGCGCACCGCGACCTCATGATCACCGGCCGCACGCACAACGTGCCGGCGCAGCCGACCACGCTGGGCAAACGGCTCGCGATGTTCGGCCAGGAGCTGCTGATCGCGCTCGACCGGCTGGAAAACCTGATCGAGCGCTACCCGGTGCGCGGCCTGAAGGGCGCGGTCGGCACGCAGCTCGACCAGCTCACCCTGCTCGGCGGCCGCGCCGACCGGGTGGCCGAGCTGGAGGGCCGCATCCTCCGGCATCTCGGTTTCCGGGCGCCGCTGATCGCGGTGGGGCAGGTTTACCCGCGCAGCCTCGATTTCGACGTGGTATCGGCGCTGCACCAGGTGGGCGCGGCGGCGGCGAGCTTCGCCCATACGCTGCGGCTGATGGCCGGGCAGGGGCTGCTCACCGAGGGCTTTCAGGAGGGGCAGGTCGGCTCGTCGGTCATGCCGCACAAGGTGAACGCCCGCAATTGCGAGCGCATCTGCGGCTTCCACGTCATCCTCGGCGGCTACGTGACCATGACGGCGTCGCTCAGCGGCGACCAGTGGAACGAGGGCGACGTCTCCTGCTCGGTGGTGCGCCGGGTGGCACTGCCCGACGCCTTCTACGCCATCGACGGCCTGCTCGAGACCTTCCTCACCGTGCTCCGGCAGATGGAGGTGTTTCCCGCCTCCATCGCCGTGGAGAACGAGCGCAACCTGCCGTTTCTGGCCACCACCACCATCCTGATGGAGGCGGTCAAACACGGCGCCGGCCGCGAGACGGCGCACGCCGCGATCAAGGAGCACGCCCTCGCCGCGGCGAAGGCGCTGCGCACGGGCGGCACCAACGGCGAGACCGACCTGCTCGCGCGTCTGGCCTCGGACCGGCGCATCGGCCTCGGCAAAAAGCAGCTGCAGGCCATCCTCGCCGAGAGCAACCGCTACGTCGGCGCGGCGCCGCACCAGGTCGACGCGTTTGTCGCCGAGGTGCAGCCGCTGGCGAAGCGGGTGAAGGGCGCGGCGGAGTACCAGCCCGGCCGGCTGCTGTGAGCCGCGCCGGCGGCGGCGCGCGATTCCGGGACGGCTTGGCCTTCGGAACCGGACGCGGCGGCGCGAAATGGACGGGGCGCGGGAAATTTGATTGCCACGCCTCGGAGCGGGGCCTTTCGTTGTTCCCCTTCACGTTATTTTGAACCCTTTCATCATCCCTAGCCATGGCTGAACTCGTAGGAAATTGTCTTGTGGCCCAGTCCGGCGGTCCCACCGCCGTGATCAACGCCAGCGTGGCCGGCGTCGTCGCCGAGGCCCTCAATCACAACTGCATCGAGGAGATCTACGGCGGCCTGAACGGCGTGCTGGGCATTCTCAACGAGGAGTTCATCGATCTCGCGTCCGAGTCGCAGCAGCAGATCCGCTCCCTGCGCAGCACGCCCGGCGCCGCGCTCGGCACCTGCCGCTACAAGCTCAAGAAGCAGCAGGACTTCGACCGCGTGCTCGAGGTGTTCAAGGCGCACAACATCCGCTATTTCTTCTACTGCGGCGGCAACGACTCGCAGGACACCGCCGACAAGATTTCCAAGCTCGCCCAGACGCAGGGCTACGATCTGCGCGTCATCGGCGTGCCGAAGACCATCGACAACGACCTGCCCGTGACCGACCACTGCCCCGGCTACGGCAGCGTGGTCAAGTACATCTGCGCCACCGTGCGCGAGCTGGCCTGCGACAATGAGGCCATGGGCCAGAACGACCTCGTCTCGATCCTCGAGGTCATGGGCCGCAACGCCGGCTGGATCGCCGCGGGCGCGGCGCTGGCCAAGCGCCGCGACCACCCCTACGACCCGCCGCACCTGATTTACCTGCCCGAAACGCCGTTCAGCACCGAGAAGTTCGTCGAGGACGTGCGCCGCGTGCTCAAGCGCGAGAAGTACTGCCTGGTCGTTGTCGGCGAAGGGCTCGTGGACAAGGACGGCAACTACGTGGCCACCGACAGCGCCGGCCCCGACGCCTTCGGCCATGCGCAGCTCGGCGGCGCGGGTGACTACCTGGCGGGTTTGGTGACGCAGCATGTCGGCGTGAAGGCGCGCACCGCCAAGCTCGGCATCGCCCAGCGCGCCGCCGCCCATTGCTCGTCGAAGACCGACAACGACGAGGCGTTCCTCGCCGGCCAGGCCGCCGTCAAGGCCGCGGTCGCGGGTGAGACCGACAAGATGGTCGTGCTCGTGCGCGGCGACACCGACCACTACACCTGCGAGACCGGGCTCGCCCCGCTCGCCGAGATCGCCAACGGCGTGAAAAAACTCCCGCGCGAGTGGATCAACGAGGACGGCGTGAGCATGAACTTCCAGTTCTTCCGCTATGCGCTGCCGCTCATCCAGGGCGAGGTGGCGGTGGCCTATGACAACGGGGTGCCCGTCTTTGCCCGCCTCGAAAAGCACCGCGTGGAGAAACTGCTGTCGCCGTACGAGGTCTGAGATACAGGTGTAGCCAAACTCGTGAGAGTTTGGCTCCTTGGCCAAGGCCGGTCCGCGGGACCGGCCTTTTTGTTTGCCTTTCATAATTCTCATAAAAGAGAATTTCCTCTGTGAAGGCGCGCAATTCCACACTGGTCCCACAGGAGATCGAAGAACGGATCCTCACATTGCGTGGATTGAAAGTGCTGCTCGACGAGGCGTTGGCCGTCCTCTACGGCGTGCCGACCAAAGTTCTTCTTCAAGCCGTCAAAAGAAACAAGAAGAGGTTCCCGATTGATTTTATGTTTCAGATTGATCGCCAGGAACTTGCCAACTTGAGGTCACAATTTGTGACCTCAAGTTATGGCGGCCGCCGTTATCTCCCCTATGCGTTCACGCAGGAAGGCGTGGCGATGCTGTCGAGTGTGCTACGGAGTCCGCGGGCCGTGTCTGTGAACGTCGAGATCATGCGCGCTTTTGTGCGCTTGCGGCGGCTGGCGTTGTCGGTCGATGAACTGGCGAGGAAAGTCGAGGTTCTGGAGAAAAACTACGACGAGCGGTTCCGCATCGTGTTTGCCGCCATCAGGGAGCTGATGACGCCGCCCGCGCCTCCGCCCCGGCGTCGCATCGGCTTTGTCCGGACGGATTAGATTGCGCCTATCGGGTCAGGTCGTACAGCGCGTAGCCGGCGAAAAGGTTGGGCCGGAAGGTGCAGGGGGTATGCCAGTCGCCGCGCAGCGGCGCTCGGCGGGTGACGGTGATGCCCTTGGCGGCGCAAAAATGCTCAAAGTCGGCGATGGTCACCGGATTGGCCGGACGGCTCTCAAACCACGCGGTCGTATAGACGGGATTCCGGGGCTTGCGGCCGAAGAAGAAGGCATCCGCCCGGTTTTTCCAGTAACCGTGGTTGACGAAGCCGACGGTAAGCGCGCGGCTCACGCGCAGCGCCTCGATGATGACGGCCGCCGGATCGGACAGCTCCTGGACCGTCCGCGAGCAGATGACCCGGTCGAAGAACCGGTCGGGGAAGGCGCGCATGAATGCCTCCATGTCGCCCTGGTAGGCGGTGACGCCGCGGCGCACACAGCCGAGAATCTTGTGGAAATCGAGGTCCACCCCCAGGCCGAGCACCTGCTTGGTCTGCTGCAGGTAGTCGAGCAGCACGCCGCGGCCGCAGCCGAGGTCGAGCACGCGGCTGCCGGGCTCGACCCAGTCGCCGATGATCTGCATGTCGACGGTGCGCTTTTCGACGAGCTTGTTCATGGCGATGACGGTGAACCCAGGAAGCTGCGCACCAGCGCGTAGAGCTCCTCGGACTCGAGCAGGAACGAGTCGTGGCCGAGGTTGGTGGCCAGCTCGGCGTAACTGGCGCGTTTGCCGGCCCGCAGCAGCGCGAGCACGATCTCGCGGTTCTGCTCGGGCGGGAAGAGCCAGTCGCTGGCAAAGGCGACGCTGAGCGTCTCGGCTTCGACCGCGGCGAACGCCTGCTCAAGCGAGCCATGGGCGGCGGTGAGATCGAAGTGATCGAGCGCGCGGGTGATGTAGAGGTAGGAGTTGGCGTCGAAGCGGTTGATGAAGCTCTCGCCCTGGTGACGCAGGTAGCTTTCGACCTCGAACTGCACGTCGAAGGTGTACGCCGGGTTGTTCGCGGCGGCCGTGCGGCGGCGGCCGAACTTCAGGTCCATGCTTGCGTCGGAAAGATAGGTGATGTGCGCCATCATCCGGGCCACGGCCAGGCCGACGCGCGGACCGCCGCCCCGGGGATAGTCGCCGTGGTTCCAGTCGGGATCCTGCATGATGGCCTGGCGGCCGACCTCGTTGAAGGCGATGGCCTGGGCGCTTTCGCGCGCGGTCGTGGCCATCGGGATCAGGCGCCGCACAAAGGCCGGATATTCGAGGCCCCACTGCAGCACCTGCATGCCGCCCATCGACCCGCCGATGACGGCCTGGAGGGAAGCCAGGCCGAGATGATCGCACAGCAGTTTTTGCGCACGCACCATGTCGCGGATGGTGACGAAGGGAAATGTCAGCCCGAACGGCCGCCCGGTGCGCGGATCAAGCGACGAGGGGCCACTCGAGCCCTGGCAGCCGCCGAGGACGTTGGCGCACAAAACGAAGAAACGGTTCGTGTCGACCGCCTTGCCGGGGCCGATAAAATTGTTCCACCAGCCGGGCTTGGGATCGGTGAGGGCGTGGATGCCGGCACAGTGATGATCGCCGCTGAGCGCATGGCAGATGACGACGGCATTGTCGCGGGCGGCGTTGAGGCGGCCGTAGGTTTCGTAGCGCAGGGTGAAGCCGGGCAGCACCTGGCCGCTCTCACAGGTGAAAGACGCCGGATGCGCAAAGTCATGCGCCTCGACCAGGCCCACCTCGCCCGGCACCGGGGGCATGAGGGCGCTATCTTCCTCCGCGTCGTTCATGGGTGAAACCGTGTTAACCACAGATAGGCGCGGATGAACACAGATTTTTGCGTCATCACCGGGAGGACGGGAAACAACAGCCGGCCGGCGCGCCCGCTGTCAGCCATGCGCCTGTTCGCTGAGCGCGTCGTCCATCTCCTCGTTGGAGAAGACGTTCTGGACGTCGTCGAGCTCTTCCAAGGCTTCCTGCAGCTTCACAAGCGTCCGGGCGCCGTCGAGACTGGTGACGGAAACCGTCTGGACGGGCACGTAGGCGATCTCGGCGGAATCGGGCTTGAGGCCTTTTTTCTCGAGGGCATGGCTGACGGCATCGAAGGCCCGGATGGCGCAGCGGATTTCGAAACCCTGTTCGGTGGTGATGACATCGTCGGCGCCGGCCTCGAGGGCGAGCTCCACCAGCGCATCTTCGGTGGCCTTGTCCTTGCTGAGGAGAAACTGGCCGCAGTGCTGGAACTTGAACAGTACGGCGCCCGCGCCGGCAAGGTTGCCGCCGAAGCGGGTGAAGACGCTGCGCACCTCGGAGGCGGCGCGGTTCTTGTTGTCGGTCGTCACCTGCACAATCATGGCGACGCCGCCGGGGGCGTAGCCTTCGTAGACGACTTCGTCATACACGATTCCGGGCAGCTCGCCGGTGCCCTTTTTGATGGCCCGGTCGATGTTGTCCGCGGGCATGTTGGCCTCGCGCGCCTTCATCAGGATGGTGCGCAGCCGGGGATTCATGCCCGGGTCGCCCCCGCCGGCCTTCGCGGAAATGGTGATGTCGCGCGCGAGGCGGCTGAACACCTTGCCTCGACGGGCGTCGGTGATCCCCTTGTAGTGTTTGAGTTTGGCCCACTTGCTATGACCAGCCATGGCAGGAGTGAAAGTGAGGGTGAGGGTGAAAGTGGAGGCGGGAGGCGAAGTACGCCCAAAACCAGCAGGTATTCTACTTCTTAACCTTCTTTTTTGCCGGCGTCACGTTCTTCATGCCGTCGGGGCCGGCGGCGGGATCGTCGTCGCGCATCCGGTTGATGACGAGCTGCTGGGCGATGGTGAAGACTCCGTTGACGGTGGAGTAGAGGGCGAGCGCGCAGGAAAAATTATAGCAGAAGAGGGTGAACATGACCGGCATGAACTTCATCATCTTCGCCTGTGCGTTGTCGACCGTCGGCTGCGGCGTCAGGCGCATCTGGTAGAGCATGGTGGCGCCCATGAGCAGCGGCATGATGTTCAGCGGAAACCCGAAGAAGCGGGCCACCGTGTCGGGTGCGGAGAGATCCGGAGCCCAAAGGAAGCTTTGGAAGCGCAACTCGGCCGTGCCCTGGAGCATGGTGAAGAAGCCGATGAAGAGCGGCATGGTGATGAGGATCGGCAGGCAGCCGCCCATCGGATTAACCTTGTGCTCCTTGAACAGCTCCATGGTCGCCTGGTTGAGCTTCTGGGGGTTGTCCTTGTATTTTTCGCGGACCGCCTGCATCTGCGGCTGCAGCTTCTGCATGCGTTTGGCGGAGCGCGAGGCCGCGAGGGTGAAGGGCAGGGTGACGGTCTTGATGATGAGTGTCATCAGGATGATCGCGAAGCCCCAATTGCCCACCCAGCGGTGCGTCCAGTTCATGAGGGTGTTCATGAACGGCGCGACGTAGCCGCAGAGGAAAATCCGCATGTACCAGTTCGAGTCATACTGCATGACCTTGTCTTCGCTGTTCGGGAACTGGGCGAGGCGCCGGTATTCCTTGGGGCCGACGAAAAGGTTCCCCGCGAGCGTGGCCGACGCGCCGGGGGCGAGCGTCGGCAGTTCGAAGCGCTCCGCGCCGGTCAGGCCGACGTTGGGACGCTGCGAGCCGGGGAAGGGCGGCAGGTCGATGCGGCGCGTGACCACGGCCATGCCGGGTTTGTCCGCCGTGAAAATGCTGGCGAAAAACTGGTTCTTCACCGAGGCCCAGACAATGGTCCCGCTCTTTTCCACGAGCGACTTGGGTGCGGTATCGCGGCCGAACATGCGGCCGACGAAGCCGGCGCCCTCAAGTGCGCCGCGATTGGTGAACTGGGTGCTGTTGCCGTCGTAGCTCGAGACGTTGAGATACTGGCCGTAGTCGTTGAGATTGACGAGCGACGCGGTGCCGAGGCTGAGCGCGACCCGGGGCAGCGGCACGACCCCGGCCGTCAAATTGCGGAAGGTGGTTTCCTGCCGGACGATGTAGGGATCGCCGGCCGGATCGCCCGAAGCACGGATGGCGTAGCGGCGGGTGACCTCAAGGCGGTGGTCAAGCACAAGGCGGTAGACGGCCTCGGTCGGCGTCGAGGAAACGAGTTCATAGCGCGCCGTGCGGTCGAGGCCGGGAAACGAATCCTCGGTGAACGCCAGAATCGGATCGGCGTGGAGCTGGTTGAAGACGTAGGGGCCGGGTTTTCCCAGCTCGGCATCGTATTTCCGGAAAGCGACATCGCGGATGGCTCCGCCAAAATCGGTGAGGTGGACCTCGACGAAGTCGTTGAAGAGCGTGGTGACGGTTGCCTCGGTGCTGTCCTTGGCGATGGCGGCGAAGGTGGCGTCCGAGGGCATGACCGGCGGCGGCAGGGCGGCGGGATTCGCCGGTGCGGACGTCACGTGCGGCAGGTCGGGTGAACGGCCGATTTCGGGGGCGCGGGGCGCGGGCGGTGAAAGGCGCGAGCCGAGGTAGAGGCTGGCGAACGCCGCGAGCAACAGCAGGGCGCCGATCAAGGTGTTCTTTTTATCCATTAAGAAGGGGAAGTGAGAGTGAAAGTGAGGGTGAGGGGGTGGCGCGGTGCCTGAACCCGCGGTCAGGGACGTTTCAAAGCGGGGTGCAGCGCCGCCCGACAGATTGGACGACGTCGGGGTGGGACCGGATCAAAGCCGCCCGGATGCAGGGGATGGCATTTCAGCAGACGGCGGAGCGACAGCCATGTGCCGGCCAGGACGCCGTGCTCTCGCACGGCCTGTGCGGCATATTGCGAGCAGGTCGGATGAAAACGGCAGCCGCACGCCGGCCCCAGCACCACCGGCAGCACCGGCGAAAGCGTGCGCCGGTAAAGCCAGATCGCGCCCAGCAGAGCGCGGGCGGGCAGTGACGCCGCCTGCGTGATCACACGCCGAAGGATCGGGGAAGCTCCGCCGGATGAGTTCATGCTTGGTCCTCCGTGATACGACGACAGGCATTGATGAACTTCGCCTCGGCCTCGTGAAAGGCAAGCCGGTTGAGGGAGGCGCGCGCCACCAGCAGCAGATCGGTCCCCGGAGGCAGGAGGGATTGGTGGCGGCGGAAGAGCTCCCGCAGACGGCGCTTGGCGGCATTGCGGCGCACCGCGCCGCCCACCGCGGCGATCGAGGCCACCACCCCCACCCGCACCAGCGATGATTCGGCCGCGGGGCCGGCGGGGCCGCGGCTCCGCCACCACAGGGTGAAGGCGCCGCTGTCGAGGCGGCGGCCCTGCTCGCGCACCTGGCGGAAGTCGTTCTGTCGCCGCAGATGCTGCTCGGTGCGCAAGTGCATCGGTGGGAACGGAACCGGCGCCGGTCGGGGCAGGCAGGCTGCGGGCACGGACAGCAAGGACGCGAACGCGCTCAGGCGACCGTCAGGCGCTTGCGGCCCTTGAGGCGGCGGGAAGCGAGCACCTTGCGACCGCTTTTGGTGGACATGCGGGCGCGGAAGCCGATGCGGCGCACGCGCTTTTTGCGGTGAGGGCGGAATGTAGGTTGCATGATCTTGTCGAAAAAAGAGGGTCAAGGTGACCGGAGCCGCTCTGGGGTGTCAAGGACGGGCTTGGGCATGTTTCGGGGTTTTACCCCGCCGGGAAAACCGTCAGTTTCAGCGCATGTGCTACCGCTATCTGCTGCAGGTGGAGGCGCTGCAGGCGTTGGCCGAACGCCTGGAGGTCATCGGCCCCGCCGGCTGGCGGTCGCGCTACAACCTCGCCCCGGGCGGGCCCATTCCGGTGGTGCGTTCCACCGCCACGGCGCGGGAAGTCGCCCTTTTGCGCTGGGGGCTGGTGCCGGGCTGGGCCCGGGAGGGCGATGTCGCCCGGGCGCCGGCGAATGCCCGGGCGGAAAGCCTGGCCGACCGGCCGACTTTTCGTGACGCCTTCCGCCACCGCCGGTGCCTGATTCCGGCCAGCGGCTTCTACGAGTGGCAGGGCCGGGGCCGGCGGCGACAACCCTATCTGTTCCGCCTGCGCGGCGAAGCTCCGTTCTGTTTCGCGGGTCTCTGGGAGGCATGGCCGGACCCCGCCTCCGGACGGACGGTGGAAACCTGCGCGATCATCACCACCGTCCCCAATGAACTGATGCGGCCCATCCACGACCGCATGCCGGTGATCCTTGCGCCGGAGGACTGCGGGCGGTGGCTCGATCCGCGGCGCGCCCAACCGTCGGAGCTTGCCCCGCTGCTGCAGCCCTTTCCCGCCGCAGCGATGACTGCCACTCCGCTTACCAGCCGCGTGAACGACCCCCGCCATGATGATCCTGCCTGCCTCGAGCCGGCATCCACTCTGGACCGGGATGGCGATCCGGCGCAGCTCTCACTCGACTGGTGACCGGGTCGCGCCGGAGGGGCCCCCCGATCTACTGAGATCCGTCCCGCTTTCGGTCGGGGTTGACAGCGGTAAAATCCGGAGGCTAATCAGCTCTATCCGGTCAGCCATCCAGTGACCTCAAGATAGCCCCCAACCAATCGCATCCATGCACTTGTCCCTTGCTCTCCTCCAGCGCGGCCTTTTCGCAGCCGCTTTTGTCTTCACGGCCACCCTCCTGCGCGCCGCCGATTCCTTCGAAGGCCGGGTGGAGATGAAAATCACCGGCGCTGAGCGCGGCGATGCGCACGTCATCAACTACGCCCTCAAGGAGGGGAAGCTGCGTTTTGATTTTCCGAAAGAACAGCCCGGCAAGGAGCATGGCGGGGGCAGCGGCGCGATGATCGTCGATTACGGCAAACACGAGATGCTGATTCTCATGGAAATGCCCGACCGCGAGGGCGGAGCGCCGCGCAAGATGTATATGCGCCGTCCGCTCCCCCAGCCCGGCGAAGCGCAGGCCAAACGTGGCGGGACCGACGAACCGGTCAGCAGTCCCGTGGCCACCGGCCGCACCGAGGTCATCGCCGGTTACACGGCCACCGAATACACGCTGGCCGGCAAAAACGGCGAGGTCCACGAACTCTGGCTGGCGAAGGGGCTGGGCAGTTTCATGTTCCCGGCGGCGCAAAATCCGATGGGTCACGGCCGCCCGGCGAATGCGCCGGTCTGGGAAAAACTCGTTCGTGACGGCGGTTTCTTCCCGCTGCGCGTCGTCACCCGCGACGCCGGCGGCCGCGAAAAAACGCGTCTGGAGGTGACAAAGATCGAGAAAGCCGCGCTCCCCGACGCCCTTTTCACCCCCGAGGGCTACAGCGAATTTCAAATCCCCGGTTTTGGGGGCGGACTTCCAGGCGGACTCAATCCGTTCCAGCGCTGATCCGGCGCGCGCCGGCCGTTGGTTTTTCCGCCCCATGCCGCCGGCTGGCCGACGGGGGCGCGTCCTTGGCTTGAGGCGGAGAGCCATCGGCAACCGATCCCGGGCGCGATGCGCCTCATCAAGCACTTGGAGGACTCCCTTCGCCCGGTGGCAGCAGATTGCCTACTGAAGCCGATGGGATCTCGCCTTGGAAACTTTTCGGCATAGAGTGCGTCTAACGAACCAGACGCCATGAAAACGAGAGTATTCATTCTTGCCATGTTGCTCAGTGCGGGCGCCGGGCTGGCTTTCGCAGCCGATCCGGTGACGGCCAAGCCGGAGTCGCGGGTGGCGGTCGTCTATGTCGACCCGGATAAGTTCACGGACGTAAAGCGGGAGAACTGGAGCGAGAACTCCACCGACCTGCTCGATCAGCTCAAAACGTTCATGATCGAAAAGGGCGAACGCTACGTGCCGGCCGGCATGCATCTCGAGATCAAGGTCACCGATGTCGATCTGGCCGGCGATTTCGAGCCGTGGCGGGGTCCGAATTATGACGGTGTTCGCATCATCAAGGACATCTATGTCCCCCGGATCAAACTGGAGTTCAGCCTGACCGACGCCAAAGGCACGGTGATCAACTCGGGCCAGCGGACGCTGACCGATCTGGCCTTCCAGATGCGAAGCACGACCATCCTGCCGCGGGACGACTATCTGCGCTATGAGAAGGATCTGCTGCAGGACTGGTTCTACAACGAATTCAACAGCCTGCGCAAAGGCTGAGCGCACCCGGCCCGGGGCCGTGAGGCCCAGATAATTGTTTTCGCCCGGCCGCGGACCTTCTACGTTCGCGGCCGTGGATTTTCCCCCCGAAACGGAACGCATCGACAAATGGCTGTGGGCCGTGCGCATCTTCAAGACGCGCACCCTGGCCACCGACGCGTGCCGCGCCGGCAGTGTCACGGTGGGCGGCCAGCCGGTGAAATCCTCCCGTGACGTACGTCCCGGCGAAATCGTGGTCGTGCGGCAGGGCCTCGTCCACCGCACCCTCAAGGTGCGGGCGGTGCCGCCGGCGCGCGTCGGCGCCAAACTTGTCGCGACCTACTGCGAGGAACAGACGCCGCCGGCCGAGTTCGAGAAGGCGCGGCAACAGCGCGTGCAACAGTTTCTCGCCCGGGCCAGGGGCTCGGGCCGGCCGACCAAGCGCGACCGGCGTTTGCTCGACCGGTTGTTTGGCTGAGACGGGCTCGCGCCGCGGGTCATGAAGCGTCATTTCATTCTTACGCCGTTTGGCAGCGCCGGAGACGTGAACCCGTTTCTCTGGATCGGCCATGGCCTGCGGGAACGCGGCCATGCGGTGACGCTCATCATCGCGCCGCCGTTTGCCCCGGCGGCCCGGCGCGCGGGTTTCCCCTTTCTCACGGTCGGAGACCCGGGGCTGTACGAGCGGGTCGTCCAGAATCCCGACCTGTGGCATCCCTGGCGCGGGATGAATCTCATTGTTGGCTATGCGGGCCGCCTGACGGAGGAATATTTCGCAGCCATCCGCACGGTGGTGGACCGGACCGGCGGCCAGGCGGTGCTGGTCGGTTCCTTCCTGGCCTTCGGTGCGCGCCTGGCGCGGGAAAAATTCGGCCTGCCCCTGGCCACGATCCATCTGCAGCCGGCGCTGCTCCTCAGCCTGCATGACACGCCGGTGATGCGGGCGCATCTGGAATGGTTCACGCGGCTGCCGCGCTGGCTCAAGCGCGCGCTCTTCGCCCTGCCCAATCCGGTCGACCAGAGGGCCGGACCGCCGGTGCGCGCGGTCTGCATCCGCGCCGGCGTCGTGCCGCCGCGCCGCCTGGTGGGGGAATGGCTCCATTCCCCCGACGCCGTGCTGGGGCTGTTCCCCGACTGGTTTGCCGCGCCCCAGCCGGATTGGCCGCCGCGCTGCCGTCTGGCCGGCTTTCCGCTTTACGACCTGGGCGACCACCTGGAACTGACGCCGGAACTGGAGCGTTTCCTGGCCGGCGGGCCGCCCCCCGTGCTGTTCACGCCGGGCAGTGCCATGGCCCACGGGCGGGAATTTTTTGCGACGGCGCTGGAGGCCTGCCGCCGGCTGGGCCGGCGCGGAATTTTCGCCACCGCGCACGGCGACCAGCTGCCCTCGCCGCTGCCGGCCACGGTGCAGGCCGTGGACTACGTGCCCTTCAGCCGGCTGATGCCCAGGGTGGCGGCCGTCGTGCACCACGGCGGCATCGGCACGCTGTCGCAGGCGCTGGCGGCAGGGGTGCCGCAGCTCGTAATGCCGATGGCGCATGACCAGCCCGACAACGCCCGCCGGCTCGTCCGGCTCGGCGTGGCGCAACGGCTTTATCCGTCACAATTCACCCCCGGCCGCGTCACGGCCGCCCTGCAGACCCTCCTGCAGGATCCCGCGGTGCATGTCGCATGTGTCGCCGCGGCGGGAAAAGTGCACGCCGCCCGTCCGTCCGACGTGGTGTTCGACACCTTGGAAACCCTGTGCCGCGTCGCTTGAACCGCCATGTCCGCTGTCCCCACGATTGCTGAAATCAAACGGCATCTCGCGGCGTTGCAACGCTGCCGCCTGTGTCCGCACATGCACCGGCCGGTGGTCGTGGGCCGGCCGGTGGCGGGCCGCATCCTGCTTGTGGGCCAGGCGCCGGGCGACAAGGAACCGAAGCTCGGCCGGCCCTTTGCGTGGACCGCCGGCCGGACGCTCTTTCGCTGGTTCCAGGGCACACTGGGCTGGACGGAGGAACAGACGCGCGACCGGGTCTATTTCGCGGCGGTCTGCCGCTGCTTCCCCGGCAAGAAACCGCAGGGCGGCGACCGGGTGCCGGACGACGAGGAAATCGCCAATTGTGCGCGGTGGCTCGAGCGCGAGTTTGCGCTGTTGCAACCCCGGCTGGTGCTTCCGGTCGGCAAACTGGCCATCACCCGGTTCCTCGGCGAACGGCCGCTCGCCGAGGTGGTCGGGCGCGTGTTCCACGTCACCGCGTACGGACGGGAGACCGACGTCGTGCCGTTGCCGCATCCCTCCGGCGCCTCGCCGTGGCACCGCATGGAACCGGGCAAGACGTTGCTCCAGCAGGCGTTGGCCGTGGTCGCGGCGCATCCGGCCGTGCGCTCGGCGCAGGATCCCGCGGGAAAAGAATAGCTTGTATTTTTCCGTGGAATCTGTGTGCTGCGCAACGCTTCCTGGATAGATTGTGTTAGGTTACGAGATATGGTGGATTGTCAGGCGGGCTTGGCGCCCGGTGATGATTTGAAACCCGGTGATCGGGAACAGTCCGTGAGCTACCGGTAGATCAAGGGATCATCATTATGGGTTCGAAATTGTATGTTGGTAATCTGGCTTTCAGCACGACTGAGAGCGAATTGCGCGATCTGTTTGCGCAGCACGGTACGGTGTCCGAGGTGTTCATCGCCATGGACAAATTCAGCGGTCGCTCCCGCGGTTTCGCGTTTGTGACGATGGGTTCGGATGCCGAGGCCAAGGCGGCCATCACTGGCGTCAACGGCAAGAATGTCGGCGGACGTGACCTCACGGTCAACGAAGCCCGTCCAAAGGAAGAGGGCGGCGGCCGTTCCTTCGGCGGTGGTGGCGGCGGTGGTGGCGGCCGTTCCTACGGTGGCGGCGGCGGTGGCAATCGCCGGTACTGAACGATCGCTCCCCCATCGGTTTTGCTTTGCAGGCGGGGCCCCAGCAGGGCCCCGCCTTTTTGTTTTCCGGGTCGAACCTTGCCGGCCTGCAGACTTTACTTTCAGCGGCTGGATGCAAAACTTGCCGTATGCGCACCGCTTGCTGGCTTGCACTGTCCGTCGCCGTCTGGAGCGCGCTGCCACTGCAGGCGCAGCGGGAAAAACTGTCCTGGAACGATCTCGAGATCGTCGAAAAGAACTGGCCGAAGGCCAAGAAGACGTCCACCGGCCTGCGCTATATTGTCCTCAAGCAAGGCACGGGCGCCGCCACCCCCCAGCCGGGCGCCAAGGTGGCGGTGCTGTATCAGGGCCGCTTGCTCGACGGCAAGGTGTTCAGCGAAGAGCTGAATCCGGCCCAGCCATTCCGTCCCCGCATTGGCCGCGACGAGCTCATCCCTGCCTGGGAGGAGGCGCTCAAGCAGATGAAGCGGGGCGAGAAGCGGCTGATCATCGTGCCCTACGAACTCGGCTATGGCACCCGGGGCGACCCGCCGCGCATCCCCCGGTGCGCCACCCTGGTCTTCGAGATCGAACTGCTGGATTTCAGCAGCGAGTAGGGCGCGGCTCAGCGGCCGGCCCCGCTGTTCGCAGGGTTGACGAACGGGTATAGTTTGGCGAATTCGGCCGCGGCCATTTGCTGGGCCTCCGTCTCGGTCTTGGCGGACCCGGAGCCGAGCAACTCATGCACGCGCTTGCTCATCCAGCGGTCGCGGAACTCAGCCTCCACCCCCGCGGCGGGCGGCAATTCAGGCGGGCCGCCCTTTGTGCTCTTGCGGTGCAACAGGTGGCAACCGGCAGTCAGGATCAGCGTACAGACCAGGGTGGCGAGAACGAAGTGTTTCATGGCGTGGAGATGAAGGCTGGTTGTGGAGGAATGCGGTTAAAACCGCGAGCGCATCTTTTTGGTTTCGCTGGGCCGGATTTTCGCTACACCCAAGCGCAGCATGAGCGCCGAGTCCTCGCCCCAGCAGGAGCCCCGTCTGAAATTGAAACTGCATCCGGACAAGGTTCCCGCCCAACCGTCGTCCACCCCGCCAGCCACTCCGGCGCCGGCGCCCGAACCGCCGCCGTCCCCTTCGGCCTCCACGCCGCCCGCTCCCGTTCCGCCGGTCGTGCCACCGAAGAAGCCACGGATGTCGATCGCACCCTTTGAAGCTGGAAAATCGACGCCACCGGTTCCCGTGAAACCGCCGGCGGCTCCTGCGCCCTCCGTGGAGGCCGGTTCCGACTCTCCCGCCGAGGCGGCCGGCGCCGGCCCGGAAAAAGTCAAACTCAAGGTGCGGGTTCCCATCCAGTCGATGGGCGCGGGATCGGCTCTTCCGGCCGAGCCACCGGCGGCCCCACCGGACGTAACCGGACGGGTGGTCGAAAGCGGAACCGAGGAAGCAGGCAAGCTCAAGCTGAAGCCGAAGGGATCGCCGCTCCCGGCTTCCACCCCGCCGGTCCCGCCGGCGGCAGGTTCGATTCCCCCCGTCCCGCCGCCGTCCGCACCGGTGCCGCCGCCCGCCTTCACCCCGGCTGCAGAGGCAGGATCGCAATCAAGCAACAGCACGCCGGCTGAGATCGTCGCGATGCGCCGGGCTTCGGCTCCGTCTTTGCCTCCTCCGCCTCCGGTCGAGGCTCCGCCCGTTTTGCCCGCCGCCGCAACCGGCATCGAGCAAGCACCCCGGCGTCCGGGTTCCTGGAAACTGGCGGCGGGTGGCATGGGCCTGCTGGTGCTCATTGGTGTGATTTACGTGGGTTATCGCAAATATACCGCGGTGCCGGTGCCTCCACCCAAGCCATTGCTGGTCAAGAAGCCGGCTCCGGCGCCGGTGGAGGTCACACCCGTGGCCAAACCTCAGACCACCTTGGGCCAGGCGGTGGAAAAGGCGCGTGAGGCGGTCGCCGCGGTCGAGACGAACCGGACCGCGCCGGCCGGGGAAGTGATCCGATCGGCAGCCGCTCCCGCGCCGGCCGCGGCCCAGGTCACGCCGCCATCGTCTCCCGCTGCACCGTCCGTCCTGCCGCCGCCGGCCCCGGCCGTCATTTCCGGCCCGAACCCGCAGCTCCGGACATTCGTCGAAAAGCTCAAGATCGGCGGGGTACGCGTCGGGCCGCCCGCGCGCCTCTTCCTTGGGGGTGTGACTTACAAACCGGGTGACGTCATCTACCAGCCGTTCGGCATCGTCTTCGTCGGGGTGGACCCGAAGACCGAGGAGCTTTTGTTCAAGGACGATACCGGCACCGTGATCCGCCGCCGGTATTGAATCACCGGCCCAGTCCGGCGCGGATGGCCTGCAGCAGCCCGGAATCGCTGGCGATGCTGGTGACGCCGTTGACAACGAACTGCACGCCGATGCAGAGCAGGAGAAAGCCCATGAACTTGGTCAGCGCGTTCATGCCATTGGCGCCGATGAGACGCACCATCCTCCCGGAGAGCCGCAAGGTCAGGTAACTGATGACGGCCACGATGATGATGCCGAGGACAATGGCCGCATAGTCGAACCAGCGCTCTGCGAGCGAGGTAAAGCCGATCGTCATGGCGATGGACCCCGGACCGCTCAACATGGGCATCGCCAGCGGCGTGAGGGAGATGTCGCGCTTGGCGCGCGCCTCCTCGCGCCGGCGGTGCTCGTCGGCATCCTCCCGCGGTGTGGCCAGCATGGAAAACGCGAGACTCGATACGAGCAGGCCGCCGGCGATGCGGATGCCCGGGATGGAGATGCCAAAGAAACGGATGATGAAGCTGCCGCCGAAAAGACAGCTCACGAGGATGACAACCATGTAGGCGCAGCCCCGGCGCACCTGCTGGATGCGGCGCGTTTCCGTGTCGCCCTCGGTGATGGTCAGCAACACCGGCGTCGAGGCGATGGGATTGATGACCGGCAGCAGGGCGACGACGGTACCGAGGATGAGTTGCCAGAAATGGGAGCTGCTCATGGATCCGTCTTCAGGGTCTTACGCCGCGCCGCCCGGCGGCTCAACCAGGAACGGCGGTCGCCGGGGCGCGGGGCTCACCATCGCTCAATGGGGCCGGAGGGCACGGCGATGGCGGCAGGCCGCGGACCGGTGTCGTCGCGCATGAAGGAAGCGACGAGTTTCGGCAGGCGGTATTTGGGCAGCAACTCACCCTCGCGGTCGCAAAATTGCATGCGCCAGGTCCGGTAGGCGGCGAGCGCCGCGTGAAACTCGGCCTGAGTACGAAACGCGGCCAACCGGCGCCGGAACTCCACCGCCGGGCCGAAACGCCGGGCATACCAGGCCGCAACCTTGCGGAACATCCGGCAGCCGGGCTCCTCGCCGAAAATCTCGATCATGAGATCGAGATGGCGGCACATCACCCGCACGCGCTCGTCAAACGACGGCTCCGGCAGCAGTTCCCCGGTGCGCAGGTAGTGCCGGGTCTGCTGGAAAATCCAGGGATTGTAGAAGGCGCCGCGGCCGATGCTCACGCCGGCGCAGCCGGTCTCATCGAGCATTTTTTTTGCGGCCTCCGGCGTGGTGATGTCGCCGTTCCCGATGACCGGGATGCGGCGGACCGCTCCGACCACGGCGCGGATGCCCGCCAGGTCGACGGTGCCGCCGAAACCCTGGGCCCGGGTGCGGCCGTGCACAAAGATGGCGGCCACCCCCGCATCCTCCAGCACCCGGGCGAGTTCCGGCGCGGTCAGGTTGTCGCGATCCCAGCCGAGGCGCATCTTGGCGGTGACCGGGATTTTCACCGCGGCAACCATGCCGCGCACCAGCTCCGCGGTTTTCCTGAGCTCGGTCATCATGGCCGAGCCGCCGCCGATTTTCGTGACCTTGCGCACGGGGCAGCCCATGTTGATGTCGACCGAGGCGATGCCCAGGGCTTCGACCTGGACCGCGGCGGCGCGCATCTCGGCGGGGACGCTGCCGAAAAGCTGCACGGCGAGCGGACGATCGGCGGGGCAGGTCTGGATGAGCTGGAGGGCCCGGCGGTTTTTCTCGAGCAGGGACCGCGCATTGACGAGATCGGTGGTGGCCCAGCCCAGCCCGCCCAGTTCGCGGATCGCCAGCCGCATGGGCAGGTTGGTGTACCCCGCGAGCGGAGAGAGGAACAGATTCGACGAAAGTTCGTGGGCGCCGAGGCGCATGGGCTTGATAACCTGGGGCGGACGCCGGGCGAGGGCAAGGCTGGGAGCGTCCGCATCATTTTGACGAGACCGCCGGTAAGTCCGGCAACCAATTTGGCTTGGAAGACCTCATCGCCGGACATGATCGGTTAGGCCTTCCCAATAAGGGAAGCCCCTCAGTGAAAACGGGCATGGGCAAATTATCCCATCGGGAGCGTACTCATAGGTTTGCTATTTTTGGAATCCCATCTAAATGAATCTCCTTAGATTGGTTGTTGGTGTGTCATCCGCCGGCGCACAAGCGGAAGACGTCGAGCAGAAGTATATCAGATCTGAAGGCACCGGAATTACCTCATGTCCTGGTTCAGCCAACAACGGGTTCATGCACGGATCGATTGGCCGATGGCGCTGACGCCGCCCGGCGGCGTCCACCGCACCCTCTGAAGCCCGGCCTGAACCTCCCTCCTTTCCGCCATGTCCCGCGAACCCACCCCGCTGTTTCCGCCCCGCATCCTCCATCTGGAGGACAATCCCGCCGACGCCGAATTAATCCACGTTGCGCTGGGCCGGGAATGGCCCGGCTGCCACGTCATGCGCGTGGAGACGCAGGCGGGTTTTCTCGAGGGCCTGCAGCAATCCGAGTACAACCTGATCCTGTCGGATTTTTCCATGCCCGGATTTGACGGCCTGTCGGCGCTGGCGCTGGCCCGCCGGCACCGGCCCGAATGGCCGTTCATTTTTCTCTCGGGCACCATCGGCGAGGATCACGCGGTCGAGGCGCTCAAGCACGGGGCGACCGACTATGTGCTCAAGGACCGCATGGGCCGGCTGGTTACCGCCATCCGCCGCGCCCTCGGCGAGATGGAGGAACACCGGCGGCGGCGGACCGCCGAGCAGCGCTTGCGGGAACAGGCCGAGCTGCTCGACAAGGCGCGCGACGCCATTTGTGTGACGGATCTGGCAGGCTGCCTCACTTATCTCAACCAGAGTGCGGAGCGCCTGCTCGGCTGGACGGCCACCGAGGCCCACGGCCAGCCGCTGGCCAAACGGCTGAGCCGGCTGGGGGGCACCGGCCTCACTGAGGCCCAGCGCGCCGTGCGGGCCGATGGGTCCTGGGCGGGCGAGTTGCATATGGCTGCCCCATCGGGCGGCACGCTCGTGGTCGACAGCCACTGGACCCTCGTGCGCGACGCAGACGGCCATCCGCAATCGATCCTGCTGATCAACACCGACATCACCGAGCAGAAAAAACTGGAGAACCAGCTCCTGCGGGCGCAGCGCATGGAGAGTATCGGCACACTCACCGGCGGTATCGCCCACGATCTCAACAACGTCCTCGCGCCCATTCTCATGGCCGTGCAGATCCTGCAAAAGAGTGTGACCGACGCGCCCGGCAAGAAGCTGCTCGGCACCATGGAGACCAGCGCCGAACGCGGCGCCGCCCTCATCCGGCAGCTGCTGACTTTTGCCCGCGGTTCCGAGGCCCGGCGGACGGAACTGCAGATCCGCACGGTGATCGGCGACGTGGAAAAACTCCTGCGGCAGACCCTGCCGCGCTCCATCGAACTGCAGGTGCGTTACCCCGCCGACCCCTGGCTCATCAGTGGCGATGCCTCCCAGCTTGGGCAGGTGCTCATGAACCTGGGCGTCAACGCCCGCGATGCCATGCCGCAAGGCGGGCGGATCGAGATCATCACCGACAACGTCATCCTGGACGAGGCTCACGCCCGCCTGCTTCCGGAATGCCGGCCTGGCCCCTATCTGCACATCACGGTCGCCGACACCGGCACCGGCATCCCGCCCGAAATCATCGAGAAGATCTTCGATCCCTTCTTCACCACCAAGGAGCCCGGCAAAGGCACGGGCCTCGGGCTGTCCACGGTGCGGGGAATTCTCAAGGGCCATGACGGGGCCCTGCACGTTGAAAGCGAAGTCGGCCGCGGCACGGCCTTTCAAATCTACCTGCCGGCGTTGCCCGGGTTACGGGAGCAACCGGCCGCGGCGGCCCACCGGGGGCCGGAGCAGGGACACGGCGAAGGCATTCTGGTGATCGATGACGATGACGCCGTCCGGGAGGTGATGTGCTCGGCCTTGAAGACCTTTGGCTACAAAGTGCGCTCCGCGGCGGACGGCCAAACCGGCCTGAAGGAATACCGCGGGCACGCCGGGGAGATTGATCTCGTGCTGACTGATATGATGATGCCGGGTCTGGCGGGGGTGGAGGTCATCAAGACGCTGCGTGGGATCAACCCCACGGTCCGGATCATCGCCATGAGCGGATTGATGGAGGCCGCCGCGCTCAAGGAGGAGAAGGTGGGTTTCGGCCGGCTGGAAGTGCTGCCGAAGCCACTCAGCATCGAGCAGTTGCTGGCCACGGTCCGCCGGGTGCTGACGATGCCCTAACGCCCGGCCAGCGCGCGTTGCATCCGGGCGAGCGCCTCGGCCAGCGTGGCGCGCGGGCAACCGAAGTTGAGGCGGAGATAAGTGCCGGGCCGGGCGCCGAAGGGGCGGCCGTCGGACAGGCCGACGCCATGTTTTTCGAAGTGAGTGACGGGATCCTTCAGGCCCAGGGCCTCGACATTGAACCAGGCGAGATAAGTCGCCTCGACCGGCGCCTCGATCCGCATGCCGGGCAGGGCGCGGGCCGCGCCGGCGAGCAGGAAGTCACGGTTGCCGCGCAGATAGTCCAGCAGGGCCCGGCGCCAGGGTTCGCCATGGCGGTAGGCGGCCTCGCAGGCCGTATAGCCCAGGCAGTTGACCTCGGCGACGATACCGGCGGTGGCGCGGATGAACTGGGCGCGCAGGGCCGCATCGGGGATGATCGCGAGGGAGGTGCCGAAGCCGGGCAGGTTGTAGGTTTTGCTCGGCGCCATGAACGTGATGGTGCGCCGGGCAATCTCGCCGCCGAGCGTGCCCGTCGGCACGTGCGGCAGGTCGTCAAGGATGAGATCGCCATGGATCTCGTCGGAGCAGAGGAGGAGCTGGTGCCGGAGGCAGAACTCAGCGAGGCGCCCGAGTTCGTCGCGGCGGAAGACCCGCGCCACGGGATTATGCGGATTGCACAGGGAAAAAAGCCGGGTTTGCGGCGTGACGGCCCGCTCCAGCGCGTCCCAGTCGATCTCCCAGCGCCGGGCGGCGGAATCGAGGGCCAGCGGCGCCGTGATGACCTGCCGGTCCTGGTGGGCGGGCGCAGTCATGAACGGCGGGTAGACCGGGGTGTTGCACAGCACGGCTTCGCCGGCCCGGGTGAACGCGCGCGCCGCGACGTTCAAGCCGACCACCAGTCCGGGCAGCCACACGAGCCAGGCAGGATCGATGGTCCAGCCATGACGCGCCTGCAGGGCTTCGACCACGGCCTCGACGGTGGCTTTTACCGGCCGCGCGTAGCCAAATACGCCGTGGTCAATGCGGGCGTGCAGGGCCGCGATGACCTCGGGCGGAGAGCGGAAATCCATGTCGGCCACCCACAGCGGCAGGATGTCCCGGCCGGCGTACTTCTGCCATTTCTGCGAATCGGTTTCGCGGCGGTCGATCGTCGTGTCAAAATCGTAGGTCATGGGCGGGAGGGCCGGAAACGTAATCACAGTTCCCGGCAGAAGAACACGGATTTTTTCTCTGACGCGGCCGGCACCGCGCGACGATTTTTCCCGGCTGGCGGCACAGGGTAGGCAAGACTGACCCGACTCCCGGGTTCGGCGGAAAACTAAGTTCCGGATTCATCGCCACTTGCCGCGCCGGTCTGCCCGGCACCGCGCCAGCTAGTCAAGGCACAGTTCAACACTCAATCACATCACCAACACTCAAGGAGATAACCATTATGCGTAGTATCATTCATTACACCCACCCCCGCAGCACCAGCCTGCTGCCATCGCTCGGCTTGGCGGCCCGCAGCCCGTGGGCGGGCCTCGAGGGTGAAATCGACCGGCTCTTCGGGACCGCGCTGTCCGATTTCATGACCCCGGTCTTCGCCAACCGCTTCCCGGTCGACCTCTACGAGGACCGGGACAACACCTACGTCCGGGCCGAGCTGCCGGGCGTGAACCGCGACGACATCAACGTCGAAATGGCCGACGGCTATCTGACCATCAGCGCCAGCCGCAAGCACCAGGCTGCTGACGGCAAGGACGAGCAGGCTTTTTCGCTCAGCCGCTCGGTGAGCATCCCCGAGGACGTGCATGCCGACAAGGTGAGTGCGGCCTACGAGAACGGCGTTCTCACCGTCACGCTGCCGAAGAAGGAGGAGGCCAAGCCGAGGAAGGTCAGTGTTGCGGTGAAATGATCACCACCGGCTGCGATCCGAAACCAAACTTCAACAACGAAACAGGAGGTTTTGCCATGTCATTGATTCAAGATCTGGTTCCAGCATTCACCCGTTCGCTCTCCCGCCGTCACGAAGGTGCCGCGCGCGATCCGGAGCCGACGGTCAAACCCTTGCATGAAGTGAAGGAGACGGACGAGGCGTGGGGCTTGCAGGTTTACCTGCCCGGCGTCGCCAGGGACGGGCTCGAATTCACCGCCGAGGAGGGCCTGATCACCATCCGCGGCCGCCGCGGTTGGAAGGCACCCGCCGGCTGGACGGCACTCTACCGGGAGTCCGTGGACGCGCCCTATGAGCTGGTCCTGCAGCACGACAACACCATCGACGTGGAGAAGATCCATGCCGAGCTGAAGGATGGGGTGCTGCGGGTCTCGCTGCCGAAGGCGGAGGCGGTCAAGCCGCGCAAGATCACGGTCAGCTAATGCATGGGGCGCAGCCCCTCGACAGGCTCGGGGCCCTGAGCGAAGTCGAACGGGCGAGTCTGCGCCCCTGCCAATCGGGCCCTGATTGCTGCGCAGGGACGCAGTCTTGCTGCGTCCTTTCCTACTGAAAATCGAGCAGCTCGATCTCGAACACCAGCGAGGCCTTGGGAGGGATCGTGGGCGGAGCGCCGCGCGCGCCGTAGGCCAGCCACCAGGGGATGATGACGGTGCGTTTTTCGCCTTTCTTCATGTCGAGAATGGTCGCGTCCCAGCCGGCAATCACCTGCCCGACCCCCACCTGGAAGGTGAACGGCTCCTTGCGGTCATAGCTGCTGTCGAACTTGGTGCCGTCGCGCAACAGGCGGCCCTCATACTGGACGGTCGCCTCCTGCCCGCGCTGCGGCTTCGCGTCGCCCGTGCCCGGCACCCGGATCAGGTAGCGGAGGCCCGACGTCATCACACTGGCGGTGTTGTACTTCGCATCGATGACCGCGGTCTCCTCCGTGCTGAGCTGGGGCGTTTTCGGCGTATCCATCACCTCGCGCATATATTTGTTGGCGGGTTCGCCGGGCTTCCGGCGGGTGAACAGGCCCGAACGCGCGACAAACGCGATGGCGACGAGGACGGCGGCCAGGAGGATGAGAATGTAGCGGCTGCGCATGACGGAAGACTTGACCATGAACCGGTGCGAATAAACACGAAAACGCGGTTCCGGCCCGGATCTTCAGATTCCCAGCCGCTGCTCCACCTCGGGCCGCGCCAGCCCGTCGATCCGCACGATCTTTTGCCGCGACTTGTCGCCATGCAGGAGTGTGACAGCGCGCGGAGGCAGGCCGAGCCGGTCTGCGAGAAACTCCGTCAGGGCGGCATTGGCCCGGCCGTCGAGCGCCGGCGCATGAACCTTCACCTTGAGGGCGTCGCCCAGCCAGCCGGCAATCTCATCCCGCGGGGCGCGGGGGATGACCTTGAGGGTGAGGGTGCAGTGTATGGGCATGCCGGTCGCGGATGGTTTTCAATTAATCCGCTGGGAGCGCCGAAGTGAAGCCTCCGGATGGCGCGAACTGGTGCGCGAGTTGGCCGGTATCCCGTCTCTTGCCTTGGGAGGAATCAGGACCACGGGGGACGGCGATGGTGGCCGTTGTCTCGATGAGATTCCGCCGACACAAGCCTGGCTTCAATTTCGACCATCA
>Ga0265297_10003779_pt1 | contig 26449 bp, 35 predicted proteins | sample Munlanlwell13791_FD_192502 | JGI IMG/M metagenome (GOLD analysis project Ga0265297, IMG submission 192502) | Leachate microbial communities from a municipal landfill in Southern Ontario, Canada - Leachate well 137-91 | ecosystem: Engineered > Solid waste > Landfill > Unclassified | place...
GAAGGCATATACGAAAACTGAACGAAACAATTAAGGAGTAAATATGGCTACACAGGTGTTGCAAACACTGGCGATTTATCGTCAGGAAGGCAACGATGGCCTTATCATAGAGCGCGAACCCGGCGAGGAAGCCAGTATGGTTTGGCACGAGGGTGCTCCGCTCTGTTATGATATTAGTACCGATGCTACCGGCGAGATTGAGGAATATGCTGCCGGAACAGATGGTGTAAGAATTATTGGTGTTGCCGCTTCCCACGCGAGCGGAACGGCAGGAACCGATGTTTCTTACTATGAAGCGAATGACCTCAATTTATTTGAGGGGTCGCTGATTAATGGTACTGCGGCCTATACGTTGCTTGGAACCGAAGTGGGAGTTGCCTATCCGTTGGTGCAATCTACGAGAGACTGGTACGTTGATGTTGGGAATACCGACAACGATGATGTAGTTGAAGTAGTAGGTTTGCTTGATGCGGTGGGTGATGTTAATCCCAGAGTCATTGTGCGATTCCTTGGCGGGAAACAGTCCAAGGTGTTGCAGTCTTAACATAAGGAATAACAATTATGGCTACAACTCACGTTGCGAGAACTCTGGCGATTTATCGCCAAGAGGGTAAGGGTGGTGTCATAGAAGACCGTGTGCCGGGAGAGGAAGCCTCTCAGACTTATAAAGTCGGTGCGCCGTTGGTTTATGACGCTACAAACAAAGACATTGAAATCTGGGCTGGTGGAACTGATACGACCAAAATTATCGGTATTGCCGCCAAAGATGCTACCGGAGTTACGGCGGCTGCTGTGCCGTATTACGAGGCTAATGACTATAACCTGTTTGAAGGTACGTTGATTAACAATGCGACTGCCTATGTGTTGCTGGGTACTGAAGTTGGGGTGGCTTACTCCCTGATTGCTTCTAGCAACAACTGGTACATTGATACCAATGACGTGACCACGAAGAAGGTTGAAGTTGTTGGACTGATTAGTGCCGTGGGCGATACGAATCCCCGCGTCATTTTCAGATTCATCGGTGGTATGCAGTCCAGAGTTCTACAGAGTTAATTAACAAGAAGGAGATTATTATATGGCTATTATATCAGCTAGTAATGCGAACCTCTATGATGCGAGGATAAAGGAAGCGGTTTTCCAATATCTGAACGCTTATCCAGAGGAATACACACAATGGTGTGACAAGCGGAGTTCGAAAGATCAGTATGAAGAATTGGCGTTGTTCGGTGAATTGCCGATGCCGCCTGTTCTCGGTGAGTACGAAAATGCTGCCGAAACTACGTTCAAGCCCGGTCCGATGCGGAAATGGACTCATGTTCAATATGGCTACACTTTGATCGCTTCAAAGATTGCCATTGAGGATAGTCGTTTCCCCGTGATCGTCCAGACGGCTGGTTCGATGGGCAAGGCTATGAAACATCGTATTGAAACCCAAGGCGTCTATGACCTTAATAGCGCGTTCTCGGTTTATACGGTCGGTGCGAGTGATACGGCGGATGAATATCTGTGTCAGTCTGCTCATGCTACCTTCACGGGTGCAGGTGGAGCGTCACAGAAAAATCGTGAAGCTACCGACGCTACTCTTGGCGTGGATTCTCTGTGGACTGGAGTTAATAACTTCGCCACGTTGAAAGACCACGAAGGTAATCCGGTTATTGCGATTCCCAAAACGCTGATCATTCCTCCGGCTCTTGAACGCAAGGCGATTGAGATTCTAAAATCAATCGAAACTCCGTTCCTTAGCACGAATGAAACTAACGCAATCAGAACCCGTAATCTTGGCTATGTGGTTTCGCACTACATGACCAGCACTACTGCTTGGTTCTTGGTTACTGACGAGAAACCGATTCGGTTCTATATGCGTCGCTCTGTGACCGTTGAACCGGATGAAACGATACGCAACCAAAGCCGTTCATGGACTATCACCTGTCGGTTGAGCCACGCACCGTATGACTGGTATCAGATTTACGGCAGCGATGGAGTGGCGTAAAATCAAACAATTAAAGGAGGGCTTTGATATGAAAAAAGTCTATATGGGACTTATATGCTCCTTGTTGTTTGCAGGTATGGTTAGTGCCAATACGAACATCGCGGTCTGGGTCGGCGGCGATACCCCTACTACTTTTATTAGTGGTAGTGGATATATGGTTGCCCCGTATTTCGCTGGTAATGGTTCGTTGTTGACCGATGTGGTTGGTGTCGGAAGCACGTTGCCCACTGCCTATATTTGGGTTGGCGGTGCGACCAGTAATGCGGCGTCTAAAGCTGTTAGTGGTGATATAACAATTACCACGAATGGTGCTGTTACCATTGGCGCAAGAAAAGTGCTTGGTAGCATGTTGCCGCAGGCCACCGATGGGCAGTTGCTTATCGGAAGGTCGGTAGGTGGGAGCAATGTGGTTGCAGAAACTATAAGTGGTGACATAACACTCGCTACTAATGGTGTTGTCGCGGTGACAAAAACTACCGGCAATCTGACCGTTGGTGCAGTAACCACTAATACCGGTGCCGTGAAAATGCTCAGCACGTTGGTTGTTGATGGTGCAGTTACGCTTTCAGCCCCTGCTGGACTCGGAACGTACACCAATGCCGCCGTCGCTTTCACCAATGTGTTTGATGTTGGTGGACGATTGGTTTCGCACGATCCGTAACGACAAGGAATAATTTGCAAAAGGTCGGGGGAGTCCAAACCTCCCCTGACCAATGCAGAAAGGATTTTACTATGCGAATTTTTCTAACAGGTTTTTTATGTTTTATATGTGCGTTGGCGTATGCGGATGGACTTGATAAGGTAGTGTTGAAATCAGATCAGATAACAGCAGTAGCTAATCAAGTTAATTCGTCTAAAATTTGTGGATATGTTGAACGCATAGACTTAAATTTTTCACAGGGTACTATGCCGGTTGATGTAGTGATATTAAGTTCTAATCCATTGACGCAGGCAACAACTACTTTGTACACCAGCGATTCCGTGGCTACAAACTTAACGTACTATCCTGGACTGAATAGGCATAATACTTCTGGCGCAGTAGCATTTACTAATAATGCAACACGGTATTGTCTTCTTGACGAAGTGATTTATATGACTATCACAAACTCTGTCACTAACGCACAGACTACTATCGCAACGGTAATCTATGAAGCAAAATAGGAGTAAATATGGCAACGCCACAAACGCTCCTAACGAGTTGTCAATATAAGTTCGGGCAGGATTCGTCCAACATCAGGTTTCAGGATGATTTTTGGGCGGCTATAAACAACGCTCAATATGATTTTTGTACGAGTAGGGCTTGGGGATTTCTCCGTACTACGGCGACCTTGACGGCAACTCACGCTGTCAGAACTACTGCACTTCCATCGGACTTCGGTAGTTGGTATGATATTTCTGGCGCACTTCGTATTGCAACACCCTCGGCCAATTTAGGAGGGGAAGTTGAGATAATGACTCACGAAGATTGGATTACCAACGAGTACGAAGATGGTTCGGAAGAAGGTGAGCCAACTTATTGTTATATTCTTGGTGATAGTATTTACTGGTCTCCCATTCCCGATGCCACCTATACGGTTACTGGAACATACTATAAAATTCCTGCGTCCGTGGAAGATACAAGTAGTTCCCTAACTGTCCCTACTGTCTATGGCGAAGTTTTGCAGAAGATGATTTTTCGCAGACTCCAAGACGCCGGGTACTCATCCGTTGCTGAATTACAAATTTCCGATACAGATATCCAGAGATTGCTTGGGCAGTACGCAAGGGATGATATAAAACGTTTCGGCGGCCTCACCATGAATCTTTCACCCAATGCAGTTAATCGGAGAACTGTTTAATGCCAGTTAGAGGTACTCCAGATTCAGAATGGGTTGTTTTAGCAAATCGTTTCCCCGCGACGCTTAACCGCGATGCGGCCCCGGAATCTTTACAGGAAAACGAAACGCCGGATAGTTTTGGTTTGGGTCTGGATCGTCCCGGCTGGCTTTATTATGATTCTGCCCCTTCGTCTGGAACGGCATGGACGGGAATAAATACAGTTAGCGCACCCACGTATGCACCCACTACTTGCACATGGAGATATTGCTTCAACAGACTTTTTGGATTTCCCGCAACTGGCGCAACGGTTTATTACGGCGCGATGAATTATTTAGACACCTATCTTTTGCAGGGACTTGGATATATACCCGTTGACGATAATAACGAGACAAGTAATATAACAAACATCATTCCCATTTCGGGCGGTAACGTGGCGGTCTTCAAATCGGATTTTTGCTACATAATCCGTAATTCCGATTCTCCTGGAGGCAGTCTTACCGCCGAATTTCTAAAACAAGCTACAGGTTTGCCGACTGCGGCAAGTGTAATTGTTTTGGATAATACAATGGTGTTTGCAAATACGCATGGTGTTTTTGCTTTTAATGGACAGAACATTACTGAATTAACACTTCCTGTCCGTAGTAGTCTTGCACCATTTAACAATACAGTTGCAACATCATTGAAGGCCGATTTTGAGAAAAGACGAATAATAGGTTTTGCAAGTGCAACTAAGTTCATCATTGATTTAAACGACAAACCCATGCTATACGATTATTCCACGGCGGGATTTCGTTTCACCAGCAAAACGTTGGTTGCCGAGGATGCGTCGCCGTTGTTGATAGATAAACTTATGTTAGTTTATCAATATTCTGCATCTGATTATGCAACAATAAACATTGACATTAAACAAAATGATGCTTGGAAAACTGAAAGTCAATTTACAATACGACCACAAAATGACAATGGGATGGCAATGTTGTCTCTTAATAATGTATTAGCATGTAGAAAATTTGCTATACGAATAACTGCCATGAGCGAAAGTCTATATATAAACTCTATTTTATGCCATGTGAAAACTGGTGGAGTTTTGGGGTATTCAAACAAATGATTACAAGAATATATGCTCTTTGCGAACAAGATGGAGAGATAAGATATATAGGAAAAACTGGTAGTAGTATAGAAAATCGCCTAGCACATCATCTTTTAGATGCTCGTAGAAAAATAAAAAACTACAGGTGTAACTGGATTCGTTCGGTAATGTCGCGTGGATATTTTCCAATTGTTAGATTAATAGGCGAAGTAGAAGGCGATGGTATTTTAGAAGAAATTGCATGGATCGCTTATGGACGTTCGGAAGGATGGCGACTGGTTAATGGAACAGATGGAGGGGAAAATCCTCCAAGTAGAAAAGGGAAACCTAGTTGGAGTAAGGGAATACATTTATCGCAGGATCATTGTCGCAAATTAAGCGAGGCGCATAAAGGTGTAAAACTTTCAAAAGAACACTCTCTTAAAATTGGAGAGGGACATAAAGGACAAAATCGTAGTGAATCATTTTGTCGTAGAATTAGTGAAGCTAGAAAAGAGTATTGGAGAAAACGAAAAGAATTAGGATTGAACAATATTTCTTCAAAACATCGCAGGAAAATAAAGGAAAGTTTAAAAGAATATTGGCGCAGACGAAAAGCGTCATAAGTTGAAAGGATAATATCATGGCATTTAAAAAGCTCTACGATCTTCCGCAAGGATTTAATCAACCAACAAGTTTTAATCCGACTCCCGCTTATCTTCCAAATACGGGTGGAACTACAACTTATGGCGGTGGTATGAATACTGGATATACACCACCCGTTCAACCGAGATATACGGCTACTGGTGGGGGACAGCGCATACCAAATTCTCCTAGCGGTGGAATAGGTAATGAAAATATTGTTAACATAGGAGCAAAACCGTCATCTTATCAAGCTCCAAAGGTAAGTTCGTTCTTGTGGAATATGTTTGGCAGTATGAAAACCATGGATGTTGAACAACGGTCAGACTATTTGCAAAACTTAGCAAGTGGTATCAAAGACAAACTTGATCAGTATGGCTTGCGGTTGGCTCGTGGTGTAGCATTAACGCCCGATCAACAAACTAGATACGATAGTTTGCGCAATTCGTTTAGCGACATTCAAGGTTATATGACCAATCAATCGGCATACGATGATTATATGACAAAACTTGGCGATCAAACACCAGAACAATATGCTGCCGCGCAAAAAGCAAGCATTGAAAATTCGCAACGTGGTGGATGGGCCTATGATTCGCGATATTCTAAGTAGGTTATATTATGGCGAACAAATTTCGCGGTGCGATTGCCGATGGTTTATGGGTTAAGGAACTTTACAGCGATGATCCGCAGAATCCTAATGCTACGGTATTAGTCCGAGCAATATATGGACTAACGCGCACGGCATCCAACGGGATTATGACTACGCTTAATTCTACAAAAAGCGTAACTAATCCAGTGGTTGACGGCGCGGCAATTACCGGCACATTCAGGGTTATTAAACTTGAATGTCGCCAAACCAACGATGGTAATCTTTCCGGCTCTGATGTAATTGTTCAGACGCTGGGTGATGGATTCTTCACCACGTTGACTTCTGCCAATAGAATTGTTTTGAAGAACCACTATGAAACAGAAGAACAGAACGAAAACGCATGGATGTATTACGCTCGTGGTGTTGTCATTGAGGAAAGCCGTTGGATGAATATTGCCAATACATCAATCGCAAGTTTGTTTCCTTATGTAACTGACGTAACTATGTCAACTGCGCTTACTGGATATTCTACGCCTGTTATTTTGGAGAATTGGTATGAACGCGAACAAGACGGATCATGCAGTATGTACAGGACTTTGTTTGCTCGTAGCAATACATCGGTAATGGCTACAAGAAATGTGCAGTATGCGGGAATGATTATAACTAATCCGTTGCGTCAACCAACCGAAGGCGATACCACGATTGATATGTCTGGATTTCTTAATTTAACCGAAACAGTTTATAAAAACGCAAAATTCTCTATTGGCGGAGATACATATAGAGTAACCGCAAATGCTGTTGCTGTTACTGACGGCGGTTCTCCGGCAACAGGAAAGTTATTTCTTGCAACATCAGCTAATCCCGTTTCTATTATACCAGAAATTACTTTAGCAACAGAAACTTTATGCGATACCGATGACGGGAGTGCTGTGCAGATTTATTTTGAGGCTCTTTCATAATGTCAATTTACAACTATAAATCTAAAAGAGACCCCCTTGAAAGTTTAGCAAATCGCGTCGCCAAGATAGAAAAGATATTTCGGTTATTAAAGTTTTGGGAAGTGAACGATGTGGCATTGGGCGCAAACGTCATCAAGAGGCGCAAAGTTACACCGAGCATCACGATTGGTACGGTGGGACGCGGGGAGTGGCATGATATTACAGGATTTAATAATGTGAAGGGCGGAGGTGGTACTACTAGTTACGCTGACTATCTATTTGGTTTTACAACGCCAACTACGGCGGTTGTAGTGGTTAATGCCGGCGAGTTGCAGGATTCGGCATTGGCAGTTAAGACCGTAGCAACGGCGAACATTACGGTTACGGGGGCAACAACGTATTATATTTATGTGCAATATGTTTTCGGAGGGACACCAACTATTGAAGGAAGTTTAACGAGGCCAACAGTTGACGCTACAACTTTTCGGGTTATTTTGCATACTTGGACACTTGTGGGAACCGTGGCTACGTTGTCAAAGATTTACCATACAGGGGCAATCATTATCCCCGGCACATTCGGGACGCAGACTTAATATGGGATTTACATTACAAAATATAAAGTATGGATGGACGGCACTTCTGGGCGTTCTTCTTACAGGTACAACGATATATATTGCAAATAATACGAGGCATCACGTCCAACAGATTGATGTAATACCGATTGCCTTGGGAACTTATGAGCGTTGTCTTGCTACGCAAACGGCAACCAATCCAACCTACTCTGTTAATCCACCGAGTTTTATTAGAACGTGGTACACCAACTCGCCCTATTCAGTCGTTACAAATAGTATAACAAACTGGTATATGGCAAGATATACGAATGTTGTTACAAACACCATTGGATTTTATATTGATAAGCCAATGATGGATGATTGCGATATAGAGATGAAAGAATTGCCAGAATATTATACTGATGCGCCAGCAGGAGGGTACACAACTAATCGTGATTTTTTAACTGTATCTAATATTTTTAAGAGTTTAGGAATAGGTGATAAAACCAATAATTTCACAAGTGTTCCCTGTTGGACAAACGACGCGCAAGTTGTCTATCCGATTAACTATACAAATTACTATCCCAATACTAACGCACCGACAACGAACTCATTTACATCGTTGTATCCCGAAACGGTGAGATACGCCTATGGATTTTGGAGTAATGGATACTATTGGACAAACAGATTGTTTTCAGCATCTAATGTGATTACTACAACGAACGTGGCGACCTATGGCAACTACGCCCAACAAATTTACACAACGGCATTAGAAGAACGATACAAATTCCTTTGGAGTTTGCAAAAGAGAATAACAAGAAATATTCCAGTTGATAATCTTTATACTGGCGGAACAGATAATGTAACTAGTGGTCAAAGATATACTGCATTGGTAACTTGGTCTACGTGGATAACTTATTATGATATTGCTTACGATGGTACTCATGGCACATTTGCTAAAGGAACTATACCATTTGCGCAAAAATGTTGGAACGCAGATTGGTTTAAAGGAATGGCCGATCCTCCACCAAGCGAAGATCTACGTTCGCAAATAGGTATAAACTGGGGAACTGTTAGCTCGTTTGTTTTGACAAATGATATTTATTCATTTACAATCGTAATTACACAAGACACCGAAGACGTATATGAAGGAAGTTATTATTGTGATTATCATACAACAGTTACTGTTACAACGGGAACAAACGCCGCTGTCGGTGCTTCTAAATCATATACAACTAATGATTATGGAGAACAGGCTAGTAATCCAGGCCTGATAAAATGGCATAATTCTGACGTTAATATATATGCCGGTACTTATTATAATCGTAATCATTATCTTGGCTTAACGCCCCTTGCTGAAACGGTAGATTCTTTTTGTGGAAATGTTAATGTAACAATAACGGGAGATAGGAACGATGGTGGAGGGAATATGCCATTAACAATTAGCGATGATAGCGGCGGAGGTGGATATTGGCCTAACTTAACTACAAACGATTCTCCGTTTCGCGCCTATTCAAATTCTGCTTTTAAATCTTTACTTGAAATAAATGCGGGTAATTTAAATATACCAGATGTTGTTGGTGAAAAAACCTATTCATTTAACAATCTTGTCGGAGCGATTAAATGTTTGGTATTTTATCAAAATCCAACTGATATGAATGATAAATCTTTTGTAAATAACTTTTTTCAATATTGTAAAGATAAATACTGGTAATAAGGAGACTCACAATGGCATTTGGAATACCCGATACAATGGAAATGAGAACTGGATACGAATATATGGACAGACTTTACTCGCCGGATGAGTTTCAGGAATTACCGGGCGGGGTACAGTTGGGGTTTAATGGTTACATGGATTACGTCAATAAGTTCCAGTATGAACAGAAAAAACGACAACGGGAAGGAACGCCGGGGACACAACGGGTGAATCAGGGTGGTGGTTCGTTTGGCGCGGTCGGACAACCGATAACGTATGGTCGTAGTGGTAGTGGTGGAACGGGAGGAGCAACAAGCAAAGGTGGTTCGGCAATACCGAGATACCGTACCAAAACTGATATTCGTGGTAATGTTACTTTTGAACCAACGGGCGGGAAGCGAACGATAGACGGTGAATATATCCCGACATCATTGGAAGATGTACAGAATGTAGAATCATTGCGATATGCTGTTCCAACGATACAGGCAAACACCGAAGCAAACTACCTTACAGCGGCAAACAATCTGGCGGTACAAAAAACTTACGCCAGTCAAAACAAAGCTCAAATGGCTCAAGAACGGTTACGTCAACAGGGGCAAGGCGTGGATCAACGTGGCCAGATGATTGATATTGCCCAACAAAAGGCCGACCAGACTAATCAACGGTTCTATGACGGATTAGATGCAAAGACAAAATTAGTTCAACTAAGCAGCGATCTTAGAAAAGGATTGATTGAACGTACTTACGAACTAAAAGGCATGAACGATAGCGACCGTGAGCAATTTAGATTCTTTGTTGAAAATGCTAAGGGAAATATTCCAAATACACCAGAGAGTATAGCCAAGAATCGCGAATATGCTCAACGTGCTATGCAGATAACGGACAATGCTTTTAAGAATGCAATAACAATGGAAGATAAAAAAGAGGCGTTCTCCGCTCAACGCGATATTCGTAATTATATTTCACGATTGAATGTTCTTGAGAATAGCGTCTATGGAAGTGCCAAGGCGGATGTTCAGGGCAAACAGGCGAACGCAACGAGCCGACTTGACTTTACAAGTGAGGAAGAAGCGAGAAGTTATGGGAAAAAATCTGGTGATATAGTGATTATCAATGGACGCAAAGCGCAATTGAATTAATATGAGCGTAACTTATTTAGATGAACCAGTTGTCGGTAAAGGAGTAACCTATCTTGACGAGGACGTTACTGCGTCTACGCCCGATATTGGCATAGACGAATCCCCATTTCAAGTTCCACGGATGAAGTTAGGGGTGATACCCGATGCACCACCGGAACATCCTGTGATTACTTCCCGCGATCCAATGCAACGGTTTGCGCAGAACTCCGCAAACTTACAACGGGCAAAGTATATCCAACAACGGAAAATACGGGCAGATGAATTGCAGAATAGAATTAACGAGGGTTATCCTGTTAGTCCGAACGAAGTGGCGATGTATGGTGATTTACTTGAGTTGAATGAACCACCGAAACCTAAGAAAGAGAAAGTGCCAAAGGGTATATATGCCGGTGAACAGACAGCACAGATGGAACAGTTTGTTGCGCCTGAACAACCGCGTACATACACGCCCGATACGCGAACCCCTATCTCACTTGCCGAACAGACGGGTGTGCAGGATTATGTTGAACCTGCCACTGTACAACCAATACAACCAACGCCAACTCAAAATTTGCCAATGGGTGCAAATGAAACCTACGGGCAGATAGCCGAACGAGCCACAAGGGGCGTTGCTATGTCGGCATTAGGGGCAGGAGTGGACATCGCACAGGGTGTATGGGATACAATAAAAGGTGTAGGCGACAAAGCGATTGGCATAGGCGAAGGATTACTTGAACCCATAATCCGCAGTATAAGCCGTCCTAGTGCAGGCGAATCACCGCAAATTGTTCCATCTTCGTGGGAACGCAACGCTTTGGGAAAACTTGACTATTACGTTTCTGGCATGATTGGGGACGTGAAAGAATATACCCAAAATATGCGAGATAATATACATGATGAACTTAAAGATAATTATGGAACGGCAGTAGATATTACCCAGACTGGTGCGGAAATGTTATCTGCCGCTACGGTAATGATAGGTGGTATGCAAGCGGTTGCCGGAGTTGCCCCTACCACGAGTGCAGAATTAGTACCACAGATTGCTCATGGTGCAGCATTGGGATATACGATTACACCTGGAGATGCGAAGGAAAAACAGGAAGGGGCGTTGATAATGGGACTGTTTTCTGCCGCTGGTCCATTGGCAGATAAGGTCATACCGTCTGCCGCCCTTGCTAAACTATCGGCGGTTGTAGCCAATAATCTTGTTTCAATACCACAATATAACGCGATTGTTCAAAACGCCAAAGCCGAGGCAGAAGCCGAAGGAACATCCGATAATTGGTTAATGAAGGCGGCATTGCCATTGGCAGAGGCGGGAGCGTGGACATTTATGGGAATGAGTGCTAAGGGGAAACCAAAAACGGCAAACAAGATAAATGACGTTATAATCAAGGCATGGTCGCCTGAAAAGTGGGCAAAGGTGACGAAAGCGTTGGATATGCCACTATTGAAGGTGGTAGAACCCCCCACAATGCCCAATGAAGCGATTACAGCACCAGAAACACCGCCTAAAGTGGCTATCGCCAAAGAACCTATAGAAGTAGCACCCCCCGCCGAGATAGGGGCTAAAGTGCCATTAGAACCCACGACAACGGCAAAGGTGGAAGTGTCACCCAAAACTGGCGTTGAAGGGATCATGGCTGAATTTGGTGCAAAACCTGTAACAGATGAACGCCTACATATGGTTTGGGGCGGTATTGTATCAGACGGAAAACCGATTACGGTAAAAGCAATAGAACAAAGCACCATAGTCGAAAAAGGTGATAGAACCATAGAACAAGCTGAAAAATGGATAGAATCACAAGGTTATGTTCGTGAAGGCGACACCTACGTCTATAAACCCGAAGCCAAACAGCCAGTAGTGGAACAGGCAAAGCCAACAATAGAGGAGAAACCCGATGCCCTTCAAGTCAAAAGCACAGCAGAAATGGATGTACGCAAACAAGCCCCAGATGGCGAAACGGTGGCAAAAGGAAACGCCAAAGTCCAAGGAGTTGCCGGAGAAACTATCACGAAGGCACAGGGCAACGGCGCAGAAGTAAAACCGAAGTCAATTGATTTTGAAGTTCGCTACACTACGAAAGAAGGTAATCGTGGCAAAACGTGGGTACAGGCAAAAGACGCACAAACCGCAACGAGTATTATTCAAAAAGAATTTAACACAGAAGGTACAGGCGAAAAGGTAACGTCGGCTATTAAGTCTAAGATGGATTTAACCACGGTTACGCCAGAGGGGAAACAGATAGTTGAACCTCGTCTTATTACTCCCAAAGAACGTGCCAATTTAATTTACGAAGGTTCTCCTTCTGAAACTGTTGCTCGTATAAAAGCGGAAGAAACAAAATATAAGAACAGACAGAAAGAATTATCTTTATCTACGCAAGAAGCACAACGTATTGCGAAAATGACAGACAAAGAACTTGCGGAATATAACAACAATTTAAAGAAAACTACTAAACTCGCCAAGCCTCCCGCCGAACAGGGCAAGAGTCTGGGGGCGGCGGCAATGAATAGGCTCAAGAATGTAACCGTTGACGTTGCTGAACCGGGAAAGAATCGTTTGCGTGGTTTTCTTGATACCTTAAAGAAAAGCGCAAAGGTAACGGAAGGTGCTAAAAAGGAACTCGGCAAACTTGAACCTGATTACGAACAGCAACGTACCAAGGAAATGAAGGATAGGGTTCTTAATTGGTTCACCGAAAATCCACTTCCCAAAGAAGTTGAATCTAAGGTATCCGAAGCCGAAACAATGGTGCGTAACCCCCAAGAAGATTTAGACACAAAGGGCGCGGTGGGCGTTGCACTATTGGAACACTATCGCAATACGGGCAACGATAAGGCAAGCGTTGATTTAGCCGAACATCTTGACCCGTTAATGCGCGGGGCTGGCCGTTTAAATCAGGCGGCAAGTATGATGAACCAACTTACAGGTAACGGTTGGATTCAGAAGATGAATACATATCTGGAAGGTAAAAAGGTTAAACTTCCTGAAGATGTCCAGAAGCAGGTTGAGCTTGAATTTAAGTTGTCATCTAAAATTAAAGATGAAAAAGTACGGCAAGAGGCATTGAATAAAACAATCGCCAAAGTAGCATCCTATGTTCCCTTTAAAGTAGGCGAGTGGATTGATGCTTATCGTTATACCAATATGCTTTCTAATCCGCAATCGCACGAACGAAACGTATGGGGCAATACGGTTCAGGCACTCATTACAAGACCGTTATCTTTAATGGCTAATGGAAACTTTTCGGGAACTAAAAACTATCTTGCAAAAGCGTGGGGAAGTGCATTATCAGGTAAAGCGTTTAGCGAGGCAAGGAAATCTTTTAATACTGATTTTAGTAAGTTTGCCGAATCACTTGATACCCCTAACGCATCTATTTTTGATACTATTCGCATGGAACAAGGGCCACAAGGAAAGAAAAAACAGGTGGCATGGAAAGCTTTAACAGCTATTCCGAAATTACTTAATGCACAAGATAAGTTTTTTGGGGCAATGATTGAAGCGGGAGAAATAACTAGATTAGTTAAACAAGGTAAATCGGCGGTGGACGCACAGGCAATAGCCAGAAAATTATCTGATAAATATCTTTACCGAGATAAACTTGGAAAGAATAGAGATAAATCACTTCCTGCCGCATCGCAAGCTATTGATGGGTTAGCTAATTTGTTAGAAAAAGGAAGGACTACGGAAAATCCTTATGTCAGATGGCCGATGAAATTTACCGTTCCTTTTTTACGAACCCCCATGAGAATTGCACAATTTGGAATTGAAGCTTCTCCGTTGGCTTGGCTTGGCCCGCGAATGAATGTGGAAAATATTTCAAAATCTAAATACGGGAAATCTTTTGAAAAACTTAGCGAATCAGAACAGACAATTGTTAGAGAGGATTTAAATAACCGTCGTGGTTTGGCTTCTGTTGGTACAATGGTCACTCTTCTAGGTGTTGGTGCGGCTATGCAAGGCAATACAACTTGGGGTGCGCCACAAGATCCCGAAGCAAAAAAGTTGTTCTACGCTTCGGGAAGACGACCTTATTCATTTAAGGTAGGAGACAAGTGGATTCCAATGGCATATCTTGGCCCATTCTTCTTGGCTTTTGCTTTGCCTGCCGCCGTTCGTGATTCATTTGCTGATAATCCTAACACGGTTAACGAATCCACTCTAACCAAGATAGGGTTATCTGCCGCCAGTATTCCTAAAGTAATTTTAACACAAACTCCGTTGGCAAGTGTGAACGGATTTCTTGAAGCATTACAGGGCAAGGTTGATACAACTGTTGCTTCTGCTATTGGTTTTCAGGGTGGACAATTTGTTCCTACGAGCGGTTTATTACGTTGGGTGAATAAGATTGCCGATCCTACATACCGCAAGCCTATATCAATACAAGAAACTATTGAAGCTGGAATACCAGGGTTGAGCAAAGATGTGCAAGCTTATCAAGACGAAGTGGGTGGGGATGCTAAACGTCCGTGGACTGACATTTATCTTCCATACACAATGGGAACGGTTAATAAAGAATCCGAATCTGATTATGTTAATAAAATGGAAATTTTAAAAGCCAAGATGAAATATAAAAAAGAAAAACAAAAAGCTTTAAGAGAACAGAAACGACAATGACCTTGCCACTCCGTATAATCAATGCTATAATTAAGGGAACAAAATGAATAGAATAGTTGCGCCAATAATCGTATCACTTGCCATGTTGTTGCCCTGTTATGGCGTGGTTACGGAACATACTAATAGCGTGAGTTTAACACTCGCCAATGTGTGCGACGGGTCGTTTAATGACTTTAACTTCAAAGTGAGTGGGTATGATAGCCAAAAGTTTAAGTTCACCTATGATGTATCACTCGCCGGACTTGATTGCGTCTTTCGTATTACCAAGCCGATACAGGGAACAATTTACCTAGATATTCCCGTAACTGACATTACTGTGGCAACGTCCAATATCACGTGGACAATATCACGGACAAACATACCCCCGCCGGGAAATTACTACGGCGAATTACTTTCATATGATGCTGGTACGACTAATGTATATCGTTCGTTAGCGCAGGGAAAACTGCCCGTAACGTGGAGTTTGTATCTCAACGAAACCAACTACTTTCAACGATCTACGACAAATGCGGCAGTTGGTCAAATTTACGTACATCCGAATTGGGTTTATCCATTATACACTACGACAAATAACATTAATAGTCTAAGTAATTATGTTGTTCTGATTGATGGCAGATTACAAACCAATATCAATATCACATCCAATGCTTATGTCGCGGCAGATACGGCGGTACGATCTGAATTGACCAATACAATCACGGCGCATATTACCAATATTCCTCCTCATGTTTCAGCATCTGACCGGACAAACTGGGACGGCAAAGCAACGCTTGCGGATGTTGCGGCGGCAGGGTATCTTACTAATGCCGCTTCCGGCGATTCCAACGCCGTTTGGGGAAACATATCGGGTACGTTGGCCGATCAGTTGGACTTGACCTCCACGGTTGCAAAGGCGGCGAGCGCGGTGCAGTCCGAAGTTGATCCCAACTGGACCGGAATAAGTAACACCGTCGTCTATACAAATGATTCCCACTTGACCGACGCTCGGACACCATTAGCACATAGTCAGGGATATACCACAATTACGGACGCGCCGTGGATTTCGGGTTACACCGAAACTGATTCTATTGCCACGAATCTTATTGCCATTTCCAGCAATCATTTTGAATCTGCAAAACTTAATACCAACGGCTCCGGCGCAGGTCTGACCGGTATCACGGCCGCGCAGGTGGGGGCGGTGCCGACCAATGACATATCCGTAACCAACGCTCGCCCGTGGAACAGTCCGAACTATAACACGATCACCAATCCGCCCGCAATCCCGTCTACTAATGGACTGGCAAGCACGAACTGGGTGATTGCGCAGATCTCCGGCGTAATCACCGGAGCAACGGTAACGGAAAGCTCAAGCGCGTCCGCAGTAACGACCAACGCTGGTGTGTTGTCATTTAACATCAGGACAAACAGTAGTGGCGGCGCAGTATCTTACGGCACGTCCGACACGACCGCCTATCGCGGCGATTGGGGGGTGGCAGTGAGCAACACGGCGACGAGTGCATTACAACCGGCAGGAGACGGCTCGCAGTTGACTGATGTGAACGCGACGAACGCGTCCGCGCTGGATGGGATTGCGGCGGGGAGTTACGCTAGGAACGATATTAATAATTTTTTCTCCAGCACCTCGACACAAAATTTCAATGATATTGTTTTTTGGCCGTATGTCGGCGGTGGAAATTTATGGAGAATAAAGAATAACGGCAATCATCTATTGTTTTTATTTGCAGACAGTCAGTATGCCGATTTTTATAACGCTGGCATGGTGTTTTCTAATTCGGTTACTGCGTCTAGTTTTAACGGCTCCGGTGCAGGCTTAACGGCGGTCAATGCCACAAACGCAACCGCGATGGGCGGTAGACTGACCGCGACTTGGGACGGATATATAACTGATCTGACAAATCGGGTTACGCTGGCATCAAACGCCTTTGTTGCTGCCGATGTGGTTATCAATACCGACTTGACAAATAGAATCACCCTTGCGTCAAACGTTGCGGCTTCGGCGAACACTACTGCGGGTAATGCCGTGCCAAAAGTAGGCGGCACAATGACAGGGGCGTTGACTGGAACTGTTTTAACGGCAAATTCGTATAATTTTACAAATACTACCCTGATGGATTGCGGAACACTCGGTGGCACAAACGGTGTCTTTTGGACATCCAATCTCACAAATTACTGGTTATTGTTTAAATGATAAAAAATTTAATCACAACGGTTTTTATCTTTGTCGTTTCTTTTGCACAAGCGGCGGATATTGTATTAGGGACTACGGCACAAGGTGTCGCTTGGGAAGGTGTAAGTCCGAACATGGAGGGACGATTTTACGACAAGGTGGATTCCTACACTAAACTCCTCCTGCATTGCGACGGGACGAATACCTCCAAAACCGTGATTGACAGTTCTTCATCAAATTATGTCGTAACCGCTGTCGGAACAGCACAGTTAGATACGAGTCAAAAGAAGTTTGGGACAGCCTCACTTTTGTTGGATGGAAATTCCGATTATCTAACTGTTCCAGATAACAACGACTGGAGTTTAGGGTACACTTATACGGTTGACACATGGGTAAGGTTCAACTCTAAAGCAGGTGATCCTGATTTTTTCTCTCAAAGAAAAAGCGGTGTAAATGTGGTAAATTTTTATTTTGACTCCCTCGCGTCCAACTTGATTCACGCTGTTTATATATGGTCTGGCGATGTCACTCCGATTGCTTTTAGATGCCCCTGGAATCCCACGGTAAACACTTGGTATCATCTGGCACTCGTCCGAATAGACAATGGCAACGCGGCGACAAGTTGGCGAATATTTATTGATGGAGTAAGTCAAACGTTGACCTTGACAGCTGGCGCATGGAACGGTGCTTATCCCGATGTTGGAGAGTATTTAGCAATTGGGAGAAATGGAGATGGGGATTCTAATTATCTCAATGGTTGGCTCGACGAGTTCCGCATTTCCAAAGGTATTGCCCGTTGGACAAATAATTTCACCCCTCCAACAAGGAGCTATAATGAATAAATTATTGACAATAGCGTCGGGAAGGGTGGAATGACCAAACTCACAATCATAAAAATAGCGGAAATTATACCGTTAATAACGGCATTAATCAGCGTGGTAATTCTGGTAATTATTTTTGGATGGGTAATATGAGACAAAAAATCATCACAGCCTTATGGCGACTGGTAAAATGGTTGCAGGACAGGGGATTTTGATGGGCAAGGAAATCATATTTTTGATCGGCATCTTAGTGGTCGGCGGGTTGACGATTCTGGCATGTCTGTTCACGCATTGGATTATGAAAATTTGTGGGTTTGATTTTTATTATGAACAACACGGAAAAATAGAAAGGTGATTTACACATGAGTCCAACGACAATATTTAGCGCAACTGGTTTATGGGCGGTCAATGGTCTTTTGACGGTTACACTCGCCATTGTCGCGTGGAATGCTGACCGCGAATTCAAGCGCAACGACGATCAAGAAAGACGAATCCAGGTCATTGAGCGGGCGTGCGTGAAAATGGATTATATGTTTGACGACGTAAAGGAAATTAGAACTGACCTGAAAAAATTGACGCGGGGGCAACCATGAAACTCGTTCAATGGATGAAACACCTGGGCGAGGGATGTTGCGAGATTGAATGCGATAACTGCAAGGATATAGATAATAAATTTTACTGTAACGTCAAAGAGCCGCATAACCACGGCATGATAACCTGCCCGAAGTGCGGGAACAAACAGCGGCTGAAAGACGTGATGGGGTTGTATTTTATCCAAATAAATTACGATGTGGGTTCTGGCGGCAAGAATTGGCAATGCGGCAACTGCGGCGCGAAGTTTATTTTTCACGATGGGCAGACAGAAGAGAATATTCAATGCCCCGCATGTGGCTGGTTTAAACCAACGAGCGAAACAACGCAGGAAATAATAGTGGAGGATGGATTATGAGTTTGCCTTTAATCGTAAAATCAAAACTGTTTTGGAAATACAACGGGCAACTTGACTGTTGCTGGTATCTCGGCTGGGGCGATGGAACTTCCGTGGCAAAACAGAACGCCTACATTGATGACATGGATAGGTTCGGGATAGATACCATTACTCTCAACCTGCTCAACGAGGGTATATCCAGTCCGTTTAACGGTGAGTTTATGAACTCATCTTTGAATCAACAGAAAGTTGACCTGATGTTTGGATTCATTGACCGGTTGAAAGCAAGGGGCAAGATCGTGGTGATTGTGTTTTTTGATTGTCCGCGAGACGACAAGGGAAAATATCCGTTCTGGAAATTCACCGACCGTATCGGGCCGTTTTTGGAAATTGCAACCAAGGCATTTGCGCCAAAAGTGGACGGGTTTATAATCGGCATTGAAACGAATCGCGGCCCGACAATCACGACGGGTAGGGGATTGTCCATTGAGGAAATAGATATGGGTATCGGGCTGGTTCAACAATTTGCAGTCCGGACGGTCAATGGCGTGGAACATAAATTGCCGGTTGGAACGCATGAGCAAAGTTATCGTATTCCGAGCAAGGCGGATTTTATTGGCTACGAAACGAAGAATCATCCGGTCAACCAGGGGGATAGTACTTCGGTTGCCGGCATGGTTGCTGATGTTCAAGGGCTGGTCAATGTGGCTGGCGGCAAGCCCGTATGGGTGATTGAGTCAAACAGTTCGGAAGGCTCAACGGCCAAGGCGCAGAATAACGCAATGGCAAACATACCTGGAGTTGTTGGAATAGGAGGTCCGTTATGAAAAACATAACATTGATAATCGCGGGATTGCTTCTGGTGGGGTGCGCCCGGTTGAACGTCCAAACCGAAACATGGAAAATGACGGCGACAAGTTTTTGCAAGGACATTCAAGTCCCGAAAGTTACGGTAACAACTCCGACCAGTACGATAATCGTGGAGGGGTATCAATCGGCCTGCAATCTGGTTGAACTCCAAAAGGTAACGGATAGCGTGGTCAGTATGATTATCAAGGCCGGAATGAACGCAGTGATGAAATGAAAGACTTTCAAGAAATTCCATTAAAGAAACCATCCCGCGATGTTGATTCTCTGAAATCTTTTCCCGATCCAGAAAAAAGGTTTTCCGGCGAGTTGCGAGTTGATTACGTGGACGGCGTCCAGTGGATACTGGCGGAAGATTTATCATACCGCACAGAAGCCGGGGAAATATGCACGGCGCGCAAGGGATTCATTTTTGACTTTGCGTCAATCCCTTGGTGGTTGGGGTGGCTCTATCCCAAGACTGGAGACGGTAGCCCATACGGAATTGGTAGTCTATTTCATGACTGGCTTTATTGCCACCGCAAAATTGGCGGGCGACCGATCAAAAGAATTGAGGCCGATAATCTATTTTACGAGATAAATATTTATGTCGGAGTAGGGTGGTGGACTTCCAGCCGCATGTATCGGGCAGTAAGAATGTTTGGCTGGCTTCCATGGGGACAAAGAAAGAAGGAAGATATTATTCCATGAGCCAGCCGGAGCGGGAGAATAAATTTGACAGCATAAAAGTGGATTGGAAGTTTTAGTTCCCCGCCTCGCTTGCATCTTTTGGCCATAATTTTGCTTTCCGATCAAAGAATCGTTTTCCTGATTCCACATGAAAATCAGGGCCGTAATTTGCCAAGCCGTAAATTTCACGGATCATATCTTCTACCAGTTTCTTTATGGCCGCATCACGTTCGGCAATTAATGGAACTTGCTTCCCGTTACCCGCGGTGGCCTCATTGAGAATTTCTTTAATATCAATAACGATCGGCAACTTTGGATGTTCGGGGATTTCAGATAATGCCCTTTCGATAATTCCCTGTAATCGTGCGTTCTCGGATTCAAGTTCATCAATCAAATCGTCGGCGCATTTTTCTGCATCGTTGCTCATTTGTTCCCCCTTTTGCGGACGCATTTGACAATCTCGCCAGTTATCCAGCAACGACCCATAAAGCAACCATGCCGCTTTTTGTGAAGTTCGCCGTGTCCACAAATGGACGGCGATTCGCACGTCTTGACGTTATATCCATTACATCTTACCTTCATCGCGCCTCCTTTCCGTGAATGCTATAACTCGTTCGCGAATGCCTCGTTTTGTTGCTCGCACTACTGCACGCAATGCGTTTTCCAGCGTATATGTTTCCATGATTTCAGGCATCTTTCCGGGCAATTCCGGCTCATCGTCAATAGTTTTTAGAATTTCCCCCACCGTGAATCTTGGCTCCTCTGGCTGGGGCGGTTGCTCTATCGGTGTCCATCCTTTTTCGCAACCAGTCAACTTGTACCACTCCCGATCTGCCGCGCTACTAAAATGGCAATTAATTTTTGAACAAGTTAAACATGGTTTTTCCTTCTGGACATCCGGCGCAAGGACGAAGCAGTATTTGCCGATGTTTTCCTTATAACCCGAAACATATCCAGTAAAACTACTGTCCGCATTTCCAGTCCAAATAATATCCCTGTAGTTTTCGGGAGTAATTTTCACCGGCCTTCCGTCTCTCTCTTTCATTCTGATTTCGCGAAGTTGCTCCGGTGTAGCGCGGGGAATTTCGGAGGCGATCCATCCTGCGCTTGTCATAACCGATTTACACTTTGTATAAAGTGACATAGCGTCGCAGTCTGTATAAATTTCACCGTCAGTAGGTTTGCGATATATTCCAAACTCAAACCATTTTCCCTCACCATTCAGCATCGCCCCCGGCTTCTCAATGTCCACCGGCGTTCCATCTTCAAGTTTGCCTTTCATGATTTTTCTCCTTTTCCTTCAGTGTCTTTTTCAATCGTCTTTTTAAAATAACATCGTCCGGCACATTGATAAATTACAACACCTTCGGGTCTCATAAATCCGGGTTGCGCCTGACTGCCTTCGGCTTTCAACTTTACAAGCGCATCGTCAACGGCAGTAGAAGAAAATATTCCTGAGAACAAAACCGGAACAACGCGACAGCATAACGGGGGCGGCGTTAAATCGTTCCATCGGTTAGTATTAAATAAACTGAATCGTTTTTCTCCGTTAATTAACCCATATCCACGTTGGCATCCGCTACCCCACCATTCCCCATAATGGCGACCTAAACCAAGTCCGAGTAACATTTCCTTGTGTTCTTGCGCCCATTTTGCGAATCCGTAATTATCATCTTCGGGAGTAATCCATCTGGTTCTACTTCCGATTAAAAATTCACCATCTTCACCGATAAATACACAAGCATTTGTTCCGTCTATCTTTTCGGTGATAACGCAATTTCTACTTAAACGAGCTATTTTTTGAAATTCAATAAATTCGGTCATAGCGGTTTGAATCTCTCCATATTCTCCATGTTTTCTGTCAAAATTCTGGTCAATTAAATAATCGGCTTCAGTTCCCATATCTCCCTTTCTCCCTTGTTTATTGTTCAATTTCGTCACGCCACTCGTCCGACCGTTCAAACCAAGAATTCCACCATTCGGACGTATGTCCTGTTTTCTCGCTAATTCTAACCTCCGCGTCGCATTCGTTCTCATCGCCTCTTGTTTTTTCCCAAGCGACATGCGCTTCGTAACCAGCGCGTGTTTCCATTTGATTTCCTTTCCCCCTCGCCGGAGGGGTTATTCTTCAAGATCGTTTTCTAACTCTTCGAGAATGTCTTTTTTTGATTCGGCTCCAGCTTTTATAATTTCGTCTAAAAGATATTTTGCTTCCCAGTATTTTTCTCTTGCTTCTTCATCATTCATCCTTCACTTCCTTTCTCCCCCGACCGAGCCGGAGGGGTTATTTACGTTTACCAATCCCAACCGTGAACGTTAAAAACGGAATGGAAAACGACAGGTGCAAGGCAAAATAATGATTGTCCCACCGTAGTCCGATTCCGATATGTTTTTCAAAGAAAATATCAAATCTGTTTTGATCTCCCATGTTCACTTTCCTTTCTGCTTATTTTATTTTTACCCAATGCGCTTCATTAACACCCGGAAGCGATGCGCATTCGTATCCATTTTCAAACGCTTCCTTGTTGATTTTATACGTCGTTACCCCAACGGTTACGACAAGAACGCAAAACCCAATACAGACAAGCGTCCATACTATTATCCAAAATTTATAATCTTCATTCATCCTTCACTTCCTTTCTGTTAATTCCATTGAATATGTTTTAAAAACCACAAAACAATTTCTACAATTTTCCATAATCCAAAAATTAAACCAATTCCGGCTAAAATAATTAACGGCCTAATGTCAAATTCAAACATATCTCCCTTTCCCCCTCGCCGGAGGGGTTATTTTGATTCTTCTGAACAACAATAAGTTACGAGGCCGATGGGTTCAGGTTGCGTCGTGACGGTTGTCCAATAGGGTTGATTATAATCTGGATATCTTCTCCACCACGGCCAGACTTCCCGTTCAATAATTACAGGGACAGATGGAACGTAAGTTATCTTTTCATTAAACAGATCGTTTAATTGCTTCTGTAATTCTTTTGCCTCGGCAACAGTCAATTTAACCGACTTTTCACCCATTGCGATTTCAATACCTTTTAGTTCTACTTTCATCCTTCCCTTCCTTTCTGTTTATTTTACTTTTACCCATTTACCGTTTTCCATTCCCGGAAGACTCGCGGCTTCGTATCCATGTTCAAACGCGCTATTGTTAATCGCGTAAGTCGTAAGCCCGACGGTTATAACAAGCGTGCAAAACGCGATACAGACTAGCGCCCATATCCCCAGCCAAAACATTTCACTATCTTCCATATTACTTTCCTTTCTGTTTGTTGTTGCGGTTTGAAAACCAGAAACACAATGCACCCTAATCCGCACGTTGGTATGTACGTTATTATCATTACCGCCCGATACATACCCTGTTGGCGTAACAGTGATCATACGTCGTCTGCCTACCGGGATTTTGTCAGACCCGTTCTCGAATTTGACAGCACTACGTTGCTGTCCGCTTTCGGCTCCCCGTAAATACGTTGGGGCTACCGGGCTTTCGCCGCATTGTGTTTCAAAGATCATATCCATTTTCCATTGACTTTAATTTCGTCGCGAAGTTTAGCACGGTTTTTGTAACAATTTTTCATAAACTTGTTGTGTTTCTTAATTTTCTCCGCCTGCTCCATTTTGCAAAATCTACGGGCGGCGCGGGCGGTCTTCATAAAATTTTTGTGGATGCAAGTTGTCGTGCTGCAATTAAAATCCTTTGAAAACATCGGCATTTTACATCTCTTGCAAAAACACTTCCTAACAAGTTCCTCTGTGTTATTCATGGTCATACCCTCCTAAATATTCATCCCATATTAACTTTCTGCACCTTCCTGATTTGTCAGTAAATCTTCCGCATATAATACAATTTTTTGGTGGACGCGGACTTGACAGTTTGGAGTGGAAAGTGCGCATTTTGTATTCCTCTGTGTTACGAGCGTTCATTTGACCTCCCTTGTCGGCTTAACCATTCTTTTCGTTCGGCAAAAACCGCACCAACAAAAACCGATTTCTCCATTGTCGTTTGGCTTAGGGAATTGGTATTTTTCAAGGTAAACGTGTCCGCATTTACATTGTGCTGGCCAATAGATTTTACTCGCGTTCATGGGACTCCTTTTTAATTTCAGCATTTGAAATATCAACGAACATTTTAATAACGCCGCTCATGGCTAGATTAGTAAGAGCCAACTTACGGACAAAGGGCTTGCCTTTTCCCTTGGTATGCCCCGCTTTTATAAGCCAGTTGTTTTTCTCACCATATAAACCGACCGCGACGTATCTTTTTTTCATATTCTTCGCGTCTGGTAGATTGCAAATTAAACCTTGGACGAGTCTGTCTTTTTTCATCCCTACTCCTCCCCCTGCGCGTGGCAGGATTTGTGATGACCGCAGATATTACAATGTGTTAATAGGTGAGGTATCGGCGTAAAGTGTTGGCATACGCACAGGTTCTTGTCGTCAACCTGCGCATGGCATTCGCGGCGATGGCCGCATTCGCAATAATCGGACATTGGCGATTGGCGCGGGTTAAATGTTTTGCATATTGGCAATGGATTATCGCATTTACATTTGCACGAATTCTTATCCTCAACCTTACCCCATGCCGCCTTGAGTGCGCTTGGATTTTCATCCGCCAGCCGCTTGCCGCACACCGAACACTCCGCGCCGTATTGGAGAGGCCCTTTATACGTCCACTGGATGATTTCGTGCAATTTTCCACAGCAAGCCACAAATTCTTTATCAGAACAGTTTTTATGATACATAGACACACCCGGTAACTTTGGTGAATGTAATGGTTTTCCACATATACTACATAAATTGTCGTCAACCTTGCCGGGGACGGATTGCCATAATCCAGAAAACGATATTGCCGGTTGTCTATCTTCACCACATTCGGGACACCAGGGCATCTGCGTCCAAATCGTCGCACAAGCACAATTCCAAATATGTCCCTTGGCGCATTTACATTTAATGCCAAGTAATTTAATTTCCCCCTGCCCCTGCTCCGGTTGCGGGAGGGCGCGGACGGGTAGCCAGTATATGCAACTTGCTTTACCCTTATTTTCCTTTTGTAGTTTTTCGGCGTAAATACAATCGCAAATATCACCATTATCGAATACGCAAGCGTCGGGTTTTTGTCCTATATCTAAATCACAAAAACATCCCATTTGCTCCGCTTGCGCCGGGAGTTCGCGGACGGTGATATCGGCATTTGGGAAAAGACTATTCAATACGTCTTGAAGTGTTTCAATGTAAGGGACGTATACGCCTTTAATTTCCACTATCGTCTTCATTTATTCTCCCTCTGGTTTGATCGGGCCTTGCCATATTCCCGGCCATTGATCTATCTGCTGCGGAAGTCTTCCGTCACAAAACAATAACCCAAGTTCTGACTCACGTAATCTTAAACAAACCGTCATATCTTTTTTACGTTCAAGCGACTTATACCAATACCACCCCGTTTCTTCCGGTAGGATTGATAACCACAGGCGCGGGTTGCGTGACCACATTCCACAACAGCCGTCTATGGCATTTCTAAAACCAACCCTTTTACACAAAGAACACTTATCGCAATTCTCGCATGATTTTTTATCGGTCATTGTTCCCTATCCTTTCCACGGCCCGATTCCGTACGGGTCATGTTTCAATGCTTGTTGATACTCAAAATCGCCATCGTCGTCTGGTTCGTCTTTTTCTGGTCGTTGTTTTGGTTCACAATCTTCCGGTGTCAAGTTGTCGTAATGACGTTGCCAACTTTCAAGTGTTGTTTTCATTTATTCTTTTATTTTATCCTTTTATCTTCACCGACCTTGGATAAACCCCACATCTCGCCGACGTTGGATGAGTCCCGCATCACGCCGACGTTGGATGAGTCCCGCATCACGCCGACGTTGGATGAACCCCGCATCACGCCGACGTTGGATGAACCCCGCATCTCGCCGACCTTGGATGAGTCCCACATCACGCCGACGTTGGA
>Ga0265297_10003780_pt1 | contig 26447 bp, 24 predicted proteins | sample Munlanlwell13791_FD_192502 | JGI IMG/M metagenome (GOLD analysis project Ga0265297, IMG submission 192502) | Leachate microbial communities from a municipal landfill in Southern Ontario, Canada - Leachate well 137-91 | ecosystem: Engineered > Solid waste > Landfill > Unclassified | place...
TGTTTCCGAGTAGTGTTGAAGCATAGAGTTGAGAAAGATCCGGAGCAAAAACACTTATAGAATAATTTCTGTTAATATCATATGAACCTGCTAATAATGGTCGCAATGTTGAGCAACAACAACAGCGGGCGAGTGACGGTACAGCTACTTGGCTGGCAAGTGTAGTTGATGTTCCTGAAAAGCTTAGTGTGTTATTATCCGAGTCAAGATCAAGTATTTGTATTTGAGCATACCCATATGCGGTTGTGTCTGTTGATTTAAGACCGACAGCTATGTAATCCCCACATGTAGAAATTGATTCGAATTCAAATCCTGTAGGAGCATCATAGCCTGTCCCTGCTGTAATGGTTATAGGATTTGTTGAATAATCAACCTGATAAGGAGTTACCGAATTGGTATCAACAACGGCTACACCCCTATAGGAACCTTGAAGGATCCACAAAAGCTTATTGCCGGATGCCCCAATTGTTGCATTATTGCTACTATTAACAAGATCAAATACTTTTAAATTACTGTTGTCGATTGCGGCAATATAAGCCTGACTGTCACTAGGTGCTAACCATTGAGCATCGTTGTACGTCTGTCCTGTTTGACTGAGATCTGTGTCGAGAGTTGCTGTAGAACCGTTAAAATTCCATATTTGTAAAAGTTCAGTGCCTAAGATAGCCAGATATAATTCGGTGTCTGATTTGTTGTATACGGCAAAGCTATTAATTGTTGTTGTTGATTCAAATGTTATGGATGTTTTAAAGTCAATACCATTATTATTTGGCAGGAATTCATAGATATCTACACAGTTTTCATTGAGCTTTTCGTTATACGTTGCTGCGGCAATATATTGTTTATTTCCATACCATGAACTAAGCCATTGGGTAAAGTAATAAGGCAGAACGGTGTTACGCACATAGAAATTATAAATAATTCCATTCTTTTCGTTCCACACAGCAATAGCATTGCCGCTATCATTGAGAGCTATTTGAGGGATACTAATATCTCTAGCAGTGTTATTATTCAAATTATAAGCAGTTGCAGACCAACTTGTACCATCAAAAGTGCGTGCAAAAACATTATCAATACTTCCAGTATTTTCTTCCCACACGGCAATAGCAGTGCCGTCATCATTGAGGGCTATTTGAGGGTAATTAGCCTCTCTAACAGTGTTATTGTTCAAATTATAAGCAGTTACAGACCAACTTGTGCCATCAAAAGTGCGTGCAAAGATATTGTAAACACTTCCTGTATTTTCCTTCCACACGGCAATAGCAGTACCCGTGGAATTGAGAGCTATTTGAGGGTAATAAGCAAATCTAGCAGTGTCATAATTCAAAGGAGTAGCAGTTATAGACCAACTTGTGCCATCAAACGTACGCGCAAAGACATTATAAACACTTCCTGTATTTTCTTGCCACGCGGCAATAGCATTGCCGTTATCATTGAGAGCTATTTGAGGTCGCTCAGCATTTTTAGTAGGATCATTATTAAGATTATCAGTAGTTACAGACCAATTTGTGCCATCAAAAATACGCGCAAAGACATTATTAACACTTCCGACATATTCACCCCACACAGCAATAGCATTATCCGTAGAATTGAGAGCTATTTGGGGATTGCTAACATTTCTAGCAGTGTTAGTATTCAAGTTATCAGCAGTTACAGACCAACTTGTGCCATCAAAAATGCGTGCAAAAACATTATGAATACTTCCAGTAATTTCTTGCCACACAGCAATAGCATTATCCGTAGAATTGAGAGCTATTTGGGGATTGCTAATATTTTTAGCAGTGTTAGTATTCAAGTTATCAGCAGTTACAGACCAACTTATGCCATCAAATGTGCGTGCAAAAATATTATCAACACTTCCAGTATTTTCTTTCCACACGGCAATAGCATTGCCGTTATCATTGAGAGCTATTTGAGGGATAACAGCAAATTCAGCAGTGTCATAATTCAAAGGAGTAGAAGTTATAGACCAACTTGTGCCATCAAAAATGCGCACAAAGACATTATTAACACTTCCAACATTTTCGCTCCACACGGCAATAGCAGTACCCGTAGAGTTGAGAGCTATTTGGTAAGAGCTAGTATTGTGAGTAGGATCATTATTAATACCAGATGCAGGACTGAAATTAATCGCTTTTACAGTGACGTATGAGTACAAGAGGATGAGATATATGTAAAATATTTGCTTTAACTTCATTTTTTCTCCTTTTTATAAAAAGTTACACTATACCTTGTATCTTAGTCTAATATGTATGTTAAGTTCAACAAAATTCACAATATATGTGAACTCGATATTAAGAAATAACAAAAAGGCAATAGATAACGAAGAAAGCGCATGAGGCCCGTAAAACAGCAAAACTTATATTCTAATGCACAGAGTAAATTACGTTGCTATGGCAATAACTATTGCGGTTAAATCATCGTGTGATCCGCGTTGAGCGGCTTGTGTAACCAGTTCTTGTGCTGCTTTAAGTGGATCTGGCATTTGCTGACGTACTATCGTAGAAGCAGTTTTATTATCAAGAACATCCCATATGCCATCACAGGCCAAAACAATGGCCTTGTCTGTTGGCTGCATAGAATGAGTAGTGATTTCCGGTTGAGCGATGATTGCGCCCGGATGCTTACGTTTTATATGATAATCTCCGATTGCTCTGCTTACTGCCAATAAGCCTTCAGCGCGCGCTGGAATTTTTGTAACTCCTTCACCACGACTTCTTTTAGTTGTTACGGTTCCTCCAGCTTCTTTTATACGAGCAGATTCGTCAGGTCTGTCAGGTTTATGATCAGATGATAAAGGTTGTTCAGTGTCATTTTGAATAAGCAGGGCTCGTGAATCCCCTATGTTGGCTGTATAAACGACTTTTTTTATTCTGTCTATAACAACAAGAAGGGCGCAAGAACCTACAGAAGCTTTTCTTTTGTCTCCAAGGAGTTCATGTACCTCTTGGCGAAGACATACGATTGTTTCAAGTTGTTCAAACGCATCTTTAAGTGCTTTTTCCACAGGATAACCCAGGCACATACGTTCTGAAGTGAATTGAACAATATGATTTTTCAATTCTTCAGCAACTTGGCTTCCACCATGTCCGTCAAAAATACCAAAAAAGTCGTATTGTGCATTATGGTTATCGATTATCCATCTATCTTCATTACGTTTTAACGGGTTGTTGAACAAGGCTATGTGTAAAGAAGTATGGTTGTGCGAAGGGCTTCTTTTGATTCCGATGGAAGGAATTCCTTTGCGTATTGCGATTATTAATTCGTCTTTTGCTGTGATACTTTCCTTGAGAAATATGATGGCTCTTTTATCACCAATATTAAGTAAAACAGCATATACGGGAAATCCTAATCGCGTTTTTATTGGTTTGCATGCATAAGGGGCAATAGGATCAGCTGCGATACAGACTTTGAGTGCTTCATTAAGCCTTGCTTTAAGTTGAGGTACTATCATGACAGAAACTGGTTCTGATAGTTCATTGTGCACCATTATTGGCGTTGAGCATCCAAGCATGTTTGCAATAAAAAGCATAGATTGAATAAAGGTAGATATAATGACCAATTTATTCATATTGAAACTTTCATGATAAAAATTCTTTGTTATTAATTCATTGTTTAGTATAAAGTTTTTTATCTATTATGCAATTGGTGTAAAAGCTAGGATTATTTTGCAGATGGGAATAAGAAAAAATAATAACGTATTTAAGATCCTAGAAAGTTTGGCTGCATTTTTGCTATGTGGATATGGTAGGAGATTGTTGGATGTTAAAAGACGGAATTTTCAGTTTATGTTTTTATACGAGGAGGCCTTTATGTTGAGTAATGGGCATTATGACAGGGTAAAGATTCTTCATGAGATGAGCAGCCTTTTATGGTTCATTAAAGAGCATGCTATTAAAGAGGCGGCCAAACATGATAATGAGAGCTTGGTGTATTACAAAGAATTGGAACGTGATCTTGAAAAGCACGTAGCCAAATTGGAAGACGTGCTTCTGAAATAGCCTAAATTAAAATGTGCATGAAAAACTCAATAGTTATGCCAAATAAAACTTTCCGTCTTTGCACTGAATTAAATGTTCATTGCATAGATCTTGTATGATTTTTTTTATGCGCTCGGGTTCTCTATCTATTGAGTCCGTAAGTTCAAATTCTGTCAGTGAATTATGAGCTAAAAGTTTTTTTAGAATCATGCTCCTGATTTCACGGTCAGAGCCTTTGAATTTCGATTGTTTTGTATAATGTGCGCTGCGCCTGGTTGGATTGACTGTTTGTTTTTTAAGCCATACGCCATAATCCATAAGCGCATAATACCAGGATCGTGGGTCTGTTGTATCAAGCGTTGCTTGTATCAAGGGGAGCAGATAGGTGTCATGTACCTTATCTTGACCCGGGAAAAAATGATAAATGAATACTGCGCGAATGTTGGTTTCAGCAAAGACTGTTGGTTTATTAAAAGCAAAAGCGCATATTGAACCGGCTGTATTGGGGCCAATACCGGGGAAAGTTACTAAAATATCAGGATCTTGGGGCACGATTCCTTTATGTTCCTCTACTATGCGTTTTGCAATATCATGCAAGCGCTTGGCGCGACTGTTATAACCGAGCCCTTGCCAAGCAGTGAGCACTTCGGGCCAGCTGGCTGAGGCTAAATCTTGCCATGTAGGAAAGCGTGTAATGAAAGTCTCAAACTTTGGTTCAACGCGGTATGTTTGTGTTTGCTGGAGCATAATTTCAGACACAACGATATGGTAAGGATCTTCATTGTAGCGCCATGGAAATAAACGTTGATTATTTCTGTAGAATTCCCAGATTATGGATCTGAATCTCGATATTTCATCTATCGGTAATGATTGTTTGTTGCTCTCTGTTGCGTGCATAAATTTTGCCTTCATGAGTTAAGATGGTTTTTAGTGTACCAGGACTTGCTAAAACAACAATCAATTTAAAATACTTCGAGTATCTCAATATTCTTCTTGCATGTTAACCTGTTTTTCCGTTATCTTTAAGCATTATTTATTACTAACTAATGAAAGGGTTGCTATGTCGAATAGAATTAAATGGTTTTCGATTGCGCTATGCATGGTTGTATGCAGTTATATTGTTATCTTTCGCTTTTCGCACAATAGTCCCTACGCTGAAAAAAATGTTAATTTAGTATGCAATAGTTGCATAATCGAAAGCTATTGTATTGAAGATGTTCTTAAATACGCTAAAGATTCCAATACGCTTGTTGCCTTTGATTTGGATAATACTCTCGTTTATCCTGGGCAGGATCTTGGAAGTGAGCAATGGTTTGGGTATATGTTAAATCAAAAATTAGCTTCCGGAATGAATCGTCAAGATGCATTAGCCGAAGTATTGCCTCTATATTATAAGGTGCATGATCATCTTTCACTGCAGCCTGTAGAACCAACAAGTGCTGCAACTGTGTCAATGTTACAACACAAAGGGATTCCTACATTAGCTTTGACAACACGTTCACTGCCTCTTATCGAAAGAACTAAAGCGCAATTGAAAGAATTAGGTATATCATTTGCATGTTCCGAAATATTTAATAAAGAATTAAGTATTGCTCTCGAAAAACAGGCAATACTGAGTAACGGTATCATTTTCTGTAATGATAATAATAAGGGTAAAACGCTTATTAAAGCATTGCAAACATGTAATTGTAGACCGGAAACTATTATATTTATTGATGATAAATTAAACCATGTGCTTGATGTAGAAAAAGAGTGTTTATTAAACAAAATCCATTTTGTAGGAATCCGCTATGGTAAATTAGATGCTATAGCGGCTCAATTTGACCCTAAGCGTGCCGAACAGCAATATACAGCATTATTTAATGCGATTGCCTAGTTAGTTTCATATTCAAGATCATTTATTGGAAAGGAGTATTTATGACCTTTAAAGGTTTATATACATTTTTATTAATACTTAATTCTATGCCGCTCTTGTGCATGGATTCACATGAATTGCCATCTACACAAAAATTTAGCTTTATATTTGAAAGCGATTCAATACAGGATGTTCTCCGATTTGCGGAACATGGCTCTATGGTGGTGTTTGATTTGGATAACACGCTTGTTCGTCCTGAAAAGGAAGTGGGTAGTGTGCAATGGTTTGACCACATGTTAAAACAAAAAGTTAAACGGGGCCTGGGAGTTGATGATGCTCTTACAGAATTATTGCCGTTGTCATTTGAAGTTCAAAATCATATTGATTTATGTCCTGTTGAAAACATGACAGTAGATGTTTTACAGGAGTTGCGAAAAAAAGAAATTGTTACGGTTGCTCTTACAGCTCGGTCTGACACATTGGTTACAAGGACAAAATCACAGTTGCAAGAAATAGACATTGATTTTAACGCGGAAAATGGATTCAGTCGCGAATTGACTCTTGAATATCCTCGCCCCGTTCTGCTTAAGAATGGGATCATTTTTTGTGCTAATAATGATAAAGGGTCAGTATTATTTTCTATACTGACCCTTATTGATTATCATCCCAAGAAGATCATTTTTGTTGATGACAAATTAGATCATCTTTTTGAGGTTGAAAAAGCTTGCTTGCGCAACGCGGTTAATTTTATAGGTATTCGCTATAGCAAACTTGATTCTGTTGTCGCTCAATTTGATTCTGTTCGTGCTGAGCATGAACTCTCGTTGTTGTTCGATAAAGAAACATGCGGTTCATTGCCGGACTGATCTTGTAATCCGGTTTCGTGTGCGAATACTCGTTTACCATGTTCTTTACGTCGTCCTTTGTTCCACGCCGAAACGGGTGTATAAAAACCTACAACACGCGTATATTGTTCTATAATTGGTGCGCTACATACAGGACATGTTTGTGATGGGCCTGCAATTGTAACGTGTTTATTTTTGCATAGACAATAATTATAGTTAACGGCAAAGTGTTCGCAACCGCATGCAACTGTGTATTCAATGAGCTTTTTCATTTGATTAACTGAGGTGAGACGTTCTCCTAAATTCAAGTGAGAAATGCCTCCGCCTGTTAATGAACGTGAAAATTCACCATCAAGTTTTATACGGTCAATAATATCAGTATCGACCCACAGAGGTATAAATTGATTTGCATAAAGTGGATAATCCATACCGTATAAAAGCTCATCTTTTTGAGCAAACTTAACTGCCAAGCTTTCAGCCGGAACCTGTTCTACGTTAAACATATTGCCTGTTTGTCTGCTGCATGTATACGCATATTCTTTTATGTAATTGAGCATCTGGTGTGCGCGCAGCTTGCCTTGTTCTGTGGTAATAGGTGTGCCAAGTTCTTGAAGGCATTCATAAAGACCATTGATACCAAAGGTGCTAAAGAAGCGGCTCATATGCATAATGTTATGCGCGAATAAATGCAATAACCCTTTTTTGATACCGTCATGCAATAATTCTCTATGGGCGCATAAAATATCTTTAGCTTGTTGTAATTCTGTATCAAGGTATTGCATAGCTTCTTCAAAAGATTTTGCTCTGCATCCTATGCGTGCAAGATTAATTGTTACAACACGGTGAGATCCAAGTGATACGCCACCATTACCAAAACTGTCGGTTCCTGCCATATCAAGGTCATTAACAAGTCTGCAACAACTGGCTATTTTGTTTCCTGATGAAATATAGATATTGAATCCTGCTTTTTCTAAGTTTATTGATGAGAAGTATTCGAACGCTTCTTGATCAATAATTTGTCGATTTTCATCAATGCGTAAATTAAGTGTTACAACAGGAAAACGATAGGGTAATTGAGATACAGGATCGCCATGCTTGAACCATTCGCAAAATATCTTTTGAATTTCATAAACAAGTTCAATATCCGGTTTTGATCCGTCAGGATAGCGCATATCATCAAAGAGTATAGAAAGATTTTGACGGTCAAAGATTGAAAGATTTGTAAATGGAGATTGATGAGATGGGCGGAGTTTTTTGTTAAGCGTATGAACTAAAGATTGGAAATCGTTTTCGATTTCTTTACGATGGTCTGGATTACTCAAATCCATTTTTTCTTTTTTTACAAAGTACGCATAGTTTACAAAAAGATCTCCAATAGCAACAGCGCCGGCTATATTTTGCGCAATCTCAATAGTGAGTTCTTTTACTTGATCGATATAAGAATGACGACGTTGTGGTGGCAACGAACAGAGTTGACCCCAAGGAGTTCCTTGTGTAAGTAAGAACGACGTTGAACATGCCCAGCAATAGGGAACTTGAATGGCGGTGCTATCATGCAAATACATGTCGCCTAGCCAAACGGATTTCATAAGTTCATTGGCATGCTCAAGGCCATAGAGTTCAACCATTTTCTGGTAGATATCGTAATAACCTTGCAGCTTATACCAGCCGCTGGTTACTTCGTGCAAATATCCACAATATGTTTTACCTTCGTTACGGTTTGCGTTTGAATCAACTGACATGTCGGCGGATTGTTCGTTGCGATAACGATCTGCCATTCCTTGCACATTGAGATATTCAGGCGCTATACCTTCCAATTCAAGTAAGCGCATATCAGTTGAGTTGTATAATTTTCTAAAATCAGCTGAAAAACCAGCTAAATACCCTGTGTAATCCATGAGCCTTGATCCTTTATTAATACGCGTTGATTTGAAGAAGCCGGCCATCTATTAACATGCAACTCTTTCTTGTACGGTCCGCAGACTATCATATCAAGTTCGTCGGTTAAATAAGATGGGAGCCATTCAAATTCACGTCCTGTGTATAAAACTTTTTTCTTATCTTTAATTACGCAACAAACGGCATGTACAAATTCTGCCTGATCAGTAGGTTCACCACCGAGAAATACAACTGCTTCAGCTAAAGGATGTTCTTGTATGTGTGTAGCAACCGTTTCAACGGACATAGTTGTTCCACTTGAGCGATCCCACAACTGTTTATTTTGACAATCCGGGCAACGTATAGAACAGCCGGCAAAATAAACCGCTATGGCTATAGAGCCGGGAACATCAATAAAAGAAGTAGTTATACGGGCTATAGATCCATACATTATAGGTACCTTTTTATCTTCAAAGAAATTACAACTAAGTTCTAGTGCTACCAAGACATCAAAAAAAAGACAAGCTCTGTTTTAAAACAGTAAAAAAACATCTCATTATAAGCATTTTTTATCATATGCGGTTACTGTTTTCTATTATCTTATCTATGTATGTTCTAGCATGTCTTATGCAGTAAAAATTTTCTTGCGGTATCTGTTATTTCAAGTTATTAATGTCCTCAATAAGGCTATTGCCGCATTCAAAAATAAGCATTGCTAAACCTGTTGTTATTAATGCTGATTCAAAAGGTTCTTTGTATGGCCTTATTTCAAATTTGATACCATTTCTCTTTAAGTAATCAACTATTTTGCAGAAGTGTTGGCATGCAATTTTTCCTGACCATATGGTTATAAGAGCTTTTGCTCCAATGATTCCATATGTTTTTGCGACTGCTAAAGGTTGCTTTACAATACTGCTTATTGATTTACGTATTTTAGGCGTTATTCCATATGCGTTAACCAGAGGTGTAAAGAATAAAAAAAGACTAAAAAGCCCTATAGTTTTGCAACCAAACTTCATGAGAATCCTTACATGTTAAAAATTTTTATATACACAAATATCTTAAAGCGCGCGGGCCGAAAAAACAACTATAAACTTGCTTGAGTTTAAAATTTTTTGTAGATCTTATAGCAACAAGAGTTTTTACATGAGGAGAGATACATGCCTCTCGTTGATTTTGTGGTTCGGGATATTGGAAATAAGCTTCAAGTTGTGTACGACGATAGAATTTTGGTTGATCAGTATGCCTGGTGGATACTGCAGGCTTTAACAAAAAAGAAAAAAGCAGAACTGATCGAATTACGCCAGATAGAACTTATGCCGGAACAGAAACGGCTATTACAAGAATGGCTTGAAAAAATTATAGAACAACACTGCCCGTTACAATATATTTTAGGTTCGGTTCCTTTTTGTGATGTCGATATTTTGGTAGAGCCGCCGGTGTTGATACCCCGCCCTGAAACAGAAGAGTGGACCATCAACCTTATTGATAAACTTAAAAAACTTCCTAAGCAGGATTTTTTAATCCTCGATCTTTGTACGGGTAGCGGTTGCATTGCAATCGCGTTGGCGCGTGCATTTCCAAAAGCGCGCATTGTTGCTGTAGATATTCAAGATCATGCGTTGCAATTAACTTCAGAAAATTGTATTCACAATAACATTCGTAATGTAACTATTATTAAGTCTGATCTCTTTGAATCAGTTTCTAAAGATTATACGTTTGATCTAATTGTAAGTAATCCTCCTTATATTGCTTTAGATGAATGGAAAGATTTGGATCAATCAGTAAAAAATTGGGAAGATAAAAAAGCATTGGTTGCTCCTAATCAAGGGATGGATATTATTGCGTCAATAATACAGCAAGCTCCTCAATTTTTAAGACAAAGATCCGAATTAGAAATGGCAGATATTCCACAGTTGATGCTTGAGATTGGTTACAGACAAGGCGGCAAAGTAAAGACGTTGCTCGAACAAGCAGGATATTGTCATATTCGTGTAGAGAAAGATTTGCAAGGGAAAGATCGTATTGCTTGCGCGAGAGTTGTGCCATGTGGTTACCTAAACAACAACTAAATTCAATTCTAGCGTTGTCTTTTAAACCCCAAGGCATTGGTGTTGCTTGCATTCAAGGAACGGGTGCTCAGGTGCCATATAGCATGAAAAGCTTTATGTATTTCCCATGTGACGACATGGAACTTGAGTGGCAAATAATTTTTAATCCGACACGTATCGGCAAGTATGTACAGACATTAATAAACAAAATACAGTCGTCTGATATTGAAGTTCGCATAAGTCTTGAAGGTCCTTCTGTGTTTGAACGGCTTGTAGATAAAGAATCCTTTGAAGATAAAAATTTTCGTAACTCATTAAATACTATGGTGTGGGATTCTGTGCTGCTAAGTGATCAATCAGCATCAGGAGGTATGCATTACGTATGCGGAATTACACGAGAACTTCTTTTTCAGTATAAGTTGTTAGCGCTCCGTAATAATTTAAACGTGAGCTGTATAACGACGCACACGATGGCTTTGTTGCAGCTTGCAGAAAAAGTATCGTTTGTACCCACAACGTTATCTGATCTTGTAAATCTGGCAACAGAAATTCCCATCGGTCAGATCTGCCTTAATGTTCCAACAGATATAGATAAAGTTTTAATCGCAGAACTTTTGGGTCTGTGTATGGCAAGGTTATCCTATGATTAATTTTATTGATCCTATCGATCCACGCAAAGAACGTTCATGCCGTTTGTGGGCGATTATCTCGTTAATTCTTGTTGCGGCAGTTGTATGCATCATGGTATGGATACAGATTCCCCAGTTCATGACATTCTTGTCATTGCGCAAAGAATATGTACATACGAAAAATATTCTGGCGCATAATCGTGATGACAAAGCACAAGATGCTTTGATACGTGAGCATGATACATTAAAACAGAACATAGCGGTTATGAATGATATGTATGAAAATTTCAATAAGCATATATACCAACTGGAAGCGATACATAAAGCCTGTGTTGACAATGTGCAACTGTCTTCATGCACGTTGTCAGATAAGCAAATTTCTATCGAATTAATAGGTACTTCGATGAGTTCTGTTAACGAGGCCATTGGTATGTTAACTCAAAGCAAGCAGTTCGATGAACTTATGATAACTTCTATAACGCCACAAAAAAATGGGTTGCAGGTGGTTGTAAAGGAAACTACTAAGAAATAATCAGGCTCTGTGAAATAATCTTTTGAAAAATCTTTTTGCGCGATTTGTAGGGCGCGTCTTTAGATATTTCCAATAAAAGTCTTCTACGTCTTGAGGATTATTCAGATCAAGACATTGAACAATTAAATTATACGTTTTTTCACGCATTTGAGAATGTGCTTGTTCGCGACCTTGCATGCGTGGATCACCGTAATCAATTAAAACCAATTTTGTTCCTTGTACAATAATATTGTGCATGGCCCAGTCATTATGCCAGACATACTTTATTGCCCGCAAAGCATTTTTTGCTGTTGCTTTATCCGGATATATTCCTTGGCACATTTTGAATGTGACTAAGTTGATACCCGGGAGCCAGTCAGATGTAATAATAGGTTCATTGTAGGGAGTCTTTTTAATAAGTTTTTTTTCATTAAAACTGCTTTGTATGAATATACTTGATTCAAGAGTCCGTACCCATGTTTTACGTATTAAACCGGTTTTGTAACCTTGTATGTGGTAGAATGTGGACGAAGGTGTTGACGCATACTCATGTCCCCCATATTTTTTAATACATTGCTTGATGCTATCACAATCGTTATGAAGTTCGAGTATAAGATTATCTCCTAAGCGCATAAGCGCGCATAAATAGTTTTGTATGTCAGATATATCATCGTGTGCTGATAATGAACAAAAAATTATATCAAAGTGTTCACATTCACCCAGGCGTTGTACGTGATATACGTCATTGTTGCAGCTCAATAAGATAATATTTGACGGTCTTTTTCTCATAAGTTCTTCATATACGTGAGGCTGTTTGCCGAGCAGTACACAGACGGATGAAGGAAAAGCTTGAGCAAGTTGGCTTATATAGTTTGTGTTGCCACCAATCTGAATTGCGGTGAATGGACGTGCATAGCGTGCTGCAAAATCACTTAATGCGTTACAGATCACTGAGTCGCTTGTGGTACTGAATAAGTTAAGGTGGAATAGAAAGAGAGAGCTTATGAGAGTTTTTTTCATAATTACTCCTAGGTTTGTCTGTGCTGGTAACATATTAATATAATCGCCATGGCTGCCGTCAAGATAATGATATCTATATATCGATTATTCAAACTGAATATTATTATAACGAATACCCGATATATTGAATTTTTTAAAATATCAGGTATAGTTCTTAATATCTCAATTATGCCTCATGTGGCTGCCCATAAGAAATGATCGGTTGTTTTGTAAATGGAGTTTTTATGTTTACACGTTCTAAATGTATCTGTTTATTGAGTCTTATATTGTGTTGTGCCGGCTGTGTTAAGTCTCCTTTTGCGCGACCAAGGAACTTGAAGCCATTAAATAAGGAAACTGCTCGTGATGTACAAACCAAAGAGCAGGCAACTGTATATGCAAAAAAGCTGAATATTGATGATCAGCAAGAATTATTTGGTAAGTATGCAAAACAATTGCAAAAATTCCATATAGTACCTGTACAGGTAACTGTAGAAAATAACAGTGCGATGAGTTTGGTCCTTGCAGATAAAAATATAGCACTTAATAAATTGACTATAGATCAAGTTGATGCAAAGCTTTTTGCTTCACGTCGATGGATACCATTATGGATTTTCTTGGGTGGGGTTGCATGTACTGCGATAATTGTACCATTGGTCGGAATAGCAAGTTTCCATTGGTATATGGCTCCAATCTATGTCCATACTATAGATCCCATGTGTGCATTTGGAGCACCTTTTTTTTCTGCAGGAGCTGCCATAGTGGCAGGAGGAGTACTATTCGCTGCTACTTCGTGTATAACTATAGTAGATGCGGTTTCGTACCATATGTCAAAGAAAGAAATGCAGCGTTATTTAAAAACATGCTGTAATGTTGAAGGTATTACACTTGCTCCGGATATTACCGCATCAATGCTCTTCTTTGCTGAAGAATCGCAGATACCAGAGAAATTAAAGTTGTTGTTAACAGATAAGAATTTAGAAAAGCCTGTGCTACCATTTGAATTAGCTCTGTAAATCCGTTCGTCCCGAGGCAGGCATGTTCCATGCCGACTCGAGGGATTGAACACATAAAAAATATGAAAGATTTTTTTGTTTATATACTGCGGTGTTCTGATAGATCTTTTTATACTGGCCATACAGATGATTTGGATAAAAGACTTAGCGAGCATAATTTGGGCTACTATGGTGGCTATACAAGTCGCAGGTTACCGATTTATTTAGCATACCATGCTACCTTTGCCTCACGAGAGGAGGCAATTAATGCTGAATGTCAAATCAAAAACAGGCGTTGATCGACAATAATTGTGATCTGCTGAAGGTTTTAGCAAAAAAATCAAAAAATAGGTGTTCAATCCCTCGAGATGCTCGCTTTACTCGCTCCTCGGGACGAACGGATTAGTTGGTTTTTATCGATGAAATTCAAGAGTTAGATGAATAATTTAGCATAAAAACTGATACGGTAGAAAACGTTTTAAACACAAACTTAAGGACTATCTATGATAACTAGATCTTCTAAATTGCTTAGCTCTCTGTTCCTTGTTTTTAATGTGCTGAATTCCGTACTCTTATGTATAATACTATTACAAGGTTATAAAATTCATAATTTAAGATTGTTTGATACATTGAAATTCACAAGTACATCTAGAAAGCACGAATAAGACGCGTTCGTCCTGAGTAAGGCGTGCTTCACGCCGCATCGAAGGATGTGCATGCCGATGTATTTTAGCAATAAACGGCTTCATCATGCTTCGAGACGCCTGCGGGCCCTCAGCACGAACGAAGCCTGTCAATGAGCTTTTTAGGGGAAGTGGTGATTATCGAATTGGCGTTAACTTAAGATTGTTGATTTAAGTACATACTTATAAGGATGTATAAACGATGAAAGCCATAGAATTTATTGCAGATGCTCAAGATGGTACTATTAAAGTGCCAAAGAAGTACTGGAAAGATCTTGAAAAAAAACTAAGGGTTATCATATTGGTTGATGAGCAAATATCCGAAGCAAAACAAAAAAAGATAGGTAAGCGTCAACTTAAGGCGATGAGTGTTAAGACTAAGGGGCTTGTATTTGATAGAGATGAAGCAAATGAACGATGAAAAAATTATTTTTATCGATACCAATGTTTTAATTTATGCCTATTCGAGTGATGAAGTTGAAAAAAATGAAACTGTATCCAGGTTAATAGCTGAGCAACAAAAAATAGTAATAAGTACTCAAGTTATCAATGAATTTATAAATGTTATGCGCAAAAAGAGAGCAGTCCCTATCGAGGATTTGCAAGGGGTAGTGCGTGAGCTTGCCTCTATTTTTACTATATCGTTAGTAACCACTGAAACGATTAATCGTGCATTAGCGATTAGTCAAAGTTTTAAATATTCTTTTTCGATAGCTTAATTATCGCTTCTGCAATCGAAAATTCGTGTTCTGTACTCTATTCTGAAGATATGCATCATAAACATATGGTAAGCAAAGAATTGATTATTCTTAATCCATTCGCATAACTAACGTGAGTTCGATAATACGAAAATTCATAAAATATATACGCATGCTTCGATACGCCCTACGGGCCTCAGCACGAACGAAGCCTGTCAACGAGCTTTTTAGGAAAAGTGAGAATTATCGAATTGGCGTTAATTTAAGGGGATGTCGAATTCGAATTCTTTCGCGCTGAACATATCTATCAGGCGACTCTAACTACTGATATGTATCGAACTTGAATTCAAGAACAACGATCTTCAAGTCTCATATATTCAGCAGCACCATAAAGACTGACATTATAATCTGCAATAATTGTTATTGCGATTCGTTCCAATAATGCTTTTTGCTTGCCGCAGTTAAGAAATTCTTGTAAAAAAGTCTGACTTTGAAACATAGGGACGTTATGTGCGGCTATGCCTCCCGCGATATACAAACCTCCAAGAGACAAAGATGCAAGAGCGGAACTTTTTGCAAAGCGGCCGTAGAGTTTGGCATAAAGTTCGTATGTATCACGCGCATGATCGTCCATATCTTTACTATTAAATATTTCATCAGGTTCAGGGCCGGAGTTGCCTAGAAGGCGATGACTTTTGACGGCGTGATTCCTTGACTTGAAAAATTGGTACATGCGCTTGATGCCTGCGCCAGAAAGAACATCTTCCCAAGAAACATTGCACGAACGATTTTCTGTTTTTCTGATAAATTCGACAAGTGCTAATTCGATTTCATCTTGTACACTGAAATCTGCATGACCGCCTTCAGATGTTACTGCATCGTAGTGGTTTTTCCCAAAATCCCAATGCATGACCGAAGCTCCAAGACCTGTTCCGGCTCCTATGTAGACTTTGTTTGCTTGTGCGTACAGTTCGCCCTCTTTTACTTGAATGAGCTTTTCAGTGGCAATGCGATTGATACCGTAGCCTATGACTTCAAAATCATTTGCGATAAGAACACACGGAATTCCCAATGCTTTTTGCAGTTCTTTCGCGTTAATAGTTATAGGTGCGTTAGTGAGTGTACATTGCGTGCGATCCGGATAAACGGGCCCGGCGCATGCAAAACACGCGTGCTTGATAGTGATGTGAAGTGCTTGCTGAATATATGTGTAAAGATCCTGAACGGTATGAGTAAAATTATCTATCTGTTTTGTTTTTACATGAAATGAATGTACTATGTTCCATGTGTTGTCTGCCCACTGAAATAGTCCAAAGTTGCTGTTCGTTCCTCCGATATCTCCTACCAATAAAAAATTATGAGTACCGGGGTGAATATCAGAGAAATATACTTCTTTAAAACTGATCATTATCTATCCTTTATATTTTGCGCGCTCAATTGTTCTCATGATATCCGTATTTGCACGTGTAAAGCAAGATATCTTGGGGCCAAAATTAACATTTTAATAAAAAACTGTTGCCTTTTGATGCGTGCATGACATAGTTTCAAATCTGAACGAGAGAAGGAGTTTAGGGGTGACAATAAAAAACAAAAGGGATAAGCACTATGTGCTTGTCTCACTAATGGTGGTTTTTACAGTTTATGGTGCTAAAGCTCAGCAGCGACCGTTGAGTATTTTCAGTGCTGCCGAAACCGGCTATACAAATAGAGCCGATCTTAAAAAAATATGGCGCGACATTCGTTCAAGTAAAGATCTGGAAAAATCTGCTATTTCCGGTTATTTGCCACACATACAAGTTGAAGCCGGCGCAGGTAAAGCATCCGGCGGTAACTTCTTTGTTCCAAAACGCTTTGCGACACTGTATTTTACGCAACTGTTGTATAGTCCTGCAGGGCCGTTACAACTCTATCGTATCGCGCAACAAGATACACGCGTTTTAGAATTAAAACAGATACTGCATAAAGAAACGATTCGCTTTCAAGCGCAGACAGGTGTTTTAGATCTCTGGTATGCGCAACAAAAAAATCAACTTGTTCAAGAGTATAATTGTGCGTCAAGACTCGTCTATGCTCAACAGGATCATGAATATTCTTTGGGTTTATCAGATAAAGAAACCTGGATGCAGAAAACGGCGGATTTTACGTTAGCCCAAGCTCGTGTCGCAAAATATATCGATGAACTGACCTCTTCGAGCGCAAAACTTGAATTGAATTTGGGTATCATGTGTACGCCTTCCACCTATATAGATTCGGAATCAGTTACATCACTTATTGATTATGCGTTACGTGAAGGTGATGCGCAGTCGGCAGAGCAGTATTATCAACTGGCGCTTGAAAATCGTCAGGAGTTGCGTATTGCGGATGAGCTCATTAAAAAAGAAATAAAGTGGCAACATTATTACGCCAAAAGCTATTTCCCATCCATTAGTCTTTATACCAACATTATAAAATATTCATTTAATGGAGGATTTCAGGTTGAAGGGCTTGGTCCCATGGGTACCGCGTTAAGTAAGTTGTTTACATTCAGAACCGGTTGGAACGCTGGATTTAAATTTGATTGGCAGTTTGATGGTCTTGAAAACATGTTTAACTCGTGTGCGTCAGAAGAACGTAGTTACTCAGCTATGATGGACAGGATCGACAAAATTGTAAAAATAAAAGAAGAAGTTGAAAGCAATCATGCGCGGCTTTCATCTTTATGCAAAGAATTTAAAGTTTCAAAAGCTGATTATACGCGCGCTGCCAACGAGATTATTCTTAAGCGTAAACAGTACGAAGTAGGCCTTATCAGTGCAGTTGATTTAAAACAGGCAGAGACGGTCTGGTTAAAAGCACAATATGATTATTTAACAAGTAAGGTTAATGTAGCAAAGCAATATCAGCGACTGTTATACAGTTGCGGATATCCTGATAACCCTCAAAAAATCATGGCGCAAGGATCATGAATACAAGAAAAATCGTATACTGGATAGTCGGTCCGGTAGTGTTAGGTATTGTCGGCTATTTTATTTATAGTTACGCGTTTAAAAAAGAACAAAAACAGTGGTTTGTAACAGAGAAAGCTGAAAAGCGAACCATTGTACAAGTCATACGCGCGACCGGATATCTTGAAGCGGAAGATCTGTTAAAGATTGGTAGTATTGTTCCCGGTATCATTAAAGAGCTCTTAGTTGAAGAAAATGAAACCGTTAAAAAAGGAGCATTGCTTGCCATTATTGATGACGGCAAAGATGACACCGAAGTGCGTGAAACTGAAGGGCTCCTCAAAACTGCACAGCAAGGGTTAGCCTATGCTACCGAGCATTACAAACGGCAAAAGGCACTGTTTGAAGCCGGACAACTTGCAAAAGATCAATTTGAAAAAGTTACACGCGATTATCAAGATACTCAATCACTTGTCCAAACACGCCAAGCGCAACATGACAAAGCTAAATTAACCTACAAGAATAAACGCATTTTGGCGCCGGAAGATGGCATTATCATTCAAAAAGTTTCAAGTAAGGGTGAAACAGTAACCCTTGCGTCACCCGCGACAATTATTTATACCTTGGCAAAAGATATTCATAAAATGAAAGTGCAGCTCGAGGTTGATGAAAACCGTATAGGTGAAATCAAAAAGGGACAAACTGCTGTACTGACGTTTGATACATATCCTTATAAAAAATTCTTTGGTGTTATTAATGATGTAAGTAACGCTCCTATCAAAAAACAAACAGCAGTCAGTTATCATGCAAGTTTTATTTTAGATAATGCCGATATGTTGCTTCGCCCCGGCATGACCGTTAATGCCCGCATTACGGTTGGAGAAAAGGAACAAGTATTATCTGTTCCCGGCTATGTCTTTGCCATGAACCCATTGGTCTTGCAAGAGATTGCGCGCATAACTAATCATGGATTCAGTCCTATGTCGCGCCAAGAAAAACATGAATTTGAACTGAAAGGTGCTTATAAAACGCTATGGGTTGTCAAAGGTAATGAGTTTAAAGAGATTCCTGTTGAGCTCGGTGTTAATGACAACGCCTTCTTTGAAGTAATATCTGGTTTGACCGAGGATGAGAGTATTATAAGTGATGTACAAGAACCGGATAGTATGCAGCAGTTATATAGTCAAATATTTGGCAAAGGCCTATAGAGTGGCATTTGAATGAGAATATCAATTCTTTTTAAAGCGGCAGTTCACGCGATATTACGCCATACCGGAAGATCATTTTTGACCATCTTGGGGATTATGGTTGGTGTTGCTGCAATTATTATTACCTTTTCCATAGGACGTGGCGCTGAAGAAAAAATTAAATTACAGATCAATGCGATGGGTGAAGGAACTATTATTATTTTGCCCGGTAATGTTATTACACCCGGTGGTACCCGTTCAAGTCTGACAAGCGCTTCACGATTGACTACGCAAGATCTTGAATCTATGAGAGATCAGATTACACACATTCGTGAAATATCACGAGGAACGTTTGGACATTATTTAGCGGAACATAAAAACAACGCAGTAAAAGAAGAGGTTCTTGGAGCGGATGGAAATATCTTTAAAATATTTAATAAATCAGAGTTCGCGTACGGTATGGCTTTCAATGATGAACATATTTTAAAGCGTGCCAATGTCGCGATCATCGGTTCAAAGATTTACGAGAAATTGTTCGGTAAAGAGTTTGCGCTTAATAAAACTATTCGCATAGGAGGTTTTCCTTTTGTTGTTATCGGTGTGTTAAAAAAGGAACCTCATTATTTTGGAACCGAAGATCCCAACGCGCGTATTATCATTCCGTTCACGACGGCAAAAAAATATTTTAAAGCGGAAAATGAACTTGAAGATGATTTAGGCTATATCGCTTTTGCTCTCTATCCCGGTGCTAAAGCAGAACATGTTGTACGGACCATTAAACGTATATTACGTTTTAGACATTCTATAGAGCCCGGAGAAGAGGATGATTTTCTTATTTTGGATCAAGAATCGATAGCAAAAACTGCTTCATCAGCGGGCAATATTATCAAAATGTTCGGTCTTATTGCGGCATCGATTTCATTGCTTGTCGGTGGCATAGGTATCATGAATATTATGCTTGTATCGGTACAAGAGCGAAAAAAGGAAATCGGATTGCGTATCGCGTTAGGGGCCACTCAACTGACAGTGCAATTACAGTTTTTATTTGAATCGGCAACATTGTGTGCGATAGGCGGGCTCTTTGGCGTTGTTTTAGGGTTGCTCGGCCAACTGAGTATAAGCCGTTTTACAATACTGCCGAGTGTCATTGAGTTTTTACCTCCCTTTGTTTCATTATTGATAACGATTGGTATCGGTGTCTTTTTTGGCTATTATCCTGCGCGAAAGGCATCATTGTTAAATCCTATTGATGCTTTACTTGAGCGGTGAATTATATGAATATTTTTTTTATAACAAAAACATCCTGTAGGGCAATAATCAGACATATTGGTCGTTCCTTATTAACGGTTCTTGGTATTATGATCGGTATTGCGGCAATTGTCATAACGTTTGCGATAGGTCGTGGTGCGGAAGAAAAGATCAAAGGTCAAATTATGTGGATGGGTGAAGGTGCTTGTTATATTATTTCAGGCAATGTTATTACCCGTGGAGCAGCGCGTGCCGCGCTCTTTAAACCTATACGTTTAACGGTACAAGATATGCATGCCATAAAAGGTCAGGTGCCTGAAATTCATGAAATATCGCGCAGCACTCATACGTTAGAAATGCTTGAATATGAGGGTAAGGCGACGCGTGACCGTGTGCTTGGAACTGATGCTAATATGCTCAAAATAAACAGAAATAAGTTACGATACGGATCAATGTTTACTGAACAGCATGTTGCCGATAGAGCCAATGTTACAGTTCTTGGTGAAAAAATTGCCGAAAAACTATTCGCGCGTGAAATGCCCGTAGGAAAAACAATGCGTATCAACGGCCAGCCATTTATTGTTATTGGTGTTGTTGAACATCAGGAACATTTTTTTGGACCTGAAGATCCCAATTCACGTGTTTTTGTTCCTTTTACTGTTGCTAAAAAACTATTCAGTCACGCTCAAGAATTGGAAGATGATATAAGTATTATAGCGATGAGTTTTTATCCCGAAGTATCATCAGAAAAACCGTTAAGAGTTATAAAACGTATCTTACGTATGCGCCATTCAATCGATACGCATGAAGAGGATGATTTTACTATCTTTGATCAGGAAACAATACAAAAAACTGCACAAGATGCGGCGCGCGTTATTAAATTATTCGGTCTCATTGCCGCGTCAATATCGCTGATTGTTGGAGGTATTGGTGTTATGAACATAATGTTGGTTTCTGTACAAGAACGTACGCAAGAAATTGGATTGCGTATGGCGATAGGTGCGACACGTATAGTTGTACAATTGCAATTTCTTGTTGAAGCGGTCATTCTGTGCGCTCTTGGCGGCCTTGTTGGTATTTGTATAGGCTTGTTAGGTATGTGGCTTGTAGGAACTCTTACGCGGTTGCCAAGCATTATAGAGTATCCTCCCTTAATTATTTCTTTTTTGATTACAGTAGTTGTTGGGTTGTTTTTTGGCTATTATCCTGCGCGCGCCGCATCATTACTCAATCCTATTGACGCGCTACTTGAACGGTGAAGTATGGCACTTTTAGAAATGAAAAATATCACTAAGTCGTTTCGTATGGGTGATTCTACCATAGAAATATTGAAAGGTATTAGTTTTTCTGTTGAACCTAAAGATTATCTTTCAATTACCGGCCCATCCGGATCAGGAAAATCAACACTGATGCATCTTGTTGGATGTTTAGATACGCCTACATCAGGAACATATACCATCGAAGGTGAAGACGTTTCTCATATGTCGAGTGACCAGCTTGCACGCATTCGTAACAAGCATATTGGTTTTGTATTTCAAAAATTTCATTTATTACCTGATTTACGAGCGATTGATAATGTTGCGTTACCTCAATTGTACGCGGGCAAAAGCGAAGTGGAAGCTCAAAAAGAAGCCAAAAGAATGCTCGAAATGGTTGGGCTTGAAGATCGCGTTACCTATTATCCTAACCAATTGTCCGGTGGGCAGCAGCAGCGTGTTGCGATAGCGCGTGCACTTGTAAACAATCCGGATATTATTCTTGCAGATGAACCGACAGGTAACCTTGATACTACAACCGGTTCTACCATTATGAATATATTTGAACATCTTAATAAAGAGCATGGAGTAACCATTGTTATTGTTACGCATGATCTTGAACTTGCGCAAAAAATGAATCGCATTATTAAGTTGCGTGACGGGTTAATTGTAGAAGATAAAAAATTAATCGGATGACATTTGTATCATCCGATTAATTTTTTATCTAAACGTGATTAAAATTCTTTCTCATCTTCTGACGTTGTTTCTTGTGTTTCAACGCTTATTTTATAACATTTTTTTGCATCATAGGGAACTTCAGCAAATTTTGTTTTACCTGATCTTAAAGGTATACGTTTATAGGTTGTAGATGTCTGTGGATTGTATACTTCATCTGAATTGATTTGCTTCTTAAAATCTTGCAAAGATTGTATCATCTTTTGTTTTTCCGGTGTCACGTCTTTGCCGAGGGCTTTGATGCAATCCTCTATTCCTGTTTCGATAGCTTTGCAATAGAGCACTGAACTGCCATAGTTCAAGCCTGTATAGAGATATGTCATTTCATTTGTATATTTTGTAGGATCTATTGCTTTATATGCTTGTATGTATGTTGTTCTAAATTCCGGGCTGATTTTAACCAGATCCATGCTATATGTTTGAAACCATGTGCAACATAGTGCTAGTGACAGCAGAGAAAAAAGTGTTTTTGAGTTCATGATACATCCTTGTAAGCTATCCAATTCTCTTAATAGTTAGTGTAGCTGAAACAGGTTGTGTTCCACCTGCATATGCAGAAAGCGTGATAGCAAAATCATTTGGGTTTATTACGGACAATATGGAATTCTCTTGAGAGGTTGTAATTAAGGTATCACCAACTATTTGGCTGTTACCTGTTGTACGCCCAACGATAGTTTCATTGAGTAAAGTATCATTGAGTAGTAAGCCAAGTTGTCCGGCTTCTTCTACACTAGCTTGCCAAGTTACTTCATAAGTTCCAATATCAGGTAAAACGAATTCAGAATAACTTGAAGGGTAGTATGTAATACTTGAATAAGGACCTTGGTTAGGAAATTCTATTTCACCCGTTACGGCTGCAATAGGATCCGGATTATCATCTGGCATAAGAGCATAGAAGTTTCCAAATGCTGTGAGTAATCCTGGCCCTGTAGGTCCTTGAGGTCCGGTTACGCCCTGAAGCCCTGTAGGTCCAGTAGGCCCTGTTATGCCCTGAGGTCCAGTAGGTCCGGTTACGCCCTGAGGTCCTGTGGGGCCTCCATAAGGTCCAGTAGGTCCGGTTACGCCTGTTGGCCCTGTTGGCCCGGTAGTTCCTTTTCCCCCTCCAGAGTATATACAATTAGGGTTACACATTCTACATGCTTCCGCATATTCACTTTGCCTAGGGGCACGGAATGTACAATCAGATTTGCATGCTTCTAAGGCATCATCATTAATGTCTTGATGTTCACTCGCGGTACATACTGATGAAGCCATTAAGAAAGCAAGAAAGACATAATTGTGTTTATCCATATATCTTTGCCTCTCCTTTATATTAACTAATATCCATTACTACTTCTAAAAAAAAGTGCGTATAAAGTCAACCAATATAAATTTTGATTTAATATGATACTGAGTTGAGTAAACATTATATCTATTTTCATATGTCAAAGTTTTTTCTTTTGGTTTGTTAATAGGAAATTCGTCAAAGAAAAATTTCCTATTAACAAACCATTGTGCACAAAGCCTTAAGATGATCAGCTACAGAAGCAAGCTTCTACCGGAGTGCCGAAAATAGAACCGATTATTTCGGTAGTTGTAGTACAGCATAGGGCGTACATATGTAAGTATGTTGCTTCTGAATCGAAAAGTGCTTTTCCTGATTGAATATTCATATTTTCATAAAGCTGTAATGTTGTTGTAGCAGCAAATGATATAAAGTTTGAATTCCATAATTGTATAGAATTACTGTCTAAATTCTTATAAATTAATTGGCCCTGAGCTAGTGTAAGGGTACTATTATCAAGAAATAACATTTGCATATCTGAAGTTGTTGTAACGTCATCTCCCAATGTAAGTCCATTTCCTAATGCATAAAGAGTTGGAGCTTGACTAAATGCTAATTGGCCTTTTGTGAGCTCAAGTCCTGGAATAACATAAAATTGGACGTGTCTGAGAGCAAGTGCTGATGTAAAGTCAGTAAACTCAAATAATGTTGTTGAATTGTTGGATGGCGCGTAGCTGAATGTAAATAGATTATCTAAGGTTATTGTACTATTTGCAAGTATAGTGCTTGTTTGAGTAGAGCTGTAGGTAAAGACTTTATTTTGTCCGCTCATCAATACTTCATCTGAAAAAACAAGAGCCCCTTGAGCAAATTCATAATCATTTGATTGAATCCATCTTACATTATCTAAAACTATTGAGCCTGTATCATCCGTGCAATAGATACTTGCAGAATCAATATTGGTGATATTCATATCCTTGAGTGTTAATTGTGTATTTGGAGAAACAATTATCGATCCGGATGGGTTGAAATTTAATGTGTTTCCATTACCTTCAAGAATTACATTGCCTATAACTGTTTGTGTATTTGACAAAGTGAGATCTTGGTTGAATTTAATAATGCTATTATTTCCTGACCATGTTAATGCGTTTGAAATTTCCAGAGGTGTTGACGGGTTTAAGGTCATAATATTTGATTGTAGATTTATAGTTCCATCTGAAGAAAATATAGGGGAAGAGTTGAGTGATACGTTATTATTAAGTATCAAGGTTGCACCGTTAAGGTCGATAGGATAGTTGACAGCCCCTTGTAATGTTAAAATCATTGATGCCGAGCTATTTGAAAATGTGATTGTGTTATCTATTATGCCATTACCTGTTATAGCTACATTAGAACCTTGTATATTAAGTTCTGATTCAATCAATCCACTTGATACGTAAATTGAATTACCGTTGTTTAAAATAAAATTAAATCCATCATTAGTTTGTGCTAGGTATGTTGCATCAGTAATACCTGTGACAAGAACGCGTGTGTTGTCTGTAAAAATTGTTTTACCTGGTTCTACAGAGATGGTAGGAAGCGATATGCCATCAAATTGTAATTGTAGTGTGTTTTGGGGGAATGTACATGTAGTTGCAATATGCAATGTTGAATCGATGCTAAGATTTATTACAGATGAAGGACTTGTTGATTTGAACCCGTCGCCGAGAACGTTGTTATACGTAATAGCTCCATTGGCGATGTTTGTAAAGCTTCCGGGATTAATATAAACAAAAGCGTCATTATCTGAAGAGGTATTATCACCGATAATAAGACCATATGTTGTGCCTGTAGATTGAATATCAACAGTAACATAACCATTGAGCTTTATTTGTCCCTTTGTAAAAGATGCTCCACTTGGTGTTATGACCATGTTGCAATCATTCATAGACAGGACCGAGTTGCGGCCACTAAATTTTAAAGGAGCTGGTTCAGCGTCAGAAGTTCTTCCTAATGTGAATGTAATTCCTCCGTTAAGAAATAGAGTAGAATTATTTTCAATAAGAGAAGGAACATTGCTTGTATATGCGAAAGTATGAGGCCCAATTATTTGGCTTACGCGTTTAAATTCAAGCGTGCCTTTGGAGAATTCAAAATCGTCAGTTTGTGCCCATATAACGTTGTCAAGAGTCAACGTTCCTGTATCATCCATGCAGTATATACTGTTGGGTACAATCGCATTAATTTGCATATCTTTTAATGTTAGATGTGACGAAGGTGCTATAATAAAAGTTCCTTCATCAAATGTGATGGCATTACCATTGCCATTAATTGTAATATTACCAACGAATGTTCTGGTTCCGGTTAAAGTAATGTCATCATTATAATTAATGGATCCATTATTACCTATCCAGGTTATTTCATTTGAAGCGAATTGAGATATGTTAGGATTTATAGTTGCTGAATGACTTTGAATATTAATGGTTCCACTAGATGCAAAGTAATTTGTTGAAGTAAGAACGATATCGTTGTTGAGTATTATGGTGCCGCCGTTAAGGTCGATGGGTGCATTTATAGAGCCTTGTAAGGATAATATAAGTGATGAACTGCTGTTTGAGAATGTAATAGTGTTGTCTACCTTACCATTACCTGATATTGATGTGTTAGAGCCTTGTATATTAATCGCTAATGGAATAAGACCGTTTGAAAGGTAAATATAATTGTAGTCAT